>JAABUO010008965.1_pt1 | contig 11245 bp, 12 predicted proteins | sample 5559291 | NCBI WGS metagenome assembly JAABUO01 (sample SAMN10711878, study PRJNA513372) | rock metagenome | isolation source: Antarctica rocks | place: Antarctica: Victoria Land, Finger Mt sud | reverse complement strand
GTTAGAATCATTATCTATTGTTCGATTGATGGGAAGGAAGCACGATGCCGGCAATCATCTACTACGACAGCGACGCGGATTTGAAACTGCTCGACGGCAAGACCGTCGCGATCATCGGCTACGGTAGCCAGGGTCACGCGCACGCCCTCAACCTGCACGACAGCGGCGTGAACGTCGTCGTCGGGTTGTACGAAGGCTCAAAGAGCAAGGCGAAGGCGGAGGCGGACGGCCTGACCGTTAAGAGCACTGGCGACGCCGTGAAGGGCGCCGACATCGTAATGATGCTCCTACAGGATCACTTGCAAGGCAAGGTCTACACGGCGGATGTCGCGCCGAACCTCAAGCCGGGTGCGATGCTGATGTTCGCACACGGCTTCAGCATCCACTACGACCAGATCGTCGCGCCAGAAAATGTAGATGTCGCGATGATCGCGCCGAAGGGGCCGGGCCATATCGTCCGCAGTATGTACGTCGAGGGTGTCGGCGTCCCAGCGCTGATCGCCGTGCAGCAGGACCCGACGGGCACCGCCCACCAACGCGCCCTCGCCTACGCGAAGGCGATGAAAGCGACGAAAGCGGGCGTCGTGCAGACGACCTTCAAGGAGGAGACGGAGAGCGACCTCTTCGGCGAGCAGGCCGTCCTCTGCGGCGGCGTTACCTCGCTGATCCGCAACGGCTTCGAGACGCTGGTGAACGCCGGCTACCAGCCAGAGATTGCCTACTTCGAGGTCATGCACGAGATGAAACTGATTGTGGACCTGATGTACCAGGGCGGCATGTCCTACATGCGCTATTCAGTCTCCGACACGGCGGAGTACGGCGACTACACCTCCGGCCCGCGCATCTTCGACGACGAGGCGCGCGAGAAGATGGAACTCGTCTTGCAGGACATTCAGAGCGGCAAATTCGCCAGGCAGTGGATCGCCGAAAACGAGAGCGGTGGCCGCGAAAAGTTCATGGCGATGCGCCAGGAGGCGCAGGACTCCGAGATCGAGCGCGTTGGCGCGCAACTGCGTAAGATGATGCCCTGGCTCGGTGGCAAGGAAGCGCCGAGGGACTGAGCGCCAGCAGGCAATCTCATCCCCCAGTCTTCTTACGGCTCAATAATATGTGCGTCCGCGATGCGATCGCAGCGGAAGGTGCGGACAGCGCCACGACGGCTGTCGTAGCCGCGGACGGCGACATGATTGTCCTCCGTCACCCAGATGCGCTCCGGCCAGACGACGCGCGCGGAAGTTTGCGCGTCGTCCCGCCGGTAGAGAATACAGACCGGCTCGGTCGTCTCCATCGCGCCCCAGAGCGTCGCCACCATCACCGGGTTGAGCCGCTCGCGCAGGATCGCCTCGGAGAGCGGTACCGGCAGCGACGGGCGTACCGGCGGCGCTTCGGGCGTCAAATACATGAAATGAACCATCTCGGATGCCATCTGTTGCCTCGACTCTCTGTATCGCTTCTGCATCGGCCAAACACGCCATCATGCAGAAAATCTGTTCTACAAAGAAGTATACGGATTCGGCATCCAACGGTCAAAATTGCGCACACAATTTAGCGCATCCCAATGGGATAAACGGGGCGAAAAACCGATGAAATCCAGCGTGTCGGGTAATTGCCGCCCCTCATTGCTCGTTGCTTCGGAGAATCGGGCGCGTCAGGCAGGTGGGACCACCTTCGCGGTTCAGGCTGATCTCTGCGCCCGCGTACTCGCGCACGGTGCAGCCCGCCGCGCGGAGCGCCGCACTCGTGATCGGATTACCGGCCGCCATGATGACATCGCGCGGCGCGACGGCGAGGACGTTGCAGCCGAGCGTCGGGAACTCCGCATCCGGCACGACGATTGGTCGGATGCCGCGCTCCTCCAGCAGCCGCATCAGCGGAATCGGCATGAGCGGCGGATAGACGACTGCCAGATCCTCCGCAACTGGGCTAATCAGCGACATGAGATGCAAGCATTCCGCCGGGCCGCGCCAGTGCGGCAAGGGGAATGGCATGACCGTCACGCCGAGCGGGCCGAGCAGATCGCGCAACTGAATAATTGCGGCATCGTTCGTTCGGTAGGAGAGGCCGACACACAAGGTGTCATGGTCGAGCCAGAGGGTGTCGCCGCCGTCCATCGTCGCCTCGCCGCCGACGATGCCGAGGATCGGCACGCCGATCTCGCTGAACGCGCGCCGCATCGCATCGTCCTCACCGCGCCGGAGTGGCTTTCCCGGCTGCCCGATGATCGCGCCCGCGTCCGTGACGATCGCGGGATCATAGACGAAGATTGCATCCAGGAGGTGTGTCGGGACGGGAACGATCTCATCCTCGTAGAGCACCTCCGCGCCGGAAGCGGCGACGAGCGCGACGAACGCCGCATGCTCCGCCCGCAGTCGCTCCGCGTCCGGCGCGTGCAGGTAGCCGAACTCCCGCCACCGCGCGGCATCGGCGGCGCTCTCTGTTGGCCGCTTGACCATCACCCGCTTCAACGGCGCGACGAGGGACTGACTGCCGTAGGTTCGCATATTCGTTGCTCCATTCATCAAAGAGGGTGGCCTACGCTACTGGAATCATGACTGTACTATGACCGAATCCCTTGGCGCGATCAACAATTGGCCTTTGGTGTTTGTGCTGCGCGGTATACTGGGTGGGCCAGGAAGAAGTTGGAGCGAATTCGATCATGTATTTCGCCGCCGCGCGATCATTGCACCTGCGGATAGTGTGATGCGAAAACAATCCATTTTGTCTCTCCCGCCGTATTGCTTGGTAGAGGATGCGGCGATACGGCGATACGGCGATAGTCGGGAGTGGTGCCGTGCGTGTGGGAAACTCGGATGCGGCGGGGGCGCTCGCCGACGATGGCGCGGTGAGTCGGGCCATCGCACAGAGGATGACCGATGCGAGTGTGGCGTCCGCGACGGACGAGACGCTCGTCGCGGCGGTTGCGCGCGGTGACGAGACCGCCCTCGGCACGCTCTACGACCGCTATGCCGCCTCGATCTATTCGCTCGCGCTGCGCATCACGGGGGATCGGCTGACGGCGCAGGAAGTGGTCCAGGACACCTTTCTGCAGCTCTGGAAATACGCGAAGGACTTCGACCGCGCGCGGGGGGCATTCGGCGCCTGGCTCTTCGCTATCGCCCGCCGCCGTTCCCTCGATGTCCTCCGCAGCCGCCAGCGGCAGGCGAAGGTCGCGGACGGCACATTCATCAGCGACGGCGGCACGCTTCCCGAGCCGTCGCAGGCCGACACGAGCGAGCAGATCGTGCTGGCGCACGTCATCACGCAGGCGGTGGCGATGTTGCCCCGCGCGCAGCGTCAGGCAATTGAACTCGCCTATTTCGGTGGCCTGACGCAGCAGCAGATCGCCACACAGACCGGCGAACCGCTCGGCACCGTCAAGTCGCGGATGCGGACAGCGATGGAGACGCTGCGGACCCGCCTTCATACCTTGCGCCCGTACCCACAGTACGAGGAGGAGGTGGCGCGATGAGCGATCAGCCAATCAGTCCGCCTCTCGGCGACCTTCCCGATGGCATGGTTGAGGCAATCGCCGCGTATGCCCTCGAAGCCCTACCGCCCGATGAGGAAGCGACGGTCGCCGCATACCTGACGGCGCATCCCGAGGCGCGTGCGCTCTGCGCGGAGTATCAATCTATCGTCGGCATGCTGCCGTACGCCGCCGCGCCGAGTGAGTTGCCGCCTTTCCTGCGTGAGGGGGTGCTGCGTTCGATTCGGGGCGGGCGGACGCGCCGCCGTCGCATGCCGATGCCGCCCGTTCGCTACCGGTTTATCTCCGCCTTCGCGGCGTGCGCGCTCCTGTTCCTGCTCGTCTGGAACATCGGCCTACAGGTGCGCACGGATCATGCCCCGGTGCGCCCCGACACGGCGATTTCGGACATTTTGAGCCAGCCGGGGCTGGTGACGTACGCGATGGAGCCACAGCCGGATGCGCCGAACGCCTCCGGGCGTATCTACCTCACGCCCGACCTCGATGAGGCGGCGATGTCTGTCTGGCGCTTGCCGCAGTTGTCGCCGGACCAGACGTACCAACTCTGGTTCCGGCTCGATGACCAAACCCGTGTCGGCATTACGACCTTCTCCGTGGATGCGAAGGGCGCGGCGGTCATCCGGCTGGATGTGCCGCGGATGGATCGTGCATATGTGCAGTGTGGTATCACGCTGGAGCCGCGTAGCGGCAGCCCACAGCCGACTGGCCCGCGCATGCTCACCTCACTCGAATGGCCCGCGCCAGCCACGTATCCGTAGTGATCCGATTCGCGTCTTTGCCTGTATTGATAGGAAGAACCGCATACGGTCGGCTTTCCCGCTTTCTTCTTCCCACCGACCGTATGGGTTCTCTTTTTCTGCCCAAACCGAACAAGAGCCGGTTTTGAACCGCCAAGACGCCAAGACCGCCAAAAAAATGCGAAGAAGAGAATCAAAAGATTCATCCCTCTCTGTTTCCCCTTGGCGAGCTTGGGGTCTTGGCGGTTCACTCTTTCGTCGTTCTATCTATGGGCTGACGGCTCGGGCCGAAACATCGGGGGGCGTAGTCTGCGCGTCGTCCGCACCGGTGGTCAGCCAGAGGTGGAGGAGGGCCGCGACGCTCCATGCCTGCATTGGGCAGCCGCCGGGGGCGTGCGGCGCGTCGGCGTCGAAGACTTCGCTGATCGAACCGATGCCTGCCATCCGCAGCGTGTCCACCAGCGGGCCGAGCAGCGCGCGGGCCTGCCCATGCGTCCCGCCGAGGCGGAGAAAGGCGTCCACATACGGGCCAAGCAACCACGACCAGACTGTTCCTTGATGATATGCGCCGTCCCGCTCCACCGGATCACCCATGTAGCGACCAATGTAGTGCGGGTCGGTCGGGGCGAGCGTGCGGAGACCGTATGGCGTCAGTAACTGCGTGGTGACGGCGGCGAGCGCGGTACGGGCGTCTGCATCCGGCAGCGGGCAGGTTGACAGCATCAAGGCGATGCACTGGTTCGGGCGCAGTGCGGGGTCGTCGCCGTCCGGTGTGTCTACGACATCGCGCAAGTAGCCGCGCTCGGCGTCCCAGAAGCGCTGAACGAAACCGGCGGCGGCGGCGGCGGCGGCGGCGGTGTAGGGCGCGGCGTCCGCCCCGTATTCCTTTGCCCACCCGGCCATCAGCCGGAGCGCATGGTGCCACAATCCGTTGATCTCCACCGGCTTGCCGATGCGCGGCGTGACGACCCAATCACCGACTTTCGCGTCCATCCACGTCAGTTGTACACCCGGTTCGCCACCAGACAAGAGGCCGTCCGCCACGTCCACATGGATGTGGTAGCGCGTGCCGCGCTGATGCCACGCGATGATTTCCACAAGCGTTGGCCAGAGATCGGCGAGCAGGGCGCGGTCGCCTGTTGCGTCCAGATACTGCTCGATGGCGCGAAAGAACCAGAGCGTCGCATCAATCGTGTTGTACTCCGCCGTCTCGCCGCTATCCGGGAAGCGGTTGGGGAGCATCCCCTCGCTGACGCTCGCCGCAAAGGTGCGCAGGATGCCCGCCGCCGCGGACTCCCGCCCCGTCGTCAGGCAGAGGCCGGGCAGGGCGATCATCGCATCTCGCCCCCAGTCCGTGAACCACGGATAGCCCGCGACGACCGTTATGCCGGCGTCGTCCACAAGCCCGCGCCGGACGAGGAAACTGTCCGCCGCGAGCCGCAGATGCGCGGTCACATCGTCCGCTGGAGTCACGCCGAGGCCGGTCATCACTGTCTGCCGTCGCGCCGTCTCTCGTTCGAGCGCTCCGGAGAGATTCGACCATCCCGCCTGTTCCCGTTCGACCGCCGCGGCGAAGTGCGCCGATTGACCCGGTTGGAGTGTGACGGCGAAATGCCCGATTTGGTAGGCATCCTCGCCGCCACCAAAGCCGCGCGCATCCTCGGCGGGCAACTGAAAATTGTAGGACCACGTCCCGTCCGATGTGAACTGCCCCGGCGTACCACCGTCATCATAAGCGGCCAGGAAGTAGGGCGGCGCGCCATCGAATGCCGTCACGGCGACGGCGGAGCCATCCTGTGCGATTTGCCAGCGCCACTGCGGATCAGTCGCGCGGGTGCGGCGGTGATGGTCGCGATGGGTGCAAAGCGGGGTGAAACGGAGAGTGACGGGCGGCGCGTCGGTCGGGGCGTCGTAGGTGGCGCGGAGAACGGCGGTGTTCTGGCCGGAGATGAGCCAGTGCGTCTCAGTCAGTGTTCGCCCCGCGCCGAGCGCGTAGGTCCACTGCGGCAGGCCGTTCAGGAGCGCGAAGGCGATCGTGCGCGTATATCCGTCCGGGTTGATCGTGCCATCGCCATACAGATGTGTGGCGAGCGTATAGTCGTCGTTTCCGACGCGCGCCGTGACATCCACCTGGGCGACGAGCAGGGTCCGCACGACGGGCGGGACGAGCGCGGCGACGAGGAAGCCATGATACTGCCGCGTCCGCGCCCCGGCGGCGGTGCCCATCGTGTAGCCTGCGAGGCCGTTGGGAACGAGGTACTCGGTCGCCAGCATCTCATCGAGGTTCCGCAAGCGCGACGGGGCGAGTGCGATCATTGTCATGCTTCCCCTCGCTGTTCTTCGTCTACCCGGTGTGCGTCCGGTACGGCGGCGGACACGTCATCTGCCCGGCGCGCGCGGACGGCGGCGCCGAGGCCGGAAAGGATACTGAGGATGCCCATGACGACCGCGAAGATGATGATCGGGAGGGTCGAGCCACCGCGCTCGGACGCCGGAATCGCGGTGCGCAGGAGAACGCCAAGCGTGAGATAGATAATGCCGTTCGGCAGGATGATCGCGGCGGCGCGGCGGGCGCGTTCACGCTCGACGCTGATGCCGGGCGCGGGCGGAACGAGGCGCGGCCCGACGAAGCCGACAACCACCGTGCAAGCAAGCGCGATGCCGATCAGCACATTGCGCCACGACCCGCTTGCGACACCGAATATCAGCAGCACCACGCCGAGAAAGAGCGGCAGCAGATTCGCCATGATTTCCGCACCGCCGCGTCGCCGTTGCACTATCGCACTCCTGTCTCGCCTGTCACCGTCACTGTATCGTAGCACGGGGGCGGGGAAACCTCACCCCCGCCCCTCTCCTTTGCTCTGGCAAAGAAGAGGAAGAAATTCGGCATCCTGGTTGTGCCCAGAATCTTCTGTAAATAGATCGCCGCTTTGACAGGCGGCTATCGTCCTCCACGATCGGTAGTGGCAACAACCAGATCGAAGGAGGAAACCGATGGCCTACAAACAGCGTACCGACGTGGCGGCAGCATCACAATCGGTCTTGACGGACGACCCCGACTTTCTCCGGTTCATCGTGGAGCGGGTCATCCAAGAGGTGCTGGATGCGGAGATGACCTCCCATCTGCACGCCGATCCCTACGAGCGTAGCGCGGAACGGAGAGGCTACCGCAACGGGTACAAGCCCCGCCAGCTGAATACCCGCGTCGGCACCGTGACATTGCAGGTGCCGCAGGATCGCGATGGAACGTTCTCGACGCAACTCTTCGCCCGCTACCAGCGCAACGAGAAAGCCCTGGTGTTGGCACTCATGGAGATGTATGTGGAAGGCGTCTCGACGCGCAAAGTCCGCGAGATTACGGAAACGCTGTGTGGCACGAGTGTCTCGAAGAGCCTCGTCTCCGAGTTGGCGGGACAGTTGGACACGGAGTTAGACACATGGCGGAACCGGCCCCTGACGGAAACGACCTACCCCTATCTCAGTGTCGATGCGCGCTCGGATCGTCAGTCAAGGTGTCTTGATCGTTACTGGTGTGCGCGAAGACGGGCATCGTGAGATTCTGGCCGTCACGGTTGCCGATACCGAAAGCGCGCCGACGTACCAAAAGTTATTTCGGGATCTCAAGGCACGCGGCCTCAGTGGGGTGCAGTTGGTGACGAGTGACGCCCACAAGGGTCTGAAGGCGGCGATTGACCGGCATTTCTAAGGGGCGAGCTGAAACAGGTGCCAACTGCACTTTTCTCGTGATTTGGTCGGCATGGTGGGAGCCGGACGACGCAGCGAGTTAGCGGCGGACCTGCGCGAGATCTTCGCTGCGACGACACGGGAGCAGGCGCTGACGACGGCAGAATCAGTAGCGGCACGCTGGGAACCGACGCATCCGGCGGTGGCGCGCTTGCTGGAAAAAGGGGTGGAGGATTGCCTCGCTTGTCTCGCGTTCCCATTGGCGCATCGTACCCGTATCCGCACGACGAACGGATGGGAGCGGCTCAACGAAGAGATTAAGCGTCGCACGCGGGTCGTGCGAATATTTCCGAATCCGGGCACCTGCCTGCGATTGGTGACGACCTTGTGCGTAGAGCAATCGGAGGAGTGGGTCAGCGGGCGGCGCTATCTCGCCATGAGCGATCCGTGCCCCGCCGCAGACCGATTCTGTTGATCCTCCGCGCATATTCGATGCTCGCTCCCCTGCCGCCCCATCGAACCATCGATCGTCTTTACAATGGGGGATACGTGCCATAGACTCCTGGCATTGCCCTCACGAGCGGAAAGGATTCGCGGGATGGACACGGTCACCTCAGCCGACGGCACTGCCATCGCCTATGAGCGCACCGGGGAGGGCCCACCCCTCGTGCTCCTGCACGGCACGAGCCGGGACCGCTCGCACTGGGCGCGCAGCCTGCCGGGGCTCGCGCGGCACGCCACCGTCTATGCCGTCAATCGGCGCGGGCGCGGGGAAAGCGGCGACGCGGACCGCTATGCCATCGAGCGCGAGGTCGAGGATGTCCTCGCCGTGATCGACGCGGTCGGGGAGCCGGTCCACCTGCTCGGCCACTCCTACGGCGCGATCATCGCCTTGGAGGTGGCGATGCGCACGGACCGCCTGCGGGGCCTGATCCTCTACGAGCCCCCGATCGCCGTGGGGGCGGACCGGGTACCGGATGATCTCGGCGAACGGCTCGCGGCGATCCTGGCGACCGGCGATCGCGAGGTGGTGCTCATCACGTTCCTGCAGGAGGGGCCGCGCTACCCGCCGGAGGTGATCGCGGCGCGGCGTGCGCTGCCGACCTGGCCGGACGCGCTCGCCCTGGCCCACACACTGCCGCGCGAGACGCAGACGGTGCATCGTTACGCGCCCGATCCCGCGCGCGTTGCAGCGGTGAAGGCATCGACGTTGTTACTCCTCGGCAGCCAGAGCCCGTCGTTCTTCCGCGCGGCGATCGAGGCGCTGCACGCGACGTTGCCGCAGAGCGAGATGGTCGTGTTGCCGGGTCAGCACCACAACGCGATGGAGGCTGCGCCGGAGCTGTTCGTGGAGACGGTGCACCGCTTCGTGGGCGAACAGCGCGACGGCGAAGGGCGGTAGGATCATTACGTGGGGAAAGTACAGAACTTCGCGGACGCAACCTCGACATGTCTACCACGAAAGAGTATCAGTCAGGTCAATTCAATGAACCAGCATCCGTAGCAGGGTAGTAATCCGCTCCTTTGCATTGCGCACCGATGATCGCTACACTGCCCGCCGGGTCATGACCGATGTGGGCGGGTGCCCGTGGTGCGGTTCCGGTACGGAAGGAGTAGCAATGATGCGGGGAAGGATGCGATGCGCGCGGGGCGGAGCGATACTCGGTGTGGCGCTCGCGCTCGTGCTGATGCTTCCGTCGCTCTCGGCGGCGGGTTTCGCGAACGATGCGTTCAAGGCTCTCTGGGCAAAGACTGATGCGAACCCCGGCGGCAAGACCTACATCTGGGGGCCGTCGCCATTCACGGATGGTCTGCCCGAGGACTACAAAGAGGCGGGAGGCAAGCGCATCGTCCAGTATTTCGACAAGGGGCGGATGGAGCTCGGTGCGAACGGCACGATCACGGCGGGCCTGCTCACCGTCGAACTGATCACCGGCAAGCAGCAGAATGGGGACACGACATTCGTGCCGCGTGATCCGGCGAAGGTGCCGGTCGCGGGTGATCCGGACAACGCGTTCCCGACCTACGCCGATCTCGCGAAGGTACAGGCGGCGGAGCAGAACACCAACGGCAAGCCCGTCACGAAGCAGTACAAATCCGATGGCTCATTTGGCACGTACGACACGAAGGGCGACCCACAGGCGGTGACTGCTGGTTTCGATGACACGACGAAGCACAATCTTCCCAAGGCATTCGCGGACTTCCGCAATGCGCCCGATTTCGGCGGCCTCTCCGCCATCGGCCTGGCGATCACCGAGCCAATCTGGGCGACGGTCAAGGTCGGCGGCATGCAGAAGGATGTCCTGATGCAGGGGTTCGAGCGACGCGTGCTCACGTACACACCGAGCAACCCGGATGGTTTCAGGGTGGAATACGGCAACATCGGGCGGGCGTATTACGCATGGCGCTACCCGAGTGGAACGGCGCCTGTCCCGGCGGGGAACGCGGTTCCGGCTCCTTCCGGCAGCGCGACACCCGCGCCCTCGGCAACCGCCGCGCCCGCCCCAGCGTCTGGTGGCTTTGACATTGTGGCGATCGTGGACCCGCCGAACCCAAAACCGGATACGCCTGTCAACCTGACGATCAAACTCCTCAAAGGTGGCGTGGCGGTGGCAAATACCCCGGTCCATGTAGACTGGACGTTCGAGATGGGCGTAGCCGCACAGACGAGTGATGTGACGACGAACAACGATGGTATCGCGCACGCATCAATCGTTACCACCGGTGCGATCCCCGGAACGACCGTGCAAATCATCCTCACAGTGAATGGCACGTCGTATGGTTCGGTGGCCGGGCTGTCAATCAGTTAAATGCCCCGCGTAGCGAGAGGAGCGGTGCATGTCGTCAACCGAGGAGTTTCGCCGGATCGCGGACGCACTCCTGGCAGCGTGTGGCCCGGTGGACGGCGCCTATTGCTACGTCGGCACGGTCGCGCCCACCCTCGGTGTACCGCTCGTCGCCGTGCAGCGCATCCTCGACAAGATAGAGCGGCTCGGTCTCGTTGAATGCACGACGCAGAACCCGCTCCAGTGCCGTCTGACCACATGGGGCCAGGAGCATCTGGAGCGGCAGGCGCGCCGCGCGGCGATTGTCAGCGACGAGCACACCGAGAACTGAAGCGACGCCGCTCTCCAAACCTAGACGCGACCTATCCGCCACATATTTGCTGTCGTCGTGGCGAGAAAAAGGCATCTCTCCTGTCGGTTCGCACACCGCTCATCCCTGGTCCGTCGTATCATGCCACGAGGATGGAGGTTGACGATGCCTGAAGATGTGCGCATCGAGCGGGTGCGTGTGCTATTGTTGAACGTCAACTAACCTTGCTGGCGGCGCGGAT
>JAABUO010008964.1_pt1 | contig 11245 bp, 12 predicted proteins | sample 5559291 | NCBI WGS metagenome assembly JAABUO01 (sample SAMN10711878, study PRJNA513372) | rock metagenome | isolation source: Antarctica rocks | place: Antarctica: Victoria Land, Finger Mt sud | reverse complement strand
AACTCGATGCGACGGACGCATGACGCGTCGTCGCGTGGGTTCCGTTGGGTCCTGCTGAGATTGCACATTTTAGCCGAAAGATCATCGGATGTGCCGTCCACTTCGGCCCGATCAAGCCCTCGGTTCGGCACGGAACCCGTCGATCAGCCTCATTATGGGTGGGCCTCGAAGTGCATACCGAAGACTTTTCATCCATCTCAGCAGGCCCCAACGGAACCGTCGAGGACACCACGCTCTATCTGAAGCTGGCGCAGCAGGTGCACGGCCGATATCAGTGGATCAACGAGCCGAGCGGGCAAGATAGCTTTGACGCGCTCACCATCCACGTCATCCCACAGCCGGTGGCGCCTACGGTCGCCCCGACCGCGCCGAGTGGCGCGGCGCCGCCCCAGGGTACGCCGGCTCCATTGCCATCGCCGACGCTACCCCTGCGCACAGCGACGCCGCCTGCCACCCCGACCCCATAAACGCCTGTGGCAGCGGATGTGGTGGAACTGTCGATTCAGGCGATCGCCCCCAGCCGATGGCATGAGACAGCCCCTCTGGATGCGCCCCACCGTTACCACCGCCCGATGGTTTCGCGCCGGCGCCGGTCCGACCACTTGGCGTACACCCGCGTCGTCTCCAACGTCGCATGGCCGAGGTGGCGCGCGGTCGTCTCCAGGTCGCCCGTCTCGGCGTACAGGCGCGTCCCCGCTGAATGCCGCAACGGGTGCATTCCTTTGGGCGCAACGCCCGCGACCGCGCAGAGCGCCTGAATGTGTCGCCAGGCGCTCACCGACGCGCGGTAGGGCAGCACATAGCCATCCGAGCGACGCGGCAACACCTGCAGCGCCCGCGCCCGCGTCGCGCTCATCGCCACGGTGCGCGCCGCGCCGCCCTTACCCCGCCGTACCGTTGCTCCCCCCGTCCCCTGTGCCGCCTTCACACGACCACCCCCATCCTACCAGCCCTCCCTTGCCTTTGCACACCTACCCATGAAAGGCTACCCTCCCCCGTGTAACTGGTGGCCTGCATTGTGGGCTCTTGAGCGCTTTTGATGCTGCCGATGTTGTGTCGATGTGCGGCGGTAACGACGAGAAGTCATGGGGTTGGTCGTTGGCTGACGTCATATCGACATGGCACATGAACAACAGGAATAGGAGCAATGCGGTTCTCGCAGTTGGCGACCACTCGTTTTGTTGCCGGGCTTCGTCGCCGCATGCCATGGTCGGGATAGTGCAAGGGTGGTTGATCGTTTCGGCTGTCTAACCGGTGACTACCGTCATTCGTGGAGACAATCGCTCTGGTTCTTGCCCCTATGGTTCAAACGTCCCTCTTGGGCAGCAGCATCAAAAGCGCCCAAGAGCCGCATTGTGACTGGCAACCTACATCGGGCAGCCTACATAAGGCAAGCAGGGCGGCGACCCGTAGGAGCCATGGATGATCGTACGCGCCATGGATCGTGATACATGGAGTGTCGCGGCGGAGTAAGCGGCCCCTCTCCTCGCCCCGACTCGCATCGTACAATACGTGTATCATGTCGATGCCGCGTCGGACCGGCGCGGCCAACCCATGAGGAGGATCTTTGCGATGGCGTATCTCGGCATCATGGCGACCACCTTTGTCCGCCCGACCCTCGACGCCGTCCTCGATGCGGCGGTCTCCTCCGGCGTGCACGGCCTGCAGTTCGACCTTGCGTGTGCTGGGGAACCGACCCTGCCCATGCACATCGACGCGGCCCTGTGCGATCGGATTCGCCGTGCCTGCGCGACGCGCCACCTGACCATGGCCGCGCTCTCGGGGACCTTCAACATGATCCATCCGGACCCGCGGCAGCGCGCTGCCGGCCTAGCGGGCTTGCGGACGTTGCTGTCGGTATGCGGGGCGCTCGGCGTCTCGGTCGTGACCCTGTGTACGGGGACGCGCGATGCCGCTCATATGTGGCGGCGCCATCCCGCCAACGACACACCGGAGGCCTAGGCGGATCTCCTCGCCAGTATGGGCGAGGCGGTACGGGCGGCCGAGGAGCGCGGGGTGACGCTGGCGTTCGAGCCGGAAGTCGCCAATGTGGTCGATTCCGCGCAGAAAGCGCGCCGCTTGCTGGATGAGATCGCGTCACCGCGCCTGAAGGTGGTGATGGATCCGGCCAACATCTTTCATCGCGGCGAGTTGCCCCAGATGGACCGCATGCTGGCGGACGCCTTCGACCTCCTGGGGCGCGATATCGCGCTGGCGCACGCCAAGGATCTCGACCACGACGGAGAAGCGGGGCACCGGCCGGCGGGACACGGCGTGCTGGACTACCCACGGTACCTGACGCTGCTGCAGCGGAGCGACTTCACGGGAGCGGTCGTCCTGCATGGCCTGGAGGAAGACGAGGTGCCGTCGTGCGTGGCCGTCGTGCGCGACGCTGCCCCGGCGGGGTGGTGGTCCGACAGGGCGTCAGGTGGGTGACGGGCACGAGGGGAACCGCACTGTTGTCGGCACGGAGGCTTTCGAGACCACGCGTTGTGGCGAGGGGAGTGTATGTATCCTCAGAGTACCGCTCACCCATCGTCATCGGGAGTGCGAGAGCCTCCCTCCTCTGAGACGTGGTGTGGTGTGGGATCAGCCGGGTCTCGCCGTGACGTTCAAGATGCCCACGACGCCGGTACATGTACATGTACCCGTACATGTATTGGACGCGGATCACTCCGTCTTCGACGAGCCTGAACGCCATCTCCTTCCGCCTCGCGCCGCCCTCCGGTCGCGCCTCGACCACGTCGCGTCAGTGGCGAATGGTCTGAGCACACCGGCAGGGCGATATGGTCGCGTCCGGGGCCCAGGGCGTCGCTGGGGACAGATAGCACATGCTGGTCACACGGAGTTCGACAACCCTGACGCAGATGGCACGCCTCCCTTTACTGGCGGCTTTTCGCGCGGGCCTGGACCATCTGCACGGCGACGTCGATCGCCGCGCGCATGCTGTCGTCGCGCGCCGTCCCGGTGCCAGCGATGTCGAACGCGGTCCCGTGGTCCACCGAGGTGCGGATGATGGGCAAGCCCACGCTGACGTTCACACCGCTGTCGAAGGACAACAGCTTCATCGGGATGTGGCCCTGATCATGGTACATCGCCACGACGATATCGAACTGGCCCTGCACGGCGCGGGCGAAGATGGTGTCAGGAGGCTGCGGGTCGGACACGTTGTAGCCGCGCGCGCGGGCTGCCTGCACCGCCGGGCGAATCTCATGCTCCTCTTCATCACCGAAGAGCCCTCCCTCGCTCGCGTGCGGATTCAGGCCCGCTACGGCAATACGGGGGGCATCGATCCCCAGGGCGCGACAGGCCTCATACGCCAGCGTGATCGTGGTCTCGACGCGCGCGGCGGTCACACGCCTGATGGCCTCGCTCAAGGCGACGTGCGTACTTACATGCACGATCCGTAGCTGCGGACTCGTCAGCAACATACTGACCCGCGCCGCGCCGGTCGGATGCGTCAGGATTCGGAACGCAAGCGGGCTGTAGCGCACGTCAGGCTGCGGGGACACCTGCCTGATCTCGCCTACGCCGCCTGCAGCACCGCGCACACCTCGCCCCACCGCTCCACGAAGAGCCGCCGTTGGTCTGCCAGGGAGACCGTCTCGTTCAGGTGCTGGCGATAGCGGAGATGGTCGCGCAGTTCGTCGTGGGCCATGCAGAAGCGGGCCGCCGCGTCAAAGGAGCCGAAGCCGCGCATCGGATAGTAGCGTTGCGTGATGCCACGGTGGTCCTGCTCCAGTCGGTTGTTCATGTAGCGGCTGGTGCGATGCTGGACGTTGGGTCCTAACACTACTTTGGCGACTTCCAAAATCGCCAGTCACATTGCCCAGTTAGCATCGTCCCTAACGATGATTGTGCGGTTCATTGCGCTTCACTACCAGTTACTATGTCCGGGCGCTGAACCGGGGAACTGGCATCACGCCAAAGTAGTGCTAAGCACCTGACCATAAGTTTGGCACAAATCTCGCGACACCGTGTCGCGGGAGGTGCGGGGTATGATTCGCGTGGAGATCACGGACGACCAACGGCATGAATTGGAGCAGGTCAGCCGCCAGGCGGTGGGACGGGTGGCGCTGCGGGCACATATGGTGCTGCTTGCGGGGCGGGACTACAGCGTGCCGCAGATCGCGGAGGTCCACGACTGCGGGCAGGATGTGGTGCGCCTGTGGTTGCAGCGCTATAGAGAGGAAGGGGTCCGCGGTTTGGAGGATGCGCCGCGCCCCGGCCGTCCGCGGACGCATCCGCTGGCCGGGCACATCGTGGATACGCAGGCCCGTCAGTCGCCGGAGTGTTCCGGCCATGTCCAGTCCTGCTGGACGGTCGGGCTGCTCGCGGCCTACCTGGCGACGCACTTCCGCCTGACGCTCTCTCCCTCCAGCATCCGCCGCTACCTGCACGCCATGGGCTGGCGCTGGGCACGGCCCCGCTTGGCCCCCGCGCACAAGGTCGACCCTGAGGCGGGCAAGAAGGAGGCGGCCCTGGCCGCCGCGCAGGCGGCGGCGGCCAGGGGCCGCGCCCATCTGCTCTATTTTGACGCATGCGACCTGCATCTGCTGCCCGTGATCCGGGCCAGGTGGATGCAAGGGCCGCGCGTGCGCGTGCCTACGCCCGGCACGAACCACAAGCGCGCCTTCTTCGGCGCGCTCGACGCGGCCACCGGCGCCTGGTTCGCGGTCGATCACGATCGCAAGCTGGCCGTGCACTTCGTCGCCTTCCTCCAGCAGATCGCCGCCGCCTATCCCCGCGGCCCGCTCTACCTGGCGCTGGACAACGTCAAGATGCACGACGCCAAGGTCGTGCGCGCCTGGCTGGCAGCCAACCCACGCGTGCGGGTGCTCTGGCTGCCCAAATACGCCGCCCACGACGCCAACCCGGTTGAGCGAATCTGGGGCTTGATGAAGGATAAGGTGGCCGCTAATCGCTTGGCCGGCAGCATCGAGGAGTTGACCGCCTCGGCTCACCGGTTCTTTGCTGATATCGCGGCCCATCCCGTGTCCCTGCCTCTGGCTGCGTGATTTCAATGCCAAATTTATGGACACCTGCTTAGCGTCTCGCGGATGGCGCGCGGGTAGGCGTCGTGCCCGTCCGTCGTGACCTTCTCGGGCGCATGGCCGACAACGGTGCGTGCCCGCTGGAAGAAACGCTTGGCGGCGTCCATGTCGCGCGTCTCGCTCAGCAGGGAGTCGACCAGGTTCCCGTCGGCGTCGATGGCCCGATAGAGGTAGCACCAGCGCCCGTCCACCTTCACATACGTCTCGTCGGCGTGCCACTTGAGGCCCGCTTTGCCCCGTCGCTTGGCGCGCAGGCGCTCCGTGAGCAGCGGGGCGAAGCGCTCCTCCCACTCCCGCACCGCCTCGTGGGTGAAGGTGAAGCCCCGCGTCAGGAACATCTCGGCGAGGTCGCGCAGGCTGAGCTTGTCGCGCAGTCGCCACAGCACGACGCGCAACGCGATGTCGGTCGGAACCTGCAGGTGGTTGAACGGCGTGCCTGTGCGCTCGTTGAAGGTGCGCCGACAGGGGCGGCAGCGAAACAGGCGGTAGCCTAACGCCGTCACGCGCTCCAGTTCCTGTGTCGCGTCCCCTTGGCAGTACGGGCAGCCCATCGTCCCCTCCTCCATGCACCCCTATAAAAGGAGTAGGATACCCGACCCGTTGGGTCCCTGTCACCCCTGATTCTGAGTCCTGACGCATCCGCTCCAACCGCTGCGCGGCCACCTCGACCTGATCCGAATGCGGGCCGAGCGCGACGGACGGCAGGACTACCTGCGTCACGCGTCCGAAGCCATCGCGGCGTTCCACCGTCTCAACCGGATGATCACGGATTTGATGGATACGGGGCGACTGGAACAGGGGTTGTTCGCGCTGAACGTCCAACCCATGGACCTGGCCGCGCTGGTCCGGGAGACGGTCGATTTGCTGCGTTCCCCGGAGGCCGACCTGCAGGTGCAGGCGCCCGACGAGCTGTGCGTCGAGGCGGACCCTGACCGGGTGCGACAGGCGCTGGAGAACCTGCTCTCCAACGCGCTGCGGCACTCTCCTGTGGGGGCGCCGGTCGTGGTCGCCGTCCATACAGACACACAGGACACGGGGGAGTGGGCCGTACTCACCGTGCGTGATGAGGGGCCGGGGATCGCGCCCACGCTGCTGCCCACCCTCTTCGACCGTTTTGCACGCGCGTCGAGCTCCAGCGGCGTGGGTCTGGGCCTGTACCTGGCGCGGGGGATCGCAGACGCGCATGGAGGGACGCTGAGGGTGGAGTCGGACGTGGGCAAAGGAACGGTCTTCCATCTGCGCTTGCCCATCAACGCCGTCGGTCGCTGATCAGCGATACTACCGAGAGGGTGAGGCCGCTCGCCTACCCCTACACGGAGAGGAGATCGACCATGACCTCAGCATCACACATGACCCCGGCAGAACAGATGATAGACGCCGCCTTTGCGCGGTTATTGCGAGATATCCACGCTAATCTCAAGACCCGCAGCAGGACCACACGCCTGCTGACCGATCAGCCGTGGCCCCTGCCCTCTACACGCCTGGGACAGGCCGGACACCTTACCGCCGTGGACTACCTCATCTCGTCCATCGAGGAGTCCGTGCCACGCGGCGTGGACGAGGCGATCGCACAAGACCGTCCTGACCTGACCTATGAAGCCTTTATCAGCGTGTGGGCGGGGAGCGGTGCGTTCCCCGAGGCCACCGTGGTCAAAGCACGCGCCCGTTTAGCAGAGCGACTGCGCGCCCACCTCGGGGAGTGAGAGCACCGGTGGGATAGCGTCCGTGTGTCCATCACCGCCGCACGTCTCTCCCGGGGAGCGCCTTCTTGAGCCGTGAGCGCGCTCACGGGAAAAGCCGTCGTCGGATCTATGGCACCCCTCCTCAATGGAGTCACAGGGCGCTCCAGGTATCAGGTATACGGACGGCCCCAGCGGAGGGTAGCTCCAGGGATGTGATAATACCCAACGGGGACCCTCGCCCATCGTGTCATCTTGAGCCTCCCGTCGAGCTAGTCGGCAGCAGCGGTGCGTCCAGAGGCTCTCGATTATCGCTACTACCTTGTTTCCCACATCCTCCGCACAGGTGTTTCATGCCACGAGGTGTGCTGGCTGCGGCGGTTGCCATATCGGCCTGGTCGCCTGCTCGTCGCCTCGACCTGCACGATGAGAGCGCCGCTCAGGGTTACTCCGTTCCGACTCTCCGTGTGGCGCTGCCGGTAGGTCCGCACTATCTGCCGGGTGGCGTATGGGTGAATGGATGAACGCCTCCTGACTCGTCCATCCCGACCATCCGTGTCCTGTTTGGACCAGGCCCGTGACCTCGCGTGGGCCTGTCTTTGCTCTCGACAGTTCGGACGTGCATTCGTCTCCTGACCGTGGGCAGCTTGCTAGAAGTGTCCCGGCGTCAAGGTCGCCGGTTAACCCCGTTACGTCCCGCTTTACGGCGTTGATGACCAGTCTCGCTCCGTGGGGCCGCGCTGTTCCTCCGTTCACTATGAGAGGGCCGGGATTGCACCGGCCATCGGAGGGAAGTCCACTATGACGGAAACGCGCGTTTCCGTCATAGCGGCGGTTACGATCCTAGCGCGGGTGTCGCCCCGGCCGCGAGGGCGGCCTGTAGCTCGTCGAGCCACGTCATGGCACGGTCATACCGCTCGACGGGGAGTGCGCGGTAGGACGGCACCGAGAAGCGGCGGCTTAGTTCGGTGAAGAGGGCCTGGTAGGGGTTGGCGTAGTGGGGCGACGCCCAGCCGCGTGCGATGAAGGCTTGCGCCACGGCGTGGACCTTGGCCTTCAGTTCCTCGCTCTGCTCGGTTGTGATCGCGTTGCCGGGGTAGAGGCGGCCTTCGAGCTGGGCCAGCCGGTGCATCCACTGGCCGACGACAGAGGCCGCGTTGTCCAGGCGCTCGTCATGGCGCGCGACCTGGCCTTTGATGTCCGCGACGTCGCCCTGCACGCCTGTCAGCCGCTGGTCGAACTCCAACTGCTCGCGGGCCATGGCCGCGATCGACAGGCCGAACTGCTCGACCTGCCGCAGCGTCATCGCCGTCGAGCTGGCCTGGCTCTGGTCGCCCTGGTCTGATGACGCGATGGCCGTGCCGTCGGCGGCGGGTAGGGGCAGGCCGGCTTCGGCGGCGAAGGCCTCGGACACGCGCTTGAAAACCCATCGCTGATAGAGATGGAGGCGCTGGCGTAGGCTTTCCTTCACACGTCGGCCTTCGACCGTCGCCAACCACATCAGCGTGCTCTCCAGTTCCAGGCACTGGAACACTTGCGCGCCGCCACCGGTCTCGATACGCACACGCCGCAGGGCCTCGGCCATCACGTCGTGACGCCGGATGCGCTGCGTCTGCCCGGAGTAGTCGATGCCGAGCGCCGCGCACATCGGCCGCAACGGGAGGAAGATACCTTCGCCCTCGACGCGGACGGCCGTGACTTCCTCGCCCTCGACGAGTACGACCTGCTGCTGGCGGTCGGCGCGCAGGATGGGCAGGGAGGGGTCGTCCGGGTCCGCGCCTTGGTCGGGCCTGTCGGGGTCGGGCGTGTCGCCGTGCATTGTCATCGGTCTCTTCCTCTCTGGTCAAAGGGGTAGGCGTAACGCCTACCCCTTGCCGCCTACTTTTCCAAAGGGGTAGGCGTTACACCTACCCCTTGCCGTGGTGTTTCCTTGAAGGGGTTTCTGCGCACATTTACGCTGCCCGCGCTCACGTTTTGCCCCGCCGCGGCGGGCGTGTGTAGGGGAAGTGGAGGTGTTCGACGGCCTCGCGGCGGGCATCGTCGCCGCGGCGGTCGTAGCGGACGGTGGTGAGGGGGGAGGCATGGCCGGCCATCTGCTGTACCGTCGCCAGATCGACCTTGGCCTGTAACAAGTCCCCGATAAAGGTGCGGCGAAAATCATGGGGGCGCAGGTCCTCGACGCCGGCCTGGGCCACGCGCTTGCGCAGGATCTTATGGACCGCGTGGCTGGCCAGGCGCTCACCGGTGACGTGGCCGCCCTTGGTGAGGCGCACGAACAGCGGGCCGGGCGTCGCGCCCCGGACCGCCAGCCAGTCGTCGAGCGCGGCTGTGGCGCTCCCCGTCAGGGGCACCAGGCGCTCCTTGTTGCCCTTGCCATGGACTTTGAGCCCGGCCGGCGCGCGCACATAGTGGGCGACGTCGAGCCCGGCCAGCTCGGCGCGCCGCACGCCCCCGACATAGAGGATCGCCAGCATGGCGGCGTCGCGCGCCCCGGCCGGGCCGTGGTCGGCCTGGCACGCCTTGACGAGGGCCAGGATCTCACCCGACGCGGCGGCGCGGCCGACGGGCAGGTGCTCGCCGGTGGCCGGCTTGACCTCGCCGATGCGCCGGTACTCCTCATCAGACATGAGGTTCATGTTGCGCGCGTAGCGGGCAATCCCGCGCAGGATAGCGAGCGTCAGGTTGATCGTCGCCGGCGCGCGGCGCTTGTCGGTCGTCGGGTCCTTCTCGCTCAGGCGCGAGCGGATGAAGTCGATGTGCGGGAAGCGAAGCCGATGCCAGGGGAAGGCCAGGGCCTCGGCCGGGTCGAGGCCGATGACGCGGGCCACGGCGCGCAGGCGTTCGCGGGCGGTCTGTCGGCTGCGTTCCGAGGTCAGGCTGGCCAGGTACGCTGTCGTCGGGTCCCCCAGGAGCGACCCTTGCTCGCTTGCGGCCAAGCCGTCGAGGAGCAGGGCCGCGGCGTCTGGAGCCATGGGGGCCTGGGGTGTCAGGGTTGGGTTTGTTGAAGACGCGGACATACTATCCCTCCCTCACGCCGGCGCCGACAGAAGACGGCGCCGCGCCCGCTCGTACCGTGCGATGCGCGCGCATGTCTCAGTGGTCGGCTCCTGCCGTCGATTGGTGGCGATGTTGTCGGTCAGATCGGCCAGCTTGACGCGGCGTGCGACGGGATCGGGCGCGACGCGCCCGATGTACTCCTCGTCGGTTTCACTGTCGCGCCGCGTGAGGCGGTCGAGCGCGTCGACGACCGTCCCCGGATAGCCAGCCCGGCCCAGATCGTCGAGCGTGCATGCGGTGTCCTCGACGACATCGTGCAGGACGGCCACGACCCGCTCCGCATCCCCCTCAACCCCCAGCATCACACGCATGGGATGGAGGATGAATGGCTCGCCGCCGGGCGCGGGATACACCTGAGCGCGGTGCGCCGTCGCCGCCAAGGCGATCGCGTCTTCGAGGGTCGGCAGGACAACGCGTGTCGGCATCTCTCGGTCTCCCTCCGGGGCGTGGCCCCACTCTGCGCGTCGGTCCTAGTCGCTTGCCCCGAGCATCTGTCGTATGGCGCCGGTCGCGTGTTCGACCTCCGCGATGGTGCCCCGATTCTGGCCGCTGGCTTTGCTCTCCCGCAGGTATTCAAAGATGCCTGGCCCGCGCCGCTCGGGTGGTGTGTCCGCGTAACGCGGGATCAGGTGGACGTGCAGATGCGCGAATCCCACGGCCTCGGCATACAAGCTCAGGTAGATCTTGGCCGGGTGGAGCACCTCGGTCATCGCGCGCGTGACACGCCGCGTCAGCGGCCCGAACGCGGATGCTTCCTCGGGCGTCAAGTCGGCGAAGGCCTCGACGTGGCGCAGCGGCTTGAGGATCAGCCAGCCGACGAGGGCGATGGGCTCAATGTCGTGTTGCAGCTGCCAGAGGTCGTCCTGGTAGATGACGCCGCCGGGGGAGGGCAGGTCCCCGCGATTGAGGCGACACGTCAGGCACTCCGCAGCGGATGCAGCATCCACGGGCATGATACACCCCCCCTCTCCTTGTTGACGATAAATTACGGACCCTAAGAGTGATTAGGTGACCCTATTACGGGGCACAAAAAAACGAGCCGCCGGGCTTGTCTATCCCGTCGAACTCGCTACCTTTCTAGTATACCATCTCCCGCCCCCGCCTGTCCAATGCTGATCGGGGCGGGCGACGGTCGCGTAGCCGGGCGGCCGTAACGTCATCCGGCTACCCGACCACCCGTGCCCACGCGCGTCGACGATCAGCCCGCCCCCACAAATCCCACACCCGCCGTGAGATCCAGCCGCTTGATCACCGGTTTTCACACCCTCACCCTTCTTGCTGCACGTCGGCGTCGATGAGACCCTGCCCATCAATCGCGAGCGCCGCCCGCCCCCACGGCGTCTCCACCTCGATCGCCGCGATATCGACCAGATCGAACGCTACGGCCTCCGCCGCCGGCCAGTGCGACCCGTCGCGCCGGGTGACGCGGAGGCGCACCTGCGGGGACGGCGGCCG
>JAABUO010008963.1_pt1 | contig 11246 bp, 6 predicted proteins | sample 5559291 | NCBI WGS metagenome assembly JAABUO01 (sample SAMN10711878, study PRJNA513372) | rock metagenome | isolation source: Antarctica rocks | place: Antarctica: Victoria Land, Finger Mt sud | reverse complement strand
TGACGCGCGCCGACTACCTGGAGCTGCCGGCGCACCTGGTCAACCCGGCCGTGGCCGCGCAGGTCGCGCCGCTGGCCGGCACGCATTCCACGCTCGTGGTGGTCTACCCACGGCACGGCCTCTCCAAGGAGCGCGGCGAGAATCTGGTCAGACGCATCCGCGCCATCCCGCTCGGCGGCGGTTTGCGCGCGGTCGTGGGCGGCTACACCGCCGGGGAGATGGACTACATTGGCGCACTCTACAGCGACTTCCCCAAGGCGGTGTTGTTCGTGATCGGCAGCACGTTCCTGGTGCTTCTAGTGCTCTTCCGGTCGGTCGTGCTCCCGCTCAAGGCGGTGATCATGAACATGTTGAGCCTCTTGGGCTCGTATGGCGCGCTGGTGTTTATCTTCCAGCAGGGGCATTTCTCGGGCCTGCTCAACTTCTCGGCCACGGGCTACGTGGACGAGATCACGCCGATCGTCATGTTCTGCACCCTGTTCGGGCTCTCTATGGACTATGAGGTCTTTCTGCTCACGCGCATCCGCGAGGAGTACTTGCGCTCGGGCGACAACGAGCGCGCGGTGCAGCAGGGGCTGGCGCGCACGGGGCGTATCATCACCAGCGCGGCGCTGATCCTGGTCGTGGTGGCGGGCTCGTTCGCCTTCACCAACCTGGTGCTGGTGAAGGCGGTGGGGCTGGGGCTGGCGCTGGCCATCGTGATCGATGCCACGCTAATCCGCTCGCTGCTCGTCCCCGCGACGATGCGCGTGCTGGGGCGCTGGAACTGGTGGGCACCGCGGTGGCTCGACCGCCTGCTCGGTCGTGTCGAGGGGGTCATCGGCAGCCCGGTGGAGCGCGACGACGAGGCTACGGCCCCCGCGCCGTTGCCGCCCCCGCGGCAACTCGTTTCGTAAGATTAAGATGCGGACTTGACGGACGACTAACCCCCGCTATGTACCTGGATAGACGCGCTGGCGAACGAGGTGACGCCGCGCCGTTCCTGGATTTGGGTCAACACGTCGCCAGGCACGGCGGCCGAAGCGCGCCGCGTGATGGCATAGATCGCCTCGGGGTCGAGCTTGGGCTCACGGCGCTCAGTCAGCAAACCGTTGACCTCTTGACCGGTGTCGGTGAGCTGGGTGTAGCAGAAGCCGGCGACGGCCGGGCTGTCCAGGATGGCGTCGAGCAGCTCGCGGTACTTGTCCAGGTATTCGTCGCGGTTTTTGACCGTGCCGTACCCGAACCAGAGCTTCCCGGCCTCGGGGTCGTAGCTGATGCCGCCGAACTCGGTGATCATGATCGGCTCGCCCTCGCGGCGGTAGCCGGGCAGCGTGACCGCGCGGTGGTGCGGCTGCACCTCGCGCAGGGTACGCTCGACGGCGTCGATGCTGCCGTAGCGCTCGCGCAGGGTCACGCCGTCCACGGCGTAGTCGTGCACGCCGAAGATATCGCCGACCAGGTGCTCCCAGCCGTCGTTGCCGATAGCCAGACGTGTGGGGTCGAGCGTCTTGGTCAGGTGGTAGAGCCCCTGCACGTAGTGGCGCTGCGCCGCGTCGCCCTGCAGGTTGGGCACACCCCAGCTCTCGTTGAGCGGGACCCAGGCTACGATGCAGGGGTGGCTGTAGTCGCGCTCGAGCACCTCGAGCCATTCGCGCGTGAGTCGCTCCACGGCCAGGGGCGAGAACACGTAGGCGTTGGCCATCTCGCCCCATACCAGCAGGCCGAGGCGGTCGCACCAGTAGAGAAAACGGGGGTCCTCAACTTTCTGGTGGATGCGCACGCCGTTGAAGCCGAGCTCGCGGACCAGCTCGACCTCGCGGCGCATGGCCTCGACGCTCGGGGCGGCCAGGTGCGACTCGGGCCAGTAGCCCTGCTCCAGGGCCAGGCGCAGATAGTAGGGTCGACCGTTGAGCACGAAGCGCCCGGCGGAGACGCCGGCGGAGCGCAGGCCAGCGTAGCTGCGCACCTCGTCGATCACCTCGTCCCCCGCGAGCAGGGTTAGCCTGGCGTCGATCAGGTTGGGGAACCGGGGTGACCACAGTACCTCGTCGCGGCCCATGGTCAGGCCGTCGAGCGCGGCCTCGCGCAGGATCTCCGTCCCGTGGATCGTGTATAGATCGTCGGAGAGGTCTTGCTCGCGCAGGCTTAGTCGCACGCGCAGGCGTAGCGGACGCTCGTCCTCGCGCGAGAGGGTGACCTTGAAGCCCAGCAGGCCGCGGTCGAGGTCGGGGGTCCAGCGCAGCCGCGCCACGTGGGTGGGCGGCACGGGCTCGAGCCAGACCGGCTGCCAGATACCCGTGGTACGGTTATACCAGATGCTGTGGGGCTGCTCCAGCCAGTCCTGCTTACCGCGCGGCTGCGCCAGGTCGAGCGGCATGTCCTCGGCCCGTATGACCACGGCCTGTTCCCCACTCGGGCGCAGCGCCGCGGTGATGTCGGCGCTGAAGGGGGTGTGACCGCCCTCGTGCGTGACCACGAGCTGGCCGTTGACCCACGCGCGCGCCCGGTAGTCCACGGCCCCGCAGTGCAGTAGCAGGCGCTCGCCGGGCCGATACGAGGACGCGTCCAGGGTGAAGGTGCGGCGGTACCACACGACGGAGTGGTACGCCGCGTCGCCGACGCCGCTGGCGGGGGACTCAGGGGGGAAGGGAACGATGATGGCGCGGTCGAAGTGCGCGCGGGCCTCGGCCGTGGGCTCGTACCAGCCGTCGTCGCGCCCGCGATCCTCGTCGTCGTGGGCGAAATCCCACGTCCCGCACAGGTCGACCCAACGCTCCCGTGTCAGTTGCGGTCGTGGGTGAAGTACATCATCGTGCTGTAGCACGTCCTGCTCCATTCAACTTTCAACTCAGCGATTTTTACGCCAAGCGGGGGCCGCATCCTCAGGATTGATGGCGGGGTTGCTAGAGATCGATTATGGCATGAAACATGCCGGCCATTTTTTGTTGACACGTTTTCAATAAACGTGCTACGCTCAGGCAACGCCGGGGCCTGCCGATTAGCAGCCATACCCGGTACAGGGGATAGGGGAGGTGACGAATAAGACAGTACGCTCATGTCCACAGCTGGAAACGCTGCATAATTGAGTGCACCGACGCCGGGGTCTGCGACTTAGGCTTGCTCGAGCGAGACGTCCCCATCATCAGCGCTCGGAGTCCCGGTACTCGACCACCCGTCGGCGTCGTCAAAGCCGGTATGAGCGAAGCCGGCCGTTCTATTTCGATGGTTGGCGCCTCGGGTGTCCAGGTGTTGATCGCCAACATTATTTTCGCGCTCATGACTCACGTGGACGGCGACGTGGCTGCTACGATAGACGATACATCAAGGGGCCGCAGTCGCGCCATACGGAGAGGAACATATCCAATGACAAAGAAGTCGATACGCAGACCGTCGCGCAAGCTGCGTGCGCTCGTGGTGGGCGCCATTGCCCTCGGGAGCACGGTCATCGCCAGCGGCCTGCCCGCCGCGCAGGCGGCGCAACGGAGCGCCGCGCCGTCGACGCTTACCTTCTGGGTCCCCTTCAGCGGACCCGACGGCAACGCAATGAAGACGATCGTCTCGAAGTTCAACGCGTCCTACAAGGACGTGCAGATCAACATGACGATCAACCCCAATGGCAACTACGCCGGTGCGTTGACCACGGCCATCTCCGCCCACAAGGCCCCGAACATGTTCGTGGTCGACGACGTGGCCATGGCTACCTACGCCGCCGCCAACATCCTGACGCCGATCGGGCAGGCTGCGAGTTCCGACGCGGGGCTGAGCGCCAACCAGTTCTACAGTTCGCTCTGGCAGGGTGGCAGCTACAACGGCACACAGTACGCCATCCCCATGGACGCGCTCCCACTCACGTTGTACTGGAACAAAGCTGTCTTCAAGGCCAACGGCCTGAACCCGAACACGCCGCCGACCAACGAGACGCAGTTCCTCGCCGACGCCAAGAAGATGACCCACGGCTCGACGTACGGCTTCGTGGTGCCACCCGACTGGCCGGAGCCCTTCCTCTGGACGACGCTGCTGGCGCAGTTCGGCGGCCAGGAGATGGACGTCGCCAACAAGAAGGTCTTGTTCAACTCGACCGCCGGCGTGTCGGCGCTCCAGTTGCTGCACGACTGGATCTACAAGTACAAGATCTCACCCCAGAAGACGCCCGTCGACTACGACATCAAAGCGATCTCCAGCGGCAAGGCCGGCATGATCGTCGACGGCCCCTGGCAGTACACCGCGCTACACGCCACGCTCGGCGCCAACCTCGGCGTGGCCTCCGTCCCGCAGTGGGGGCCAAAGCCCGGCGTGTTCCTGGGCCAGCACTACTTCGCGCTGTACAAGACGACCGGCCAGAGCGGGGCTATGACCAAGGCCGCGCTGACGTTCGTCAAGTATTTCGAGGACAACAGCATCGAGTGGGCCAAGGCGGGTGATCTGCCGGTCTACAAGCCCACGCTGGACTCGGCGGCGTTCAAGTCGCTCTCCTACGAGGTGGCGCTCGCAAAGTCGCTCTCGTACGGCTACCTGAACCCGAAGTTCCCCAACTACGGCAACGTCAACACGGCGCTGTATCCGCAGATCATCCAGACCCTGCTGGGCAAGAAGGATCCGAAGGCGGCGCTCGACTACGCCACGCAGCAGGGGACCAAGGCGGTCCAGTCCAGCGGCGAATAGCTAGTAGCTAGTGGGTCACGCTACAAATAAAGCGGCAATGCCTTACCGAGCGAACAGGCGTGATCGGGGCTCTAAAAAGGCCACATCAAATGCGGCGTGACTCACTAGCTGGCCGCTCGGCCCCATACGACCGGGAGGCGAGCCCCCTACGCGAGTGCGGGCTCGCCTCCCCTTTCCCGCGGGTGAGGGTGAGGTCCCGTGGCCGCCCATTCCCGCATGAGTGTTGTGAGGAGGGGTACACATGGCCAGGGCTTCAGCGCCGGGGCAGCCGGCGGTCGGGACGCGAATTGGCGCGGGGGTGCACCGCCAACCCCTCGGCTCCAAGCTGCGCGATTACGGCGGGTCTTTGCTCTTCCTGGCGCCATTCCTGCTTTTCTGGCTCGCTTTCGTCTTCTATCCGCTCGCCTTCTCCTTCAACACGAGCCTGCACAAGTGGAACACTCTGACCGGCGACGCCGGCTTCATCGGGTTCCGCAACTATTACAACATCCTCTTCAACCGGGACAGCATACTCTTCACGCGCTTCTGGTCCGGCATGGCGCACACGGCCCTCTTCGTCGTGGTCACCGTGCCCTTGCTCGTGGTCCTTGCCCTGATGCTGGCGATCCTGGTCGCGGACTCGCCCTGGCGCAACTTCTTCCGACCCGTCTTCTACATCCCGGGCGTGCTGTCGGTGACGGTGGCCTGCGCGATCTGGCGGTGGAACTTCCAGGACCCCGGGCTGATCAACACCTACTTGCACCTGAACGTCAACTGGTTCGAGACCGAGCCGTGGGCGTGGCTGACCATCATCATCACCACGCTGTGGTGGACCGTCGGCCTCAACATGGTGATCCTGCTCGCGGGCATCCTGGAGATACCCAAGGACTATCACGAGGCCGCCATGATCGACGGCGCGACCTGGCTGCAGCGGGTCAGGAGCATCACCGTCCCGATCTTGCGCCCCGTCCTCGGGTTCGTCGTGGTGACGCAGACGCTGGCCTCGTTCGGCCTGTTCGGCCAATCTCAGCTCATCACGGCGGGCGGACCCGGCGAGGACACCACGCCGATCGTGCTGTACATCTTCAACCAGGTTATCCAGAACAGCAACTACGCGACGGCGTCGGCCATGACGTTCATCCTGGGCGTCTTCCTCATCCTGATCTCGATCATGCAGCTGCGCTCCCTGCGGCGGCAAGCGTAAACGGCTATTGACGGCAGAGGAGTAGACAACATGGCATCGCAAGCACAGCTGACCCGGCCGGCGGGGGCGCGGTCCCGTCGCGCCAGCCGCGCCGATACTACCGATGTCCTGGCGCAGCGGCCCGCGGCGATGTGGATCCAGACCGCCGCCCTATTCGTCCTCGCCGTAATTTTCCTCATCCCGCTGGCCTGGATGCTCGTGACCTCGGTGCGGTCCGCCAACGAGATCACCAAGGGCGTCATCACCTGGATACCGCGGCCGTTCACGCTGGAGAACTATCGGCTGATCCTGAGCGACGCGCAGAACCCCATTGGCCGCTGGTTCTTGAATTCGGCCCTTGTATCGGTTGCAGCCACGGCGCTCACGCTGACCGTCGCCTCGCTCGCGGCCTACGCCCTCTCGCGCCTGCAGTTCCCGGGCCGTGAGGCTATCTTCCTGGTGCTGCTCACCTCAATGCTGATTCCGGGTGTTCTGCTCACCATCCCGCTCTACAACGAGTTCGCCAATGCGGTGCCCAACTACTCCCTGATCGACACCTACTGGCCGCTGATCCTGCCCTACGCCTCGAGCGTGTTCGGCGTCTTCCTGTTGCGGCAGTTCTATATGCAGATCCCGAAGGAGTTGGACGAGGCGGCGATGATCGACGGCGCAGGCAAGTTCCGCCGCTGGTACAAGGTGATCGTGCCGCTGTCGAAGTCGTCCCTGCTCACGCTGGGCATCCTGACCTTCATGGGCGTCTACAACGACTACCTGGGGCCGCTGCTCTTCACGACCAGCACGGAGATGCGCACTATCACCGTGGGCATCGCGGTCGTGACGCTCGGCTCCTATACCGCCAACTATGGGGGCTTGATGGCGTTCTCCGCCATCGCCGCTTTCCCCGTCGTGGTCATCTTCCTGCTGCTGCAGCGCTACTTCATCGGCTCGTCAGTATCCAGTGGAGTCAAGGGATAGTGGAGCAGATGCGTCATATCTTCGCGCCGTCCCGCGCGTCCACTGGGACCGCCAGGGCGTATGTCAATATGCCCCTACATCGGCCCAGGGTTTGTGAAAAGTCGCCCAAGCCCCTGCTCGCCCCCTCCGCCCCCTCCGGGGGAACCCGGGGAGATGGCTTCCTCCAGACCCCCGCCATCCACGAGGCGTGCGAGCAAACGTGCTTGGATCCCCGACAAGGCATAGACTCTGTACATCGGCCGGCCACGGTTGCCACAGTCGGGTGGACCACCACCGACCCGCGTGCCCGCGACGGCGTGCCGGCTGGAAGCCGGCGGTCCCAGTGGACGCGCGGCGCGCACCGTCTTCCCCTGTTGGTGGCGCTGTGCGTCGCGCTCGCGGGCACGGCGGCGTTCGCCGGGGTGCGCCCGTCGCGCGCCGCGGCGCCGATCTACCGCAACCCCGTATTCGCGCGGGATTACCCCGACCCCAGCGTGGTGAAGGTGGGCGCGGACTACTACGCCTACGGCACGACGACGGGCTGGGAGTCGTTCGATCACCTCTTCCCGATCCTGCGCTCGCGCGACCTCGCGCATTGGAGCTACGTCGCCGACGCCATGCCGAGCAGCCCGGACTGGGGCGTCGGCGACTGGTGGGCGCCTGGCGTGATCGCCCACAACGGTACGTACTACATGTTTTACTCGGGCCAAAGCACGACGTTGACAAACAGCGACTCCAGCTTACATCGTCACTGTGTCGCCGTGGCCACGGCGACTCGCCCGACGGGGCCTTTCAGGCATCGCGCCATCATCGGCTGCGGCCAGCCCGAAACCGCGGGGCTTATCGATCCCCAACCGTTCGTGGACGCCGACGGCAAGGCCTATCTCTACTACAAGCAGGACAACCCCGTCCACATCATTTCAGTGGTACGTCTGCGCCCTGACCTGCTGCACACCGCCGGCACCCCCAAGGATCTCCTCCACGTCAGCCAACTCTGGGAGCACGGCGGGGCCTACACGACGATCGAGGGGCCGTTCGTGGTCAAACACGGGCGTCTATATGACCTGTTCTACTCGGGCAACGACTATGCGCACGATTACGGAATGGGTTACGCGACATCTTCATCGCCGTTGGGTCCGTTCAAGAAGTGCGGCTGCAACCCGATCCTTTTCGACGCGAAAGGTGTGACTGGACCTGGAGGTGGCTCGGTCATACAGGGACCACACGGCGGCTGGTGGCTTGTCTACCATGCCTGGAGCAGCGGCGCCGGCGCCAGCGATCCGCTGGCGGTGCGCAACCTGCGCATCGATCCGCTCACGTGGACGGGCGATAGGGTTAGTGTGCGGGGTCCCACGACGGCTGGCGAGCCCCTGCCGTAGGCGCGCGCCCGGCTCGGTGTCGTTCTTTGGAGGGTCGAAGGGATGTAGGACGCGTAGGAGACGGGCGCTCAGCGGTCCCACGCTCTATGGCGACACGGAGCAGGGCGGGGCCGGGCGGGGCCGGGCGGGGCGCATCCCGGCATCAATGACGCTGCGCCTGACGGTGACGACGCCTTGACCTAGCAGCCGTGCGCGGCCGTACGTGGCCGTGCGTGCGGCGACCGTGCCGGTCGTGCGCGCTTATTGACAACCTTGTAAAAGGCGTGCTGCTCTGGAATTACGCTTTTTACAACGTTGTATAGAGCGGCCGGAACGGGAATAGGGCGGTGTGATGGTGGCCTCGACCCTCAAGGATGTCGCGGCGCGGGCCGGCGTGTCCATCAAGACCGTGTCGAACGTCGTCAACGACTATCCATATGTGGCGTCCGAAACGCGCGAACGCGTCCGGCAGGCCATCGACATGACCGGCTATCAGCCAAACCTGCCGGCGCGCCACCTGCGCAAGGCGCGCGTCGGCGTGCTGGCGCTGGCTATCCCGGACCTCGGCAACACCTACTTCTCGGATATCGGCCACATGGTGTACGACGCGGCCGCCGCGCGGTCGTACACCGTCGTCCTAGAGCACACCAGCGGCTTGCGCGCCAACGAGATCCTCGTGGCGAGCGGGCTACGCCCGCACTTGATCGACGGGGTGATCATGAGCCCAGTGGCCCTGAGTGTCGAGGATCTTCAGCCTCGCCGGGCTGGTATGCCCATCGTTCTCTTGGGCGAGCATCTCTTGGGCGCCCCACGCGACCACGTCGTGATCGACAATGTCGCGGCGGCGCGAGTAGCTACCACTCACTTGTTGGCCTTGGGGCGACGGCGCATCGCTGCGATAGGTCTGCAAGAGCGCGTCGGGGCCGAGGCGACGCGGTTCCGCCTGCGCGGCTTCACCGAGGCGCTCGAGGCGGCCGGCTATCGCGCCGATCCGCGTCTGATGGCCCCGGCGCGCGCGCTACACCGCGCCGACGGCTTGCATGCGATGCGCCATCTGCTGTCTCTGGACCGGCCGCCGGACGCTGTTTTCTGCTTCAACGACCTGCTGGCCTTGGGCGCGATCCGCGCGCTCCACGAGGCGGGCCGCCGGGCGCCGGACGACGTTGCCGTCGTCGGCTTCGACGATATCGAAGAGGGGGCCTTCGCGATCCCCTCGCTGACTACGATCTCGCCGGACAAAGCGGAGATTGGACGGCAGGCCGTGCGCCTGCTGCTCGGGCGCATCGACGGCACACGGACGGGTCCGCCGGAGCGCGTCGAGCCCCTGTTTACACTCGTTATCAGGGAGAGTACCGCCGGGCCGGCCTGCGTCGTGCGCGGGCTGTCATAGGTCGGCGGCGATCCCCGGCGATGTGATCTCGCAGATCCAGAACGCCCGCGGGGTGACGCCCTTCGCCGCTGGAGGCGCCGATCCGGCGAGCGAGACGCGCGCGTAGACCACGCTGGACGCGCTCGATTCCAGTTAACGCGTCGTGTCGAGGATGGTAACGCTGCCGGTCGTGGCCAGGGGCGCGGTCGCGCGGCGCGGCGCCAGTGGAGACAGCAGCCGTCGCAGCGGACCGGGAGCCCACGCCCAGGAATCGCGTACTGGCGCCGGGTCGGACCGCCCGCAGGGGAAATGGGGCGCGGGGCAGCCGCGGCTGATCACGTAGGCGCGTCCCCTGCGCTCGTCGACGCTGACCGCGACCGGCAGCAGGCCCGCCGGCAGCGCGCGCAGGATCGCGCCGCTCCGCGCGTCCAGCACGTAGACCGTGCCGGCGCCCTGCGGGTTCCCCGCGGCATAGAGCGGGCCGGCCGACACGATGTAGGCGCGCCCGTTCCGCTGGTCTTCCGTCAGCGGGGGGGCGACCGACAGAGGCAGTGACGCCGTGGCGCCGAGGGGGATGGGCAGGCGGCGCACCAGCTTCCCGTCGCGCGGGTCGAACAAGAGCACGCTCCGCGCCGTGACGACAAAGGCGCGGTGACGTCGCTCGTCGACCACCGCCACGCTCGCCGCCCCGTCGAGCGGCGTGACGCGCAGGACGCGCCCGCTCCCGCCGTCGATCGTGATCAGGCCCTTGCCGCTTGTGAGCAGGACGCGCTGGTCCGCCGCGTCGACCATTGGCGCCGTCGGCGCGGCGCCGACGGCGACGCTGCGTAGCACGCGCCCGTCCGCGCTCAGAGTACTCAGGCGACCCGCGCCGTCCGCGCCTCCCGTGGTGAGGAAGGTATGGCGTAGGCGCGCGTCGACGGCGATGGCCCGGGGATCGGTTCCTACCCGGATGGTGCGCAACAGCCGCCCGCTCGTGCCGTCGAGCACGCCAACGCCCCCTGGTCCGACACCGCGGCCGAGCGCGTTGATGCGGCGCGCCACGGTGACGTAGACGCGGTTGGCGCGGGCGTCGACGGCGACCGCGCGCGGGTAGAGTCCGGCGAGCACCCGGCGCACGACGACGCCCGCGCGCACGTCCACGATCGTGACGCGCCCATGGTCGGTCGACCCGTCGAGCGAGGAGGTCTGGCCCTGATCGGCGACGAACAGGTGACCGCTACGCGCGACGAGCGCGGGCACGGTGGGATAGAGCCCGCCGGAGACCGGGATCCCTCTGGCGAGGGTGGCGCCGCTGCGTGTGTCGATCAGCCGCACGCCGTTGCCGAGGTTGCTGACCAGGATCAAGCGTCCGTCCCGCTCGTCCAGGACCATGGGGCCGCCGGAGCCGTTGGCGTCGATGGGACGGTCGAGCCGGGCGCGCGGGCCATCGAGCACGCGCACGACGTCGTCGTCGCCGAGCAAGTACACGCGGCCCGTGCGGGCGGCCGCGGCGATGGCCGACGGCGTGGCCCCAAGGGGAACGGTGGCGAGGAGCGCGCCGGGGTCGGCGGGGCGCGCCGCCACGACGCCGGTCACTACCGCGGGGACGATCACCAGGCTGGCTAGCGCGATCCTACGTCTCATGATGTGGCGTATGTCCTGAATATAGGTAAGGAGGGCGACGGGGGCGACGGGGGCGACGGGGGCGACGGGGGCGACGGGGGCGACGGGGGCGACGGGGGCGACGGGGGCGACGGGGGCGACGGGGCCGGCGGTG
>JAABUO010008962.1_pt1 | contig 11246 bp, 14 predicted proteins | sample 5559291 | NCBI WGS metagenome assembly JAABUO01 (sample SAMN10711878, study PRJNA513372) | rock metagenome | isolation source: Antarctica rocks | place: Antarctica: Victoria Land, Finger Mt sud | reverse complement strand
GCACCCAGACTTGAGCACCGACATGGTATGCTGCTGTCTGTGCAGTTTGTGTGCTGGCTTTGACAAGAGACATGGCTTCCGCTGCACTTCGATATGCCTTGAGTTGCAACTCAATGTGTCAGAGTATCGCAAGTCAAGACGACTTCACGGGCTTGTTTCAGATGCTGCACAATGACCCTCCAGTTGAATGTTGCTGTGTGTTGCACGACGTCTGTGCTGGACCAATCCGCGTTTGATGCTGCACAGAGGACGAATCGCACTGCCAATGCGCAGTCACCGCCTGCGGACACGGAGTCGTGCGCGCTCACGGCACTACATACACCTTGCACGTCTCTCGATGCATCGTTTGCGCTTGTTGGCGCACCGGCGATTCGATTCAGCTGTGTAGGTAGGGTGATCAGTGAACGGTATTGTACAACACCTGGCAAAGTTGGCAACTAAAGTTGACATTGCATGGCACTCAGTCCTGAATTCTTGCACACATAATTACAAGTCAAGGCAGGGCTGGCAATTCTACATGTTCTACATGTTCAATTCTACATGGCTGGCAATGTTCAATTCGTACATAACGCTCTGTACAGATGTATGCCTTTTCACTGGCCAAACTGATATAGAATGAGGCGCTGAGAAGTTGTCATGCAACCTGCACAAGGCAGCTGCAGCACCCAGCCTGCATGTGTGATAGTCAGGGTATGAGCACCCCTTCAAACTGATAGTCAGTAGTCAGTCAGGTAGTTATATATATATCGTAAACGTAAATAACTATTGAAAGGAAACGCCAACTAACTAACGCCAACTTCACACATATCGATGCATGCACATCGTGGATTGGTATCAAGCTAGGCAACGAGGTGACGGTACCCTGTGTCTTTCTTCCTTCGGCACAGTACTCGTCTACTTTTCCTTTCAGTGGATTTTGTACACGCTACCCGCCATGGGATCTGTGCCAGAAATGATCACAGCAACAGAACTTGCCGTCGAAGTAGAACGCCTGAAACAACTCATAAGTGCTCAGGTTCATGTCAGGGATGATGACAGCCACTACTCAGATGCAGAGGAGTTGGCTGGGTGATCCGCGTCGAGTGCTTGCTTGCGGCATCTGCTGATAATCAAAGCTGGGCTTGGGGTTCGTGATGGTGCATATACATGCAGTTCCTGCTGCAGGTCTGATTTGCAGAAGGCAATGAACCATTACGGTGATTTGGAACCTCGCACTGAGCAGACTGTGCACTATGCAACAGGAGATATCTATGATGTAAGCTCAAACACTGAGGTGCTTTGCCAAAAATGCTTGCTGGCACGTGCCATGCATAGCCGCTGATGTCCCGTCATGACGTTTTTCCTGCTGACTGCGTAGTGTGTGCATGTGCAGGGGGACACCCTTGGCAATCTTAGGCACGGTTATGGCAGGTTAAGCTGTGCAAGTGGGGATGTCTACACTGGAAGGTGGCGCTATGGCAAGCGTGATGGCACTGGTCACGCTGTTTTTGACAGACACAAGTCAACAGAAGATGGCGAGCAGCCCAAGCCAGTATGCTATGATGGAGAATGGAAAGACGACACGACAGATGGGTCTGTGAGAGTCACTGAGTAGCCTAGACTGTGCTGAGTAGATGACATTATGTGCTGCAAGATGGCCAAAGGCTCCACAAGTTCCCCTTACAGCTACCAGTTCTTGCCTATTGACATAGCTGACTATTCTGCCATTGCTGCACTTGCAAGGCGGCAACATTAGTATGACCTGCTGCACACAGGGAGGGTACATGCACATATGAGGATGGTGCAGTCTACACAGGAGAATGGAATCAGGACCAGCGCTCAGGCTGGGGCAGACATACCTTCAGCAACAAGGACTGGTATGAAGGCGAGTGGGAAGCTGACACAATGGAAGGGCAAGGCAGGCTCACACTCACAGACAATTCGTACTATGAATGCAGCTGGCATCTAGGGCAGCCGCAGAAAGGCAAATGGTACTCTGCTGATGGGAAGACTGAGTATGAAGGGCAGTTCAAAGGCATGCTGTGGCATGGCTTTGGGATTGTCCATCAGACTGGTGTCAGAAAGTACATGGGTAAGGCAACGTGCTTGAGCAGCCATGCAGCATCCCTGCACTGCAGCCTAAGTGCAGCAAAGCAGCAAACAGTCAAGGGTGCACTTGGATCAGCCAACAGCAGCTATGCAGCCATGATCCACTTATGCAATGCACTGATGACTGATATAAGCAACAAAGCATGGAGTCCTAGGTGCCAGCAGACAAGTTGTAAGGCTGTACAGCTTTGCAGACATGCTGTGCATGCTGCAATGCTCACCTCTGCACTGCCCGTGAGTTGTGACCCCATTGACAAATGCAGCCTCCACCAGAGCCACATTTGGACAACGCAGCAACGTGTCTACAAACACATGTCCTCACAGCTGCTAATGCCAGTATATGCGACAGCGTGCAGAGTTGTCCACATAAGTTACTGGAGAAATGGGTCACATTGCTTTCTTTCTCGACATTGTTTGAGTGTTGAAACATCTGTGCACAAGTGCATCATATGGATGTAGCTGGCAACTCATAGAACATGTGACAACATTGTATGGGCAGTGTGAGAGGTGCAGCTATGAATGCAACAGGGCAATGGGAGGAAGGGCTTGAGCATGGTCATGGACAGTGTGTCACAGCTGATGGTGCTGCATATGATGGCCAATGGGAAGGTGGCATCAGGTATGGCAAATGCTGCCTACAGTCAAAGCTTGCCCTTGCCCTTGCCCTTGCCCTTGCCCTTGCCCTTGCCCTTGCCCCTGCATCTGCCAACTTGTGTACTGAAGGCCAGCCAAGATCTTGTTATGCTTCTCTGCAGGCACCTCGTGACATCATGTCTATTGCACAGATTGAGCATGTACAGCTCTCACACTTGCACATTTTGTGAGCCAGGCTTCATGTAGACAACAAATCCATGTGTGTGTTGTGCTGCAGATGCAGGCAGGGTAAGGTGAGCAGGAGAGATGGGTACCAGTATTCTGGCCACTGGCTTGATGACCAGCCTCATGGCCATGGTACAGCCTTTCACTCTCCTACCCCTCCCACCCCCCAGTGACCCCCCACCTTGACTCCCCCTTTGCCACCTGTTACTGCCCACCTCGGCATTTATGTAGGCAGTGTCTAGCATCAGCCTGCTGAGTCAGCTTGAACTCTGCGGCGGATGAAACGCACAGCATCTCACAAAGGAAGCAAGTGTGAAGACACATGTTAGCCAGCGCCTACTCTCAGACCCAACACGGTTTCAGGCCCATGTCTCCTCAGCAGAGGTATTATGCGTACATGCAGGAGTGTGCAGGATGGCTGATGGCAGCAAGTATGTTGGGGGCTGGCAGGCTGGCAAACGTCATGGCCAGGGCAGATGCATGTATGCCTCTGGGGACCAGTATGAGGGTCAGTGGGAAGAAGATGTACGGCATGGGCAGGGAGGCTGCGTCTATGCTTCAGGGGACAAGTACAAAGGCACGCGTGCTTTTGTACACTTGTACAGGCTCTGTGTGTCAGTGCTGTGCAACGGGGACAAAGCATGTGCTCAGTCAAACTGGTTTTTCTTACTAAATAAAATTTGGGGTTCACTGCCGGCAGTGCTCTAGCATCAACAAGGGTCATATGAGATTGATGTGTGCTTGCACAAGATGTGATGGACATCCTGCACGCAAGGTTGCAGCAGAACTGTAGCGCTGCTCTGCTTTGAAGTAAAATACGGGCCACAAGGATGGCATATGCCAGCAATACTTGACCTGACCTTTGAAAGAAGCAAAGCACGGAGATAGCAGCTTTTGATAAAATGACAACTGTGTGATAATGACCAATATTTCGAAACCGCTTTCAAATCCCTTTCTTTGCGCTGGAGTTCCCTTTGATCCGGTAAGATACGGTGTAATGACCCAAGTCTGAGGGCATATGACTGTGCAATGTCATAGTTACATCAACAGATTACGATAGTATATTGCTAGCTTTTAAAATTCTGCTAATGGTTGCAGGCAAATGGAAGGATGACAAGCGACATGGGCAAGGCACATGCTTGTTTGCTGATGGCACCAGATTCCGAGGGGAGTGGGAGGAAGATGCATGGCTGCAGTCAGCAGCTGAACCAGCCCTGACCAGGGTGTCAGGGCCAGGCCTCACAAAAGCCCTTGCAGGACAGACTGCCTCATTTGTCATCCAGGTGATTCCTTGTCATGCATTCACAAACATTGTGCAGTTTCACCCAGTCCCTAGTAGGCTTTGTGACATGAGAGTGTGTCAATGTGAGCTGGTTGTTGCAATGCATTCAGGATGCCAGTCTACCTACATCGATGGCTGTAGTGCCTCTACATATTGACATGCAAGTAAATGCCTGCAACAACAGCCGATTATCTGCCTGAGATTATTGCCTAAGATAGCTTCGTGAGTATGAAGTGCAATGAGCAAGAAGGGAGCAGTGGCATGACGCATGCTTATGCATGCTTACAGGCATATGATGAGCTAAAAAACAAGCGTCTGAGTGGTGGTGACAATTTCATGGCTCATTTGCTGGGCCCGGCTGGGGTTACCACACATGCTAGCCTTGAAGACAAAGAGGATGGGACTTACCTGGTCACATACTGCTGCACTGCAGCTGGCATGCATGACCTGCACATCACCATAGGTAAGACAGCAGGTGGTGCGCCCCCAACCCCCACCCACCCCCAACCCCACTCCAGCAGATCAAGATATGAGGTAGTGAGTCCAAAGCTCAGGGGGTTGTTCTTTTTCTGCCTCTAGCTGCTGCATGCCAGCTGGCGTTCTAGCATGTCTCTGCAATGTAGAAACATCTGGTACTAGTCTCCCAAGCGATGAGTTTACATTTCCACTCTGAAACGGGTTTCTCATAAAGAAAATTGGCGTTCTGGTATCCTGAAGAGCACATTGTTAGATAAGCTCTTCTGTGCATGCTTGAGCTGCTTCAGGTATGGTGCAAACATCTGTCAGGTCCCAACTTGAGTGCAACCATCACATGTGACTTGCCATGTCCATACTGTATTGCATGGCCTTGGTGATTTGCCGCGATGTACACAGCAAGGCTCTCTCTTATGATCATTCTGAGCTGGTGGCAGCGTAGGGCATCTGCAGCTGCCCTCATCGTGCACCTGCTGAGTTCTGACGACCTGGATTGGACTACATAGCCTTGAGGTGTCCTTGTTGCTGGATGACAGGTGGGGAGGAGCGTGTTGCAGAGTCACCATACACTGTCAAGGTGCTGCCTGTGCAGCCGGTACCACGCAAGTGCACTGTGATCGGCCCTGGCCGTATACACAGTACAACAGGAAAGCTGGCTGGCTTCTTCATTGAAGGCCGAGACCAATTTGGCAACAGGTGCTCCTTGAGCTTTACATACACTGCTTCTTCACATTAGTTGTTTGGTACTGAGGGGTGAAATCGATGCTACCCAGAATCTGCTGACAGTGCTTGACTTACTCAACTGATGCAATGTATGCCTTCCCCTTGAGCTGATCATCTTGACAATGGCCAGCATATGTAAAATAAACTTGGCATTGCACAAGAACGTCCTGCCAGAAGTTTGTTGGCGCTGCTTAAGGCAAGCGTGCTGCAAATACGCTCTTGCTGTGGTGACATGACCCTTGTGGCCGTACAGTAAAGAGAGCCACATAGGCATGCTGGTGTCACTGCAGCTGCTGTGCTCAGGCAGGTGCTCTGTCCATGCATCAAGCTGATTTACATCTTTGACTCATCTGAGCAGGTGTGATGGTGATCTGAAAAGTCAGATGCCGGTGATGGTCGAGCTCAGCTGCAAGCCCTCACATGCGCAGTCTCTGTCATTCCCACTGATGACGGGCGCTATAGCTGCACATACACTCCAGACAGATCAGGCTTCTATCGGATGGAAGTTACATCTCAAGGAATACACGTCTCTGGCAGCCCCTTCTCTGTCAAGGTACCTTGTCCTCATGTCTTCGCCTGTCTTGTTTGCACCTGTTGTCCTGGTCTCCCTTTGTTCTTGCTTGTCTTCTTTTCTCTTGTTGTCCTTTTCCTCCCTCATGCTTGTGGCTGCCTGTTTGCATAGCGCGGTACACAATCCTTGTTGAACTCTGCTTGATCAAGATGCTGGTCTGGTAGAATCCTGTGGCGAGTCAAGGCAGCAGTGGCGCAGACTATGGGCTTGCTCTAGACTGCCCTATATGCTAGACACCAGTCTGTATGCCTAGCATAGTTACACGAGCTTTGATGTGCTGTCAAGCCCTGTATGCTGTGACTTCAGATTTTACAACCCAATGATACAGCAGCAGGCAAAGGCAAGACACACAATTTACAGCAGTCAAATGGTGTGGAAGATGTTTGCCAACCGCTCACAGATCAGGTGAAAGCTTGGGAGGGCATTGCAGCAGCTGAATATGCTGTTGATGGTAGCATGGATGGCTGGGATGATGACAAAAAGCAATCTCAAAGCTCTGAGGACAAGTACCTTCAGGTATTCCAATTGCTAGTTGCTTTCTCCTGCTGTCTTTCTGGAGCTTGCTGTTGCTGAAAGAAGTGTACAAACAACAGCAATATTGGCCATGAGCCAGTATGCAAGGGTAATGCTACAAACAATTGCAATGAACTGATGTACAGTGTATACATCCTCCTATGCTGTAAACCCCTGATATCAGACTTGCAATCTCTGCAACACAACTCACAAGCATTGCATCTAACCATACTTTGTTTTGAACACCGTTGAAGGCTGCATGGTATGCACGTATGGTATGCATGCTTGACAAGCCGTCTACTGTTCAGGCACACCCTGGTGTGCCAGTGGTAGACAACCTAGAAGACATTTGGCTGGTCAGCAAGCTACAAGAAGAGCGCAAAGCCAAGCAAAAACAACAGGAGCGCACTCAGCAGCTGCAGCAATACAAGCAGGTGATACAACACCATTTATACTAGACACGGTAACATCTGTGTCACGAGATCGGGATTCGACAGTACGGCATCTTGCAATCTACGTGTCTGCAGCCTGGTGACGGGCATACACATCGTTTCCAGATTAATCTCGTGTGTATAAAACTTGGTGTCGGTCAGCCAATGAATGATATGATATACAAAAGCATATAAACAAAACCTCCCAGCGCAAGTGGCAGGAACTCTAAATCACAGACACACCTCATGGAGGGTTACCCAGTGGCCCCTTGGCTTTCCTATGTTGTTGGGAAACACGGCATCAACAGCCAACATGTCCACAGTATATACAGACTGCCCCACAAGGAGTCGCTGCTGCTGCAGCTGCAGCTCTAAATACTTGATCTGATGCTCTCTAATGGTACTGCAAGACAGACAGCTTTTAAAGGTCATGATAATTTCCTTGTGTCCAAGCTTCTCCTGAGACGTAAATGAGGTTCGAGTGATAGGCTGATCATTGTCAAGCCAGGTAGCACTCTGAAACTCCACAGCATCTTCTGTACATGACAGCAAAGATGCAACTATGCGTCTGCACCACTGCTGTACATCCCAAAGGTGTGCAGAGGCCCCAAAAGGTTGCTGTAAGTGCAGCTCGCTTTGTATGACTCTTATGCGAACGTTGCGCTGAGATGCGCCTGCATGATCAGAAACAATCTGTACACCAGCAAAGCAAATGTTCAAAATGTAGGCAAATGTTGTCAATATAAATACGTATATACATTCCAAATTCCAAAACCAAAATGAAGCTTACTGGCATAAGACATCGCCAGTGCAAGCGCCTTGCGCTGAGTCCCCTACAACGTCAGGACAGCTGCAACAGATATCGCAAGTCAGCACAAAAGGCTGCTTTCGCAAAATGCTGATTGGCGCAGTACTCAGGCACACGCACCTCAGTTAGCACACTCCGTTCGGGATGACATGGATCTGAGCCCGTCTGCAAGCTTCGAAGTAGACTGCCGGTTGAATTTAGCCTTAAATCACCCCTCGATAGGTATCGGGGACGGGCTTAGTAAGAGCGATGAGTGATTGCTGAAGCTTTTCGAGAACTGCGATACTGTCACGATCTGCTGCTTCACCTTTCAGATCCAAGATGAGCAGAGGAGGTATGTATGCGGACATCCTGTTTGCGCTGGCCAACATAGCACTGAGCGACGCTACACAGACTGCCGCAAGTACCTGAGTCAGCATGCTTGCAAAACCCTTGAAGAAACCCTTGGAGCTCCGAATGCTTTGTTGCACGTTGGGGGCAACAAACCTGCGCTGTCTGCCCGATGCCTGCACGTGATACAGCAGAAGGACACATTGACTTGAGTGAGGTTTCCCTGGTACAACAGGGTACAGGTCACAAGCAGTGCTCACCCCAGTCAGGTAGTCAGCAGCTTTTCACTTGCACTGGTACGCCTCCTCGCCAGTCAGGAGGCTGCGCAGCCTCACAAAAGGGCTCCTTGGTCCTGATCACACGCAAGCAGGAGACCGGGAGTTCTCTGACTGACGTCAGGGCGAGTAAGCGGACCACTTTTGTGGATGCCCTTGTGCTCGGACAGAACCACAAGCGATTACGCTTTGCAGCAAGGCTTGGCCAGTCCGCCAAGCCAACGAAACTGGAGGGACATCCCACTGCACACAGTTGGAGCTGCCAGTATTCAGGCCTCGTATGGGTTGGCGATGTCACAAGTGCACCCTGCAAGTCTGTCCTGCAATATCCTCTAGACGTTCAGCAACAAGGGCATGAACAAAGTCAACCTCACTCGGTCTTGATAGACCGCTGCGCAAACAGCACCAGTCTGCTGATTGATATCCTGGAAGGTATTCCATTACCTAGTATATGCTTGGAGCTGCAGTCTGCTGCTACACAGCAATATGAAAACAAGGCAATGCCTGGCAAATATCTCCTGGGAGTCCTTGTCACCGTAGTTGATGAAGTAGCTGGTGACTTTGTGTTTGGACCACATGGCACTATTGGCAGAGCACAAGGCCTGATGACCCTATCAATCATTGACAAACTCCACAGTGCCAAGCTGCTGAGTAGTGTCTGCGAGGAAAGATGGCTGGCGTTCCTTCAGATATGGCAGAATGCTGGATGGAGCCCCACCAGTCTGGTAGACTTTGTCAGTACGCTTAGACCTTTACAATACAGGAATGACTTGGACGAAAGCTTCATTTGCAGTGTTACCAGAGATTGTTTGCATGGTTACATTGCTGATCTGTATACCAAGCGAGGCTTTGCCATGGTGATGCGCTCTGATGTTGAGGACTTTCTTGACATTGTACACCATCGGTACTCCCAGTGTGATGCTGTGCTGCTGCCAGCCAAGGATGCAGTGAGTAGGCTTCAGGTATTGTTCCACACGCAAACTTGATCGTTCAGGTGCTTGTCTCCCCTTTTTAGTAAATTTGTATGATGTGGTTGCTGTCACAATGCAGTAGGGTACTAGCAGTCTTATAGTCTCATGCAAGCAGGTGGTACATTTGTTGTTTCATTGTTATGCTTAGCTCGTGGGCAATAGTTCGTCGCTGGTGTTCGTGTTGGCATGTGTCAACCGCAACTGCTGCGGCTGCTGGGTGTGCTGGCGTGTGAGTTCCCTGTAGGATCAATGATGATGTAACTTCCAGCACCTGCCTATGCCTGCATCATTCCATTTGCAAAAGTTTTCTTGGTAGACACTACCTGTGCAGCTTCACAGCAAGACACAGAAGACCAATCAAGTGGCAACACATCATTCAGCAAGGTGAAAGTATGCACACTGGTTAGAAGATCCATGAAGAACATTCTGTGTCTCGGGCTATTGCGAAAGGTCACTCGGTTTGCCTGCTCATGTGAACTGATTTGCGTTTGACATATGCTGAGGTTAACACCACTTATCAGGAAATTGTCATGTCAACAACCAGATGTGGTAACATCAGATGTAGTGAAGTCATTCAAAGATTTTTGCTGCATACGTTAGTTTTTTTTGCGTTTTCTGCAAAGCTATGAACAGCTCCAATTGCAGTGCTTTCTGTATCTTGTTTGTGTGCGCAGGATTAAGCTATTGCCAGGCACAAAGTTACATCATGGGGCTCACGTCATTGTATCTGTTGCTGGTAGCATACACCATGCTTCGTTTCCAAGTTGACGCCAGACGGCTGTTGTGATAACACATCAGCCATGGCCTGCCGACACCAAGAACTTCTGAATTACAGCAAATTGACTGTGACCTTCTAGCTGTGCAACAACCGTGATGCTGTGCCGACATGGGCTGCACATAGTTCGCACAGGCTGGCTGATCGATGATGACATCAAAACGCAAACAAAGGTGACAGTTTACGATTTTGTGGGCAGCAATTCACAACGTTAAACAGGTCCAGCAGTTGCATCATTGTGATGCATCTTGCATGTCATCCGCCTGCATTGACCTACACTATTCAGGCACACCTGAATGCAACTACCGGTATGCACGTACATTATGTTTGCACCGTCACTGTATGAAGATGGTCCAAAATCCGAATTTTCCCCTTGTCTCTTGCGATGCTGTGTTCATGATGCTGTGGCATGAGATGACACAGGTGTAGAGTAATCTGAGAGTAATTTTGGGGCATCATGCCAGTGACAGCTCTACTGTTATGCAGCAACAAAAAAGTTGGCCATTTCTTGCAAGCCTACCTCCTGATATTTGTCAGAGATTTGAGATCTGGTGTCATCCCAGCTTGCTTCACCAGCAGCAACTGTGTTCATTGCAAAGTCAGCTTCCTCAAGGAGCGCCTGCAAAACTGTACAAGTCAGGCTCTGACCCTGATCATATTGTCAAGCAGAAACATTGACACTGATGTGTTGCTTGTCTTAGCGCTTAGAGCCTGTCGTTGGTGCTTCAGGCTATCTATTCCTCAAAGCCACGCATCGATATGGAGACATGCAAACAGTGTAACCCTGTAAGACTGTGGTATAGGACACCTGTCATCACCAGCAATGTGTAGTGAGTGACAAATTGCATATGCCTCTCTACAACTCCACTTCTGGATTCTCCTTGCTCTTTCACAATGTCATGACAAGTGCAAAGCCTGTACGTGCTTCAGGAACAGAAACAGCCTTGTCAGCACTCTAGGCCTTGTTTGAGAAACACCACTCACAATTGCTTGCAAACACGCATCTGCATTGGCAACACTTGTATGCACATTTGAGGAAGCCAGGGTAACCTGTCTGTTGTCCTTAGCAGGCATGGCACCAGGTGGCAAAGCGCCATTGGCTACGATTGTTTGCTCTGTCAAGGCTTTGTGAACTTGGATAGCACTGCCCTGAAAAGCGGCCAAGTCCCTTGTGGCGGCAAAGCCA
>JAABUO010008961.1_pt1 | contig 11247 bp, 14 predicted proteins | sample 5559291 | NCBI WGS metagenome assembly JAABUO01 (sample SAMN10711878, study PRJNA513372) | rock metagenome | isolation source: Antarctica rocks | place: Antarctica: Victoria Land, Finger Mt sud | reverse complement strand
TAGTTGAAGTAGGGCACCAAGTAGTGCAACTTGATCATGCTGAAATGCGTTTTGGTATCTGTTCACATCGGCTGCAGACCCTGCAAGCGAGAGAGAGATTGCAATGCTGCATTGAGAAAATATCCAAGTTCCCTTTGAGCAGTCCTGCACAAGCTGGTGACTCATCACCCTTGGCATTCAGATTACGGCAGACATGCAGTGTCCTCTTTGGCGCTTTATACGTCAGAAAGACCGCTCGTGTTGCAGCATGGCAGGGCTTCTGGCTGTGGCGGCGAAGCTTGCGTGGCTGGGGCTCGCCTGTGCCTTGCTACTGAATCCTCTCACTTTCCTGCCAGCCTTCTTGTAAGCCGCCGAGACAGCAGATCGACTTCAGCGATGTTGGACTTGCCCTCCGCTGAAACTCTCATTTACCTTATGGTTTCTGCAGGTGTCTTTCGTGGAGATTATACTCTGCGTTTCTGACCAGTCAAGCGAATGCGTCGCGGTATATATCGAGCTGTCAGAACTCTGTTTGACTTGGTGTGAAAGTACATCTTGTTGGGTACTTTTCCCGTGTCGCTGAAGTTTACCAATGGCAATGGCACGATGGCATGGGGATGGGAAGTTGGAAATTACAACACTTCGTCTGTTGTACAGGGCTGGTGTTCCCACCAGTAAGCAAAGCGATACTGGGGTTGTTGCCTCAGACAAGGGGCTTCTGTGGTATTTTTCTTTTGGTTCCAACATGGACCCAGACGTGCTCACCAAGCGCAGAAACGTCCATCCGAAACAGTCACATCCATGCCAAGTCGTGGGTTATGTGCTGACCTTTTCGCACATTGGCTTGCCATATATGGAGCCTGGCATGGGTACAATTGAGCCTTTGCATTGGCATCCACAGCCACCGACCCTGATAGTGGCCAGCCACAGACAGCAAAAGGCAGCAACAGCAGAAGCTGGCAAAGCAACAATGTTCAGCACCCCTTCCAAGCCTGTTGCTCAGCAGCTAGCGATTGCCACCAAGAAGCAGAAGCAAGCAGATGCTGCTGCTGATCAGGACCCAGAGTCACCACGCCCAAGCGTTCCCACGAACGGCGTCTTCGGCAGCCCAGAGCTGCCAATCAGTTTTGGCCCTGCGCGTTCTGCTTCAAAGAGAAGCCGAACCAGCCCGGTCTCAGATGCCTCATGTGACTATGAGAGCAACGATTTTGACTTAGACGGCAGCCATCCAATGGCATCTCAAGCCAGCACCAGCAAACCTGCCTTGCAGAATGGCCACAAGTACGTCACAGTCCATGGTGTAGTGCATCAGATCACGCCAGAGGATATGGCACAAATAGTGAGAACAGAGGGTGGTGGAGGCAGCGGACACCATGGGTACTACCTGGAAAGTGTTCCATGTGAGATGTACAATGGTCAGACTGTACAGGCTTTGACCCTGCTCACACACCCCAACTCCCGGCATCATCAGGTATGGATACTTTGCTGAGCAGCCTCAGCTTTTGGACATGCAATGTAGCTTCAAACAATGTGAGTGCCCGGGCTTAGGCCACACGTTCTACCTTGCTGACCAGCTCAATGTTGATCTCTGCATGCACAGGCAAGATAGGTTTCAGAGGTGCAATACATCTTGGCGCAGGGCTTGAAGCAGACAATGTATCATGTTTGCATGTATCAGTTTTGGCACGTCCACCACTCTATTGGGTTTGATGCGTCATCGGTGCGTGTTGCTGGCCAGTCCTGGCAGTCTGCCAAACATAAGTATGACTTGCAGGTTGAGCCAGCATTGCCTTCAGAGAGATATTTGAAGATCCTTCAGAAGGGAGCCAAGCAGCATAACTTGTCTGGCGAATATCAGGTCTATCTGCAAGCACTGCAACACTATCAACCATCAAGTCGAGGGCAGCTTGCTGGGCGCTGGATTGTCTTGAACACATTTGGAAGGGCCTTAAAGTTTTTTATGATGCGGATTATGCCAAAAGTGAAAAATCCTTTTGCCTGCTGGTTGACTCATGAGGTGCTTGCCAATTATATTCTGGTCATGTGGTGGCTGCATGACTATATCATGGAACCAGCACTTGGCAGTGGTCGTCACCACTGATTTTTTATTACATTTTTCAGCCCTGCTTGCAGTCGTGCACTGCAACAAGCAGGCAGGATTCAGACATCACAACTTACATGGGTAGATTACTTCCAATTTCATTGTTCCTGGCTTTTGTTTCATGGGTTCATTGCATGCCAGGTCAGCTTCACAAAGTCGAGGGCATTGAAGGCAAAATGGACTGGACTGATCATTTTGGCGTGCTATGCAGCTCTAAATTCAAGCCAAATTGCAACCAATTGTTTCCTATGATGACCAATTACTGGAAGTGCTAGAACCAGTTCCTGTACTTCTACTTACGTTGGTGTTCTTGAGACCTATGAAAGACCAATAAACGACCTCGTGAAAGATCTGAATGTTAAAAATTTGACCCACAGAAAGAAGCAAGTTTCGCAGACAAACTCCACATGCACCTATGTCTTGGCAAGGATTATCCAACAGTATTCGACAGACCACGCGGAGCACAATTGTGCTCTTGGTTTACACTCAACAACTGGACATCCCGTTCAAGTCATTGACCAATAGAAAAGGTAATAGTCTGTCCACGGCCAGATTCACATTCGTGTACCTGGGCAAGTGTGCTTTTATTCATTCACGGCGTGCGCATCACGGCCTGCGGATGCCAACTCAGTACTGTCTATGCATGCATGTTGAAGTTGCTGCTCATACTAGGAGAAGCTGCCGTACACGCTTGGGAAAAACTGCTCCAATTTTGGGAGCAAATATGCCTGACGACGAGGAAAGAACGCAAACAGCAGAACCCGGCAAGATGGCGAAGCTCTCGCAGCATTGGAAGGAGTTCGCCGAGGCCACACCGGAGGAACACAAGAAGTGACTCAAATCATCCTTTGCTAAGGTATGCGTTCGATATTTTGCTTGATGTAATCGATGCACCGTACGACGACGCAGGTAAGGTTGGAACGATGTTGCGACTGTTGCAGTTTTTCGGCAAAGCAGCTCCGAAGCCTGTCGCTAAGCCCACCGTTCACAGCGTCATGAGATGTAAGGTCGAGACGGCTGGCCTAGCCAATTGATGACAGGGGTACCACCGGCAAGCAAGTGTCTGCCTATGACAGCTGTACACACAAACAGGAAGCTGGGGTATGCAGCTTGAAGCGCCGATGTACTATGCTTGACTTCTGACCCCTAAATTGGTTTGGTTTTGATGTCCTTCTGCTGTGTGTTAAGGAAGGACATTTTGCAAGGCAGCTTGAAAAGTCAAGTGTGTATACTGCTCAAAGTGAGTGTTCCATTGTACTGATCTGTGTGTTTTGGTAGCATGCAGACACAGGATGTACGCATGTATGTGTCTAGCACAACGTTTCCCTGCTCCAAATTTGATTTGTTGTGAATGATAGTGATTGATTCAATCTACAGCCACAGTGATAGCATGGCAATACAGTTGTGAAGACATGCTGTACAACATTGCATTCATTGCCTACTGCTCAGCTACTGCCTTTACACAACCATCACTGTTGTACACTTATCCCTTCAGATTTGGTTCATTGATGCACAGTCACATTTGGGTAAGGGTTTTGCAATTGTCCTTGATGGTGTCATGTCATCAGTTGCCCCTGGTATTGCTGACAACTTGCGTTTGGCTTGTGGCTGAAATGGGAAAATTGACGTAGTAAGTCAGCGTCTGGGCCTACCATGTGGATGTTGTACACAGCAACTGTGCTTGCCTGCAGTGCTGTCTGCCCTGATCAGCTGAGCAAGGGTGAACTGTTACGTTGCTGGTCGGTCTTTTGAAAGCAGTTGTGCCGCCTCGACTTTTGACAACAAAAGTCAAATTGACGCAAGGGCATCAGCATGAACGTCAGGCAGACATATAGATCTCGACCATAATGGCACACTAGGCATCAAGCGATTATCAATGCATCTAACAAAACCTCGCATGCCTGCAGATTATATCATACTCCCTAGGATTCAGGCACACTGCCAGGATCTGCAAATTAGTACATAGGAATGTAAATCTGAGATTCGATCTACTAGACTAGGCTACCAAGGGACCATGACTGCACACTTGGGCCTGGGAGGAACTGCAGCACTGGTCAAGTCTGATGCTTTCAGGATCTGCAGAATGAAGATCATGAAGATCAAGTATCAAGGTTGCCTGATCTAATCTAGGGAAGCTACTGCTGCACAGAAAGTGTACACTTGATATTCATGGCTGCTAGCTCTGTACTGAGAAACCTAAACACATATGGTAGAGCAACCTTCTCCAGATACTTGCCTGTTTCACAGACACGGCACATGATCTGGACATTCTTGTCTGAGCCTGCACATCACACAAGGGACATCACTGAAGGGATTCTGCTAGGCCAGCACCGCTTCCAACTGTGATTACTGGCACAGGGGCAAAGCTTGGCAAATGCACAAAAACAGCGCTTGAGCAGAGCGTAAATCATAATACTAAAGCTCTTGTAGTGGGAATTGCAGGACAGGACAGACACAATCATGTGTTGCATCCTCAACATGCCAGCGGTGATGATCATTTCTTGCATTAAATCTGCTACAAATATCACAGTAAACAATCCACATACCTCCAGCAGTGCGAGGCAGATCTGCTGCAGAAGAACTGGGAATGTATTGGTTGGGCGACAGCAGTGAGCCGCAGGCTGAGCAGACTTCCATGACGGTGTAGTCACTGCAGGTATGCAGGCGGTCATGCAGCAGGTAGGCTGCTCCATGCGCCAGCAGGGCGTCGCGCTCCATCTCTCCGAACCTGATTCCACCACCAAATTTGCGACCCTTGATGGGCTGGCGAGTCACCGGGTTGACGGGACCAGTGGATCGCACCTGAACACACCAACTCAATTGGCTGAGCACAGCGTGCAGCTCATGCAGCTGAGCACAGCATGCAGCTCCAGCACTTGGCAACAAGGTGCAGTACCATGAGGCATGTACCGAAAGCTTCCTGAGTAACATATGATGCTTGCATTGCTCCCTCTAGCCAACATTGCGACTTACTGCAGGAAGTTTCAGCAGCGAAGGTGAGTTGTGTGATTATGAATTCGCAGTATGACCCAGCTTTGCTTCAGAGTGTGTCTGATCTTTGCATCGCCAAGTGATGTCTGGAACCTTATGATACTGAAGATGCCGCTATGTAAGCACAGCAACTTCTGTGCGAAGGGCCATGTGTTTGTTTAGGGTAACCGCCATTTGATCGCATGCCATGGTAAAAGGCAGGAAATTGGTAAGGCACCCTGTCGAAAGCAATGTGTTCAGTACAAGCTGCGTCAGCGCTCAGCTCCTTCTGAGAGCAGCAGACATCCTAACCTATCAGCTGCACAGACATTGTAGCAAAATGCTTTTGTGACAATGCTGACCACATACATGGTGACAGACTGGTGCCAACACAATGCTGGCAACAAGAAGCATCTAGGACAACACACCTGGAACTTGTCTGACACCATGTGCCTCAAGCGCTGATAGTAGACCGGGCCAATGAAGATGTCTGTCCGGAAGGCTTCCCCGGTATATCCGCTGATCATGGTCTCCCCTGCATACATGACATCACAGCTCAGCCAGCTGCCACTCACCCATTGCAAGGTACTCCTGCCAGAAATGCGTCACAAGCTGTCTGAGGCCTATGCCCTCAATGTCATTACAGCACAGCAATATTGGCTGCAAATTGCAGCACACAGGGTAGCATATCACGCCAGCAAATGACATCAGAAGTGCGCAGTGTTGCGCTTCGACTGTCAAGTTCTGGCTCGCGAACACCAATGCTGGACTCAGAACATGCAGGACACAGAGCTGAAGTGGTGAAGCCAGAGCCGAGAACTGCATTACAATGGTTTAGAAAGATGCAACTTGCCTCCATGCTTGGCAAAGCCGGCCTGCTCCAGCCTGTTGCCAAACTCCTCAATGGGGTTGACAAACTCATCAGGCTTTTCACACTTCTGGAAGGGGGTCGCATCCACAAAGTGACCATTCAGAGCTCCTACTTTGCTGGTCAGGGACTCCACCAGCATGCCAATGGTCATTCGCGATGGGAAGGCATGGGGGTTGATGATGAGATCTGGCCTGCAAAACGTGCAAACACAATGTCATGAAATCCTCCTGCCATTGCTCTGGCTGTTACTTTCATTCAGCACGAATCATGCTCATTTCAGAGATGCGCTTGGTGTGCTGCAACTGGTGCTTAAGCTCACAGATTCCAGAGCTGGGCCTGCGAGGTGTGAGCTCGCTGCAATGTGAGCTTGCAACAGTCAACAGGTGCAACATGACTGAATGCTTTGCAGGTAAGGTTGCAGCACTTAGCGGTACTGTGGCATCAAGACAGGTACAGAGATCCTCACATGCATGCTGACAGTGCAATCTTGAGTAATTGTTGCATGCATGCTGCATCTCCAGCCTGCTGTACAGTAGATGCATGTAATATTTCAAAGTTAAGCGTCAACCTCACAGGCATGCAAATGATGACAGCTGGGTGGAGGAACAGCATCATTGACTAGCCAAGACTGCAGCACTGGACCAGCGTGGGGTTTGCCTGCATTTGATCAGCCAGGAATGCAAGCCGTTGAACCCACAACACCACAGCATACAAAGGCGGCGCAGAAGAAGAGCTGTACCTCATGCCAGTGGTCTCACAGTAGGGCATGTCGTGGTCCTTCCACAGCACACTCAGCACTCCCTTCTGCCCGTGGCGACTGCTGAACTTGTCCCCAATGACAGGGTTCCTGTTGAGGCGAGTCTTGATGTTAGCTCTCTGCAGGCCCTTGCTGGCAGTCCCCACAATGGTCACCTGGTCCACAATGGCGGTCTCACTTGTCTTGTGCTTGCCTGACCGCCCACGAGCTGCAAGTACAAACGAGAGTCATTTGAAGGGCTGCTTCGCCAAACAGGTGTCTGCCAGACCGCCCACAAGCTGCAAGCACATTTGAGAGTCATTTAAAGGGCTACTGCATTAAGCAGGTGTTTACATGACTGCCCACATGCTGCAAGCACGCACCAGGCTGTCACAAGGGGCTGCGTCACCAAACAAGTGTTTGCCTGATTGCACTCAAGACCAGCAGCATGACAGTGGGCACCACCGAGCTACGCCAAGTGCTCACACATGCACTTGTCAAAGCTTGCCTTTCTGCATTGAGTGAATTGGGATGATGTCCAATTGGTTCAAACAATGCAGGCACTGTGTTTGTCTGAACTCCCAGATCCTTCCAACAGCACTACCTAACAGCACACCCGGCGTGAGACGCACAGTTGCCTTTGGATCAACATATGATCAGGATGCCCAAGCACAGAACAATCACATACATTACATTATATAAACCTCATTATATTTTATGAATTCTCTTTTTTTTGTTTTTTGGCTAGTCTTGCTTTGCACCAGCAAGGCTTACATGTCATTCTGTCCACAGTGCCGTAGTAAGCCTGCTGGGGCCACACAACAGCGCCAACATGCGGCAGCCCATCCAGCCCCACCCGGTCAGCATCTTTGTGCGGCCCCTCTGACTTCACCTTCAGGGTATCCACACTGGAGAAGCCCTCTTGTGTGGTGATGTTCTGGGGGAACTTCTGACCAAAAACGCCCTCAGGAAACTCTCTGGGCGCCCTTTTCTCCCTTGGACCGTACTCCTCAGGCTGGAAGATAGGATCCTTGCCTGTTGGCAGCAGAGGGAAGCTGGGTCAGGTAAGACTGTCAGCACTACTATGATTGTAGTCACATGCTAACATGGTGCAGAACGCGAACTTACAACTTGTCGGCGCACAAGCTGTTGGAAGGGGTTGTGGGCTTACAAAAAGCGGCAGCAAATGCACCAGGGAAGAGCACAAAGATGAGCGTGGACACAGTTTACGCTGTCAGCGCACAAGTTGCAAGCATAGCTAGCAGGTGCAATGCATGATGTGGATTGGACGCAGTGCACATCAAGGCCAGAAGAGTAACTGCTGTGCAAGTCTCTTTTAGAAGCACCTGATTCTTTGCTCAAGTCAATCTGCTCAGTCTTGAGCATGGTGGCATGTCCCAGGCCACGCTCAACAGCTGACTTGTTTAAGATCATGGCATCCTCCATGTCATACCCTGCACCACATGTCAAACCATTTCCCAGCTGAACAAGGAAGTATGGACAGGTGCTGTAGTCAAACGTTTCCACCCTGTGCATGCAACAGGATGAGTGGATGACCTTGGTGATGAAATGGTTGATGACGCCTGTGATGTGCATAAATCATTTGAGCACAGGGCATGTCAAGGTGCTGTGGAACTGCATTCACACAAGTCTTGCAAGCAATTACAAGGAAAGTAAAGAGAGTAATTTTCAAAATAGCGTTTCAAGAGCAATATACTTCAGAAAGCTTTAGAAGGACACCAAATGACTGCATAAAAACACAAAGCTCACCAAACAACTGCACAAGACTGACCTGTGTAGGCCAGGACAGCCACCAACATGTTCATGCCGCTAGGGAACTCATCCATCTTGTAAGTATCATACCGCTTGGTGCGGGCGATCGGCGTCTGTGGAGTCTGGATCCTGTACAGCTTCCCATCAGCTCTGTGCTGCAATGCCTGCAGGGCAACTTCAAGATCACAAGCCAAATCTGGCACTCAAAGGCACATTTGGGTGGTGCTAGCGCAGCAGCAGTAGGGATAAAGTGAGGTCAGCACAGCAGGAGAAACCCACAAGTCTAAGCCTTGCGACAATCATAATGGGAGCCTCCTGAGGCAGCCGCCCAGAGTCAATACAGCCTGTGGCTTTATATTTGCATGGCATAGTATCCATCTGTCATAAAGGAAGATGTCCTTGTAGGCAGAGAGTTGATCAGCACAGGAGCGAGCAAGAAATGTCAGAACCCAACGTCCAACGAGACAAAAGACATCAAAAGCAAGATTCTTCATTACAAAAGACACAAAACATGTACAAAGCAGCAAGGACAGGTGATGAAGTGCATGTAAGCAGACCTGAGCAGGAGTGCCCATGGCCTGCTTGCCCATCTGGCATTGGTACATGTTACGTGGGCTCTGGTTGTAGTCTGAGTAGGGGGTCAGTGAGGCCACCACACTCAGCATGGCAGAGGAGTGGAACTCAGAGTGTGTGAACTTGAGGTTCCTGGAGCCCCCCACACCGCCGTCAGGACACCTGCACAACACAAGCTATTCTCAATCCCAAAACGTTTATTTCAGAAATGTCATCCCTACACTGGAGCTCTAAACTTAGAAACACCTGGGGACGGTGTAAACGAGTTTCTACATTGGGGGACATGTTTTAGGAAACACTGAGGTGCAAGAAGCAGAGGGGAAAAGCTGGTGCAAAGCCAGCAGCATCCTTGTGTGCAATGCCACGCGGCTGGCAATTGGACCTGGAGACAAGTGTCTGGGCGGGGGGGGGGGGGGCATGCATACTGACAGTGATACAGCCCATTGCAGAAAAAAAATCAAGAGCAATCAAGTCACCAAAGGCAAAGCGGCACATTCATAGGCATTGCTTCAGACAACAGGTGGAGCACTAGCTTTTGAAGATACAGGTACGCCACATTTCCTTTTGGAACAAAAGTCCAAAGTCAACAGCGCGTGTGCATACGTGCATCAGGCATTTCCAGCTTACACCTGTGCTTTCAAGCCAGGATGTCTGATAAGTCACAACTCCACACCCCAGATTGTAAGGTATGGAATGAAAATTGAGGAGATGTGTTAGCAAAGCAGCAGGGGGACTGACCAGATGCTCATGTTGTACTGCTCCAAGGAGCCAATGAGCTCCGGCGCCTGACTGGAGTTCTGCTTAACAGGGCGCATCATGCGCGCCGCCTGGGTGAAGAGGTACAGGCCAGGCTGCGGGCCCCCCATCTCAAAGGGAATGTAGGCAACCTCAATGTGGGATGGCATCATGCTTTCAGCTCCCTGAGCAGCATCACATAAATTGCTGTTCAGTCACGAGATCAACAACATTGCTGTTCAGTCACGAGATCAGCAACATTGCTGTTCAAGCAATGAGGGAACACAGATGGAATGTTCAAGGTCTTGTAGTGCACATCAAAAGGCTTAGACTGCCACACAAGTGGGTCACAGAGAACACTAAGTCATGGGGCAGTGCTTTCTTGGACCCATTCGTGCAGCGTTCTCAGTACCTGCAGCCCAGCAGCCTTTGGAATTCAACACAACTGCATCATGGGTCATGGTAGCAGTGCATGGCAGATGTGGTGTTTGTGTTATAAATGTTGACTGCTGTAAATGTTGACCGCTGTAAAGGACCGGCTGCTGTAAACGTTGACTGCTGTAAATGTTGACTGCTGTAAAGGACCGGCTGCACATGGGCCTGAGCCTAGCAGCTGGCCAGACCAGCGTCCAGGCTTTACTCTATGCAGCGTAAGTCACATTGGAGGCCACTTTACAGGCCAGCATGCCGGCTTAGATACTGCAAGACATCAGGCAGGACTCGAACGGCAGATGCAGCCAAAACACAACCCACCAGTCTGGTACAAACTGATACCTAGCAAACACAGACTTTGGCGCTGGGGTATCAACTGACATTGTTATTGCTTGCTTGTCTTGCATGTGCAGCATGCAGTATGCATGTGCTCAGGCAGGCAGGCAGCGCCTCTGAAATTTTGCAGCAGGATGTGAAGACTTGGGGCCTGTGCATACTGTAACAGATAGATTGCCTGTAAGAGTGTATATCCTAGTAAAGGAGCGACATACCTCTTTGATGACGTGTACTAGCTCATTGGCTAATGAAAATGAGATAATACAAGTCATTAAAGAGCTATCTTAACGATCCCTTGCTAGGATATACACTCTTACAGGCAATCAATCTGTTAGCTAATGAGCTAATACACATTATCAAAGAGGTATCTAGACGATTCCTTACTAAGATATACACTCTTACAGGCTATCTATCTGTTACACATACCCCATATGATGTAGTCATGTGAGCTGACTCCATGCATGACTTACATCCAGCATGATGGTGGTGGCACCAACAGGGCTACTTTCTTCCTCAGCAAGTTTGGCAGCCTTGATGTCTCTCAGGCGAGTCACCAGAGCAGGTGCAGAAAGGGAGCGGACATCCCCTATCAGCTTCCCATCCAACATCACAGTGAGGTAGGTGGGGGGCCGGGGAGGGGTCATGGCAGGGGCGATTGGGGTCATACCGAGACCTGCCAGCACCTGTATGACAGCAGGCTCTATCAGATTTTGATACACATGGGTGCTGTATATGCTCATA
>JAABUO010008959.1_pt1 | contig 11248 bp, 13 predicted proteins | sample 5559291 | NCBI WGS metagenome assembly JAABUO01 (sample SAMN10711878, study PRJNA513372) | rock metagenome | isolation source: Antarctica rocks | place: Antarctica: Victoria Land, Finger Mt sud | reverse complement strand
CCTATGACAGTGACATTCTACAGTACATTGCTGATACATTGGGTTGCAGACTGAAAGGGAGCATATTCGACCTGAAAGATTGCGTATCCTACTGTATCACATATACAGCAGGCAAGATCATTGTGGTGCAATGAGTGGCATGCAAACTTACTGGGCAGCAGGTTGAATGCTGCATAGGACCCCAGGACACCTCCCACACACTGGGCAATGATGTACTGGATGCCTGTCTTCACTTTCTGCATGCACCCAAAGCCAAGAACTCAGCTCTGCAAGGTGCTGCAGAGATGATATTTCCAATGCGATGTGGGAGCTCCACATGCCTGGACTGTACACCCATAATCCTAGGGTGAGCCACGAGTTTACTGACTGTGCAAGTGAAGGTCCTGCAATGTGCTTGCTGGGAAGAAAGAAGCTGCAGCACTTCACTGCCAAAGAGATTGGACAGTTTCAGATACAGGTGGCAGTGAGGATGATTTTTATTTTGTAAGCACTTGCATTAGCTAGCAGAAAGGCTCAACATGCAAATATGACCTTGCTAGCATGACAATCAAGGTTGACAGACCATGGTGAAGGGTAGCAGAATAACAAACAGTGAAAGCAGAGTAAGAGCCATATTGTGTAGCTCTGCATGGCTGCTCTTTGCGTGCGCCATTCATCAAGGGCTCAGGCATGTTAGTAATGCTGGCGCATGCAATATCGCAATGAGTCATTACCATGATGCCAGTGATCATAAAGGAGAAGGTGATGATGGGGTTGAAGTGGGCTCCACTTGCCGGCGCCCCCACGTATGCAATCAGCGGGACCAGCACCTGCACACACAAACAGACATGATATGCATAACAAAGATATGCATGAGCCATGCTGAGTGCAGTCACCTGGCCTGAAACCAGGCCATACACCAAGGCAGCATAAGGATGCTCGGGCAGGCAGATTGGCATTGGATCTCATTGCAGCTCAAGATACACCAAGCATGCTGCATCATTTATGTTCCCTTCTGATGCATGTTGCCTGCTATGCAGTAGGCATGCACTGCAAGTAAGGCTTTTTCAAGGCATAGATGCAAAAGGTAGATGTGCTGTCAACATGCAGCGCAAAAGGAATCAGGCAGCAGATGGTGAGATAGATTGCAGTAATGACAGCAAGGCAACAGAGGGGCCTGACCATGTGGGCAGCAATCATGAGGAAAGTGACAAGGGCTGCGTTGGCACCTCCAACTTGTGTAGCAATGGCCACTGCGCTGCAGGAGAAGTAGTTGAACAGAGCCTGCATTCAAGATGTCACAACTGCGCGCACTGTGTCATTGAACGAGCAAACAAGCAGGCACATGACTGGATATGGGGACAGTACTACTGCAAGCAAAGCACTGCTAGCATAAGTACACAGCACTGATGCTACGTCCTGTAAATTGTACACTGGAAGCTGAGGGCAGAGGTAGCAGGGAGTATAGCAGGAAAGCTGACCTGAGTGATGAATTCAGTGGCAATCTTTGGGGTGTCCTCCTCATCAATAGCTACAAAACACATTTAAGATCAATAACCAGTCAGGGTGTACAGCAAAACTCCTGCTGTTCTCAAATGCTAGCAAAACATCAGCAGACACATATCACAGTGACTGGGCATAATTGCAGGGATGTTCCAGACAAGTGTTGCAAGCAAAGACAAGAATACATCTTGGTGACTGAGGGCTTAAGATATCTTGCAAGGCAGTTTATAGACAAATCGCCAGAAGCAGTGCGTGTTGTATTGTGAAAGTATATTTTGTTGTGCGTGACATGTTATACGCACTGCGTTGCAGACTGCCACGCACCTGCTTCTGACCTGGCAGCAACAACACACACGCCTCTTCTGGAGCTTCCTGCACCACACAGGACAGCATCAGACATGCCTTTGGCAAAGCATTGCAGAAGAACCATCTGGACATGTGCAGCAGTTTGCATGTATACGAGCAGTACCAAGACCGAATAACACCCCTTTGTACAAAGGGTTGTTAAGACCAGTGAGGGGTGATACAGTGATACAGATTGCAAAGTGAAGATCTTACGGGTTAGCTTGCTGCTTGTGAGCTGCGCATGAAGCTTAGTCTGAGCATATGCAGTAAACGCCCTGGCGTGAGGGTGCTGAGCGAGCCCACGCATCTGAGCCACGGGCCGTAGCAGCGGACAAGCGCTTGCTCGCACTGTGGCCCGAGGGGCTACAGCAAGTTTTTGCATGCTGCTGGACAGCATCTGGGAGTTCATGGCTGCCTTCACTTTCTCGATAGAGGCACGTCGACACTTGACCTAGCTAGCTGTATAGACTCAAGAACCTGCGGTTAGGAAATCAGGAAAAACAGCGCGAGCAACCAATGTCGCCTCCGCACGAAAGTCCTTGCAGTGCGCTTGATGCAGCGCCGAGCAAGTACACAAGTGCCGAATGCAGCGTCGACCCGGTCAAAGCTGACATGCTGCGATTGTAACAAAGTGAAGAAGCGCGTCCATCCAAGGCAACATCTGAGATGCAGCTTGCAGTGGGTACTCTAGCAACACTTGTCAAACACATTTCAATGCTGTCTGTTCTTGCATCTCATGCGCGATTATGTGCAAGTTAAGGCGAACGCCAAGATCCAAGCCCGTCAACAGGTCTTACCTTGAGTCAAGTTGTGGTTTGGCTGACGAAAGGTATCTGCCTACCACCCGTCGTGCGACAACGTCGACTGGATCTGAACTTACCGCACAGGTTGAGCAGCGACCTGAGGTCGAAGTAAGATCAGATGCCTGATGCTGCTCAGAATGCGAGACGCACAGTTACGGTAAGTGTTGTTCACCGTAAGATTAGTAAGCAGCGACGTAAGGAGCAGAGTATTTGCAGAGATAATACCACTACTTACCACTAATCTCCCAAGCATGATGCTGGTGACATGCATGCAGGGACGCCATTATATGCATCTAAATTTCCTCTGGTACAAAGCTGCATGGATAGTGCTAGAGGCATCACACCCCACCAGACAAACCAACTCTATTCGCGCTGCAAACGGATGCTATGTCAGATGGACCCACATGCAGCCACCCACTAGTGGGTCGAGGCAGTGGGCAACAGCAGTGTAGCTCCTGCAGCAACATTGGAGTATGCAGCAAACTCGTGCACGGTTTCCAACTATCACTAATTGGTGCCAATGCTGAGGGACGCTGCTGATTATGCTTATCGTCTGCTGTCCAAAAGCGTCAGTGTCATCTCTTGCCAGGGCCCTACTGCTATATAGCATGCAGTAGCAGAGCAACCCATTCATCTGCAGAAATGGACATCATGCTGCATGTTGATGCCGAAGGTGCTCATGATTGCACTTGTGGTGTTTTGGGGTTTCAGGAATGCTGTAACAGCCTAAGAAAGTGCAGGTGAAAACACCAGTACACAACATGGCACAACCTTACTTCAGCAGTCCAGTTCAGCAGACGCCACACATCATTGTGACAAGGTACACGGCTGCTCTGTTGCATGCGAGATGCACAATCACGGTCCATCTTGTTCATCATTCGACTGATATCTGGACTGATATCTCGCAGCCAGATTTCGGAGCGCTAGTCAGCAGCTCTTCTCAATCCCGAAACGTCTATTTTAGGTGGTGTACTAGTTGACAGTCGACTTCGACGTCTATCAAGTTGTGTGTCCCAAGCCTTGACTCTGGTCCTTAGTGAGTGCTCAGTGCTTGCTTTTGACCCGTAGCATGCAAAGCAACCACCTAGCCACTAAAAGTTCGCGTCTGACGCTGCCCTGCGCTCAGCTGCACGTATCACGCGGCTGCCGCGCACCAAGTACACATGGCAATCCGCTGTCAGCGCAGTCCTTTCGTCAGCAAAAACAGGTTCTGGCTAACCCCAGCGTACGCATTTTAGCAGCAGGGGTCTCACCAAGCAGAAATGCACCGGTCGTTCGAGCTGATATGTCAGCCTCACCTTTCCCATCAGCTAATGAAGCTGAAGCTGCAGTCGCTCAGATGGCGGTGAGGCTAGCATCCAGGTTGTGCAGGGTGAGTTGCTGCAGACAAACAGTGCTTGTGCGCCACTGGCATGACAATAAACGTTTTTGCGCTTACACCGCATCATGAATTTCAAATTTAGGACTCAAGGCCATGCTGTTCTGCAGGAAGCTCAGCTTCAGCTAAAAGACCTCAGGCAGCAAGACCGCAACACTGACAGACTTGTCTCCACAACCGTTCTGGGCAATGCACCTGGCCCTTTTCAATATGTCTTGCTTCTTACACACAGCCCCTCATCTTGAGCAACTTGTGCTTGTCTTGTGCAGCTTGTCAGGCCTTGCTGGCTTCTGTATTGCAGCAGGGCCTCCCAAACCAACCCTTGTCTGTGGTTGCCGCAACAGACTTTGCACTGCTCAGGTGTGACCTCATGAGACTTTGGCTTCAATACCACATGCACAACAGCCAGGAGGCAGACACTGTGTTGCTGCATGAAACGTATGCTTCCCATGGACTGCTCAGCCGTCATTGCATTTTGGACGAGTTGAGATAACATGCAATGCAGCACATGCGCCTGACAGGGCTCCACAAAGCGCTCCCATTGCTAAGAAGATACATGAGGACATCAACAGGCTGCTGTCCAGAGAGTCAGGGTACCAGGCAGCCACAGACACAGAGTTTGCAGACCTCATATGGGAGGGACTTTCTGAAGGTGGACCCACGGTAGAGTTGCGGCAGTGCATACATTGCCAGCCTGCTGTGCAATCTGAGGATTGTATGTGATTAACATTGCTACCTGCAGCAGGATCTGCTTGCGTGCGCAGGATTACAGTGCAACTGTTACTAAAAATGCTAAACTGTGTTGCAGAACAGCAAAGCCCTTAAACATCTGTCAGCTTTGACTCTGTGTAGCGGTTGTGGAGATGTTGTGGCATTCTGCGCTGATTCTATCCTGTGTTGCCACTTCACTGACTGAGTCGTGGCTCAGTCAGGTCCTCATACTTGCCATTTGTGTGTTGTTCATGCGGCCCACAGAGGTGCTCTCTACTGTGCGTTGAGGAAAGCTAGAGATCAACCCATAAGAAACACCTCACACCTTGACCTAGCAACTGTTGCGCAGACTCACATAGCAATGTAGCTTCGCAGATCTCTCTTGGTAATTTGTAGCGTGACAAGTGTTGTTGTAGCTTGACATAAGCTGTTGTTGCATAACAAGCGCTACTGCTTGATTCTTGCCTGCAAAGATGGTGACAGCTGCCCACACAGATTCATTTATAAATGCCCAACATACACAATCACTCTGTAGCTCCATGTTTGTCATGTTTGTGGACCATGTCTTGTTCAATGATGATGCTTAAGTCAGACAGCCTCTTTGTGACGTAGGGTTATCACTGGATCATTAACCCAATTGACAGCATTGAAGGCTTTGCAAACCTGCGACAATATGGGATATCAGTTGCTCTCTTGGAGCATGGCAAGGTACTCAATGCATGTGTTTGCAGTTTGCATGCAGTCCAGTGTGCTATTCAGCTCATTTGGGATCGTTGTGCAAAACATAGGGCAATATAGCACCGGGTCGTGCTGCCTGGTGTTATGCTACATTGCATGCTTCTACCTGTTGTCACAGCACAAAGCACAGCACAGCACTCAGTGCGGTACAATCACGTCATCACACATGCACCAAACAAAGCAGCACGCCCTTTGACTGCCATGCCAGGTGGTACTAAGTGTGCTGGCCTGTCCAAACATGCCACAAGAGCCAATCCTGGCCGTTGGGCCAATAGATGAGGCTGAACGTCAAGATTATGAGGCTCGACGTCAGCGTTATGGCTATCCGTCAGGGAGTGAACGTGTGTGGGACTACAAGCCCTGGGAGGGGCCTGCAACCACACCTGAATTCATATCCAGGCCTTCTCTGCAAGAGGATCTGCCCGATGGTGTTGGCTGTCTGTTTGTGGCGGTCAGGTGTCAGGGAGCTTACCAACTTTCTCTGTTTGGTAAGGGCTTTGCAGCAAACACATGTCATGTGGCGAGCCATTTATGTAAAAGTTCACTTCTGTCAATTCGTTTCCCTGTTCTCCCCATAGCCTGGTTTACTGCCTTGCCACTGTTATGAAGCAACATATCCTGCTTCCTTACGTGGCTGCAACATATTCAGACCTTGGTAATAACATTGATGTGCCTGTTGTCTTTGCACTTCCCAAGACCTTCAACACCCCTTGCTCTCTGTTGCAGACCAAAACTGCGACCCTCCTCTCCTGCCCCACCCACCCCACCCATTCTCCCCCGCCTCCCCACCGCACCATCCCCGCACATGTCTGTGAAAACATTCATCGCTTTTGGCGAGAGTAAAGCAATCTTTCTGCTGTTATGTTGGAGCTTGAGAATGCTTGTTACTGTGCAGGTGCTGATGCATCAACTAGTGTCAGGCTTCCATTGAGACCTCACCCACCTCATATCAACCCAGGGAAGGATCGCATTTTCACTGTGGTTGAACCGGCTGAAAGCAAATTTCGCAGTCATGGTCACTTTATTGAAGAGGACGTTCATTTCAACCAATATGACACATGCATCAGATCAGACGGTCAAGCACAATACGGTGAGCTACCTGGGGCAATTCTCAATTTGAGCCAATATTTATGCCTCTTTCCCCAAAATCTTGAAGGGCTTTCCTACATCCATGTCTTCCTAAGGCTCCTGCAGATGGAAGCTGAGAATGTGTGATGCATCTGTCACTGTATCTGCAGCAACAAGCATTTAGCTGCACCGCATTCTACTGCAGTGTCTGTGTTCCAATCTCATGAACAGTTTGATGCTTGTACTCCAGCCATGAGATCAAAGCTCTCTGTAGCCTTGTCACCTCTTACCTTGCCTTCTCCACATCTATGGCATGTCACAGACAGACACAAAACGCCAAGCTAAAAGCCTGTTGTCTCTTGCATTAATTCTGGAAAAATCGATTTATAGTTTTTTTCCCCCTGAAATATTAATTAAAAAATTGGACTGAGTTCATTGGTATGTTGGCAGCTGTGCTGGCCAGAGGCGATGCAAGGATGCTGCATGTGGGGGGCCCACATTCCATTTGGGATCATGCAGCTGGCATTCTGCTTGCAGAACAGAGCGGTTATTATGTTACAAATGCAGCAGGTGGGGCTTTTTCTCAAGTGGCTGGACAGAAACCAAGTCGATGATTGCTTTGCTGGGCATCCCTGTTGCAAAGCAGATGCGCAAGCTGGCACTTGTGCCTGATGGTCAAAAGCAGGCGGCCTTTGTAGCATAGTGACTTCACAGCCAACGACAGATGTTTCATATACATTGGTGGAGTGATGTTGCTGTTGATGCATGACATGCAGGCATATTGCATGGTGCCAACATGTACACCACAGTCTTGATGTATATTACAGATCCCACTCCTGCAATATCTCAGTGATATCACTTCATGCCTTTGTCAACAGCAGGGTAGGCATCTGATGACGTCAGCAGCAGAGAGCTTGCATGTGACATGATCCTGCTGCAGCCAATTTCGCACACATCTTCCAAGCATGGTGCTGTGATGTGCATGCAGGGGCATCATTGGATATGTCGTCTGGCACAAAGCTCAACATAGACCGTGGAATAGTTGCAGCACACCCCAGCAGCCACGCCATAGCACTTGAGAATGCCAAAACATGCTATGTCAGGAGGACCCATTTAAAATGGCTGGAGGCTGTCATCAACAGTGGTGTAGCTACTGGAGCAGCATTGGAGCATGCGGCAAATTCATACGATACTTCAAAGGATCGTGTGTTGGTACCAATGATGAGGAAAACTGCAGCTGCATCTCACTGCCAGCTGTCCAAGCAGCGCCTCTTGGTTCTGATCGGTATCTTTTGCCAGGGCCCTGCTGCTATACAGCGTGCTGTAGCAGAGCAATCCATCCTACCTGCCGAAGTTGACAGCATTCTACGCATCATATCTGAGGATGCTCATGATCTCACTCATAAAGCATTGGGGTTTTCTCCATAGATCAGCCTCCAAGTACATGTCTCCCAAGGACACACAATTTGCGTTGCCTGGATCATGTACATCGCGTCGAATACAGCATGCAGCGATGACCTTACTCATGAAGTGTTGGGGTTTGATTGTGATGGGGGTGTAGGCCATAGCTGAGACTGCACATAGTGTGCAGTCGAATGCATCACATCGCATATCAGCATAAGCTTGCTCTAGCACCGCTGTCCAGCACAGGTGCCAATGCTAAGGCGCCTGTTGCCGTGACCCTGGTGGCATAAGACAAATTCATCTCCTTTCATGCTTTGCAACAGAGGTGTGCAAGATGCACCATTATTGAAATGTGGTCATCGTCTACAACCAGCCTTGTGTTCACATGATAGCTGCACAATGACAGACCCTTGCAAAGTGCAATTTGAACTTATTGCTAGTATGGATGACCATCACATTGTGCTTACATGTCATGTAGTGCAGCATGACTGATGTCATCTCTGGGTAGTGACTGCTATGACTATAACTTCTGAATACCGTGTGTGCAGCGCATCTGATGGCGTTCATTGCCTGCAATGTATGCTTTGCATGTCATGTGACGCATTGTGGCAGTCTAGACATCATCATGCAGCAGCTGAGTCAACGACATGCTTGCATACATGTCAGAGGTCTGTGCGTATAAGGAAGTGCAGCAGCTGCAAGATGCTACTTTCTGCATGTACCCATCAGTCTAATCGTTACCTCATGCTGAAAAGTTGAAACTTATGAAAGCCAGGAAATTGGCTAACCGGTTACAAATATAAGCAGGAAACTCATGACAGGAACGGTTGGTAGAACATAAAAGGCTCAATAAAGTACAAACGACAGTTCAAGGGTGTAACCCAACAATGTTGTAAGTAGTACAAACAAAAGCTGTGTACGACATTGACCAGTTCTAGGCTTCCGCCGTCTTCTTCTTCTTTTTCTTTTTCTCACCCTCTACCTTTCCTGCAACTGCTCTGGCTACATCTGCTGCTGCTTGCTCACCGGCTGCAATGGCTGCCTTCTTCTTTTTCTTCTTCTTAGCAGGCTCTTCTGCTGGTGCTGCAGCGCCATCTGCAGAACAGAAGCTTCACTGAGTTCGGCTTCGTGTTACTATGTTTCTTGGATTTGTTGGTTGTAGCAGCCAATGACATGAAAGCAGATTGCAGTCATGCAAGCTGATTAGTGTAAAAAGGGGGATGTGCGCAGGTATATGTGCAGGTGTTATGAGGCGCATAAGGCATCTCAGCAGGTGCGTGCTGGTCTGCATTTAGATCAGACAGAAAACATGCTTGCATCTTCCTGGCAAAAATTGAACAGTGCCAAGCACCAAGCTGCAGTGCTTGCCGCTCCGGCTCTTGTGCCAGAAGGAGGCAAGCAAAGCCTCACAAGGTGGGTCCTCAATCATAGCTTGACAAACAAGCGCTGATGTGGTGTATGTGCCTCATGTGCATCTGAAAATATTGTTGGAGTGACCAGTGTCGTGCAAAGTATCCAGTTGGTCAACTAGCATGATTGGTCAGCAGAATGGGCACGCTAAGTAATCATGCAGCCTTCTAAGGATACACATGGGTCCACACTGTACGTTCCACAACGTGCGCAGACTTGATTTGTGCGATGGCAGTTACAGTGAGCACTGACCTGTCTCAGTATCCTCAGCACTCCTCTTCTTCTTGCTCTTTTTGGACTTCTTCTCTGTGGCTGCAGCCTCATCCAAGTCCATGTCATCAACCTTGCCAGCTGCCCCTAGGCTTGCAATTGCTTCCTGCGCAGCAGAGTAAAATGCAAAATAGACCATTTGAGTCAAACTCCCATTGGCCGCAGCTGGCTTCTGTAAAGACGGTCATGTTGCGCATTGCACTGTGGCATTGGCAATTACACAGTAAGACACATTCACAGTATGGGTGCCCCACAGGATGGTACACTGCCGCTTGTAATGTTATGAACGGATTTTCATATATAGTATTGCTGGCATTACGCTGACAAGTACATGGCAGAAGTGATGTACCGCAGGGCACAAATGGCAAGGTGACCACTGCCGAATGCATGCCACGACAATCAACCAGAGCTTGCATTCCTGGACTGCACTAGTATAGTGACAGACCTGCATGGCAGTGATGTTCTTCATGGGAGCCACTCCCTCATCATAGAAGCGCAGTCGCTCCTCCACTTGCTCCTTCATCTTCTCACCAAACGCATTGCTTGCCATCTCACTGAAACAGTCGATTCTGCAAGCCAAGCAAGGAATAGTCATACACGCAACCCTAGGTGCTTGACAGGTCATGACAAACTGTCAAGACATCCCTGAAATCTAGTAGTCAAGTAGGCAAATATATATAGTTTGCCTACTGACATTACATATGTACTAATATACACCTACCAAAATTACATATGCATACAAAATTACTAAACCTTTTGTATGTATATATAGTATAGATGTGTGTGGTTGTAGTCAGCTGATCAAACATATGCGTATTCACGGTACCAGTGAGCATCCACTGATCCTGATCCACCTTGCAGACACATGCTGCATGCAGAGTACACAGCTAATGCACAACCAACCCACGTCATTCCACACCTCTTTTTGGCGGGAAAACAGAACACTTTCAAAAATGCCCAGGTTTAGGCAGAAGCTTGTTGGCAGAAACCCCTCAGCTTGATGACATAGACCCACTGGCACAAGAAAATGCCATATCAAGCGGGGGCAGGGCTGACAGAGCGCCATGCCAACAAAATGCCAATGGGGTTTATGGACAACACAATTGACTGACGCCAAAACAAAAGATATTGGCTTGCATCCTAGCCTTGCCTCACTGGGAGATGGCCTGCCAAACAGAGCTTGCTCCCAGCGAGATGAAGCTAAGTGGCAAGTGTCAACCCTGACCAAGACTTGAACCCAAGACCTCCTGCTGATTGCTCAACTGCTGGGCAAAGTTGACCACTGATGATAGACTGCTAGATGAATGCAGCCAAATACCTGGTGGTTCCGTCGCACCTACTCAATGGCGGCCTGATTGATGCAACAACACACTTTAAAACACCAACTGTGAGAAAGGAGAGCCTGAACTCAGACGCACGCACATTCAGACATGCCAAGGATGGGCAACTCTACCTGGACGCTATGCTGCACTTGTTGGCTAAGTATCTGGAGATGCGTCCCTTGTTCCTCTGCTTGGCCCTGCCAATGAAGGAGGAGTGGAAGATCAACCCATACTTGGGTGTGTTGCCCTTGGTCTTCAGCGCTCTGAAGAGGGCCTTCTCTGCTCCTAGGATCTGCACTGTGGATGCTGGGTACTTG
>JAABUO010008958.1_pt1 | contig 11248 bp, 8 predicted proteins | sample 5559291 | NCBI WGS metagenome assembly JAABUO01 (sample SAMN10711878, study PRJNA513372) | rock metagenome | isolation source: Antarctica rocks | place: Antarctica: Victoria Land, Finger Mt sud | reverse complement strand
TGCCACGCTTGCAAAGCTCCGGCGGCCCACGCTTGCTCTCGGCTGCGCCGGCAGGGGCCCTGCCATGCCTGTGGGGCACGATGGCCTGGTCGCGCGCGGCATGGACCCCGCGCGCATGCTTCTGCCCCTTGGCACAGACCGGTTTGGACCAGGGGTGCGCGCGCGTCCGCACGCAGGCCGGGTGCTGCAGGGCGGGGAGGGCGCTTGCGCTTCCAAGGCCGCGCGGGTTCAGGGGCGGCCCTGCATGAGCATGCCGGGCGGCTGAGGGCGCGCGCGCGCAGACCTGGTCGCGCGCGGCATGGACTTGAGTGCAATGCTTTTTCAAGCTACAAAACATCCACTAGACAGCCATGTTAACGACTTACTCTTTTACCAAAATTGGCGCGCAGACCTGGTCGCGCGCGGCATGGACTTTGTGGGCGTGCGCACGGTGGTCAACTTCGACTTCCCGCAGACGCCCGTGGACTACGTGCACCGCGTCGGCCGCACGGGGGGCGCCGGCAAGACAGGCGAGGCCGTCACGCTGTACGCCGACGGCGACGCCGGTGCGCCCGGGCCGCCGGGCCGCGGCCTGCTGGCGGCTGGGCGCGGGCGGAGCGGTGCGCGCGCGTGGCATGTGGCCGCGTCTGCGGCCGGGTGCTGCGGCGCATGCGCCCGCTCCGTTGCGGCTGGCGCTGGTTGGCAGCTGCTGCCCGCGGCTCGCCGCGCCCGCCGCACCTGCATGCGTCTTGCTCCCGCTGTGCCGTGCCCCAGGCCGCCGCAGCGCTATCTGCTCCCCGCGCCTGCGGCCGTCACGCGCCCGCCGCGGCGCGCAGGCCAGCTGCGGCGCGTGGCCAACGTGATGCGCGCGGCGGGCAACCCTATCCCCGCCTGGATGCTGCGCCTGGAGCAGGCGCCCACGGTGGCGCGCCAGCGCGACCGTGACCGCCGCAAGCGGCGCGCCGCGCGTGCCGGGCCGGCCGCCGACGCGGGATAGGGGCTGCAACTGGGCAGCTCCTGCTTGAGGCTGCCACCGGCGCGCCGGGCGGGCTGCCGACGTGGGGTAGGGGCGAGCGAGGGTCCCCGCCCCGGCACGAGTGCAAGACGCCGCTGACCAAGACGAGAGTTGTTAGGATGCGGGCGAATGGAACATCATGATGGACAGTATGATAGCCGATGGGCGGAGCAGCCTGCTTCGACTCTCGGCAGGCTGTTGCGGCCTCAGCAGTGAGAGCAGAGCAGAACAATCCGCATGATCAAAACAATACGCATGACGGCACGTCGAAGGATGTGTATGTGGAGGCTGCCTGGGCTCGCTAGTCCTCATTTGAGACGGTTTGCCGGAGCCCATTGAGCTCTCTGTTCAAGGCTTGTGTCATGAGTGTGGTGGGTAGCAGATGAGTACATGAACGCACGCGCAAGTACAAGATGACCTGCAGGGGCATGCCAAAGCAAGGCACATACATTCTCACTGCTGCCAAGCTGACCATTTGCTATGTCACAATCTGCCAATAAGCTTTACATGGGCGCACCGCCCAGCCGCCACAAATGAGGTTTAACAGATCAAGAGATGGAACGCCACCGCTAGCAAAGATACACGGGCAGACATCCTAGGCACTTGCCCTGCCCCTTCAGTCGGAAGTCTGGGCGGCTGCGCAGCGCAACCCCGGCTGCAGCACACACAGGACAGAAGCGCTCTCCCTTGAAAAAAACATCTCTGCCGGGGAATGCGCGACGCCCGCCGTGTTGGTTGAGCACATGCGGAGGGCACATCAATGCAGGACTGGACTATCACAGCATGGTCTGATCGGAGACAACCGCACAGAAGTCCCTCATGCGGGCCGGCACACTGCAAGCACCATTGCACACCCACAAAGGCACGCCGTCGGTCGTCAGCCACCCGGATTTGCGCCTAGCTTACACTGCGGTGGGACGCGCGGGGTGGCTCGCGAGCCTGATGCAGCTATGCAACGCGCCCTGGTCGGGCTCCAATGCACTCGAAAGCAGATACACGGGGCAGGGCAGGTAGCAGCCTGCCCAGCCCCCATTTGCTGGAGCCTCAGGGAGAGTGGCGGGGCCAGCCGTAACAGAGGCCCAGGCGCCCGCCCTCGCCGACAGCCCGGTAGCCCTCTCACAATGCGCAAAAGCAGCCTGTTCAGAGGGCGCTCGCTGAGACTGGTAGAGGTGGGCTACATCTGCAAAGCCTCCAGCACACTGTGGCACTGTCCTACAGCAAACCCTTGCCGCAAAAACCCGCAGACTGTGTGAACGGGCCTGAAAAGCCCCAAAGCTGATCCGCTGGCCTCCCGCCAAAGCGCGCCTGTGCCTCAAAACCACAGCGGAGCTTGTGCGACAGCGGCAGCTGGCGCGCTGCATGAGGCCATAGCCTCGGCTGCTCAAGCGCACAACGGGCCCTTCGCCTGCGGCGCCCGCTCCCGCGCCCCGCCCACATACATATGAAATAGCGGCAGCCACACGCGCTCGGTGCAAGGCGGGGCGCAGCGGCCCCGGCTGCCTGTTGTGCCAGAAGTGTCCCGCCCCCGCCCGGCGCATATGCGCGAGTGTCTAGCAAAAGCATGACAGGCTGGAAAATGGCAGGGCTGTGCGGGGCGCGGAGGCGATGGCCCTCGTCGATAGCGGATGCCATGGGCGCCTGTGACAGTGGTGCCCCCTCGAAGGGGGGACCAGCGTCGCACCGCCCGTCGCCGGCCTGGTGCGCGTCATCGCCTCCCGCCTCGCGCTGCAAAAGCCCTCTAGGTCCAGTTGCGCGTGCTCGTCCAGCGGTGCAGCGGCGCACCCGCCCGCCGCTGGCCGGCCGCCTCCTATGTGCTGTTAACCCTCCTCGCGCCCCAAGCAACACCCGCCTAGAGCTCAACCCCGGTGCGCCGGTCACGCTTGACCACCCATGCCCGGCCCGCCGCCGCCGCCGCCGCCGCCGCCGCCGCCGCCGCCGCCGCCGCCGCCATACCCGCGCCCAGGGCCGCCGCGCCCGCGCCCAGGGCCACCGCGCCCACGGCCCCCACCGCCCCTGCCCCCGCCTCCCCAGCGGCCCCCATCTCCGCCGCCACCGCCGCCGCGGCTGCGCCGGCCGCCCCCGCCGCCACCGCCGCCGGGGCCGGGGCCGGGGCCGGGGCCGCCGCCGCCGCCGCCGCCGCCGCCGCCGCCGACGCTGGCAGTGGCAGGACCACCGCCCCCGCCGCCGCCATGCGCGCCGCCTCGGCCGCCGACGTCACCGCCGCCGTCATCGCCACCGCCGCCGCCGCCGGTGCCACCGCCGCCACCGCCGGCGGCGGGACGCCCGTGCGGGCTGCTGCCACCGCCCTCGCTGTCGTCCCTAGCGCAGCCAGGCACAGTTCAGCGCATGTACCTGGAGGAATAGGCTGAAGCTGCGGGGGGCATCAGCTTGTGCGCCATAACACCTCCGCTTGCTGCACGACGGCAAGCAAGCGCGGGCTCCCACACGTGACAGCTCCAGGAGCACAGCCTGCCAGCTGAACCACGAGCTCCTGCCGCTCAGTGCCCATGTGCTGCCCCAGCCAAGCTTTGCCTGCAACGCGACAGACGAGCCTGCCCGAGCAAGCCCTCCGCCACGCCCTCCCGGCCCGGGCGCGCACGCGTCCAGGCTGCCGCCGCGCACGCGGCGCGGCGCCTGCGGCTCCTGCAGCAGCTTGACCATCTCCGGCGGCAGCGGCGGCTGGTAGCCCGACGCCTTGACATCCAGCGGCTCAGTAGAGAGCGTGATCAGGATCACGCTCACGTGCCGCGTTGTCTCCAGGCGGTTGAGGCCCTCTTGCAGCGGCTCCCACGTGTCAGTCATGTCCACCGACCCAATCTTGGTGTCCTGGTGCAGTCCGATGATGCGCCGCTTGATGATCTCAGCTGCGCGGCCCCGGAGCGCGCGGCCCGCAAGTCAGCACCGCTGCACGCCGCGCCACGCGCCATTCTGCACATACCTACGCACAGCGCAGGCGCGGCCCGCCTGTGTGCGCCAGACAAGGGGTGCCGGGGCCGGGCCGCACCAATGGTGACGGTCTTGTTGATGGCGCGCCCCATGGCCTTGAGCACCACAGCCGTGTGCCCCTTCTCCTGCGCGGCGCCGCCCGAGCCTCCGTCAGCGCTGAGCAACGAACCCTCGCCTGCTTCAGGGCTGCACTGAGCGGGCGCACCGCGACTAGCGCGGTGGCGTACGAGATATAGTTGCGCATCTTGCCTGCGGCCGTGATGCGGACCTCGTTCTCCTGGATGGCAGCCTGCTCGTTGCTGCGCTGCTCGACGCGCACATAGCGGTCCACGTCCAGGTGCGCGCGGCTGGTGCTGCCGGCTGCTGACGCGCCTGAAACGCAAGTGCCCCCAGGCTCAGCTCCTTGGCCAGCACCCGTCGCCAAGGGGATGGAACTGCTTCGGCTCAACCCCACAGCGAAACCGGCACCTCCGACACTTCCGTGGCAGGTCCTCAACCACGACAGGCACGCATGCAAGCAGACATAGGGCTTGGGCGTGTGCCTGCATGCGCAGGGGCGGTGCCGGAGGTCATCGTCGGGCAGCACGGGGGCAGTGCTGCTGAACGGAGCGTCCGCCGGCCGCCAGCGAGCGAGCACCCCGAATGGGTGATAGGGGCACCTCGGCCTCTCCCAGCACTGCAAGCCGGGCGCGCAAAGCTCGGGCTTGTGTGCTGAACGGCCGAACCCCCCTCCTGGCGCGAAGATTGCTACCCGCCCGGTGCTTGTGGTGGGAAAAGCTCTGGAAGCTTCTCCCCTAACCCTGGCGGTGGCCACCGCTCAAGCTGGTGGTGCTCTGGGCACCAGCGCCAGGAGACCTTGCAGGCGCGCAAGCACGGTGACGAGACGAGGCAGACGACGGGGCTGCAGCCACGCTCCAGTGCCAGCCCTTCAGCGCGCGTCCCGCGGCGCGATGGCTGACGCCGGGTGCGGCACGCCGCGCCTGGCGCAGCTGCATGCGCAGCTGTCCGTCGCGCTCAGGAGCGCGTTGAAGAGCCCCGACCTCGCAGTGCGCCCCCCAGTAGGCCGCGTGGAGGCCAGTGTGAGGTACGTGTCTGGAGGCGTTTCAAATCACGGTGGTCGCGCGGCGCGCAGGAGCTCGCGCAGCTCCTGCCGGGGGCGTCAGAGGAGCGCGTGCACGCCGTCTTGGACCTGTATCGCCAGGTGCGGCGCATCGTGCTATATACATCTGACTCAGTGCGCACGTGTGTGAGCTGACGCGCCATGCCGCCCGCCGCAGGTGCTGCACCAGCTGCACGGCCACGCGGAGGTGGGCAATGTCCGTACCTGCGCACGCACCCGCGCGGCCTGCGCAGCTGTCAGCACCTGACCCGGCTGCGCCCGAGCGCGGTGGGCTGCGCCGGCGCAGGCGGAGTTCCTGGAGATCTGCCGAGAGGCGCAGCTGGATGACAAGCTCGCGCTGCTGGACCAGCTGTGCGCCGCGCAGCGCGGGGGCGCCGTGGCCGCCACCGGGTATGGCTTTATTTTTGTTAGAGATAAATGTCTCAACAGGTGCGACTGGAACGCCCGGGGTGGCCGCTCCGAGCGCAGGGGTTGCCAGCGTGGTGGCCGCAGCGCGCGCTGTTGCAGCAGCTAGCATGCTTTGTGTGACCTTGGGCTACATATGCCCGCACTGCTCTCGCGGCTCGCCAGGGCGCCGCCCCCGGTCACCTGCCCGGGCGCCCCGCGACCCGCTCAGGGAGCTTGCCACCGCCGCTCCTGCAGGGGGCCGCCCCGCAGCCCCGCTCGCCACTCCCCGGCTGGCCGAGCAGCCCGCCTGCGTCGTGGGGGCAGCGCGCCGCGAGCGCGCCCTGTCACCCAGAGCGGCCCATCGAGGGGCCTCGCGCCCCCCGCCCGCACACGCCACGCTGCGGCTCTGACACATGCGCCCGGGCACGGCCAGGCCGGAGGAGGGGGAGGCCGCGCCGGCGGCCGCCGCGTGCGCGGCGCGCGTGCAGGCCAAGCGCGCGCACGCCGCCGGCCTGGCGCGCCAGCTGGCTGCGGCGCGCCCCGCTGCCGTCCCCAGTGCCTAGTGCTGCCATTGTCTGCGCGGGGCGCGCTCGGCAGGCCGCGCGGGTTCCAGCGGGCAGGGCAACCGCGTCTGTCGGGTGCTCTGGTGCAGCGCAGCGCGCGACGCGGCCACGCCGGGCGGCCCCTCCCGGGCCGCAGCCGGCTGGGCCGGGGCTGCTGCGATGTCAGGCGGCGCGCAGGCGCAGACCGGCGAGTGCAACGACCGTGCATGGGGGCCACCCGTCCTGGGTCGTAGCAGCGCAGTCCTGCCTGCCCTTCTGAATGCAATGCAGGCGCCAGGCCGCGCGCGGGCTGGCTGCCTGCTCCAGTGGGCCGCGGGGTCGCGGAGGGGGGCAGCGGTGCCTCCCTGCTGCAGCCGCAGACGCAGACGCGTGCGGCGGGCGGCGGCAGGCGCGCGAGTGCGAGGCGGCGGTCGCATCGGGCTGGCTGTCCGCTCTGGTGGGCTGCGGGGCGCGGGGAGCCAGCATATGGGGGTAGGGTTTGTGGTTAGGGTCTAGGTTTAGGGTTGCGGGGGCAGCGACGCCGCCCTGCTGCAGCCGCAGACCGCATGGCGCGGGCGGCGGCAGGCGCGTGAGCGCGAGGTGGAGCTCGCGGCGGCCGCGGCGGCCGCGCGCACGGAGGCCGCGCGCGCGGCGCGCGCGTACGCGCCGCTGGCGGAGGAGCTGGCGCCGGTGCGCGCGGCCCGCCGCCCGCCCTGATCTAACCCTAGCCAAGCCACCGGGCGCGCCCTGCCAGGCCATAAGCTCATTTGCAGGAGCCGCGCGGGCGGGCGGGGGCGCGCTTGCGCTCGGGCCGGCCGGCGCCAGGGCCGGCGTCGGTGTGGCCTGACAGGCCGTCGTTGCGCCAGCGCATGCATGTCAGCGCACGGCGGCCTATTTGACAACATGGAGCTGATCATTGGATTGGCGGGCCGCGCATCAGCAGTGTGTGCTTCGACTGGGTACCAGAAGGATAACATGTACTGTAACATATACAGGTGCAGCGGGGCGGGCAAGCGAGTTCGCTACAAACTGCCAACACGGACGCGTCTCGGAACACTATGTGTCTCGGATAACAAGGATAACACTATGTGTACTGTAACAGCATATATGTACTGTAACATATACAGGTGCAGCGGGGCGGGCAAGCGAGTTCGCTACAAACTGCCAACACGGACGCGTCTCGCTTTTGCATCATGCGGGTCTTCCACGCTGATGTCGCATGACATCAGGCAGCTGGCTCACTTTGGCAGTGCGGCTGCCACAGGTGCACGCTGCGTCGCTGGAGTGGATGAGGCGGCCGTCCGCGCTGGTGTAGGCACGGTGGAGGTTGCCAGGTCTGTCTAGATGTTCTGCAGCTTTGCATGCTCGCGTGTATAAGGTAGCTATTCACAATGACATGGGGACATGAGGGGTGTTGTTGAAGGCCTCTTCAAATGCTGCGTGTAATCGTTCCGACATGCATGCACACCGACCCCCAAGCAGATCATGCCGTGCATGCGCTCACACAATCCGCCCATGTACAAACAGGCGCTGGGGCAGGCCTGACGAGCTGGGGGGCGCAAGACCGTGTCTTCTCGCCACCGCAACCTGGCCCTCATGTTGAACGCACGCTGTTTCGGGAGGCCCCGAACCAAAGGCCCCGCGCAATTGGCCCTCCATCAAAGCCCCTGGACACCTCCCTTGCGCTGGCACCCCAGCGGCCCACTGCGCCCCTGCTGATGCAGCAAGCCGGACAAGCACAGACCGTCTGCGCCGCAGACTCTATTGGCCGAAAGCGCGGCCACCCTCCCAGCATATACAGGGTCCTCAGAAGCTTTGCCCCGGGGTGCAAGACACACCGCTCTAGTCCAAGACCATACCCTAGTCAGAGTCCATCAGGTCAATGATGATCCTGTCGTCCGCAGGTCCGCCGGCGCGGGGCAGCCTCGGCCCGCCGCCCCTTACGCCGCCGCCGCCGCCGCCGCGCGCGGGGTCCCACAGACTGGCGCCCTGCGCAGGCGCATCCGCGCTGGGCCCGACGTGGTCGCCTGCGCCTGCACGCGCAGGCTCGCAGAGTGAGACGGAGCACACATCCACATGATGCAGCATGCCTGTCGCCGCCGCTGACAGCACAGCGCCGGTCATCTGTCAACGGCTGGCGTCCCCGCCTGAGACAAGCTCCGCGTCTTACTCACAGCGCCTCGTGCGTTGCAGGCCGCTGCTGCGGCGTCCAATCGACACGCGGGAGTGGCTGCTGCATACAAGGGCGCAGCAGAGGCACGGACACGGCAGCCAGGCTGCCAGGTGCTGGGGGCTGCACCACAGCACGTCACCAGAGGCGCATCCGCGCACAGGCCGCCCAGCTGGTGTCCTGTCGTGTCCCCAGGCATACGTCCGCAAGCAGGCCGCTCGGCCTCTCCCCGCACCCCTGTCCCCGCACCCCGCGCCTGGACAGGCACGGGCCGCACCAGCGAGCAGGTCGCCCAGCCAGTCGTGGTCAGCGTCCTGCGCCGCGCCCGCAGCGCCCGGCGGCGGCGGCCGCCAGGCGCCCGCGCCGCCGCCCCCGTCCGCCGCGCCCTCAGGCGCCGGTCCCGGCGCGAGGCCCCTCGGCGCCGCACCCGACGCAGGCGACGGAGCGGCGGCGGGCGGGCGCATTGCCTGCTCGGCCGGCGAGGACGCGGTGGGGTTGGCCCTGTGCTCTGCACCGGGCGAAGCGCGCGGGGCGCGCCCCGCCGCCGCCGCGGGCGCCCCGCGCTCATCCAGCAGCTGCTGGGCCCGGGCGCGTCCGGCCACGCAAGCGATCAGCGTGGCAAACTCGTCGTCCGACGGCGACGCAGCCGGCGAGGCGGCCCCGCCAGCGACGGGCCTGCGCGCAGGCGCGGTCCCGCTCGCGCGCGCGGCCGCCGCGGCGCCGTCCCCCGGCGGCCCCGCGCTGCCTGCTGGCGCAGGCCGCGCCCCGCCAGGGTCGCCCGCCGCTGGCGACTGCGGTGACGCTGCCTCGGCAAACACGCCAGACGCCAGGCCACCGGCGCGCGCCTCCGCCTGCGAGCCTGGGCGGGCGCCCCGCGCCGCGTCGCGCGGCGGGGTCTCGCCGACAGCCTCCGCTGCGCCGCCGCCGCCGCCCTGCGGCGCCTGCCACTGGCTGCCTGCGCGTGCCGGCTGCGCGCCGCCGCTGTTGGCCTCACGCTGCTCGCCGGGACCGAGCGGCCCCGCCCTCTGCGCGTCCGGCTGCGTGCCCCGCAACCACTGCACGGCCATGGCTTGCGCCTGCTGCTCGCTCAGGCGCGGGGCCGGCCCGGGCTGCAGCCGCGGCGGCTCGCGCGCGCGCGCTTGATCAGGCCCGCCGCCGCCGCCGCCGCCGCCCATGCCGGCCAGCAGCGTGCGCGGCCAGTGGCCGCCACTGGCCGACCCGCCGCCGAGCGCCGCGCTGCTGCTGCCGCCGCTGCCGCCGCTGCTGCCGCCGCCGCCGCTACCGCTGGCCGAAGGCGAGCGCAGCCGCGCCTGAAAGCCGCTCGAGCCCCGCGCGTTGCCAAAGGGGTGCACCAGGTCGGGGGGCGCCCCGCCAAAGAGCGGCCCGCCGCGGCCCAACAGCGCATTGGCCGCCGCGTGCGCGCCGGCGGCGCGACCGGGGTCGTGCAGGCCCAGCCGCGACGGCGGCAGGCCCCCGTGATCATACCCTGGTGGGCTTGCGCCGCCGAGGGGCCAGGGAGGCAGGCCGTGCTGCGGCGCCGCCACGCCCTCGCGCCCGTGCCCTGGCTGAGCGTGCCCGTACCCTGGCGAGGCGTGGCCGCGCGGGCTGCTGCCCGGCGGCGCCGCCGGCGCGTGCATGCGCAGGCCCGGGCCGCGCAGCGCAGGCCCGCCGGGCGGCTCCCCTGGCTGCTCCGGCAGCGAGGACGCCCAGGCGGGCGGGGCGGGGTTCAGCCCCGCGCGTCCATGGTGCGGCCCCGACGCCGGGTGGGCCGGCCCGGCGTCCGCGCCCCTGGCGCCGCTCGGCCCGGCCGCGCCGCCGGACGCGGCCTGCGCGGCGGCTGCAGGGACAGGGTATGAACTGCCGGCGCCGCGGCCCATGCTGCCGCGGCGCGGCGGCGCTGGCGCCGCGGACAGGAAGGGCGGCTGCCTGGGCGGCGCCGCCGCCGGTGCGGCCGGCGGCGGCGGCGGCGGCGGCGGCGGCGGCGCGTCATCATCCGAGTCGGACAGTACGATGACGTCAGGCTCGGGCAGCGCGGGCCGCGCGCGCGCGGAGCCCGGCACCGACGCGGCCGCGCGCCGCAGCTCCTCCGCCTCCGACACCTCCGCCTCGCTGTCCGAGCAGCCTGCGCGGCAGTCATTTCTGGGTTAGGGCTAGGGTTAGGCTAACCCACTCAATAATGCGCCGCACCTGCTGCTCTCAGCTCAAGCTCGTTGCGCAGCTGTTGAAGCGGGTCTGCATGCTGTTCGAGCCGACCGCGCGCGTACCAAGGGCCCGTCACGTGGCTGCGCAGGCATGCCGAATCGCTCCCCAGGCTTGCCAGAAGGACGCGGGTCGCATACCACGTGTCCTGAGACCATTGCAGCACTGCCGCAGGTCGCAGGAAAGGCAACAGGGAAAGTCGGGCATGGGGTGTGCGCGCGCGCACCCCCGCCCCCGCCGTCCGCCCCAAGCGCGCCAGCAGCCGCAGCCCCGGCCGCACGCTCGCACGGCGCCTCTGCCTTGACGCGGGCGGCGGCGCCAGCGCCGGCGGCGGCGGCGGCGGGCGCGGGCGCCAGGATGCTGCGCCAGGCGGCCTCGCCCGGCACGCGCCAGTCGCCGCTGGGCGACACCTCGACCTCCGTCACGTCCGGGCGCGCCTGCGCGACGGGTTGAGGTTTAGGATTCAGGATTAGGGCAACGCGCAGCTGTATCCTGCATGGACCCACTGCACCGCCCGCGCGGACCGCTGAGCGTGCTCGTGCTCTACAGTGTCCACCAGGGCGCCGACCAGGGCGCCGGCCATGCGGCTGCGGGGGCGCGGCATGCCTGCAAAGCACCGGCAGACATGCCGGGGGCGGGTGTTGGCCGCGAGCCAGGCACGTGGCGGGTATGGGACAGGCCGCCGCGAGGCGGACGGCGACAGTCGCTAGGCAGGCCGCGCAAGGCAGGCCGCGCAGAGCCGGCCGCCAGCGCCGCACGCGAGGCCGGGGCGGCGGCCCCACCTGCAGCGCGGCGAGCACGCGCAGCAGGAAGCCATCCACGGCCAGCTCCTGCACGCTGCCGGGCGCCATGGAGTGCGGGCACTGCCACTTGCGCGTGCGCTCCGCCAG
>JAABUO010008956.1_pt1 | contig 11251 bp, 17 predicted proteins | sample 5559291 | NCBI WGS metagenome assembly JAABUO01 (sample SAMN10711878, study PRJNA513372) | rock metagenome | isolation source: Antarctica rocks | place: Antarctica: Victoria Land, Finger Mt sud | reverse complement strand
TGGCTTAGCGTGACGCCTGAGCAACACTCTCCGGTGAAGTCAAAACACAACTCGCTGACTTAAAGGTTCTAAGAGGCTTGTGATTGAGAATTCCTTGACGGACACATCAAGCAGATTTGGATCTCGATGTGGTGGCTGGATTGCATGTGCATGGTCCACAACAGTGTTCGTGAGGGGCTTGCACAATAGGGGTAGATTATCTGTACATATATTTCAAAATTTCCGCAGGTAGACTCCAAACAAGTGAAACCTTATGCCTGTTGAACGGCAAGAAACCAATAAAGTAGAGATGAGATAGCCACCAGGATGTCGTCGATCCAGCACTTGGTATTGACGCGGTGGATGAACACCGTCAACTCCGTTCAATGCTTACAAAATTCTCTCATCTAGGGCCTTAACCTCCGTTGACTAAAAAGTAACATAATGAACCCTCTGGAAGATCATCTGCGATTCAATAGACTCAAAAACTCTTCTCGTGTTTTTGCGCTCGACCGCATGCAACCGAGCATACAGCTTGTGGTTGTAGTTGCGCCTGGCTTTTGTACTCCTCTCATGACCATGCATAAGTGACTGGACTCCATTACGACGGCTACGCCCTGAGGTTTTAAAACTTCTGCGATTGCAAGCGCTACTTGCTTCGTCAGCCGTTCCTGGACTTGAAGTCGGCGTGAAAACATCTCTGCAAGTCGTGCCAATTTGGAGAGTCCCAAAACTCGTCGGTTCGGGATATATCCAATGTGTATCTACATGAGAATTCAGTTAACAATGTCAAGCCCAACGAGAGAAGTATTCACCTTGCCTGTGAATGGCACCATATGGTGTTCACACAGTGAAAAAACTTCAATGTCTTTGACAATCACCAACTCATCATGGTCTTCATGAAAGACAGCTCCGTTGACCAAGTCGCGCACATTCTCTTCGTAGCCTTTGGTAAAGAAAAGCATAGCCTTTGCATACCTTTCCGGTGTACCCCGAAGGCCCTCACGGCCCGGGTCCTCACCAATGCATTCGAGGATGGTAGTGATAGCACCTTCTAATCTCTGCAAGCGTTCCTCAGCTTGTTCGTGTGTAGCTTCCAAGCGTGCTCTGGTTCCGAGACCTGTGCACAAGCTTCAGCGTTGTCCTTGTTTGCAGGTTGCGGAATGCTACCCACTGGGCCAGCTCAATCCATCGAAATCGATGGGTGGGTTCAAGGTATACGGACTAGCTGGCCGATCTGAAAGAGGGGGCGTAGGCGGCGCTTCATCCCTAGGATCTCTAACTTCTGTTTCGAGCTGTGACACCTCATTCGGAGTCGCTGAAGGCTTGGATGTAACATCTGAGTCATCTTCTCCACCAGCCAAATGTGGGTCGTTCAAGCTTCCAAGGTCAATTGGTGGTCTTGCTTTATTAGAAGCGATTATTGAAGCTGCAAGCCTTTCTCGCTCTTTGTGGCCAACAGAGGGACGTCTTGATGAACGCAATGGCGAGCTACCGTTGAGGAGGTGGGACGGTAATACAGATTTCGGCTTCGGTGGGATATCCATGACTGCAAATAAAGAAACAAAATCGCACTCTCAGATATCTCCTAACTTCAAACCTCTCGATCTAACCGATGGAGCGTAGACATTATATTGACCAAGCCAAAAAGCAATCAAGTACAACGAAAGAATGAGATTGTTTGCCATTTCCCGTGAAGGTAGTGTCACTATGGTTAGAGAAATTTTCTGTCTCCGAAGCGGTCAAGTGCGGAATCAGTTCCGACAGTTGCCGACAGTACCTCAATACTATCACTTTCTGCTCGTGCTTTCTCCAGGTAGATACAGTTAAATTTAAAAAGCCAGCCTGCTGTCTAGTGTTCTTACCAACGCTCCCACAAGAGACTGTAGCGGAAGCTTCTATGATGGAATATCTTAATAAGCTCAACCCAAAATGGCAAAGCAAGCCTATGATGTCCTTGTTGCCTTCAATATATCTCCATTCCAAAGGCGATGCGGTAGCGGATATCATTTAGATCGTACATGTCATTGTTCCAATTCCTCGATAGGTACATCATCTGCATCTTTTCCTACAATAGCGTTCGCCACCTTCCAGACCTGTATCAGATTGTCCTCTGCCGCGCTACACAAGACCCAAGGGTCATTCAAATTCCAACTAAAGTCCGATATGTGGTTTGTATGGCCTCCATGCATGAATAGCCTGAAAAGGATATTAGCTTTCCTTCCGAGAATAGTTCTTGTCTATTACTTACAACTCAGGCGGGCCGTCCTCTGCGTCTTCAGGGGTTTGTTCTTCACCCACACGGCTGAGGTCCCAGAAAATTATACGGCGGTCATAGCTTGAGCTGCCCAGTATGGCCTCTTCAAACGGATGCCATGCCATAGATGTGACTGAACTGTTATGACCAATCAAAGAATGCAATTTGGATTTGAGATTTCGCAGGTCCCAAATGCCTATGGTTTTGTCCGCTGATCCCGTAGCTAAGACATATTCCGAAGCTGGGTTGAATGACAAGGCATTGATTGCATCCGAATGGCCATCGACAGCTTGGGTTGCCGAGGCCGTCGTTATGGGATTTCGCACGTCAAGGATCTGGAGTGTTAGATCGTCCGAGACCGTACCGATTAGCGAAGCGTGTTGAGGATGGTATTGGACATCATTCACGATGGCAGTATGGTGCGTATAAGTTCGAGTAGCATCAAGTGCTCCCTTGGATTGTGTAAATCTCGTGATGTCCCTGCAGCAATTAGCGGGTGGAGCATGTATGAAAATGAAATATACTTACCACAATCTCACGGTCTTATCTTCACTTCCAGTGGCTAGATGGCCTGACATGTGTGGATTCCAACACAATCCAAATCCTTCAATGGTATGACCCCGAAGCTCCATCTGAGGGTTCACGTGTCCCATTGGTAAACTGGGATGTTTTGTTCTATCCCAGATCATGACCCTTCCGTCGGTACACATGGTGGCAATAATATTCGGGTTTTGAGGCTGATATCGGGCCTTATTTACTTCGCCCTCATGGTCAATTTTTTGTACAATGTTGAATTTAACTTCCATGACTGGAGTCTTCTTGGCCGCCCCACCCCCATAACCCCCAATTTCCTCGCGGTCTTCATCGTAGTCTGCAGTGTTCGGTGTAACAGGATTCGGTAGTTGCACATGGGCTATTTGTAAGTAATTCTGAGCTTCGTTTGAGGTGTGTGTGCCCAGTAATAATCGATGGGTAGAATAATTTTTGTCCGGCACTCTATTGTACATCAGCGAAGTAGCCGCAGTCTCAATATCAGAGAGCCTACGCTTGCTTATCTGGCAACCATTGGGTCGTAAGAGTAGGCCATTCAAGCGCGGTACTCAACATTAAGTCGTATAGAAAAGGCGCATTCTTCTTCCACGTCTTATACTCTTCATTTATGATCTTTTCTTGCATTTGTTCATCCTCTTGCTCTTCTTCCAGGTTCACTAGCATAGCAATTGACAGTCAGCCGTGGAACAGCTTCACAGGGAGTCTGGCGCTCAGACTTTGGTCATCATTGTCGTCTTCCTCCATTTTGGATAACGTAGCTGAAGAATGCTAATGGTAGGGTGGAATGAGAGACCTGTGATGTCGAAATCCACTTGCTTAGATGTAGATTACGATTCCATAGAACATTCACTTGCAGGGGGGTTCCACCTTCGCGACAAACGCGATTTCGCGTCACTGATTGATACCGGGAGCTTAATCTAGCGTGTACGGTAAGTTTACCCGGCGGGGAGGCGCTTTGCCCAATGCATGAGGTACACAATGGATGCGGACCCTCGAACCTCGCCGCCACCTGTTATTCACTTTTGACAGTATCCGGGGGTTCTCGTGAATTAGCTGATGAGGACAGGATAGTCTTGCTGGTAAGTTACCTGTTCTTCATAACAACTCTTTTTCGAGAGGTGAGAACTTCAAAGATTGACTATTTACTCCACAGATCGCATAGCAACCTCTCCAACAGCATAACACAGTAGCAGAAATGGGTGTTCCCAAGTTCTTCCGGTGGATGAGCGAGAGATATCCGGCAATTTCTCAGCTAATAGCGGAGAACCGAATCCCAGAATTCGATTGCCTATACCTTGACATGAATGGCATCATCCACAACTGTACCCATAGCGACTCTGACTCCGCAACGTTTCGAATAACCGAGGAGAAGATGTTTATTCAAATCTTCAACTACATAGAACACTTGTTTGGGAAGATACAACCGAAGAAGCTCTTCTTCATGGCTATAGATGGTGTCGCTCCTCGAGCCAAGATGAACCAGCAGAGGGCAAGACGTTTCAGGACTGCTTTGGATGCAGAGGTCGCAAGAGAAAAGGCTCTTAAAGAGGGCGTTGAAATGCCCGCAGAGGATGCCTTCGATAGCAATTGCATTACCCCAGGTAAATATAAATCCTAGCACACGTGGCTAAGATGAAGTTGAAGCTTATAAGAGTAGGAACGGAATTCATGGCCAAATTGACAAGACAATTCAAATACTTCATCAATAAGAAGGTGTCTGAAGATGTTGACTGGCAAGGAATCGAGATTATTCTCTCGGGACACGAGGTGCCGGGCGAGGGGGAACATAAGATCATGGAGTATATAAGGCTTGCGAAAGCTCAGCCAGACTATGATCCGAACATCAGGCACTGTCTTTATGGCCTTGACGCTGATCTCATAATGTTGGGTTTGCTCAGCCACGATCCGCATTTTTGTTTGCTTCGAGAGGAGGTTTCATTTGGTCGGAAAGATCAGAAAAAGTCGAAAGAGCTTGAACACCAAAATTTCTATCTAATGCATTTGTGCATAGTACGAGAGTACCTGGAGTTGGAGTTTCAGGAGCTCAAAGAACCGGCTGTTCTGGATTTTGGCTTCGACATGGAACGAGTAATTGATGACTTCATACTGATGGCGTTCTTTGTGGGTAATGATTTCTTACCAAATCTTCCGAACCTACACATTAACGAAGGCGCTCTTGCTCTTATGTTCAAAGTATACAAATCTATGTTACCAAAAGCAGGCGGTTATATTAATGAACTTGGTATTATCAACATGGAACGACTGGCGCTGCTCCTGGAAGAGCTATCGCACGTCGAATATCGCTTTTTTGAATCGGAGAACTCGGATGCCAACTGGTTCAAGGGCAAACAGATGGCGAAAGTGGATGTGATGGAGAAAGGTAAGAAGAAGGGCCAGCTCTCGATGTCTACCCCTCAGAAGGCTATCTTCAAGAATGTGAAGCACTATGTCAACAATCGGTTTAATGATGCTTCGAGTCAGCAAAATTCACTTGACCTTGGTCCAAGCTTGAGTGCGCGAGATCGAAAGTTTGTCGAGGAGCTGGCAGACGACTTACGACTCCAATGGAAGACTGTGGAAAACGATGACGGCCAGAGACACCTTCGCTTGGATTTTCCAGCAAAATTAGACGGTGATGAAGACGAAGAAGATGAGGAGGACGAAGAAGCGCAGATTGCTTTACTTCGAGTGATTAAGCGTTATGATAATGCCAAGGTTGTAGATGCTACCGCTGAAGAAGTCCAGGGACAGATGGACAGGAAGTACGAAGAAAAATTTCAAGTCTGGAAAGACAAGTACTACCAAGGAAAACTCGACTGGGGTCTAGACAATGAAGACGAGTTGCGCAAACTGGCCGAAAATTATGTTCAAGGATTACAGTGGGTTTTGTTTTACTATTATCGAGGTGTAGCGTCGTGGCCATGGTACTACGGTTACCACTACTCTCCCATGATCTCAGGTCGGGACTCTCTATTGCATCTTATACTAGGCTCAGGTAAGCTAACAGACAACAGATGTAAAGCGAGGGCTGCAAGCGAACTTGGATTTCCAGCTTGGCCAACCTTTTCGGCCTTATCAGCAACTGATGGGGGTGTTACCTGACCGTAGCAAACGCATAGTCCCAACGCCATACCATGATCTCATGACAAACCCCGACTCGCCCATCATTGACTTTTACCCCAGAGACTTTGAACTTGATATGAACGGGAAGAAGATGGAATGGGAAGCCGTTGTCAAAATTCCTTTCATTGATGAAAAGCGGCTGCTAGGAGCAATGAAGACCAAGGATTCTTTACTGTCTCAGCCCGAAAAGGATAGGAACGAGTTTGGGGTGACACTTAAATTCATCTATGCGCCGGAAGTGGACTTTACGTATCCTTCATCTTTAGTAGGCATATTTCCGGATTTGCCACATTGTCATTGCGTTGAGAATATCTTCGACCTCCCCACAATCGAAGGACTGGATATTTATGTTGGGTTAATGGATGGAGTCAAGCTAGGTGAAAGTGCGCTTGCGGGCTTCCCTACCTTGAAGACATTACCTCACACAGGGATTCTTGGCTTCCATGGGGTGAATGTTTTCCAGCAAGACAGTCGAAACGAGAGTATGGTAATTACTATGCTAGAATCCGAGAACAGTTCTAAGGTCGAGTCAGCGAAAGCACAACTTGGTCGAAGAGTTTACGTGGGCTATCCTTTCCTATCTGAAGCCAAGATCGTCCGGGTATCCGATGAATTATTCAACTACAGTCTTCCTCAGGCTGGAGGTGGTCCACCGGTTGCAGTTCATCATGGTCCGCAAGAGATCGATATGTGGCGTAAGAAAGCCGAGCGGATCGAATCAGTCTACAGCAAGAGATTAGGAATGGTGATTGGACAAGTTGAGTCTCTGGTCCACGTGCAAATGCTTAAGGGGTTGAAGAAGACAGACGAAGGAGCTACCATAAAAGAGTATGCGCATATTCCCGGGATCGAAGTGGACTACGCTTCGCAAATGGTAGTGAGAGAAGTTGTCAGCGAAGACCAGCGGTTTATAGAAAAGGCCGCATTGCCTATCGAGGAAGAGTATCCTACTGGCACCAGGGCGTTCTTCCTGGGTGAGTTCAACTATGGTAGGCCACTTGAGGTTATGGGATACACGGGCAACAAGGCTATTGTATGGGTCTCAACAATGAGCGGTAAGATGCCGGAATTTGGACGTCAAATTGCAACGGATGCAGAACGCCATTCGCCATATACACCATCATTTGCTGTGGCTAGAATGCTAGGTCTGAACCCATTAGTCCTTAGTAAGATCACTTCGGCATTCCAAGTGTTGTTGGACGACACTCGCGTTAACTTGGGCCTGAACCTGAAGTTCGAGGCTAGGAAATTGAAAGTCCTGGGCTACTCGCGACGAGGACAAACTGGCTGGGAATTTAGCGAAAAGGCGATATCACTACTTCAGCAGTACATGCTCAAGTTTCCGGATTTTATTGCTGGCATTCAGCGGAATCCGCAGGGTAATACATATGGGGCTACGGATTTTTATTCCAAAGAAGACGCTAAATCCAGGATCAAGGAAATACAGGCATGGTTGAAATCTGTCGAGTCCAAGAGCTTTCAGAAAGTACCTCTAGAAGCAGCGCAATTGGATTCGGAGGTGGTCCGCAAGATCGAACAGGCTGCAGATGATGCTGTCCGGAACGATCCACCTGGCAATGCTAAGAACCGAAAGATCAATGGCGTACCTCGGAATGCACTTCTCAAGCCTTCAGATGCCGAGCACCGACTGGGCCATCAAAAGTTCGACCTTGGAGATCGAATCGTGTATGTGCAGGAGTCAGGAAGAGTTCCCATTGCAACACAGGGGACTGTGGTTGGGATGACTAGAACAGCAAGGACAACGCTGCTTGATGTGGTCTTTGATGTCACATTCATGAGTGGGACAACGCTCGAAGACAGATGCTCGCCATTCCGTGGTTCTACCGTACCTATACATTCGGTGCTGAACATTACTCATCGACAAGTTGTTGCAGGATCACGAGCCGCTGACATACATCGGCCACAGCCTGTGGTACAACCTTTGACCTTAGGCGGCTACGGTGCCCCGATGGGGCCAAATAGCCAGGGACAGCTAGTGCCAGCACAAGCACCAGCTCCTCTTCAGGGGTCCTTTCGCGGAGCTCTTAGTACACAGCATAACGCGATCCGTGGTGGAGGTCACTCTAGAGGGAGAGGAGGTTTGTCGTCAAATGGCTTGCAAAATGGACAGGACCAAAAGCTGCCTATCCGACATCCACCATCAGCGCAGAGCAATGGTTTCGTAGGAAGGGGTGGGCAGATCAACGGCTTCGGGGGAAGAGGTGGACAGGCCAACAATCTTGGAGGGAGAGGTGCGCAGGTTATTGGCTTCGCGAACCGTGGACGGGGATTTCAGCCGAATAATGGAGGGGGTCCGGTCCAGCCGCCATCATACAACAGCATGCCTCCGCCAGCAGGTCTTGATTCGAGAGGACGAGGGCGGGGTGGATTCCGAGGAGCTGAAAACGGTGGAGATGCATCTAGGGGCCAAGGTCGAGGACTCGCAAGAGGTCGAGGCGCTGTTGCTGTACACCAGCAATAAGAACTAAGTAACAAGGCGTAAGATGAGTACGCATAGTAGATGTTGTTAGGTAAATAAGCTAGTCAACGTTGAGGAGGCTCTTAATGAATCCATTCTATGGAATGTTGCATACTGCGTCTGCAACCTTGGGTCTTATTTTCTATCAATCCACCAACAAATATAGAATAATATTCCTGGAGTTCTAATTACGCCGACTTCTTGCGCAAGCTTACAAAAATACAGCACTCTCGTACGTTATAAACACTATTACTGCCGAACTAGGACTAATGCGCGAAAAGTAAAATTTGCGCGAGAAACGGGTAATACGAGTAGTACTGTAATATATGTTCTAGCCTCGTTATCACCAGGTTTGTTACAGTGATTATTTCGCGAGCTTCAAGTTGCAACGTCGCCGCTGCCGGAAAGCTTCTGGTCGTTCAGCGCGCAGGATGCATTCAACGTTGGTGAGAGCGCAAAATGTCTTTGGGTTTTTTACCACTGTTGCCTTTTGTTTAGCTGGATTAGTCGCCCTTTCTGTGCTCGTTTCTCCCCAAGCCCCCGCCGCGAGTATAGAGTTACGAAATGTTCAGGTGTAAGCTGCTCTCGCAGGACTTCACCCATACCGGAGGGATGCTGATGGATAGCCAACAGCGTGAAAGGTCGGCCACATTACTACTCATCTAAGAAAGAAGAGTACGCGCATATCAGATTTGACCTCGACGCTGGTCTGTCTCTACCCAACCCCACATAGTATCTACGATTCACTGATCCGACTACTGAACGACCGGTAGACTTCTCTTCTCTCTTCAATTGGAATACCAAGCAGCTCTTTGTCTGGATTGTAGCTACGTATCCTTCGTCCGTATCCTCTCCTTCAGCGCCACCTGCCCAAGCTATCATCTGGGATATTATCATCAATTCTTACAGCCAATCCCACCCATTCACTCCTTCCAACCTATTTCAGGAATTGAATCCATCTACAGCAAAGTCGGGATCAGTGAAATACTCAGCTTCTCCTAAAGAGACAAAACCGGGGATTATCAAATCTAGGAATACTAAACCCAAGTATCAGATCACCGACATCAGCGGCAAATTAGCCTCAAGAGGAAATGTTACGCTAGACGTAGGGTGGAACGTTCAGCCATGGGTCGGGGCGTTGACCTGGACAAGGGGTGAGGGACAAGGGCTTGGGAGGTGGAAGGGCATGCGCGGGGGAAGGAGCAAGGCGTTCGACATGCCAGCGCTGAAGGGAAAGATTGCCAGTTCAGAGACAGTGGTTGGTAAAGGGAAACCAAAGGCAGCCGAAGCTACACCGGTGATTAAATAATCAATTTGGTCAGGAAATACGATATTCTGGACGGCTTCAAAGCTCTTGCTTTTCTTTTCATGCTTCATCTTTCCTTATCGTTCTAACCCATGGTTGTGAAATTGGGGTTTCCTGCAGAGTTTCCTTCCAGAAGTCTAGGTCTTATATGAGAGGCTGATATCCATTAAAATTTAAGGGAGCTCGGCGGAAGACCCTCGGCTAGCGGCTCCTTATCGCTTACATATCATAGTACAGATCATAATATCCTCAGTTTCCACTTCCGTCCGAGTACCTACAATCTTTTATATAATTTTATTACTTCCCAAGGACAGCATCGCGAGCAGCTAACCGCAAAGAAAACATGCCGCAACCTGAACTTCCGGAAGCTGCCCACCCAGACCTCGATTCGATGCTTAGCCGCAAGTTTGGCAAAGAAGTTGCCAATTACTTCTCTGGTGTGTTCTTCTGCAACGATTACATGTTCTTCGTACTCTAATACCATTAGGATCTCCCTTGAACCGAGTCTCCTTTCTACGAACCGATCAATCCTTCCTCTCCGCTGCCTTGAAGCACCCTTCGACATCGTTCCTGCTTTTCAATAACCTAAGCCCGTTGGCGAAAGACCCTACACAACTCGAGTATGTATCCTACAAGGACGTCCAGGCCTTGATCGGCGAAGATCCCTATGCACAAACCGAGGACGAATTGATAGCATCCTATAACTCTACAGTCACAATACCACAGCTGCTATTCCTAGGCCTAGACGAGAGAAACAAACAAGCCCTGGAATGGACAATCTACAAGGGCGCCCCGTTCTTCGCTCTCGACGTCACCCCTAAAAATTCCATCTCAACCAAAGCAACCACCATAATCGAACTAATGCAATCCCGCGGCCTCAAATTCGTCGAAGGCCGTATGCACATGTCTCTTCCCGCCCCGCAAGCGGCCATCTACGCCCAAGCGCGCGCCCTCCTCGACTGGAACGCCCGCAACCCCTTTTGCGCTCAATGCGGCCAACCAACTCTCTCGATTAACGCAGGCACAAAACGGACCTGCCCCCCCAAAGACCTCGCCTCCCTCCCCGCAACCATCGGGTCCACAACCCCCGAGACTCCCACCAAAGACCGCCCCGACTGCGCAACAAGAAAGGGAATCTCGAATCTTTGTTTCCCGCGTACAGACCCCACCGTCATCATGGCCGTCGTCAGCCATGACGCCCATCGTATCCTGCTCGGCCGCCAAAAACGCTGGCCGCAGTACTGGTATTCCACCTTGGCCGGCTTTGTCGAGCCTGCCGAGTCCGTCGAGGAAGCCGTCCGCCGCGAGGTCTGGGAGGAGTCCGGCGTCACGCTCGGCCGCGTCGTTATCCACAGCACGCAGCCGTGGCCATATCCGGCGAACCTAATGATCGGCGCGATTGCGCAAACGATCCCCGGGGGGGAGGAGATTCATCTGAAGCATGATCCGGAGCTCGAGGATGCGAAATGGGTTGATTTTACGGATGTAAGGGAGGCGTTGACGGTGGGCACGAGTGGGTTGGGTGAGGACGCGGGGGAGGGGTATAAGGAAGGGG
>JAABUO010008953.1_pt1 | contig 11254 bp, 15 predicted proteins | sample 5559291 | NCBI WGS metagenome assembly JAABUO01 (sample SAMN10711878, study PRJNA513372) | rock metagenome | isolation source: Antarctica rocks | place: Antarctica: Victoria Land, Finger Mt sud | reverse complement strand
CGCGAGAGTCTGCGGGCGGCGGCGCGCCGGCGCCGCCTGCCGCCACGCCAGACCCGGCGCCGCCGTCTGGATCGCTGTGGCTCCGCCTGGCGGGCGCCATGTCGCTGCTGCGCGGCTGCCCCGCCGGGGCGGCGCGTGCAGGGTCTGCAGCGTCCGCCGCCGCTGCCGCGGGCGCCGCCGCGGCATCAGCCCCGCCTGGCGGGGCGGGCGGGCCGGCCTCGGCGCGCGGTGGCGCGCCGGGGACGGGCGGCGCCGAGGGGCTGCGGGTCGGGCGCAGGGCGGGCGCCGCGCCCAGCGACGCAGCCAGGCTCGCGCGCCAGCTGGACGGCTCGGCGCCGCGCGCGCCCGCGCCGCCCGCAAATGGGTTGTCCGCTGACGTGCTGCGCAGGTCCAGCGGCTGCGTGTCGCCCGCCCGCTCCTGCCCTGCCGCACCGCGGAGCACGCGGCGCCCATGTCAGCAAAGGCGAGCGTAAAGTGCAGTCTGGCAGCTGCATGCCAGCTAGCGGGTGCCGCCCCTGCCATGCGCAGAGGCGCTAACCCGTCTCGGCCTGGTGCACCGGCGGAGCACACAAACACCAACCACTGCCACACGCGCGCTGGCTGTGTGCCGAACCAGGAAAACCTGCTCTGATCGCCCGCTCACAACCCTCAAGAACACATTGCTCAGCGCAGCCACGGGTGACCACGCCTTCGGCCCGGCCAGGTGCGCAGGCGGCAGCGCGCACGGCGCAGAGACGGGGCGCACCCTCCTGCGGCGGGGATGTGACCGGGGTGGCTGACGCGGAGGGCCCGGACGGCGGCCGCGGCTGGATGGGCTGGCTGGGCTGCCTGAAGGCGCGTATGCCGTCCTGCGCGGCAGGTAAGGGGTGATGGCTCAAGCGCGGCAGGGCTCTCGGCACCTTCAACATGCTGGCAGCTTCAGCACCGTCCCAGCTTGGCAGGCCTGAGCACAAACACTTTAACACAGCAGACCCGCCACTGCAGTCTGCGGGGCACGCACGTGACGCACAAGACAAAGCAGTGACAGCAATGCACAGCGCATACGCAGCCTCGCCCCACCACTCGCGCACACGGCGCCGCACCTGGTCGCCCCGCTGCATTGGCGGCAGGCTCTGCGTCGATGTCAGGCCGCCGCCGTGCCCCGAGGCGCCTGCAGCGGCCGAGTGCACGGCGGCCGCGCGCGCGGTTGGGGACAGCATATCCTGGAGGCGCACCGGCTGCACTCAGCCACAAGCGCGGGAACAAGCCGTTCCCTGTGGGACACACTGCCACGTCCTGTCCGCTTTCTCTTGCAGGCACAGTGTTGCCATACGTGACGCGTGCGAAGCGCAAAGCGCACGTCAACTTGGCTGCAAAGTGCAACGTGGAAAGTGCAAAGGCGCTTCTGATGAGGACGCACGGTGCGCGCCGCCCATGCTGCCTGCATGCAGCAGCACAAGGGCAGCGGCCGCGCCTGGAAGGACGGCGGGATGATGACCGGGTTGGGCGTGTCAGACACGCTGCTGCCGCCCTGCATGTCCTGCAGCAGGTGCGATGCCGGCGCGGGCGAGCTCGACGCGCCCTCGACATGGAAGCCGACCACCTTCAGGCGCGGCGTCGGGTTGTTGCCGATGCTGTTGCGCTGCAGGCTGCGCTCCATGCCGCAGCACGCCTCGCGGCTCAGCCAGCTGGTGCGCTGGCTGGCAGGCCTTGCGAGCCCGTCAGCTGCGTCGGACTGTGCAGAGGAGGATCTGGCTGCGCTACAGACTCGAGACTGCCTCGTAGATGGGGGCCAGATCGCTGCTTGGCTAGGCATGGGCGCATGGGCTACCCGAGGCTGCTCCGGCCTGCCCGCAATGCAGAGATGGATCGGGGATGCCTTCCAAAGTGCAGCCAGCGTCCCCGCCGGCAGTGAGGTGGCACGGGGTCCTGTGAGGCATGGACTTGCTTGACGGAGATGTCTGGCGTGCAGTCATCTCCCAGCTGGACAATCGCAGCACCTGCAGCCTGGCCCAGGCTAGCAGGCTTGGATGGCAGGCAACCTGCCACGCCAGTGCTCTAGACGTCCAGCTCGGGGGTGTTGGGCAGCTGGAGCAGCACATAGCCAGTCTCCTGGACTATGTCACCCACCGCCGAGGCATGCAGGTGCACTCCAATCCTGCACGCTAACTCGCGCCCTGCTCCTGCACCCCTCTGTGTACCCCCTACGAGTGCATACTGTTCAAGTGTTGCTGCTCAAACACTGCGCCATGTACAGCGCAAGAGCGCGCACCTCTTGGTTGGTTGGCTGCTTATATACACGTATACACTGCTCTGTGGCTGACCAGGTCTCTCGCCTGGATGTCGACCTCGATTGGGATGCGGTTCACTCCTTGCGAGACCCGCGTAGTGCAACGGCGCAGCTTGCCAGCCTCATCCAGGCTTGCAGCGAGCACCTGGAGGCCGTGAGCCTCTGTGTCGGCAACGACGACAACGACTGCGCTGATGTGGAGCAGCTAATGGTGCGCCCTGACTTTTCATTCTGCTCGTCTGGAAGCTCTCGCACCTTACTCACGCCAGTCCTCACTCTGGTGGCCCAGTGTGCATTGGCGGACTGCCACGGCCTGAAGATTCTCGTTGTCAAGCTCAGGTACGCTTCAGTGAGGTTGCTGAAGCCCCAGGTGCTCAGCTGGCTTGCACACCTTGCGGTGAGACGGTGGTGCCTGGCCAGGTGTCAAGCCGAGAGCTACAAGCTGCCCAGGCTCGCCCTGCCAGAGCATGCAAGTGGACTTTTGTAGCAGACTAGTATGTCCACACGCACGGCCAGTTGTCGCTTGTGCTCATATTAGCCAGTCATGCAATTGACCGTGCGCAGGTGTGTCCCGTTGGTCTGCGCTTCACGAGTTTAATCACCACGTCCGTCGTACAGGCGCAAGAGCATCACTGGCGTATGCCAGCACATGCTCAGAGTCATCGACAGGTCGGCAGAGCGTGGCGGCGCACAGTGCGTGTCACCACGTGCCATGTGCTTGTGCGTGGGATGCAGGGCCCTCGAAGTCCTCCACCTCCACGGCTTCAGCATGGCGGCCGTGCTCCACGCAGCTGAGCGGCCCACTGCGCCACTGCAAGAGCTGCTCGCGGCCGTCACGCAAACCTCGCGCCTGCGCGTCCTGAGCATGTCTGCTGCAAGGAGCGCGGTGCGCCGGCCCCGGCCTCATGCCAAGCATGCGTGCTGAGCGCGCAGCTCGCGAGCGCCAGGCAACGCGCTCAGCGCACTGTTGAGCCCCTAGACAGCATGTCAGGGAGTGCACCAGAAGACCAATCTTGAGTGATGGGAGTAATGTTTTAAGCTGAGCTCCTGTTTACATTACTTCACACTGGCCTCTTTCAGGCCTGGTCAAAGTAGCACTGTTCGTTCTGCCCGGCGGTCAGGCCATGAGCAGATGCATGCAGCTCAAACAGCTGCCATGCATGTGCACGCATGCACCTGCATGTGTAGACTGCATGTTGCACAGAGCCGCTTGCATGCTTGCGTCTAGCAAACACGATGTCCCCGCGTGGCCTGGCTCAGGCTGGCATGAGCTGTCTGCGTTGACCCATGTGCTCGGCTGCGCGTGTGCCCCAACGCGCAGGTGGGCTGCAAGGCGGGCAACCAGGCGCTGCTGCGCGACACAGTCGAGGGCCTGCCGCACCTCACGCACCTCGGGCTGATCGCCCGCACCAATACAGTATATCATAACCATGATGACTGCATCGTGCCGCGCTGTACGGAGGTGAGTGCCGGCTGGGCGCACCCTGGACACACCCTGTGTCGCGCTGCAGAAAGCTTTGGACTTGGGCAGACACGGACGCCGGCGCATGGCCGCATCTGCAGCCCCAGACCGAAATGCAGGAGCATGGGGACGATGCTTGCTCCTTTGACGGGCTGCCTGCCCTGCCATGCCATCAGCGCAGTGGGAATGCTGTTGCTGTCGGGCGCGGCAGCAACTCGGCGGTGTGCTGGAGCACGGCAAGCTGGAGGTGCTGATTGCCACGTCCGCCTGGCTGGGCCGCGATGCTGTGCGCCTCAGGCGTGCACCGCGCCCGCCCCGCTTCTGGTGTCATACCTGCCCTCCGTGCGTGCTTGCAGGAGCCGCACCCACATGCTGCGGGGCTGGCGCTCCCGGAGGCCCGTCAGCCGCTGTCGGAACGCGGGGAGCGCATGGCAGCGGCCCACCTGTGGGGCAGCAGGGACCTTGTCTGCAGCCTGACACCAGCCCAGCAAGGGGTTGCGGTGGTATCCGGCGGCTGCTCCGCTGACGCCTGCGCGCATGCGCGGCTGTGGCCGCAAAGCAGCACGCGACACAGGTATAGGGCATAGGCATAGGGTAGGGTTAGGGCATAGGTTAGGTAGGTAGGGGTATAGGGTTAGGTATAGGGTAGGTAGGGTTAGGTAGGTAGTAGGGTAGGGTAGGTAGGGTAGGGTCAGGGTATAGGGTTAGGTTAGGGTTAGGGTTAGGTATAGGGTAGGGTATAGGTTTAGGGTTAGGGTAGGGTATAGGGTATAGGGTATGCGAGCGTGATGCGCAGGGCAAGCTGCGGGGCGGTCATCAGGAGAACAAGTGCACCCTCTGCTGTTGTGCTTGTCAGCTATACGTACAGGCCAAGGTCGTACACACTCTCGTGCTCAGGGGTGAAGTGAGGACCGGCCAGCAGCCCAGGGCCCTCGGGTAAAGCCCCAAATTGGGGCAATCTAGCAAGGGGAGAGCCCCAGCTGCGGAGTGAGCACTGATACAACTGTCGAGCTCAGAGACTGCAGTCAGGACGTCCCGCGCTATTGGTTCCATTGTACCTGTGCGGTAGGACTGTGCATCCTCCCTACCTTTCTTCCCCAAAAAAACCAAATAAGAGCACCCGCATCTCTGTGTTGAGTCGAGCACTGGCGGTCAAGTAACCTTTGCAAGCAGTGTTAGGTGCAGGCACAAGTCACCACAGGAGGCAGGGGGTCTGGACTGCGCAGCTTGGCACATCCTGCTGCGCCAGCGGCGGCCGTGACGGCTCAATGCGGCCGCTGACAGAGGAGGCACGCACTTGCGCTATGAGTGTCCCCTGCACCTCCTGAGGCACCCACGCTGACAGTGCTTGCTGCGGGGTGCGCAAGGAGACAAAGGCCGTGTTCGAGAAGCTGCACAAGTTCCTGGGCAAGAGCATCAGGCACCTGGTGGAGCGCAGCGACGAGGACTATGTGCTGCGGTTGAACCGCAACCGCGTATACTATGTACGGGAGAGCCTCATGCGTCGCGCCACAAACGTGCGGCCCATTTCCTGGGCCGCTGGGGCTCAGGCATACCGGTTGCAGCCCGCGGCGTTCCCAGGCTGAGCTAGTCGGTGGTATCTGCAAGCCACGCTGGCGATAAGAGCAGGCAAGGTCTGGACCCTGCCAAACTGGCCGACAGGCTGAGGGTGGGCAGGAAACGGGCTTGCCAGAGCGCAGCTGTCCGTGCACGACGAGGGCCTTGCAGGCGCCCTCACGGCTGCGCTGCCTGCCGCAGGTAGCCCGGGACAAGCTGGTGCACCTGGGAGCGTGCATAGGCAAGCTCACGCACAGCGGCAAGTTCCGGCTGACGGTGGGCGCGCTGGACATCCTGGCGCAGCACGCGCGCTACAAGGTGGGGCTCCGCGCGCGGCAAAGGGCGCAGCAGGGAGTGAGAGGACAGGGGAGTTGCACACCTGGTGCATGGACTGTTACCGTGCATGGACAGTCACCGTGAGAACATCCAAGGCGCACCACTACGTCCCAGGCTGCAAGGCTGGAAGTGCGCCAGTAGCAACCCGGCCCACAGCTCGCCAGGCGAGCCCGCCCCGTGATGACCTCAAAACTCAGTCTTCAATCTCGAGCGTATGCGTGCTGACAACCCTTTTCTCCAGCTGAGGGCGGCCGGCCGGCCCCACCAGATCGCCTGGACGCGCGGCGCCGCCCTGGAGCATACCGTGCCTCCCAGCCGCGCGCGAACGCGCCACGCGCGCGCGCGCACGCGCGCAGGTGTGGGTGAAGCCGACGGCGGAGATGCAGTACCTGTACGGCAACCACGTGCTGAAGAGCGGCCTGGGGCGCATCACGGAGGCCACGCCCGCATACACCGGCGTCGTCGTCTACTCCATGACCGATGTGCCGCTTGGTGCGGCCCTGCGGCCGCGCGCTCGCCGGCCTGCCGCTCCTGACGCGCGTGGCGTTGCCTGGGCATGTGCATGGGCCTGTGCAAATCTGGGCATGGCCTGTGCAAGGCGGTGGCGGTGTTCCTATAGAACTTGTACCTGCAACACAAGAGCTCCCGCATGCACGTGCAAGCGTGTCAGTGCGCTGGCCGGCCGCCGGCAGGCTTTGGCGTGACCGCAAAGTCCACCAGCGAGTGCCGCAAGATGGACCCCAGCGGCGTGGTCGTGTTCCACCAGAGCGACGTCGGCGAGTACCTGCGCTCCGAGGACGACCTGTGATGCACTGTGACGCGCTGCCTGCGCATTGGCGGCGGGTGGCGAGAGCTCGTGTGCAATACATGTAGAATAAGAGTTGGCAGGAGGGGCAGGTGGGAGAATCGGTGCTGGGCCGTGCTGTTCAGGCTGCTGTGGTGCCGGCCAGTGTTTGCTGGTCATGTTTTAGTTGCTCAGGTTGTGGGACTGCTGTAAGCGCAGTTTTCTTTTCAGTGCAGTCCGCATTGCGTCATGAATTTGGCAACAGGCAGCGTGCACAACCTCGGTGCTGAGAGCAGCGCCAGCTTTATGCCTAGCCGCTTCAGCGAGCCCACGCCCGCCGTCCAGGTGATGTGCCAGGCCTACACTACATGCATGCACCACCGCGCGCAGCAGACTCCGTCCCATGCTTTGCTCATGCTTCCAATTTACGCTGCTCCTCCTGCCCGCCGTGTGGGTATACGTTAGACAGGGTCGCTGCCATGTCAAGTGGCATGCAAGTTCTTACCTGTCCATACAGGTTATGCAGCACAGGATGCAGGTAAGCGGTCGCTTACCCACTGCAGAGCGCTCAATCAGGACTGTGTGATGGCAGGCGCAAAGGTGCGTGCTCAAGCTGGGGTTTGGGCGCGCCTGCATGGCTCGCAAGCGCAGCAGGATGGCGGCGAAAGGCGGCCGCGCGCGTGCGTCACGCTGCCAGCACTCGCAGATCAGCGCGCGCAGCGGCCCCGCGCATCCGGCAGGAATGCGCGGCCGGCGGCCCAGCACGCCCACCACGTAGATGACCTGCGCGCGCGCGCCGGCGGCCGGCGCATGGGCCAGCACAAGCGCGGGCAGCATGAACAGGCCTGCTTTGGTGATCTTGCTGGCATCGCTCTCAGGCCGGCAGGCGCTGCGACCGGGCCGGCCTTGCATGCAGCGCTCCTGCCTCAGGGGCGGGACCGCAGACCCTGACGCCGCATGCAGGCCGGCAGCAGGCCTCCGGGCGGCGCGCCTGCATGGGCGTGGTCAGCTCGGCCCACGGCAGGTCGCCCGTCAGGCACTCCTGCCGGCCCCAGCGTACTCGCACCGGCTCTGCCATGGCCAGCCCACCAGGGCTCACACGAAGCAGCAGGGCGCTCTCAGTCCAGACAGACAGGCGGCGGCTGCGTGTGGGAAGGCGCGGGCGCGCGGGCCGCTTGGGCGCACCCACAGCAGCATCCCGAACGCGTACCTGCGCAGCCCACGCGCCCGGCGTCAGGCAGGCGCGCGCGGGTCGCCTGAGCCTGGGCGGGCCGCGGGCAGACGCCCAGTGCGGTCAACGGGTGCGACACATGGGGCGCACATGTCCACCTTCTCTATTACCGGGTATAGAGAACCCCATTGCACCCTACCCTAACCCCACACTATAATGCAGGGCGCACATGTCCACCTTCTCGGTGACCTGCTGGCCCTCGAAGGCCTCCGGCGCCTGCGCGCCCGCCGCGCTCGCCGCCTGCACGGCGCTGCAGCACAGGGGCACAGACACAGAGGCATGCGCGGAAGTGCAGGCAAACAGACTGTCAGGCAGCCGCATGGTGGCAAGCATGCTGCATGCCATTTGTATGCGAAGCGGGGCCCAGCGGCGCACCATATAGGCCGGCGTACCCGCCGCGCTGTTCATCACCGTGGACAGGAACGTCCGGTCCTTCATCTTGGAGATGCCAAAGTCTGCGCGCGCGCCGGGCGGTGCACTGTAGGCTGCAGGGCGGCGCACTGGGCACGGCGGGCGCTCCCATGCATTGCAGCGAGCGGCGGCGGCGCCGAGACGCGCGGCACGGCGCCGTATCGCGCCGGCTGCCCTTCGCGCGCCGCGCGCGGCCCGGTCCTGGCAGAGCCGCGGCCGGGCGGCGGCGGGCGCGCACCGCAGACGACCGCGCGGCCGGCGGCATCCAGCAGCACGTTGCTGGACTTGAGGTCGCGGTGCACGATGGCTGGCTGGTGCTGGTGCAGGAAGGCCATGGCCTCGGCCACGTCCGCGGCCACCTCCAGCAGCTGGCCCCGCGCGCGCGCCCAGGTCGCGCGTCGGATCTATGCAGTCCGCCACGTTTGCGATGCACTGCATTGCACTGGTAGACCGGATCTCTGCATCCGACGCGGCAAGGACTTGGGAGGGCATGCGCGCATAGCTGCCACCGCCTGCCTGGGTGCCGCATGGCCGCAACCGTGCTGCTGACGCGAAAGAGCCCCTTGGTTGCATATACCAAGCTGAGATACCTTGCCGGCGCAGCTGGCTCGACAGGCGCAGCAACACTGCTTTTTCCGGTGCGTTAAGGCCCGAGCAGCGCAGGCGATGCGGCTCAGCGAGCTCTGCGCCCTGGGCGCGGGCCCGCGCACGCGGGGGTAGGCCAGGGGGCTGGCGCCGTGGCGGCGGCCGCTCCGGCGGTGCAGCGCGTCGAACAGCGACCCGCCGCCGATCAGCTCCTCCACCAGGCAGATGTGCGGCGGCACCATGCATGCGCCTGCTCCGGCAGCGCCCGCTCGGCCCCCGCTCGCAGAGCATGAGCCCGGCCCAGAGGCTCAGACGGCTGCGGCTTGACAGCGCATGCCCCCACCTTCGTGCTGACATTCCAAGTTCAAGCTACCTTGGGTTGTGAGACAGCAAGCTGGCTCAAGCTGCCAGCCTGGCCACACTGCAACACGCCGAGTAAAGCCGGCACTGCTGCTGCATGACACCAGCAGCGCTGAGGCCGCCGGCGCTGCGCAGGCACCCGTTCATGCAGCCGGGACATGTCAGAGGGCAGGGCTTTGGCGCAGGGTGAGGGCAGGCGGCCGCACCCAGCAGGCTGACGATGCGCGCGTGCTGCAGGCGGCTCAGCACGCGCACCTCGCGCCGGAAGCTGGCCAGCTCGGCGGCCGCGTCGCCCGGGAACGCCGGCCGCAGCACCTTGATCGCCACCAGCCGGCCGCGCCAGCGCCCTGCGGCCGCGCGCCTTCAGGCGTGGCTACAACATCTGCTCATGGGACAGCTGTGTATCCCGCACGCTTGGCCTTGCAGCAAGGGTGGCCGAGCAAAGTACGCGCCAGGTATACATACGTCTGTCTGCCTCATTACATTGAGGTACACATCGAGCTACTCACAGGGTGATAGGAAGGCATAAGCCGCATGCGAGGTGATGGGCGGTAGCCAGCGTGCCTCATTGAGCGCATGCAAGGGGCTCGCTGCACAGGGCATATCTCCTGTTGTCGTCACGCTGCTCAGGGCCGCACCGCGGAACACGGAGCCGAAGGCGCCGCTGCCGATCTTCTCCTCCAAGCGGACCTCGCTCTGAAAGTCGATGTCCGCGACCGCCTGCCGCCGCCCCGGCGCTCACACCTGCGTGAAGAGCTGTTCCTTTGCGTCTGCGCATGTTTCTGCTCTCAAATTCGATGTCGGCGGCGGCCTGCCGCCGCCCCGGCAAACACACTCTTGTGCACATCTGTTCCTTTGCGTCTGCGCATGGTTCTGCTCTCTAAATCGATGTCAGCGGCGGCCTGCCGCGGCCCCGGCGTGAACACTCCTGTGTACAGCTGATCCTGTGCAAAGCTGTTCAGTCGCGGCTGTTCATTGAGGTCGGCGACGGCCTGGCGCCGCCCTGCGCGCAGTCGCATGCACCCCGTGAAGCTTCACGGTTGCTGCTGCTCACAATCCTGTACTCAAAGTCAGTGTTAGCGGCAGCCTGCCACATCCCTGCATGCAGTGGCACGCATCCTCTGCAGCTTTCAAGCTGCGGCTGCTCATATACTTTTCTTGCACGAGGAGGTCCATCAGGGCGGCACCGAGCTGCCCCTCGCCAGCCCTGGCACGTCCGCAGCGCCACCGGTGCCTGCATCAGCCGCTTGGCCCGCTGCGCGCCGGCCGTGTCCTGCCTCGGTCACAAAAGCCGCGCCCGCGCTGGCCTCCGACACAGCGGCTGCCAGCGCCGCCAGGGGACCCTCCACGCCATTGTGGCCCCCGTCGCCGGGCGGGGCCGTCGCGATCAGCCCCTCGGCACGCCGCCAGCTCGGCGCACCCAGCGCCACGCCCCACCCGCGCACCGCGCCGCGGCCCGGCCCAGGCGCGGACGCTGGGCGCCAGGGGCTGCCCGGCGAGCGGGGCAGCGCGGCGGCGAGCGCGGCCGCCGGCCACGTTCCGCGGCGCGCCAGGGGCCCGCCCGTGACAATGCTCGGCAGCCGCGCGCCGGCCGAGTGCGCTGGGCCGGCCTGCGCGGGCCGCAGCTGTGGCGGCAGCGCCGCGCCGGGCGCAGGCATGCTCGGCAGCCATCCAGCACGAACGGCGATGGGATAACCGGGCGGCGGCGGCGGCGGCGGCGGCGGCGGCGGCGGCGGCGGCGGCGGCGGCGGCGGCGCTGGAGGCGGCGGCGGCGGCCGCCGCGGCTTGGGCAGCTGCACGGCGGCCGCGCCTGCGCCGGGCGCGCGCCGCTGCGCTGGGGCCGCTCCGCCGCTATGGCCAGGGTCCCGCGCGAGAGCAGCGGGGCTGGGCGCCGACAGCGTGGGCCACGGCAGCAGCCGCCCAGCCGGGCTCCCACCGCGCGCGCCGCGCCGCGCGCCGCGCGTGACACCCCAGGCGCAGAGCGCCAGGCATGCCGCCCCGGCTGCTGCCAGCCCTGCTGCTAGCCCAGCCGTGGCCGCCGGCAGGGTTGCCGGCCGGGGCGCTGCCGTTGTTGTTGCGCTTGCAGAGGAGGGAGGCAGGGCGGGCGCAGCCGCGGAACTTGACACGCCTGGTGCCGCAGACAAGGCCCAAGCGTCCAGCCCAGCAGGGCCGGACCCCAGCACGGCTGCGGGCCCCAGGAGCCCCGGCGCTGCCGCAGGCAGCGCCCCGGCGGCGCCGCTGAGCAGGCCGCTCGGCGCC
>JAABUO010008952.1_pt1 | contig 11255 bp, 12 predicted proteins | sample 5559291 | NCBI WGS metagenome assembly JAABUO01 (sample SAMN10711878, study PRJNA513372) | rock metagenome | isolation source: Antarctica rocks | place: Antarctica: Victoria Land, Finger Mt sud | reverse complement strand
TGCTCCAGTGCTGAATTTGCAACGTGTGTCTACCCAAGTGGTCGCAGTGTTCAAGGCTCTGTTCACTGCTGCCCCTCTTGGTCTCAGTGTACAGTTGCTCGCTTGCATGTTTGACAGCAGAGTCGATTCTGGTGCACTCATTAATTCTAATGTTAGAGTTTTCATGACGCACATGGTTACATGTGCGGCATTGACATTGCAGCTAGGTGTGGTCATAGCAATGTGTTGGAGGCTTGAGGATTTTTGTCACAATACTTCTGCGTAGACTGTGGTGGCTACAGTTTACCCACAAGTAAAGCCATGCTTATCACGACCTGATCCAGATTAGTCACGGGTTTTGTCCCAGCTGGTTGGAGGGGTTTGCCATCACATAATACGCAACAGTGACTGATCTTTTTACTCATACCCGTCCTGGCAATGCAATTTACCCCTGTGGTGCTTACGGGACGCGGACGGCTGCTGAAAAGCTAGGCGGATGGTGCACTGTTTGTCCAAGATTTGTATGTCATCAAGCCACAGTCGTTATGAAAGCCCGAACTGCCAAGCGAGTGTGTGTACTTCTGGTGTCCACATCGCTCATGCTGATTCTGGGATTTTTTGTTGGTCGCCAAGATCTCCAGCGTGCTGCAGCTGACACTGCTCGATGTCTATCACATGCTCAGATCATTCGCGCTGATGCCAATGTCGCCAAAGATGACGACATAGCTGCCAAATTGCTTCAGCCGGGCTACATGGACGACGACTTCAGTGAAGGCACACCGCCGACTGTGAGAAAAGATCATACAGCGGAGGTTGTATGGTTGTATTCACTCATCACCACAGACTACGACGGCCCAAATGTTATATCACATTTTCTCGAGCACTACAGCAACATGGGGGTCGCGTTCAGCCGCATTTACGTAGACCTGCTTCATGATCCAGCTCTTTCAGACGCTGGACTTGTCAAAGCTCGTCAGATGTTTGAGGCTGTGGGAGCTCACATCAGGACCATTGCACAACCGTACACCCCAGATTTGCAAGATCAGGCGATGGTATCAGGTCTTTCCAAGGTGCCCATGCACATACAGGACTGGGTGGTGGTTGCAGACATGGATGAGTTCTTTACTTTTGGTGTGAGTGGCGGTGTAGATGATGCTGTCACAGCAATGAATGCAGAGGGGGCAACTTTTGCCCTTGGTGAAATGCTAGATCATGTTGCACATGGTGGGGAGTTGAAACATATTGACAATTCGACAGACATCTGGGCACAATTTCCTCTTGTGTGTCCTATTGTTTCAAACATAGCAAAGGGTCTTCCAGCAAAGGTGACTTTGGCCAAAGCATATCTAAGGACTGGGGCTGGTCACCATCACATTGTAGAGCCCTATCTGGCTCATGCTTACTTCAGTAATGAGTGCACTGGAGTTCCTTGCGAACTTGTTATGAAGAGATACAAGCAGAGAACGCTTAGGGATTTGTATGACCTGACTCCCTACGCTAGGTATGTTGACAGCTATGAATTTGCAGGTGCAAATGATGGCAAAGGCTGGCGTGCAAAGCAATGGTCTCATTGGACAAAAGTGCATCATTTCAAGTGGCATGCTGCTGTTTTGGACAATCTGCTTTTCCGAATGACCAGGGATAGCGGTGACTGCTTGTTAGACGTGAATGAAGACATCTGTCAGCCAGTATTTCAGTTCTGGAAAGAGGTTGCCAGGCAATTTCACAGTCTGAATGCCACACGTAGTATAGACATCAGCTCGATGAGTTGCAAAGAAGGAGTTGACACTCTATGGAATTGGCGATGACACTGTGCTGGTAGCTAGGTTCAGACGTGTTTTAGGTTTTCAGTTTGTTTGGCAACATTGTGATGTGGTCAAATTAAGCAGTAGAACACAGCTTTTGTGTGCACAATTTGAGCCTGTGTGAGTTGCAGCCCCCCCTAAATTGTTGTGATGCCTGTACAGCAACATGTTAAGAGTGTTGATGTCTGTTGATTGATGCTCTTGTTCCAGGACAGAGAAAGCACTTGCTTCTAAAACTTGCGCAAATGTAAGGAGATATAAGTAGCATTTTCTGTTTGCACGAGGCATCTGTGGCTTTTCTGGTCATCCTAAGCTTTCTTGTATATCTGCAGTGACTATCTCTACTGGTAGTAATGCGTTAAAACCGGTGTTGGTACCTCCAAATTCATGCAGCGCTGACAATGCAGCTTGAGATCTCTAGACCCTCGTCCCTGAAGTTCACATCATTTGGTACTGCTAATGTCCATGGCCTTGCAGACCTGCATACCTTGAACTGGAGTTGCAGTTACACAAGAACTTGCCCTGCATGTATCTGTAGAATTCTGCAGACCTGAGGTTCTGTGTAAGCTCAGCCTGCAAATCACCTCCCAGATCTGCACGTTTCGCTGATCTGCACAGTCAAGGAGCTCTGAGAGGCCAGCAAGTCATGCAACGCATGACATCAAATCCTTCAGTGATCAACTAAGTGCTGTGATCATCAAATCATCAGATGAGGCTGTGTGGCAGCTGAGGTCTCCCATGAACAGCATTATTTGCAGCAAGTTGCATGCTGTGACAATCAACCAAGTGACTGATACGACCTCACCAGACAAAAAAAAATCTTCCACTGCCGGCCTGAGCACAAGTCAAGAGAGGCAAGTGTGATCAATAAACGCGTTTGTTGCTGCATGCAGATGCCTCTGGTTGCCGAAAGGCCTGGATGGCACACTATGGCAGCAATGAGTGAGCAGCCCAAAGAGCTCATGGTCCAGGCCAGGGGTTGTACCTGCTGTTGCTCTGTGCTCATTTCAGGCAAGTTGTGAAAAGAAAAGAAAAGTTTACGCTTTTCAGCGATCATAACGGGAGCCTCCTAAGGCGGCAGCCCGGAGCTGTGACCATAGGCCATAGCCCAAAGGAAAAGGAAAAATCCTAAACCTATGGTGGATCTGGCCTGTTCTGTCTGCGTTTGTCTGTCTTCTCTCTCTCTAGTACTCTCCTAGATGTCAGAACCTTGTGAAATGTCAAAACAGAATGTTCACGCAATTTGGACATAATTTTGCTTGCAGGTCCATGCTCTATACCAATCTTTGCTAAGGCGTCAGATGTAGTGTGATACTGTGACCCAGATTGTCCTATGATTATTGGCAATGTGGTAACATTGTATCCATAGTCCTTGAGAGCTTCCTCCAATGCTTTATGCTGTGCTCCCTTTGGCAAGTTGTGATGATAGCTAGCTCTGCTGCATATTTACCGTTCTTACAGCATAGGAATTGCATAGTTACTTACAGTGGGACCCATAAGTCTTGATCAGGACATTTGTATTGCTGGGCATTGCATGGTGTAGTGCCATTCATGAAAATATGGCACCTTGGCATGGTCTTGCATGTCACAAAACCTTAGACTTTGTTCAATATTGGTGGTAGCCTTTGCTCATGAGCTGATCAGGCTGCTCATGAGCTAATCAGCGCAAGAATTACTGGTGCAGTCAGGTACAGGTACAACAGAAGGCACCCGCACAAGGCAAAACAGTGCTTATGGCCAGCTACCGTACGTGACACGTCAAGCAGTGAAAAGTGGGTGCGTGGTTGGAGTATGTAAGGTCTGCATATGCGTGTCGCAAGAGGGGAGCATGTTCACTGACGCTGGTTCAGAGGCCGGTTTGTGCATGCAAAGGTGTGTTGTGTGTCATCATCAAGGATTGTATCTTTTGTCTTTGCTATGCTGACTAGTCCTGCGCACATAGGTCCAAGTACAAGTATACTATGTACATATATAGCTCTTGGCAATAGTCTGCCAGTGCTGTGACGAGCGTAATTGCCTGGATTGTGAGCTTTGTTAAACATTGCCTGCATGCATGGCATGACAATTGCAGGTTTGGCGGGGCTGGCAAGAGGTTTGGCATATCTGAGGATTGCAAATGAGTACCCTTGCAGGCCGCCTGCTCTGCCAGTGTGGTGCCGCTGTCAACCGAGGCTGATTTCTCCAGCTGTGATGGGGTTGCTGGGTGCATTTGCAGGGGTTGGCTGTGGCTGATGTGGGATTGGCATGTGACTGTGCTTGTGGGAGGTGGATTTCTTTACAAGTGGGTTTCAGGCTGATGGTGTGATCAGAGGGTAGTGAATTTGCGGTTTAGGGTCTAAACAAAACAGTACAGCTGTCCGCAGCGTACTCCAGTACTGCGTACACTGCGGCCTATTGTGAGCAGTGCCGCAGAAATCTTCGAGCATACTGCGGCACAGCACTAGTCGTGATGACCGAGGCGCTGGTCTTTGCTTCGGAGAGTAAGCTTTCGTTGACCATCGTTGACCAAACAGGAAACCAGAATCTAAATAACAATGCGAGGTGTAGCAACCGAAATGTCCGAACTACGCGACCGTGTCTGCAGGTTGTGTGCATGTATTACTGTGATACAGGGCACACAGGCTGCCAGCTGACCACAGTATGGCTACTGATCTGCAAGAGTGCAACGTATGGGTCTGGTATTGTTCACCGCCTCCTCCCGATCAACAGTGCAGATCCGCAGAATACGCCCGATAGACTTCCATGAGCCACGATGGTCCTTCCATCAAAGGAGCCACTTGCGAGGACATCACGGTGAGGAGCCTTGCTGCCAGGTCATTTTCTTGCAGCACAGTGGCAAGCCCCGCTGACTGCACACTGCTGTACCTTTAGGCGTTTCTCGTCACATACCTGCTCATGCATCTGTGCAGATCTTTGGCCAGCTTGCCAGGAAGATACAGAAAGCTCAGGATGCTGAGCAACGTGAAAGAGCGGTCTTTCTGCTGCTGCACGGTCTCCGAATTAGCAGCAGGCAGAGTACTTCTGCGCAAGCAATTGTTTACCCAGTGTTGGTTGAGCTGTTGCGTAGTAAAGAGCTGCACAGTTGCCAGGTGCTGCAGCCTGTGCTGGAGGCAGTTGCAGCCATTGTAAAGCAGGGTAGCGCTGGATGCAGCACATTTGTTGACCTCGGAGTTGTGACGTAAGAGCGGCTTTCTTCATGCATACCTTTGACTGGTGCATGCAGCCGAAGATCACGAGCGACATTCTCCTGCTAATGCACCAAGCTGACAGATACATATTTGAACCTGAGGATGATGCATGAGCTCAAGCTGCACGCACCACATGCTGCAGCTCACCAGATGCAGCATGTCACATGCAATCAGCATAGTCATTTCTGATATATCGGCAGTGTACTGATTGCTGCAGGAGGTTGGCAGATGCCTTGGATGGTGGTGTAGCCAATGTGGCCACCAAGCATGCTGTTGAGGCGCTGCACCACTTGGCTGTGCAGCTGCCCACCTGTAGGGACCTCATTCTGGCCACGACAGCTTTAGACACACTAGTGCTTTTGCTGAAACAGAGCTTGGCCAATGCTCACTACTCCATGCTCAAGGTCATGCTTTTCTGCTTGATGTTATGCAATAACGGCCTGGCAGCCACATGTGGCCTCACTGTGCCTGTGCACCAAGACATGTAGCACTTGGATGCGCGTCTCTGGAATTGTCCACTAAAGCAGCAAAAGCTAAAGGCACAAACTCATGATGCACACTCGGTTGCTTGCATCCAGCATATGGGTGCCATCTGTCTGACTGGCACATGCCGGCTTGCAGACCTGCCGTGCATGTGTTGCCTGACCTCTCAATCATTGCATTACTTAGCTTGATGGTACCCTTATATGTGCATGCCTATTGCAGGAGGTGATCTGGACGCTGCTCTGTCTGGCAGATGATGACCCTCTCTGCAAAGCAGCCATCAGAGTATCAGGTGCTCTGCCCCTGCTGGTTCCTGTCTTGGGGCTGGCCCCTTTCAGTGCCCCTACAAATGCCTACATGGGGCTCCCTGCCTTGGCCGCCCGGGCCCTGAGGGTCCTTGGCGATAGTAACTCTTGCAAACAAGAAGAAGATTCACTCAGCCCCAGAGGCAGCAATGATGCTGTCCATTTCTATGGTACTGCAGCCATCAGCAGCAGCGAGCATGACAAGGCATGTTGGCAACAAACAGCTGTGCATCATCTGGCAAGACTACTGAGGAGCAGTGAGGGAGTGCTACACAATTGTAGCAAGCAGCGCCTGCATGCTTCACCACGGCTATCATCATTGAACTCCAGCCAGAAGACAAGTAAGTGTGTATGAAGATCAGAAACTAAGTTTGGTCTGCATGAACACCTTACCATCTTGGCACTCTAATATAGATTCTGCTGGACATGAAAGCAGCATTGCATAGTGCACAACTGCACCAATTTCTCACCTGAACTCAAGCTGCATGATTGGCATCAACTCATGTGCAGTAAGTGGCTGGAGGGCACAATGTGGGCAAGCCACATCAGTATGTCATGCACAGCCCATGTACATGTTGCGCCTGCTTTTCACAAGGTGGTGACTTGGCTGCTATATTGCTTGCTGGGATGCTCAGGAGTTGTGAAGGGCCAGGTGGCTCATACTCTGGGGGCCTGGATGCTGGCCAAAGCCCTGCTGGACACGCACGCCCCCCTGGCATTGCCTACCCCTATCAAGGCTGCAGCAGCTGCCCTCAGATTCAGTGCAGAAAGTGATGAAGATGATGACCAGCAAGGTCTGACTGATGCTATGCTGATAGACACAGGCTTCCTGGCAAAGAGGAACCTGGACAAGGACACTGCAGCAGCAGCTGATGAAGCGCTTATCAGGGTATTGGAATCTGGCCCAAACTCCCTGGAAACTGTGAAAGAAGCTGCTGGTGCTTTGAAGGCCTTGATAGCAGGTTTGGTCTATGCGGACTAGCCTGCATGCTATCTGCCTTGCAGCATCACAGCCTGTTACCTCAAAACATCTGTCCTCTGTGTGACACAATACGACCCTGGAGCACAATGCATGGTCTGCCCTGCTTGGTGGGCATGCCTACAGTTCACGCCTGCGGTTGTCTGGACTACACAGCACCTGGCAGCACAACTGGTTGTTATGTCTGGAGAGCCTAGCATGCAACGAACCATACAAGGCTGCTGCTCTGCAGGTAACACTGAACTCAAAAGTACTGCAGCTGCCTCTGGTGTGGTACAGATCCTGGTTGAGTTGCTTCAGCAGGACCAAACCAGCCGGCTTGCCTTGGAAGCTGCCGAGTTACTGACTATGCTCACCAACAATGACGCTGAGCAGCGGGACGTCATGTCACAAGGGGAAACGCTTCCTGGCCTGGTTAACCTAATCAGAAAGCTGTTGCAAGCTAGTGATGCGCTGTCAGACAGTGCAGCCAACAGCGGCATACATGCCACTCAGCTTGACGACGTCTCCATGTCTGCTGATCTGGTGGCACAACATGCTGCTGTCAGGTCTCACCTCACCTCTCTCAAAGTTCGCTCAAGTTCACAGCTGCTTTCAGGGCAATCTATTGACAAGCCTAAGGTGTCCTGGTCTGGGTCATCAATTGCTCCAGGGTCACCAGCAGTTTTGACACTACCAAACGGTCAGTGCAATGAGTGTGCCATACCCAAATCCCCCTCAGGCCTCGCTGAGTCTGACACCAGTGGTCTGAGGCCCTCTGTTGACATAAAATATGCAGACGCTGCTTCAGGCACAACAAACAACAGAGGGGGACATGCCAGCACATCAGCTGCTGCAGAAACACTCACGCCTGTTTCCCGCACTTTTGCCAAGTCCCTCAGCCTCAAGAAAAGCCCTGGCAGGTCCTTGAGTACATCCCTGAGCAATAGCTGGGTTGGCAGCTTCATAAAACGGCTAGGGTCAACCACATCACATGACCCTGCTCAGGACACCATGGCTGCACAGCCTGACTCAATCCCACAAGCAAACACAGCCATAAGCCCCCTTAGATCTCTTGCCAGCTCCCCCATGTCGTCTTCTATTCACAATCAATTTGGCAGGAGCCAGTCCATTAGGTCTGACACTCTGACTCAGCCCAACTCAGCTAGGGTTCACCACAAGACCTATCAGCCACGGCACCCGTCACAGGCCTTGCTCCGGGAGATTGTCACAACAGCAGCACATTTGGTGGAAGGCAACCCCAGCCGCCAGGGCATGCTTGCAGGGCTGGGCGCTGTAGCCCTATCTCAGGATGTGCTGATGCTGGCCAGCAAGGTGGGTCCCAGGGGGGGTCTGGTGGGAGCGGGGGCTGACCTAGTCAGGTCCGTGAGTGACAGCAATCTGCCAGCCCAGCGAGCTTTTGGGGTTGCTGGGTGCCTGGGACAGCTGCTCATGCTACTACAGGTAAGCAAGTCTTGCCCTTGAAGAGTCGATGCACGTCCAAATCAAACTTAAACAGTGTGCGCAAATGCATTACAGCTGCCTGAGAATCTGTTGTCACTCTGCACAGGCTGGCCCATTGGGTATTGCAGTTCTGACAGTGGCTGTGCAGGGCAGACTGTGCATCAATTTTATTCTTGACCTAAAGACTGCTGCCTGAACACAGGATGTATCAGAGGCAGAGGCAGATTCAGAGCATATGAGCAACACAATGACCCGGCTAGTATGGGCGCTGCATGCCTTGGTAGACACTAACAGGGCCAATCAGCTCTCCTTTCAGGCAGCTGGCGGCATACACCTTCTCATCCAGTTGCTGGTCCAAGTCAGCTCCACCTCCCCTTCACAGGCAGCCCCACCCCTTCCTTCTGATTCTGGTCTCACCCCCACGTCAAGCGTGGACCTGGGCCACTCATCTGTCCCATCACTGCTTGAGCCAAGCGCCAGTGGTGAGCCATCCGGCAATACTGCGCAAGGTGTTGCTCATACAGAGCAGGCACAGCTGGCCACAGCCCTGGTGTGGTTGATGGGCAGTGCTGCAGCAGACGTGCCACCCAATCAAACAGCTTTGCATGAAGCTGGTGCAGTCCAGCTTCTTCTTCATGAGATGCAATGGAGCGAGGTGGCAGGGGTAGTGCAGGGGTCCATGTTTGCCTTGGGCAGTCTGGTGAAGGGCAACACAGATGCACAGTCTGAAGTGGAGCGGCAGGTCAGTATAGAAACAGTGTTCTGCTCAATGCCACAGCCAAGTTCCTGTGTGTTCCGTGCATTGTTGAGCAGACAATGCTATTAAAGCTGTGATGTATGAAGTTGCACTGTGCGCATGGCTTCTGTGTTGCGTATCAGGCTTGTGTTTCATGTACCTGCCAGCAGGCAGACACCAAGCACGCCCTTTCCTATTGCGGCCTCAAAGAGTGTTGCGCATGTCATGCGCTACATGAGTTTTGCAGGGAGGAATTCACATGCTCGTGGGGTACCTTCATGGCAATGAGGCATACATAGAGGGGGCTGCTTGGGCTCTGCACAGCGTGGTAGCCCTGCACCCTGCCAATCAGGGGGCTGCTAGGCAGGCTGGAGTCATGCCACATCTTGTTGGGCTATTGGACACTGGCTCTGACAGTATCACTGCTGAATGTGCAGCTAAGTGCCTGCATGCTCTGGTTCAGGTGTGATCTTTCACTCTTAGCTGCTGCAATGGTCTTCACCCCCCTCTTGCCTGAAACACCTGACTTGCCCATACTACGTAGTCACTGGGCAACATTTTCTTGCATCAAGCTGCTTGCTCATCCATGCTAGCCCTTGAGTGCCTTCCACACCATTTGCCTAGATGCGCAGGGATCATTGCCCAATCAGGATGCTGCATGCTCAGCTGGAGCCTTGATGCCCTTGTTGGAGCTTGCAGCCGCTGGGCCCGACCAAGTGGCAGCTAAATCAGCTGCCCTTGCCATTTCAGCCCTGGTCTGCAATCACACTGCAAACCAGGATGCTGTCAGGTACAATTTTGAGCCACCACTGAGAGCTGACTGCAGATATCCTGACATGTAACAGCTTCAGCACAGCTGTCCGGCAGTGACTGTCTGCATCATACAACAACATGCATGCCAACAGCGGGTTGTTTGCATAACGCAGCCTGCTGGCTGGGAGCATACAGCCTTGAACACTTTCGTCTCCCACTATACAGGCCTGCAACTATGAGAAGATCTTGGAGATGTTTGTACACTATAATGTGCGATGATGTGATGCAAGAAGCCTGCAAGTGCCTGGTTTGCACTGTCTGTACAGCAATCGTCTCCTGTGGAAGCGTGGAAATGCAAAGCAACTACTTGCTGCAGGCAAGCAGACGGGTCAGCACCACTGGTACAACTGCTTAGAGGGGGCCCCAGGAATCAGGCTGCAGCCTGCGCAGCTGGGGCGCTTGCAAACCTGGTGGCCGATAATGGCATCAACCAAGATGCTGCTGCTGATGCTGCTGCAGTTGAGGAAATTGTGGGACTGCTGTCAGCCGCTCTGCCTGTCTCTGCATGCGACAGGCAGGTCCTCTTGTATCCTGCAAAACATGGTTTGTAGGGCAGCACTGCACAGCACGCGCACACCTACACACGCACGCATGCACGCACGCACACACGTTTTCTGCCTTGACCACTCTGCGGGGACAAGCGCTATGGCAAGGATCACTCTGTACCACACACTGACATGCTGTATATGGCCAAGCACAGCAGACTTGAGTGCAGGAGCAGGTTGACAAAGACGCAAGTTGGCATTGCAGCAACAATTTGCCATGTGCGCAGGGCCAGCATTGAGGCCATGAAAGCCCTGGCTGCTCTTACTGATGGCAGCTTGCCCAATCAGGACAGGGCCCTGCAGGCTGGGGCTCCAGCCCTGCTGTGCAGAGTGGCCCAAGCTGCTGTGCAGTCAGGCTCAACAGCTGATGCTGAAACTGCATGTAAGCCTTGTTATAGCAGATCCTTCCTATTCCCTATTCTGACACTGTCAGTCTTGCTGCTCAGATGCCTGACTGAACAATTCGTGTGGACGCAAAACAAAATCTTTGGATGCAAGCTGTGTTGAGCATATTTTTGTGTCTGCGCTTGCAGTGTTGTTCCGGTGATGGGTTTGCTGCTCTTGTAACTTTTGTTTATTGCAATTTTTTGTCATTGCAATGCCTGTGCATCTTGCACAGCATGCATTCATCAGCAGAGGTGCTGTTGCAGGGCAGCTCTGCAAAGCACTGGCATGCCTTACAGACGAGCACTCAGCTGTGCAACAAGCTTGCAGCTCAGCCATTGCACCTCTGGTGACTTTGTTGTCCCATCCAGACACGCCCGTCGTAGATCAGGCATGCCAAGCGCTGGCTTGCTTGGTATCTGACTGCCCCCAGCATCAGGTCGCTGCTGGCCAGGCTGGAGCAGTGCTCACACTCATGAACTTGCTTTGTGACTTGGGAGGCGACGCAGATATTGATGGCATACAGCACCCAATTAAAATTGTGCATTTGCTGCTGGCGCTGCTGGTGGTTGCGACCCAGGTCTGCTGCCTTGGC
>JAABUO010008951.1_pt1 | contig 11256 bp, 14 predicted proteins | sample 5559291 | NCBI WGS metagenome assembly JAABUO01 (sample SAMN10711878, study PRJNA513372) | rock metagenome | isolation source: Antarctica rocks | place: Antarctica: Victoria Land, Finger Mt sud | reverse complement strand
CAGCCCCTGCCCCAGCGCCCAGCCCTGTCCAGCGCCTGGCCCTTCCCAGCGCCCAGGGCCCGGCCCTGCCCCCGGCGCCGCGCACCTGCTCCAGCACGGCGGCCATCTCCGCCTTGCAGCCGACCTCCTTCTCGGCCGCGCCGACCAGGCACACGCCGCCGCCGCGCACCTCCCGGATGTGCACCGCCGGCGGCGGGCCGCCCTCTGGAGCCAGCAGGTCTTTGATCTCCTCCTGCGCGGCGCGCCCCGGCGCGACTTCATCACACCCAAGTCCAGGTGCAGCCTCCGCGCGCGCGGCGTGCCTCGGCGTGGCCCCTCCCGCGCCCTTGAGCGCAGCCTGCGGCCTGAGGGGCTGGCAGCGAGCGCGCGTGCGCACGTGCTTGAGACTAATATGCAAATGGTGGTCGCAGCGTGCCAGTAGAGGCGCCTGGCCGGCAGCAACGCACCGGGACACTCTGGGGGAGTGGGGGCGCCCGGGGTGCGCACCAGGAGCACCTCCACAAAGCCGACGCGCACGGTGAAGCTGGCATCAGGGGCGGCCGCAATGCGCTCAAAGATGGTGTCCATTACGCACGGTATGACGCCGCGCGGCGCGCCGTCCGGCGAGAAGGAGCTCCCCATGGTGTACGTCTTCCCCGAGCCGGTCTGCGCAGGCAGGCGCACTCGGCCCGCTGACCAGGCGATGGGCGCGCCGCTGCTGAGCGTGAGCATGACGAGGCCCGGGCGGAGCGCGCTGGTTCACAGATCTCCCCGCGGGCATCGGCGTGGGGGCGTGGGCACGCTCGCAGGCCCCCCTTTGCACACAGAAGGGCCTTCGAGCTGAACGCGCGCGCGACGTGGCAGAAGCGCCCCGGCGCGCCTGGCCGTATGCCAGGCAGGTGGCGTTGAAGCCTGCGAACAGGCCCGCCACCAGCGGCTGGATGCACTCCTCATACAGCAGCTCAGGGCTTGCGCCGCCGCCGCCGCCGCCGTACACATGGTCGAACGTGAACGAGTGCGGCCCGGCGCAGACCTGCACGCGCGGGCCCTCAGCGCTGCTCACCAGCGCCAGAGCGCAGATCTGCGCGCGTGTACATGGCCGCGCCTGCGGCTGGCCAGGCGTGACGCTGAGGCACTCTTGGCAGCCCTCCAACAGCTCCGGCGCCACAAGCGGCCTGATGTGCACGCACACGCAGACCGCGCACTCGCCGCCGCCGTCCGCGTCCCGCGGGTCGGCACCTGCTGGCTCAGCATCCCCCATCTTGCGCCTGCCCTCTTCGCGCTGGTGCAAATCTTCTGGCCGTTTTTTGAACTTTGTTTAGGGTGGCTCATATATCTCACAAGCTAGCGGGGCCGGGCTCAGCATTTTCGTACCACTCTTGTGTTGCTCTCCCATTCGAACGTGATTCTTTCCTTCCCGTGCACTCGTAACAATCTTCCAGCCAGGTCACAAAGTGCTTTGAATTCTTTGCAGAGCCTGGGCAGCAAGACCCGCTGGCAGATCTGCGGGAGCAGAGAGGAGAGGTGACTGGCTAGTCGGCCGCAGGTTGCCCGCGTAGAGCTAGACGTCAGCGGCTGGTGATAAGTGGGAGCTTCAGGTGCGACGGCCTGTCGGGCTAGCCCAGTGGGCAGGAGCTGAGGTGGAGCAGGGCGTCCTGGCTTGTAAGCCGGGCAAGCATGTGTTGGCCGGATCCTCGCAAAGCGCGCATACTGCTCAGGTTGTACAGACCAGGCGTACACTCCTCCGCGTGCGCAGGGGCTGGCTCTGCAGTTCAAGGTGCACAGGTGCATCTCAATTCCCCAAGGCCTTATCAGAGTGGCTGCCGCAGGTCGAGAAGATGTGTGCTGCTGCGCGCGTGCGCGTGATGGCGCACCTGGACACTGAGCAGCCGCGGACCGCTGCCTCACGCCGGTGGGCAAGCCTGGTTGCGCGGCTGCTTGCGCTCCTGCTGCTCTGCAGCACGACCTGCGCCGCCGCTGCGACGGGCGATGCTGCTGTGCGGCCCTGCTCGCACTTGCCGCACACCGGCCTGGCCTGGCTGTCCCCCTGGAGGCCACTTAATCACTGTGACCAGCTTGGAGACTTGCACCTGCTCTGTAGACGGGGAAATGGGTGTCCAGGCCGGGCAGCAAGCACGGTCATAGGCAGTCACGCACCGGGTTCCTGCGCAGGCTTCGGGCCCGGGCGCGGCGCCGCAACTCTTGCCCTCCGTGTCCCTGGCGGCAGCCGCACCGCCTGCGCAAGTCGCGACCGACAGGGTCCAGGCAGCCGTGTCAGCGCCGGCCATCGCGCCGGGTGGTGGCGGCGCAGCGAGCGGCGGCAATGGCGCGCTGGCAGCGGTGCCCGCGAACTGCAGCCACATCAGCGCAGACGCTGCGCTGCGCAACGCCCAGGCCTCCTACGCCAGCACGGGGGCGCTGCCGCTGGGGGACAGCTGGTGCGCATCCTTGACGGGATATCAGTGCACACGTGTTTGTTCTGTGCTGTCAGTGGAAAGTGTGTAAACGTGTGTGCGGAGCTGAGCTGGTGTGCTCGTAGTAAGGCCCACGGGTATGACGATTTCCGTCTGACACTGCACAGCAGGAGCCTTCCACGTGCACATTGAGTGCCAGTGCCAGAGCTCAGCGTTGATTGACATTGCGCGGAGTCAAAAGCTGACTCACAATGCTGCGTGTCTGCGCCAACACTGTCCACCGTGCAGTGAACAGGCCAGTCAGCAGAATTTCAGTACGGCAGTGCACACAGCGCATGTGGCATCTCAGACAGGCTTTGCTGGAGCAGCAGGCTGCCTCTGACTCTGGCAGTGTGCGAGCGTGCGCAGCTGGGACTACCAGGCGCTGCTGATCCAGGAGACCCTTCGCAGCCGCGCCTCGCCGCGCAGCCAGCAGGCGCAGCAGCAGCAGGCGGGCGCGGCGGCGCTGGCGACGAGCGCGACGGCCAGCAACAGCTCGGCGCCGGGCGTGCCGCGCATCGCCATGGACCCCATCCTGTACCCAGTGCGCGCCTGTTGACGCGCCGTGAGGTTGTGGGCCACATGTCTTCATTCACACGACAGTGTAGTGTTGTGTTACATGACGGGCATATGTGACCAGTTGCATCCAGCCTGCCCCTCAGCAGCCCTTTGCACAATTCTGCAAACACACATCCAGGTGTGCATGTAAAGATGTGGGCTGCTGCCAGTCGAGCAGCAACTAAGCAGCAACCTGAGGACGGACTCATGCTAGCTGTGCATGCAGCCGCTGCTGGCGGCGAGCAACCTTAACAACACTTCCCCTTCTGCGGCCACATACGCGGTGCGCGTCCAGAGCGCATGACATGGCCGTTTGATAGGAAATGATGTGTCTCATGCTCTGTGGACGTTGTGTCTTGAGCTAGATCATACGGTCAGCAAGCTTGATAGGTGTCTTGCAATCACCCTGCAATCAAGATATGTGGCATGGTTGACATGGCAGTGGATGGACATGTGTGCCGCCATTCTGGACGGACATGGTCACACCTGTGTCTAAGGCAACCTGTCGCCTGCTGCGCAGAGCCGCACAGCTCGGCAGGCCCCTCCGGCAGTGAATAGCACACTGCCGCTGCAAGCTGCGAGCGGAAACCAGATAGTGTACAACGGTGGGCCGGTGATGACGAACGGCGTCCTGGTGTGCGCCCTGCGGCCGCATGCAGGCCAGCATGGCAAGCCCGTGCAGTGCATGGACCCAAGCTCATCGCATGCATGTGCGACTGTGGCCTGGAACGGGCGTGAGTATGGCGTGTATGATGGTGTTGACATACACCAGTGTTCACTGTCAGCATGCTGAGCCGCGGGCTGTGCGCAGATCTACTACATCTGGTACGGCAACTGGAACACGTTCAGCGCGGGCACAGCGCAGTTCCCCACAACTTTCAAGGTGCTTGACCCACCTCTCTCTGCTGTGTTGCAGATCACATTTGCAATGTACAACTACAGTGACCTGTCCGGTGCTCGTCAAGCGCAACGATGATGCTGTTACTAAAACGACTTGCGCCCAAACCTAGTGTTGTGCTGAGCATGGCCAAGCCAGCACACAAGTGACGACGTATTGTTTTATTTCCTGCAGGTGCTCACGGACATGGCACAGTCCATTGGATCAAAGCCCTGGTGGAACATCAACACGGGGTACTACCAGACCGCTGGCGGGCAGAAGACATCCGTGCAGTCGACTGTGAACTATCGGGGCTACACGACGGTGCCCAACAACGGCCTCTGCTGGCAGGTGCGGGCTCGAATGCAGTCGGGACGGTACTGGCATGACCTGTTTGTTGAGGCAAACTGCGTGCCTTGCATGTGCGCGCATGCAATATCCCCAATTCCCTCAGGCATGCTTGATGATGACTGACCCAGCCTTGCCAGTCTCAGTGGCCTGCCTAAGGAGCGGGAGCTGCAGCATGCTACCCAGACACCATCTCTACCAAAGCCCATCACCTCGCACACTACATGGTCGTTGCGGCATGCACATGAGGAGGAGTACGTGCGGCGCAGGGGCTGACCATCAGCGACGACCAGATCTTTGCAGTCATCGACTGCTTGCTCCGCCAGGGCCGGCTGCCATACTCAGCAGACGCGGTGTACACCTTCCTGGCGGCCTCCAGCGTCACCAATGCCGGTGAGCAATTGCAGCCACTCCTGGACATCAGCTGCCTGACATGCTGAGCATGCCCATGGGTATGTACGGATGCTGGCACCGCTTTCTCTTCGAGAGGCAGCCACAGGCCAGGTGCCTGATGACAAGCCGTCACACTGTGTCATCTTCATGTCAGTGCCGTTCACTGAAGCGAGGTTTGTGCTGCCCCGCAGGTTTCTGCTCCGAGTTTTGCGGCTGGCACACTTGGGGGACGGACAGCTTGAACCGCGTCGTCAAGTGCGCCCCTTGACAACACCTGGACATCATACTTGCGTTTCGCGTTTGCTCATATACGAACTGATGCGAATTGAGGCTAAATGTCTGTGCGCAGGTTTGCATTCATCGGCAGCCCTGCCGCGTGCTACGACAAGTGCTCGGCGCAGTCCGGAGCGAACGCAGTGTCAAGCCCCAACAACAATGCAGAGGCCGACGGCATGGCCTCCATCATCTCGCACGAGCTGGCCGAGAGCGCCTCGGACCCCCTCATCAACGCCTGGTGCGCGCATCTGCATGCACGACAGGCCGCGCTGCGCTCGCAGGGTCAAGCCATGTCGCTGTGTTATTGTGTTACTTGCGTTTCAAATCAGTGGATCAGCTTGTCTTCGGCATGCACATGCCCCAAGGTTATATTAGCACTGTGCTGCAGTATGTAGCATCTCTTGGGCATAGACTTATAGTCGGGACAGCACCCCGCCTTGGTTGTTGCTTGGGTGGGTGTGCATGATGCTGAGTTGTGTGCCCCGCCGCAGGTACACTGCGAGTGGCTACGAGAATGTTGACCTTTGCGCGTGCGCTCCCAACGGCCCATTTGACAGCTGAGGCAGCATGGCAGCTGCGCGTATGTTCGCTGGTCCACCTCAAAGCATCTGCATACCTTGCAGACATAGGTAGTTGTGCGGGCCTGCCGCAGGTGGACCTTTGGGAGCGCGCTTTACTCGGCGGGGAGCTACAAGGGCTTGGCCAATCTCAAGTGGACCTGCAACAGCCCCTGCGTGTCTCGCAACTACCTGATCCAGGTGCTGCTACCTGCTCCGCCCATGCAGCCGCCCATGCGCCGAGGCTGCTTGACATGTCACAAGGCATGTGCTGACGCGGGTCATGCACGGACGATCCCAAGCGTCTCGCATTTGTAGAGGTGCAGTGGTGTCTGCTGCTTGTAATGATGCCTGTGCAGTCCTCAGCCTGCATGCAGACCACTCAGGTGACCTGCTGCTGAGACCCTCGTGGTGTGGGCGCGGCGCAGCAAAACTATGTGAACTCTGGCGCCGGCGCCTGTGGCCTGCACCCTTAGGCACTTCGCGGATTGCTGCAGCCACGCGCTCTCTGTAGCAGCTCCGGGCTGAAGTCAATGCGCCATTGCTTGGCAATTAATTTTTTTTCCTCAACTCCCATTATACATGGCTGCAGCATTTTTTTCCATGGGTACTTGTAGAGTCAGCGCTCCCAACAACATGAAATGTTTGCGCTCTTGGACACCCAAGGGGGCCCGAGACCGGCAAACAGACGCATGTGGGCAAGCTGAGCCGCCCCTCGCTGGTTTTGCATTTTGATAGCTATGGAGCCGCAGGCTGCACTGGAGACTGTGCGCTCGAAATTGATGAGGGTGGGTGGCTGTTGCTGGCAGCTGTGTCCCACGCGTATGCATCACTGGCTCGGCGCTCCCCCATTGCCTAGCGCTATGGTCAGTTTGTGCTGCGCTATGTTTTCGAGCACGTGCTGAGGGTGGCAGATCTCATAAGACAGCGGACTCAGTACTTTTGTAAAAAGTAGTGTCCTTTGATCTCTCGCTTGACCACTTGTCAGGTACCAAAAGACTCAAAGGGCTGCTTTATTACAGCGAAGGTGACACTCTCTTGGTAAGCAGGGGATGTCCCGGGCAGCCAAATCTGCTCGCAGATCTGCAGGCGCATGCAAGCTGACAGGCCAGTCAGCGGCACTTGACCACGTTAAGATTGATACTGCGGCAGGCTGCAGGACGGCGGCGTGTAGGTGCAAAGTCCTGTTGGGCTAGGCGCTGTTGGGCCAGCCCTGTTCACGCAGAAGTGGGGCGGGAGCAGGCGCCCTGGTAGCCAAGCAGCGGCGAGCACTTAGTGGCTGGAGGTCCTTGCAAGGTATGAGTGCGTGTCGGCGCTGGCCCATTGCTTTTATGGAGTAAGGGGCAGGCGTGCTGGCCTGGACAATGGCGGAGCAGCTGTAAGTGCACAGGTGCAGGTCACTCTTTAAAACCATTAGAGCAGACTTGCGCGCACAGGTGGAAGTCGCAGCACGGACCAGTGCGTCCCGTGGGCGCGCTCGCCTCATGGGTACACTGCGTCTGGGCGCTGGGCAGCCGCGGGCCGCTGCCGCGCACCTGTGGGCGGGCGCAGCGGCTTGCCTGTTGGCAGCCCTGGTCCTCTGCGGCGCGGCGTGTACTGACGCTGCGATGGGTGTTTCAGCCGTGCGCCCCTCTGCTCTGGCGCGCGCCCTCCTCGCCCGGCTGGCCACCAGACGGCTTATACCTTGCGGGCTCAGCTACAACTTGAGCAGTATGCCCCACAACGGTCGTGCACCTGTGTATGGACGGGAGGCTTGGCGTGTGACTGCGCAGCGAGCACGGCGGGCGGCAGATAACACACCGGTCTCCTGCGCAGGGCCCAGCCCCCAGTACGGCGCCGCCCTTTGTGGCGTCCATGCCTCTGGCGGCAGCCGCAGCCCTTGCAACGGACAGGGCACCAGCTGCCGTGCCAGCGCCGGCGAGCGCGCCGGGCGTCAGCAGCGCAGGGGGCGGCGGCAACAGCGCGCTGGCAGCGGTGGCCGCCAACTGCAGCCACATCAGCGCAGATGCTGCGCTGCGCAACGCCAGGGCCTCTCTAGCCAAAGCGGGGGCGCTGCCGCTCGGGGACAGCTGGTGCGCAGCCTCTGACAGAGTCTCACTGAGCAGCCCTGCAAGAATTGAACTTGCTTTGAATGTGTCAGGAGGTACAGCGCTCACGCTGAAGGTGGGCCCAGCCACACTGGCGTGTCGCTCATCATGCAGTGCTGCACAGCAGCCAGAGCACCACTATGTCCTTGATGCATTACTGTCAGCGGCACGCATGCTGGCAGGAGTGACAGGTTGACTCAGGCAGTGTGCGAGTGTGCGCAGCTGGGACTACCAGGCGCTGCTGATCCAGGAGAATCTGCGCGGCGGCGCCCTGCCGGGGAGCCCGCAGGCGCAGCAGCAGTCTGCGGGCGCGGCGGCGCTGGCGACGCGCGCGGCGGCCAGCAACAGCACGGCGCCGGGCGTGCCGCGCATCGCTGCGGCACCAATCCTCTACCCGGTGCGGTTGCTTCTTTTGTGCTCTTGGAGGCCGCCCGCCATGCAAAATTTTCCTCCGGTTTACAGCGTGATATTCTGACTTCTAACTGATTTGCAACCATGTACTGCTCTGCTTTGCACAGTGAGTTGCCGGTCTCTCAAAACATGCAGCCTGCACCACACCGGCCTAGCCTGCCTTCCTTGAGCAAAGCGTGTCGACGTGCCTGCTGTCACACCATGTGAATGTGTGTGCTTATCGTGCTGTTGCCAGTCCACCACTGCGCCGTTGCCGACCAGACGTGGCCTCGGACTGATGATGGCATTCCGTGCAGCCGCTGCTGGCGGGGGGCGGCCTCAACCGATCTGCACCCTCTCCGGCATCATATGCGGTGCACACCCACAGCCTAAACACGGCACACTCTGATGCTGTAACAAGCTGTGAGTACTATGTCAGGTGAGCATGTCAGCTGACAATCGTGGTCACAGGTTGCACGAGGCAACCGCATGCAGCACAGCTCTTGCACAGGCCTGCACTCTACCGAGACAGCTCGCCTGCTGCTGCGCAGGCCCGCACAGCTCGGCAGGCGCCAGTGGCGGTGAATGGCACACAGCCGCTTCAGGCGAGCACGACCCAGATATTATACAACGGCGGGCCTGTGATGACGAATGGAGTCCAGGCATGCACCCCTGCAGTCACATGCTGGGTTACGCTGCAAGCGAGCGTGATGCATGGCCCCTAGCTCCTGACCAGCGCGTGGCCTTTCTGGCTGGGTGTGGCGCATGTATGCCGTGTCTTCATTGTATGCCATGCCTCCAAGGTGCACATGATTGGCAAACATTAGCAGGCTGCCTCCTGAGCTGGCTGCACGCAGGTCTACTACATCTGGTACGGCAACTGGAACACATTCAGCGCGGGCACAACGCAGTTCCCCACAACCTTCAAGGTGTCCCGCCCCACCTCTGCTGCTCTGCTGCAGAAATGGCCAAGCTTGCCAACATATGAGAATTGCTTTTGCTGGTGAATCCCAATACCATCCAGAGATGTTGGAGCTGTAGGAGGCACGGGCGTGCGCATCCAGTTCATGCTGTGTTGCGCATGGTACACATCCACTGCGCAAGTGCGGTGGTACCTGGAGAAAATGTCGAGTGGGCCCTCAGGTGCTTACGGACATGGCACAGTCCATTGGAGGAAAGCCCTGGTGGAACATCAACCGAGGCTACTACCAGATTGCTGGAGGCGCGAAGACATTCGTGAAGGGGGTGGTGACATACAAGGGCTACGCCGCAGTGCCCAACAACGGCCTGTGTTGGCAGGCGCGCGCCCGCAGCATAGCACAGCCGGGCCGGGACTTGCTTGACTGTGATGATGCAGCAAGCAAGCCTTGCATGCGCGCAGATCCCACAAGGACGTGCAGAACTGACAGTGACCGCTCCAGGCTCGTAGCTGCTGGGCAGCTGATGTTGCGGGGCCTTGTAAACTGTTGGCCTGCCTATAGAGCGGGGTCTGCAGCATGCCAGCCAGGGAAACGTAAGGCAGGAGGCCTCACACCTGAAACGCTTGGCAGCATGCACATCAGGAGTGCGTGCGGCGCAGGGGCTGACCATCAGTGACGACCAGGTCTTCGCTGTTGTCGACTGCCTGCTCCGCCAGGGCCGGCTGCCATACTCAGCAGACGCGGTGTACACCTTCCTGGCGGCCTCGAGCGTCACCAACCCTGGTGTGCAGCGGCTACCACCCCTTGCGCCCACACCAGCTGCCTGACATGTGCCTCTCACACATGATAACTGTCATGTGTTACATGCATACGTTGGGTAACACGCGTTGTATCGTTCTACATGGGAGAATGCATGTGCCAGGAAACAGGCTTGCCCACATGCTATGTCCTTCATGGCCAGATGTTTTTTTGGGATGGGACATGACGCAAGTACACCTGCTTGAGCGACCTCCACTGCTGCCCCGCAGGCTTCTGCACTGACTTCTGCGGCTTCCACCCCTGGGGAACGGACAGCTTGAACCGCGTCGTCAAGTGCGCCCCGTCATTGACTTCTGGGCAAGATTCCCAACCAGCGTCTGCTCATGATGCTCGTATGAGCTAAGGCGGAGTGTCTGTGCGCAGGTTTGCGTTCATTGGCAGCCCCGCGGCATGCTTCAGCAGCTGCGCGGCGCAGTACGGGCCGCAGGGCGTGTCGAGCCCCAACAACAATGCAGAGGCGGATGCCATGGCCTCCATCATCTCGCACGAGCTGGCCGAGAGCGCCTCGGACCCGCTCATCAACGCCTGGTGCGCGCATGTGCACGCGTTGCAGGCGGCGCTGCGCAACGTGCGCCATGCCACGTGGCTTCATTGACGGTGCTTGCGGTAGAAGGCATCGAGCATGTGGACCAGTTCCGCTTTGGCATGCTCATGCCAGTGTGACGCTGCACTGTCTTGAGTCCGTCAAGGCACATGCGCGTCGAACCTGGCATCCAGAAAGTACCAGGTGCTGAGCGGGCGGGAGTGCCTGATACTCAGTGCTGCGTCGGTCGCAGGTACACCGCGACCGGCTACGAGAATGCTGACCTGTGCGCGTGCGCTCCCACGACCCTCTATCATGGCTGAGGCAGCATGTTTGCTGCGCATGCTTTTGACTGTCAGCAGCTGCTGGGTGGGCTGACGCGCATGCCGTGCGCGCCTCCAACAGGTGGACGTTCGGAAGTGCACCCTACCCTGCAGGCAGCTACAAGAGCATTGCTAACCTGAAGTGGAATTGCAAGACCCCGTGCGTGTCGCGCAATTACCTGATCCAGGTGCGGCCTCCTGTCCTGCCATGCAGCTGTCCGTGCGCACAGGCAGCTTCAGAGTTCGCACAGAACGCCTGTTTGGCAAGTTCTGCATGAGGAGTCCAACACACTTGTGCCTCAGAAAGGATGCAGCGACCTTGGTCTTAATAACTCATTCTACTGATGCCAACATGGTGATGCTCAGCTGACAGATGGACCTTGATATCAGTCTCTAATCGCATGCATTGTCGGGGGGCGGCGCAGCAAAACTACGTCAACTCTGGTTCAGGCTTCTGCGCCCTGCGGCCTTAGGATTTGCAGCACGCCACAGCCACGCATGTAGCGGCTCTGGCGTGAAGCCAATCACCCAGACCATGGGCCTGTTGCATCTCAGCACCGGATAGTAAGATGTGGTCTCGTACTATCCCGTGTTGCAGCATATGCTTGCTTCAGACATGCAACATTTATTTTCGGGATTTTGCATTCTTGGGTCCCTAAAACCTGACCGTCAGCACTCCTGGGCTTTGAAGGAAGCCCGAGATTGCAGACATGAGCGCGTGGGCAGGCTGAGCCGCCCCTGGTTGTATTTGCA
>JAABUO010008950.1_pt1 | contig 11258 bp, 15 predicted proteins | sample 5559291 | NCBI WGS metagenome assembly JAABUO01 (sample SAMN10711878, study PRJNA513372) | rock metagenome | isolation source: Antarctica rocks | place: Antarctica: Victoria Land, Finger Mt sud | reverse complement strand
GCTCAAGCATCGGGATTGGCCGCCGCCCCCGGAATGGGTGGCCGGAATGAAGTGGAATCGCCACAACGACACGGTCGACAGCACCCAGTGGGGACACATGGGTTGGGTGCCGGTGGAAGATGGAACCCCGGTTTTCATCGTGGGCAAGCAGGTCCTCAACCGCAACGGTGACAGCTGCAAGGCCGCCACCCCTGGGGTGACCGAGCATGCGCTGGCGATGGCCACCAAGTTCGGTGTCATCAGCCCGAGCAGTGATGAGCAGTTCAAAGCGGCGCTGCTCAAGGTGTGGCATACCTACCGTGAAGGTGCCTGGACCGACCCGCGGGTTGCCGCGCTGGTGCTGGCGGCCGGGCTGCGACCGGTGGTGCCGTTGCCGACCCGGTCGGCGATCCTAATCTCCGGCGGCAAGGGGCTGGGCAAGAGCTGGTCGGCCGCCGCGATGATGTCCTTCTGGCAGCAGCGGCCGGGAACCTGGACGAACGATGCCCTGCCAGGCTCGGCCGAGGACACCATGGCGGCCACCGAAGGCGCGTTGGCGCGTACCCCGATCTGGGTGATCGACGACTGGGCGCCGGTCGCCGACCCGCGCAAGGCCATGTTGATCGCCGACCGGCTCGGAGCGGTGGTCAGGGCGATTTTCAACCACACCGGCAAAAGACGCGCAACCCGGACGATGGCGGCGCAGGAAGTGCTGCTGCCGCGGGCGCTGCTGGTCATCACCGCCGAGCACGAGCACACCGTGGGTTCGGTGTCCGACCGGCTGATCCATGTGCCGATCGTCGCCGGCAGCCTCGGCGGCGTTGAGAACACCGAACGCGTCGTCAAAATGTGGACCACCACCGGTGAACCGGCGATGGTCACCGGCGGAGCCGTCGCACTGCTGGCGGCCGCCCCCGACTGGGCTCAGGCCTACCGGGACTGGGACGGCGAGCATGCCGGCATCTATTCGGAGGCTCGGCGAATCATGTCGGGTGGCGGGGAGCCCAACGGCGATCACACCCGGCACATCAAGATGGCCGCCGATCTAGCCCTTGGCCTGAAGATGTGGCAGCAGATGTTCGAGCATTTCGACCTCGACGACGAAGCCGAGCAGGCAGTGGACGCCATGGAAGAACTGTTCAGTCTGTGCCGGGACCACATGCTCAACCAGAAGGAGACCACACCAGGCGCAGCGCTGATCAAGGCAGTGCGGGCTACGTTGGCCGCCGGCCACGCCCACATCAACTCCACCGATACGCCCGGCGCGGCGCCGATCTCCAATGCTCCGAACAGCGGCCTGCTCAACGCCAGGCTGGGCTGGCGCAACGCCCCGGAGGGTGCGCGCCCCGGAGGCGAGGCGATCGGCGACCTGGTCTACCTGCCCGGTGGGTCGGCGGAGGACGCAGTAGTGCTCCTGAATGCGACCAACGCCTTCCACGTCGCCAGGAAGCATCACCCAGACCTCATTTTGGCCGGGTCGCAGCCGGCCGCGACATGGGCTTCGATGTGGAGCGAAAAGTTCTGCTCGGACCAGTGGGCTCGGAAGAGGTCCGGCTCCAAAGCACTGCTGCCAGTGGTCCGGGTGATGGTCAATCGGACCGTCACCGAGGGGGTGCCGGTGAAGGTGTCGGCGCTGCTGGGGCTGGACCTGACCGATGAGGAGAAGTCCGCAGGATTGTCGAGCTGACCACTACGGCGTCGTGGACCGGCGCGGATAGCGCCGGTCTCCGATCCAAAGTGTTGACCGGGCGAACAATGCCCGGTCAACAACCAAGGGGAGCACCCGAACAGCCCTACCCATATCGCGGGTGAGCACAAGGAGAAACATGTCGACCAGCGATTCCCAGCCAACCCCGACCACGCCGATCACCCTGCTGACGTTCCCTAGCGGGATGCCGGTCACCGTGTTCTCGGCGATGACCGATCTGCTGAGCACCGCTCTGGGAGCCGACGCCGACGTCGTGCTGCGCGCACCGGGCAGCTGGCAGGAAAACAGCACGGTGGCCGTCAACAACTTGACCACCCAGCAGGTCACCCGGCGGCTGCGCGCCGCCGCCGGCCACATCGACGGCTCCCCGCGGCCCGAGCTCGAGGTCGAGCCCGACGGGTCGCCGGTGCTGGCGCTGGGCTCCGGCATCTCATTCGCCGACGGCGGGGTCGACCTCAGCCTGGGCTTCGACGACGCCACCCGCGAGCAGGGCATGGCGATGCTCGGTGCCATCGCCAAATGCATGACCGAGGAACTGTCCGCCAACCCGGAGGCGATTAACTACCTGCAGTGGTCTTGGACCGACCGACAGAGCCCGCACGACACCTACCGACTCATCGGAGTGAAACCGGGACGGCCCACCCCACACGACCTGCGGATGGCGGCCGAGTGTGAATGCGATCGGCTTCGGGAGCTACTGATCAGCCATGGTTTCGACCCGGGCTCACCGGCACCGCCAAAGCTTCTGTCATGACGGCCGGCGGTAACGCAGAGCCGACTTTTCACCGGCCGGAGAGCACCGGGCATATACCGGCTAGGAGGAAGGCCTCACTTTGATCATCATCATCATCGCTCTCATCGTCACTGCTCCGGTGGTGACGCTCATCGTCGTGGCCGTGAACGCCTGTCATCGCAGCGCCCGCGCCGCCCTGCCGGGCCCGCCTACCCAACAGGGTCTACTGCGGGTGGCGGCGGCGGGATCGGCGATTGTCGGGCTGGTCCTCGCCGACGTCGCATGGATCGTCTACTCGCTGCACTGGGCTCAGATTCCGCTGCTGGCCAACCTGGCCTGCGGCGCCGGCGCCGTCGGCGCTCTGCTGCTGCTTCGGGAGCAGGAATCGCGGCGATGAGCGCGATCGGCCGGGCTGAGTACACGCCCGGCGGAAGACATCGGCGGCCCGGTGCATATGGCGGACAGCAGGCCCCACTCGAGCGTCTCCCCCACCGAAGGAAGCAAATCTCGTCATGATGATCCTGGTCGTACTGTTCGCCGCAGTCGTCTGCGTGCTTATCGTGATCGCAGTGATCTCCTTCAAGGTCGCCGTGGTCCTGATTGGGATCCTGCTGGTCGTACTCGCGGTCGCCCTGGTCGCGGTGCCGCTGATAGCGGCCGCAGCCCTGCTCATCCACTTTGGACGGGCGCCGGCTGCCACCGATCTGGCCCGTCGTTTTCGCAGCTACCGGCTGGCCGTCCTGACGGCCGCCATCGTCGGGTTTGCCTTCGTCGACGTCGTCTGGATCCTGCACTCCCTGCACTGGTCGCACGTTCCGCTGCTGTCCTACCTACTGATCGGCGGGGCGACCGCAGGAGCTTTGACGCTGCTGCAGGACCGGGTCGAGCCGTGGCAGGAAACTCCGGTCCTGGCCGGTGACCAATCGTGACTACCTTCGATGACCAGCTCGCGACCGCCGCGAAGCTGCTGCGCCAAAATGGCTTCACCGTCATCCGTGCGCGGTCCTATCGGGCCGCGCAGAAACGTCAGTGGATCGCCGAAGCCCGGATGGACGACGCCATCGAGCAACGGGACCACCAGCGCGCCTGGATGGAAAGCGAGGTATTTCCGCGGGAGCGCCTGCTGTCGGACCGGGTCAACTTTCTGTACGGAGCAGCCCGCGCACACGGCGCCACGGTGGACGAGCTGGCGCAGCCCGCAACCGCGGCCGTGGACGCCGTTGGGCCTGCTGACATCCCAGATGCGCAGGAGCACGTCCCGACGCTGACTGAGATTCCCCGCACCCAGATCATGGAGCGCGGCTACCAGTTCCGCATCGCCTGTTCCTGCGGCGATCCGGGCGAAGGTCGTTACACCCGCGTCAGTGCGGAGGACAGCCACCGGCGCCATATAGCCGCTGCGCAGGCGGCAACGATCTCCGGTGGCCATCTTGGCTGACGAGCTGGCCGCTGCGGACCTGACCGCCGCCTATCACGGCTGGTCGATCCGCTTGCCCGTGGAAGCCGGGACGGGCTACCGACAGATCAAGCTCGGCGGAATCCGGCACTGGAGTCACAACGGCAGCGATTTTGTCGGCGTCCTGGATACCGACGACGCGAGCGGAAGTATCCGGGGCACCGAGCATCAGCTGCTTGCTGCGACAGTCTGCTTGCCGATGCGGAAGCTGCACGCCAGCCGGCCCCGGCGCGACGCCTATCCGAGCTGAGCACGCAATGGGCACTCCGACGCGCATCGGTGGAAGACACCGGCCACCCGGTGCATGTAGGCGACATGAGCAACGAAACGAGCACGACGAGACCCACAGTGACCCTTGCCGAGCTGCAGGCGGAGATCGCCGAGGAAGTGGCCGCGTATCCGAGGTGCTGTCCAGCTACCAGTTTGGGCGAGAGGGCATCGTCCTTCAGGGCGGTGGTGAATCGCTGGAGCGCAGATCAGGCGAGTGTTCCCGACCGACTTACGCAGAACGCCCACAACCGGGGAGAATGAGCGAAAGACGTTGCCTACCAGCGATTGTGCCTTGTTCCACCACGCTGAAAAGGGTATACTCGACAGTATGAGATCCGTTGTCAGGTACAGGTATCGGGCGTACCCGACCCTGCCGCAACGGCAACACCTGGCCCGCACATTCGGCTGCGCTCGAGTGGTGTTCAACGACGCTCTGGCCGCCCGGGAACACGCCCGCGCCACCGGCGCCCCCTACCCCAGCACCGGTCAACTGTCCAAGGACCTGATCACCGCTGCCAAGAACACCGGCGAACGGTCCTGGCTCGCCGAGGTGTCGGTGGTGGTTCTGCAGCAGGCGCTTGCCGAAGCGGACACGGCCTACCGGAACTTCTTCGACTCCCTGGCCGGTAGGCGCCAAGGCGCGAAGATGGGGCACCCGAAGTTCCGGTCCCGCCGCGACAACCGCCAAGCCGTCCGGTTCACCAACAACGCCCGGTACAAGGTCCACTCCATCGACCGGGACACCGCCGTGCTGACCCTGCCGAAAACGGGCGACGTCCGCCTGGCCTGGTCCCGGGACCTGCCCAGCGATCCCACCTCGGTCACGATCATCAAGGAGGCCGACGGCCGGTACTACGCCTCCTTCGTCGTCACCGTCGACGACCCGCCCGCCGCACCCGCCGACGCGGTGTGCGGGATCGACCTCGGCCAGAAAACGTTTGCCGTCATCACCACCCGCACCCCCGACGGCGCCGAGCACACCACCGAGATCGTCAACCCCCGATTCCTGCGCCGCAAAGCCCGCGCCCTGGCCAGATCCCAACGCAACCTGTCCCGCAAAAAGAAGGGCTCCGCGAATCGGGCCAAAGCCGTCACCAAGGTGGCCGTGCACCACCGGAAGGTCCGGGAAGCCAGACTCGACCACGCCCACCACACCGCCCGGCGGATCATCGACACCCACCAGGTCATCGCAGTGGAAAACCTGGCCGTCTCGGCGATGGCCAAAGCCGGCGCCACCGGTGCTCGCGGCCGCGGCAACCGCAGATCCGTCCACGACACCGGACTCGGGCAGTTCCTGACCATCCTGAAATCCAAAGCCGACCGGGCCGGCCGAACCCTGATCACCGTCGGCCGGTGGTACTCCTCCACCCGAACCTGCTTCAACTGCCAGGCCAAGACCGGGCCGAAAGGGCAAACCGAACTCTCGATCCGGAACTGGACCTGCCGCGAATGCGGAGTCCAACACAACCGGGACGTCAACGCCGCCAGGAACATCCTGGCCGAAGGACTGCGACTGAAGCACCTCGCAGAACAGGTCGCCGAGGGACACTCGGAGACTCAAAACGGCTGCGGAGGGAAGGTAAGACCGGGACTCGTCCCGGCACCTCTCGAAACCCAGGCTCACCTGGAAGAACCAGTTACTGACACAGTGCCGCACCAGCCCCACGCGGCATGAAATCAGGAATCTCCGCCGCTTCAGGGCGGAGAGGATGTCAAAACCACAACTCGCCGGCGAACGTGGCGTTCCGCGCGCAACGCAGCCGCGGCGTCGACGGCACCACCATGCAGCAGCGTGGGGTGCTGACGATGGCGCTGCGGGAATGCAAGGACCGCTACGCCTTCGCCGCACGCAGCTCCAACATCCTGAGCTTGGCAGTCGAGTACGCGGTCGAGCAGATCCTGATCGCCGAGCTCGACGAGATCCTCGGGATCAAGCTGTGACCCGGCTGCAGCGGATCCAGAGCCGGCTGGCTCGCGCCCGCGACAGCGGCGACCTGGCCCAGCCGTGGAGAGTCCAGTTCAGCGGGAATCCGGCCAACTACGGCTTCAACGTCTCTGGCCCGACGCCGTGCGAGGACACCGCCACGCTGATCGCCCACGCGCCCGACGACATCGCCTACCTCCTGGCCGAAGTCGAGCGTCTGTCCGCCGCTCAGGCCGCGCCTGACGCGGGCCGCGTCACTCTGGACACCTCGGACGCCCTGCGGCGCCTGATGGACGAGCTCAACTACTCCGGCAACCTCTGCGACTTCCCGGTCATGAACCGGCACGGCGTCTTCTACCTCGCCTTCGGCGAGGAGCGCACCGGCGGCGGTGAGGAGATGTTCTGCTGGCTGCAACCGCCCGACGCCGGCTCACCCGACTTCCACCCCGTGCCCGGCTACGACCAGTGCGAGCACTGCGGCCAACACCGAGCCATCCGATACGAACTCGACCACACCAGCTACCCGGTGACCGCGTGGCTCAACACCGAACAGGCCGCAGCCGTGGCCCATCCGCAGGAGTGGCTATGACCTGGGGACGGAAGTACCTCTACCGCGTCATCGTCGACGAGGCGCCGAGTGCTGGTTGGACAGATTTGTCCGTTCGGCACCCCCACGCCCAGAGGGTCTCCGTCGGCCGGGAGATGGACGAGGAGCGGCCAAGCCCGCTGCGGATACCGGCCGACCTACCCGCGCCGGTGCGCGACTTCCAGTCGCTGAGCCCGGCGATGAAGTTGGTCGACCTGTACCAACTCGCCGGCTGCAAGGCACACCACGAAAGATCCAACGCGATCACCTGGCCCACGCCTTCACCCGCCGATCCGGATGTGTCCGGAGCTGACGCATGAGACGACTCGAAGGTGCCGAAGCTGACCGGGCCCACGGCTTCCTGGCCGAGGCGACCCATGTGGCCACCTCGGCGCTGTGCCACCGGTCGCGTTGCGGCAGCGTCATCGTGGCCGGCGGAAAGGTCATCGGTCGCGGCGCGAACTCGCCCGCCGACGGCTGCGCCCTGGCCGAGTGCTTCAAGGGCGCACTGCCGGCGGCTTTCCGTTCAGACCGCACCTGCTGTGTGCACGCCGAGCAGCGGGCCATCCTGGACGCGCTGCGCCGGCACCCCAACCAGGTGGCCGGTGCGCGGCTGCACTTCATCCGCCTCGACGAGCACGGCCAGCCGGCTCCCGCCGGTGCCCCGTACTGCACGATCTGCTCGAAAATGACTCAGGTCGCAGGCATCTCGGAATTCGTGCTGCTGCACCCCGAGGGCATCACCGTCTACGGCGCCGACGAATACAACCGGCTGTCCTTCCGGCACGCCGACCCTGCTACTTACCGACGAAATGAGCTTGCGATGAGCCCCTTCAACCCGATGCCCCCGCCTCCACCCGGCAGCGGCGACGCGGAACTCGCGATGTGGGGTCTGAGTGACCTGTTTTCCTACATGATGGTCGGTGGTGCTGCGTTCTTCGTCGTCGCCCTCGTGGGCGTGGTGATTTACAGTGCGCTCCCCGGTACCAAACGCAGAGACGCCGCGAAGGCAGCGGCTGCGCAAGCGGTAAAGGACGAGAAGGGGAGGCGTCGGCGAGCCGGCGACGACGACCAGCGGGCCGACGACCTCGCCGCCCTAGAACAGCTGCTAGATGTGCGCGAACGGAAAAGTCTCGTCGCGGCAATGGTCAAGATTCACACCCGATGGTGACCCAACGCATTGCCACCGACCCGAAGGATGCCCTCAAAACCATCGCTTACTGGGACGGTCCAACGCGCAGCTCCGCGTCGCGGTGCACGCGCCGGATGCGGTGAAGGCGGCGCTCATCGACACGATCGACCTGCACATATCGTGGACGAAAAGAAGGCAAGAGTTCGACGGCGACGATCTGGTTGACGTGATCGAAGGTATCGGCTGCCGGTCCTGTGACCATCTTCCGCAGCCGAGCCGGGTTGCGTTGTAGTACCGGCCGTGCCAAACGGTGCGGGCGTTGCAAGCTGCGTTGCTCCCTGCCGACGGTGCACCGCCGGTCGTCCCGGACAGCACGCAGGTGCAGCGTCAGGCGTGGAGTGCGGGGTGGACCTCTCGGGCGCTCTGGGAGCGGAGCGACCGAACCGGTCTGCCAAAAACCGTACTAGGGACGCTGAAACCGCGGAGGCCAAATTTTGCTATTAACACCGATGAGAAGCGGATCCGATGAACGGCTGCGGACCGGTCGGTGGAAGACAGTCCTTGGCCCTCCCATATCTCAGTTGGGAGCATCCGCTCCCACCGATTTTTCCTGTACGCGGCAAGTATCTCCCATTCACATTCGACGAAGGACAGCCACCATGACGAACACCATCTCGACCACCAAAGACATCGACACTGCTCCGGAACAGGGACTGGTCACCAGGACGACGCACGAGTACCGGGGTCACGTTTTGGTGATCGAGAAGTGGCTTCGGCCCGGCTTGAGCTCCACCAGTGGGCGGGGCGAAGCCGCGAAGGACGCCGATACATTCTTCTCGGTCAAGGACAACGGTCGGGCTTACCAGGCGCCGACCGGCGACTTCAACAAGGTGTTGAAGTCGCTGAAGGCCAACGTTGATCTGGCTATCGAAGACGCGGCCCTGCTACCCACCCTCGTGCCCTTGATCCGAATGGTCCACGCCGGGCTCAACATGAAGATCATCACGCCGGAAACTGCCGCCGTAGGCACTGTTGCTTATGTGTGCGCCATGGGCCGGTGGCGTCGGGGAGTTGTAACCAAAGTTGGCAAGAAGCTCATTACCGTGGCGTACACGACAGCCAATAGCGATGGCCGGATCTACCGGAAGGCCAGCAATAAAGTTTGTGTTGCACGTCGTGGTGAATGCACCCCTTTGCCTGAAGGAAGCCTGGACCCAGCTAGATCCCCGAAGGCGCGGCGATGACCGTCGTTCGCGGATAACCATCCTGGGGAAGACAACGGGGCCCCGGTCCATATGAGGAATGCGCAGACCTGAACCGGGGTCACGCAGGCCTCAGACGAAAGGCAAAGCATTGAAGACATACGAGCAGACGACCGTCTCCGCGGAGCATGCCCGCGTCACAAGCATCACGGTTGCCCCGCTGACCACCTGGCCGGGCGCGCTGACGGCCGACCATGCCCGTCAACGGTCGAAGTTCTCGACGCCGCTGTCGCTGACACTGCCGCTACTGACCCGCGAGCTGGACATGCTCGGTGCCCGCAACGCGGTGCTCGAGGTGGCGATCCCGGCGGAGCAATTTCGAATTGACGGCCGTCCCCGCGCCACCGCACGCGCCACCCACCCCGGTGTGGTGCTCTCATTACCGACCACCAAGTTCGGGGCGCTGCGGTACGCCACCGACACGTTCACCACTTGGACCGACAACCTGCGGGCGATCGCTCTGGGCCTGGAAGCACTGCGCAAGGTCGAGCGGTACGGCATCACCCGCCGCGGTGAGCAGTACGCCGGTTTTAAGGCGTTGCCGGCAGCACCCATGGTCGAGAATTTTACGGAGTTCACCGCCGCGGTCTTCCTCCGTGAGTGCTCCGGTCTCAACGACTTCCGAGGCGTGTCGATCAACCAGCAGTATCGGGCGGCCGTGAAGCGGATGCATCCGGACAGCGGCGGTGACACCGCTGACTTCCAGCGGCTGCAGGACTCCATGCGGGTACTGAGAGGGGAGAAGTGGTGAGCGTACGGATTCGTCGGGTCCGCCGACAGTTCCGGGTCGAGCACAACTGCGGCCGCGGGCAGATCATCGTGATCGCCTCGTTCCCGCTTCGACGCGATGCGGAGGAGCTGGTGCGGCAGCTGACCGGACATACCGCCGGCCGGTAGCAAGGAACGACAACCCCCTTCGTTCGCGGAGGTCGGGCAACCGATCACGATTGCCAGATGGCGGGGACGACGCGAGCACCCCGCCCATATCTGTGCCAGAGGGCCCAACCGGGGCCGCACAGAAGGAGCCCACCATGACCATGAAGACAACGAACATCGACTGGATCACCCCAGGCGCACAGGCGATCATCAGCGACTACCACCCGGACACCGACCGGCACACCGCCGCACCCGTCAGCGTCCTCTCCGTCACCGGATCACGCATGAACTTCGGATCGCGGGTGGAAGTGATCGACCGGGACGCCAACGTCCACACCTACCTGACCCGCATGGCCGAAAACGACGAGGACGGCAACAGCTACCTCGGAAGCGGCGGTGACGAGCCGAGTAGGTGGGTGAGCCACAACCGGCTCATCTACCAATCGTGAGCGCGAGAGCGCTCCCGCCTTCAGGCGGGAGGTGTGAGCGCGTCGTCCAGCAGCGTCATGCAGGCCGTTTCTGTTGGTCGATGTAGGCGCGGATCACCGACAGTGGTGCGCCGCCAGCGGTGCCGACGAAGTAGCTGCGTGACCAGAAATGGTTTCCCCACAGGTACCTGGCGGTATGCGCCGGGTATTCCTGGCGGAGCCGGCGGCTGGACACCCCTTTGAGGGAGTTGACCAGCTTCGACAGCTGCACCGTCGGCGGGAAGTTGACCAGCAGGTGCACATGGTCGTCCTCACCGTTGAACTCCGCCAGCTCCACCCCGAAATCGGCGCACACATCCGTCATCACCTCCCGGCATCTGGTCAGCATCTCGTTGGTCAACGCACCCCGCCGATACTTCGTCACGAACACCAAGTGAGCATGACAAGCCCACACCGCGTGCCTACCAAGCCGTATGTCCGCCTCTAAACCCATGACACCAATACTACCATCTGGTACAATTGAGACATGTTCCAGCGGAAGAAGCGGCGGGTCGCGGTCATCGAACGCGCCTGGAAATACCGCATCTACCCCACCGAACTCCAACAATTCGCCATCACCGGCCAAGGCCACACCGCCCGGGCCCTGTGGAACCTGATCCACGACTACTACACCTTCCACCACCACCGCCGACCCACCGCCAAAGAGCTCGCGAAGGCGATCCAGCAGGGCCGCCGTGACCTACCCTGGCTCGCCGAACTGCCCGCCCAGGCCTGCCAACAGATCCAACGCACCTACCTGACGTCATGGAAACGGTTCTTCGCCGGCACCTCCGGCCGGCCCCAGTTCAAAGGCCGCACCAAGACCCGCTCCGGCTTCGACGTGCCGCAAGCCCGGGACCTCAAC
>JAABUO010008948.1_pt1 | contig 11258 bp, 16 predicted proteins | sample 5559291 | NCBI WGS metagenome assembly JAABUO01 (sample SAMN10711878, study PRJNA513372) | rock metagenome | isolation source: Antarctica rocks | place: Antarctica: Victoria Land, Finger Mt sud | reverse complement strand
GGGGCTGCTGCGAGAGGCAAGCGCTGACTGGGGTCCCCCAAGTGGCGGGGCCGGTGCAGCGACGAGGGTGAGGACAGCGATGCGCGGCGGCGGCGGCGGCGGCGCGAGAGGAAGGACAAAGGCCTGAAGGTGAAAAAGAGCAGCAGCAGCAAGGAGAAAAAGCGCAAGCGCAAGCACAAGAAGGACGAGAAGGAACGCAAGTCCCGGAAAGACAAGGGGCCTGTGCAGCTGTCTCAGGTTAGTCCCCCTCACCTCTCCCTTACGAGAGGCAACTTTTTGCGGCCTTGTGGTTGAACAAGCTGGTCTCGCTTGCACACTTTGGTTTGCTGAGGATAGCCGTGGCGCGCAGTTTCTGCAGCGCGGCGAGGGCAGCGGCGCAAAGTACAGCGCCGTCTCCGGGAAGAAGGTGCGGCCTCTATGACCGTCGTGGCAGTATGCTGCAGGCTTGGTAGGCGTCGTTGCTGTTGCGCGCTGACTTCAAAAGAATGCGGCGCAGATAAAGCTGAAGGTGGAGAAGACAAAGGCGGACCGGGAGGCGGAGCGCAACCGCAAGTCGCTTCTGGCCGTGCTGAACGCGTCCTACGACTAGGAGCACTGCTGCTTGAGTCACTGCCTCTCGTACGCCTTGCCAGTGCATGTAGCTGCGTGTTTGGGTATATGACTTTGAGCAGGCTGCTCTGCGGCGTACAGTTTACAGGAGGTGCTACTGGCTGGCAGCAACCAGGACACGCGTTATCTCTGCCAAATGAGCTGCAGCTGTGTCAGCAACTGTGGCGCTGTCAGCATATTCTGCCATGGGCCTCGGTTTGCCGCTTCAATCTGCATGCGCACTCGACGTCAGTCAAAGACAGGTGCTGTTGCATTGGTAGTCATGCAACAAAATGCATGTACAGCAGGCCTGCAGCAGCGCATCGCCACCAGGTGTCATTCAAATTGTTAGAGAGCAGCATATCCCGAGAGACAGGGCCCTTACAACAGCGGATCTTCAGCGGCCAGTCTGGGAAGCGCGCATGCCAGTATGCCACACCATAGCTGCGGCCCATACCACAACAGGTGTGTTGGCCCAAAAAAACATAATGCACACTGCTCATGCACAGAAGGAGCAAAGTCATGAGCTGGAGCAGGCATGTGCACACGCGCATGCATGCAGACTGGCGCGAGCGGACAAGACAGGCGAGACAGGCGAGCGCGCACTGCTCGAGCGTGCGCTGCGAGTCCTCCATGTGCTTGCCCGCGTACGACAGCCGCTGCAGGCCGACCGGGATGCCGCTCTTCGCCTGCGCCCCCGCGGCGTCCGCGCCAGCTCAAGCAGGACGTGAGGCAAGCACATCACCATCGGCAGCACCCAGCCGATGCCGTCAGCGTGGCGGCTGCTCTGCCGCTGGGGTGCCCGGAGGCGCGTGCAAGCGCTCTCGCTTGCAAATCCCGGCTGGCTGGGCAAAGGTGTGGTGGGACGCTGGCGCAACACGGTCGAAACCTGCCGTGCACTGGCAGCAGCGCACCATGATGACGCGCCGCACGTCCTGCACGCGCATCTTCGGCGCGACGTCCATGCGAAACGGCCCGCCGTGGTGCCGGCCCTCTGCGTCAATGCATGCGCCATACTCGGCGTCGCTGTGCTGCGCGCCGGCAGGCCAAGCATGAGGCACCCTGCTCAGACTGCTTCTTTCCATGCTGGGTCCATTCACTCCTAACATTTACACAGGGCGACGCGCGGCTCACATGACACCCTCAGCAGCCCTGTTGGACGGTTTTTGCAGGTGATGCAGTGCATGCAATCCAGGCTGCAAGCTCCTGTTAGGCAGCCTGCCGCTGCTCCGCACATGCAGTGCCCTGGCCGGCCCTCGTGCTTGATGGGCGCACAAGCTCGCTGACCACGAGCAGGCTCACGACCGGCAGGCCCGCGTACTGGTCGCGCGGCGGCTGGTACCCTGCGCGGGGGCAGGGTCGGTGGCGAGCTGATGCACAGGGGCGGCTGCCGCTTTAATTTCGCAAAGTACTTGCTTGCTGGAGCTGCTGCCAAGTCACTGTAAGGGCGGCAGCGCCGGCGTGCTGGGCCGCCTGCGGGGAGGCCCTAGGAAGGAGCCGCGGTGCACCCGACAGCTGACCTGACAGCAGCACATTAGCTAGGTGCAGATGTCCTGCACGCGAACGCTGGGCTTTTCTACAGGCGACACATCTGGGCTGCCCGCTGCTCTGCTTTGCATGCTGCGCTGACCCTCAGGCGGCGGGGCAGGGCCTCGAGCGCACGCAGGTGCAGACCAGCACACGCGGACCTTACTCCTGGGGCGGCGGCGCGCACCGTGAGGTACGCCTGCCTCGTACGCCGCCAGCCTGTCCAGCGCGGCCTGCTCTGCGGTCGGCGCATACTGGGGCTCCCACTCTGCTCGCGCACCAGAGCGGGGCGGCATGAGGCATAACCTCGCACGCCGGACGTGTGTGAACAAGCAGGTCTGGTGAACAGGGCACTGCCGGCACACCACAACCAGCACTGCCCTCACCTAGACAGCAGGAGGACCTACCAGGAGGAGGTACAGCAATACAGGCTGCTGCTTGCCTGGTGCAGCGCAGGGCGTGGGTAGGGTGCAATCGTCATAGTGCGCACAGCTGCGCACCTGACAGCCTGCCGCCATCGGCCTGGACCTGCTGCACATATGTTTCGTCCTTGCTGTACCAGGGGTAAGTGCAGGGTGGCGCATCTGCGCCACCTGTGAAGGCCGGTCCCACACATCACTGTCAAGCTGTAAGTGGGTACCAGGCCTTGAGAGTAAAACGCACTGGCAGGTGGCAGGCAGACTGATTGGCAGGCACCGGAGGTTTGCTGTGGCTCCTCGCCTTCACAGGGACCCGCTTTCCAGCTGGCCAGCTCCGCTGCACCCCATATACCTGTGGGCACCTCGTCGCCGCACTGCAACGGGTTCAGCATGATCACGGACATTTGCAGCCTCCACGCCAATGCGGCAGAGAGTGCTTGAGCGGGCTCGCCAGTTGTGCCGTAACTCCCTGAGGGTAGGGCACGTGCCACTGATTGCCACTTGCCTATGCGCAGAGGCGTCGATGTGTGCCTGTACTGTAACAGAGGCGCAGTGCTGCAATGGCACAGTGCTACCTGGCGAGGTCTGGCAGGCTATGACACGATGTTGCTCAGGCGCAGGCGCCCACCAGCGCCAGGAGAGGGCACATTGGATGGAGAAAAGTTTCACGAGGCTAAAGGGGCACTCCAACACGCGACTGCACCTGGCAGAGCGACGTCGCTCCTGCAGCTGCTGCTCATCCTTGGCACATTTGCTGCGACGGTAGGCATTGGGCCTTCATCAGAGGTGCTTGTAACCTTTGCGACTTGCACAGCCATCGAATAAGTGTGTCCTGCACAAGACTATACGGCCTCCAATCTCATAGTACATGTCGCCAAACAACAGGCCTCTTAAAGGCTTGGCAACACGTGCGGGGCACACAGAGCGCTTGTAGCTGCACAAGGGCTGCACAGTGGCAGTACTGTGGGAGTGTGGGCGCTTTTGAGCTTGTGTGCGGAGGTCGCTATTGATCGACACTTGAGCGTCAAGTGCCAATCGACAGCGACCACCTCACACCAGGAAGCGGCCTGGCACGGAGCCAGTGGTGACTACTTCTGACGAGGTGGAGCGCAGCGTGTACGGCATAGCCACACATGCACACCGAGGTCCCTGCATAGAGAGTGCTGTGGGTAACAGGCCCCAGCCCCGCCGCCGACAGGTCGCCATGTCCCTGCGCGCCATCCGGTGGACGCCGGACGCGCTGGGCCTGGACGCGCCGGCCGAGCGCTTCTCCGAGGCGCGCGCGCTGCGCGTCACGCGCCGGCTGACGGACGAGGTCGGCCTGCGGCGGGTGCGCGCCTGCTCAGGCGCCAAGCCCCGTTTCGCCTCTCTTTGCTTTCACAGACGAGGCCGGCCTCCTTCGGGTGGCGCGCCTGCTTAGGCGCCAAGCAACTTGTCATTCTGACAGACGGGGTCGGCCCCCGGCCAGCGCCGAGCACGCTCACCGTGCGCTTGCTCGCGGTCGCAGGCCGGAACGGTCGACTGCGCGTTGCAGGGCTACGTGAGAGTGGGAGCCAGCAGTTGCCGGGCCAGTTGAACAGCCTGCGCGGGGTGTCTCTGCTGGCGTCGCGCGCTGCGGGTATGAAAGCTACCAAAAGGTGATGAAAGTTGCTGAGGGGGGTGCGGCGTCGCGCGGCAGGTGACCACGCCCGGCGTGGAGGCGGCCGCGGCGGTGGTGCTGGAGGAGGCGAGCGCCGTGGCCGCGCTGGCGGCCGCCGCGCGGCCCGACCTGCACGTCCAGGCGCGCACCGGCCCGCCCGCGCCCGGCGGCGCCCGCTGCGCCCCCGTCGTGCATGCGGGCCCGGTCCTTCGCTTGCACGCGCATGATGCCCGCGCCCGTGCATGGGCGCGTCACCCCGTGCTGTGCATGAGAGGCTGGCTGAGCGGGGTCGCGGCCACTCCGCAGTGCCGGGCGTGTCACCCCAGTCGCCGACTGGGTGGGGCTCTCAGGATGGTGCACCCCGCGGCAGGTGGACCGCGAGCAGGTCAGCGGCGCCGTGAACCTGGTGTTCGCGGGCGCGCCGCTGACCAACGCATACCGCAACCTGACCAACGTGGTGCTGCGCGTCGCGGCCCGCGCCGGCGGCGGCGGCCCGTCGGTGCTCGTCAACGCGCACTTCGACAGCGTGTTTGGCACGCGCGGTGCGGCGGCCGGCCGCGCCGGGCAGGCTGCGCCTGCACGTTTACACCTGCGTTCCTCGATCCGGGGCGCACGCTCTACGCTGCCGGCCACCTTCCGGTCGAGGCGTCGGACACGGCTGTGTATACGCTGTACTTGCCGGAAGTTTTGGGCGCGGCTGTACGAAAGCTGTGCTGGGACACACAAACATGCCGTTTACATCCAAGCCATGTCCCTGGTGCTGCGGAGCTTGCGCTCATGCCGCCGAGCAGCGCGCGACGGCACGCAGACGCCCGGCCGCCACGCAGGCGCGTCGGACTGCGCCGCGTGCGTCGGCGTGGCCATGGAGGCGGCGCGCGCGGTGGTCACGGATGCGGCCGCGGCGCTGCCGGGGCCGCTCGTGTTTCTGTTCAACGGCGGCGAGGAGACCGTGCTGCAGGCGTCGCACGGTGCGCTGCCTATAGGGTTAGGGCCCTACCCTATGCAGGCGTCGCACGGTGCGCCGTCCTCAGCCCTGCGCCTGAGAGCGCGTGCACCGCCGGCGCGTCTTAGGCCGCTGAGTAAACAGGATTAGGAATGCGTGTCGCTGCAGCGCACAGGACGCGCCTGGGCGCGGGGTGCCTGGCGGGTCAGCGCTTGAAGCACTGACATCGAAAAGTTTCATTCATGACCCGCACGCAGTGCACAGGAGGCGCCTGGGCGCCGGGGTGCCTGGCGTATCAGCGCCTGGAGCGGACCCATCGACGCTGCCCCTTCCGGGCCCTGACACGATGAGGCTGTCAGGCTTGGCGGCGGGCGCGCCGCGCGCAGGCTTCATGGCGCGCAGCAAGTGGGCGGCGGAGCTGGGCGCGTTCATCAACCTGGAGAGCACGGGCCCCGCCGGCCCGGACGTGCTGTTCCAGCACACGGGCGCGCGCCGGCCCCCGCCCTTCGGCCCCTCCTCGCTCAGCGCGCGCGCGCGCGTCGGACGCCGCCGGGTGATGTCAGCTTTGGGGGTCCCAGAGCAGCGCGGGCGACCAAGGCCACATGTGGGTGCAATGCGCCATGCTGTGCATGCTGCCGTGCCATCGTGCTCTGCCTCCTGTGCGCGCAACTGGGCGCGCACCGTGAGCCGGCTCGCCCGGCGGCGCAGCGCGCAGCCCCGCAGCCACACACGGTACTTTAACGCTCCCTCCTCATGCCAGCGTGGGCGGCATGACCGCATCCGAGGAGCAGGGTGCAGGGCGCGGGGCAGGCCGCTGCCCTGACTTGCCGCCGGGCGGCAGGCGCGTGGACGCTGCGGAGCTACGCGCGCGCCGCGCGGCATCCGCAGGGCTCCTGCCTGGCGCAGGCGCGCCCACTGGGGCGGCGCGCGTGGCCCCTGCTGCTACATGCGGGTTGCTGGGCCAGAGCCGCATCGACACCATGTGTCTGTGTGGCTCAACAGGCGCGGCGCCTTGCTGTTGACATGCATGGGCAGCAGTGCGCATCTCGCAGCTGGTTCATGTACAATCATGTACATGGGTGTGAAACACTCGTTGGAGACGTTGGAAGTGCCTGTTAATCAGTGCCAGCGACCGTGGGCGGCGCCGGCGCGCAGCCTGTCTCAGGCCGGCGGAGCCTGATTTGGTCGCCCGAGCCCGCCGCCGCGCGCAGGACCTGTTCGAGAGCCGCGTCATCTCCATGGACACGGACTTCCGCATGTTCAGCGCGGGCCACCTGGGCACGCTGCCCGGCATCGACCTGGCCACCGTGCTTGACGGCGCGGCCTACCACACCTGCGCCGACGTGCCCGAGCGCCTGCGGCCGGGGTCGCTGCAGGCGCGCCGCCGCGCGCCCGCCCGCGGCGCGGGACGGCAAGGACGGCGGCTGCCCGCAGTGATGCTTGTACAGCGCTCCCGTATGCGTGCAGCTGGATCGGTGGGGCGACCGTAGGTGAGGAGCGGCCGCGAGCGGGGCAGGTCGTCTGGGCGCCGGCACGCTTGCGCCGGCGCCGGGAGCGCGGGCCTACCTGGCGCGCGCCGCGCGACGGCGTTGCCGAAACGCTGCCCTACCCTATTGCAGTGGTCGAACAGAGATGTGTGTCCAAAACAACCTAACCCTAACCGTATTTGGCTGCACGCGCCGCAGCTGCGCGGCGAGAACGTCATCGCGACGGCGCGGGCGTTCTCGGCGGAGCTGGCCACGCAGGCGCGGCCGGGCGGCCGCCTGCGGCCGCATGACGCGGAGGGCAGCGTGTACGTGGACATCTTCTCGTCGGTCATGGTGCGGTCAGGGGGCCTGCTGCCCTGGCGACAGGGTTCCGCTGCGTCTCCTGTGCCTGCACGGCACGCAGGGCAGAGGGCGCATCCGGACGGGTGCTTGGCTGCCACATCGCATCAGGCGTCTAGGACGCCTGTGGCGCATTGCAGCCCGGTGCAGCGCGACACGCGCCTTGGAGCGGCGCCCTGGTGCTGTGTGCGCGTAGGGTCCAGTCACTGTGGGCCTCTGGCCATCTGGGTGGGTACTTGAGGTAATAAGAGTTGACTGTTCTGAGCCTGCATGCCAGCCGGTATGCATCAGCGCGTGCATGCGTGCTGCAGCAAAAGCGCTTCACACTGCGGTGCTCAGCTCTGCACCCGAGCGCGTTTCAGCACCAGGGCGCATGTAACACCCAGCGCTTACTTCCGGTATAGGCACGCGCTGAGCCGTGCTCCGAGCGTGCCGCAGCTCGTGTATCCGCTGTGGCTGGGCCGCGTGCTGCACAGCGTGCCGCTGCTGCTGGTGGCGGCCGCGCTTGGCCTGCCCAGGCGCCGCGGGGCGCTGCTGCGCGAGGCGGCCGGCGGCGCGGCGGCGTGGGCGGCGGCCGCGGCGGCGGGCACCGCGCTGCCAGCCGCGGTGGGCGCGCTGCGCGCCTACGCATCAGGCGCGCCTGCCGCGGGCGCGGGTGCACCAGCCGTGGAATGGGGAGACCGTGTCGTGGCCCCATGGCGCGAAGCTTTGGCCCGAGCACTGCCGCAGCACGCGACCTGCCGCGACCCGCGACTGCCGGTCTGGTCCAGGCAACATGCTCAGCAAGCCATGCTCAGCTGACCGAGTGAGTGCAGAGCCCCCGCAACCAGGGTCTACACCCTCCCTGTCCAGCAGGGGGCGCAGCCGCCCGCGTGATGGACGTATTTTTGGGGCTGAGCCGGCGGCCGGTGCCGCGCGCAGAGAGGCCACTGGCCTGGTTCGCCGACCTGCCGCTCGCCGCCTGCATCTACGGCCCGGCCGCGCTTGCCGGGCTGGTGCTGCCGTACGCGCTGCTGCCCAGCGCGTGCCGGCCGGCGCGCGCCGGGGCTAGGGCTAGGGCCGGGCCGGGCGCCGGCGCGCCGCTGCGCGCGCACCTGCTGGGCGTCGCCGCGGCGCACGCGGGCCTGGCGGCGGCGGTGACCGCGGCCGGCGCCAAATCCGGCTTCCTGCCGGCGGGCTGGGCGCTGTGCGCGCTGGCGGCCGCGGCGGTCGCGCCTGATCAGGCGCGCCGGCCGTCCCTCTTTCACACGCCAGCCGGTAGCCGCGGCGCCCAGTACCCATGTACAGGCCCGTCGGTCTGCAAGTAACAGGCCTGGCGGCGACAAGCTTTCGCAGAGCGCGCGGCCGGCGCGCATGCAGACGCATGTCTGCCGCCCGCGTGCAGCGCCTGCGCGGAATCACGGCCGCGAAAAACGGGCGCGCGGCTCGCGGCGGGCGGCAGGCGCCGAGCCTGGCGCGCATGGCGGCGGCGGTGGCGGCGTGCGTGCCGGCGCTGGCGGCGGCCGCGCCGCTCGCGACCGTGCTGCCCGCGTTTGTGCTGGAGCACATCAGCATCCTGGCGCGCCCCATGCTGTCGCGCCCCTGCCGGCGCAAGCGCAGGGCCGTGGCTGTCGCGCGCCAAAGCACTGCCCGGCATGCGTGCGGCGCAAGAGCGTCACTGCGCAGGTTCAGGCCGTAACAACTGACAGCGCACGGCCATAGCTGCTTACGCCTATATTGAGGGCACTTGTGCTGCCTGCCAAATAGGAAGTTTGTGGTGCCTGCTGCCTGCGGTGCCGGTAGGGCAGCCCTGTCTCGCCCCGGGCACGCGGCCGAACCAGCGAGCTCGGCGGGGCGCGCGCGCGCAGGGCGGCCGGCGGCCGCCGCTGGGGCTGGTGCTGGGCGACGCGGCGGCGGGTGCGGCCGTAGGCTTCTGCCTGACGCTGGCGGTCGGCGCGCTGGCGCCGCTGCTCGCGCACGCCGCGCGGCCGTCCTGCAAGGTGGGAGCCCCCGAGCCGCTAAGCAGCGTGGTTCCCGCTCCTTGGGCCGGCGCGCGCGCGCCTGCCTGGGTCGTGGCCGCCCGTGCGCGCCGGTGCTGGGGTTGCGCATGCTGCTGCGGCCGGCAGGGGCCCTCACAAGAGCCTGCGAGGGATGCCAGCCCCGGGGGAAGTGCATTAGTGAACATCATATGATTGCCGCTATGCTTGGCGGCAAGTATCTTGTTGAGGAATATCTGCTCGGGCGGGAGTACGATGACCCACTGTGCACTCACATGCGCAGCGGCACACGCTGAGCGGGGGCGGCGCGCGGTGGAGGTCAGGCGCTGGTGCTGGGCCTGCTGGCAGCGTCGGCGGCGGCCGCGGCGGCCACGTCGAGGCGGGACGCGTACTCGCCGCTCCACCCCAAGCGCGTCTTCCTGCAGCACCGCCACGAAATCGGGCCCGACGGCGCTGTGCAGGTCAGCCGGGTCGCCCGCCGTGAATGTTTTCAGTCGTATCCACAGGCCGCGGGTCACACTCTCAGCATCCGCGCCTGTGCTGTCCTGTCTATTCAGGCGCACCAAAGCCACGGGAAGCGCCAGGGCCTGCCTGTGTGCGGCAGCAGGGGTGCAGCGTCCCATGCGCTGCCAGAGCCGAGGGCGGGACCGAGGAGGGCCGCGGCGTGCGCGCAGGACTCGCGGTGGTGTCTCGGCGGCCTCGATGCGGTGCCGATCGAGCGCGTGCTGCCGCCGGGCGCGGCGCTGGTGCCCACATCCGCGCGCGATTGGCAGGCGCACCCCCGCGCCGCGCCGCCGCGCCGCCCGCAGCGGCACGCGGCGTGGCCCGCCGGCAGCCTGTCCTTTGCCGTGGCCGCATGCGCGTGACATGGTGGTGAGCAGGTGCTGTCATGCCATGAGTCGTGCCAGCGCGCCAGGGTCCAGGGTATGTCAGCCCGTGTCCTGAATGCGCCCCGCGCGCGCGGCAGGCGCTGCACCCGGTCGCGCGGCTGATGCAGTTTGTCGCGCTGCGCGCGCCGCCGCCGCCGGCCGCGCTGCAGCGCCGCGGCGCGCTGAACGTGCGCCTGGCGCGGCGCGAGGCGCGGGCGGGCGGGCGCGAGCGGCTGCACCTGGTGCTGCAGCTGCCGCGGCCGGCCTGGGGCTCGCTGAACATCACCGCGCGCGGGCCCGTGGGCCTGCTGGCCTGGTCGTTCACCGATGCGCTGTCGCAGGTGCCCGCCCGTGCGCCGAGTCGCGCCTGGGGGTGTCCGGGGCGCCGGCGGCGGAGTGGCGGGCGGCGAAACTCATGATATGATGCTGGACTGCAGCAAGCGCCGTTTGTGGCATGGCGAGCGGCTAGGGAGGGGCCCTCCCTCCAACCCTGTACCGCAATGCACTGATACATTGCACACAAGTTCAGACGAAGCGCCATCCATGCCCGCGTGCAGCCCAAAACCACACCATGATACCCCGGAAGAGACGTTTACCTAGCGCACTCGGCCACTGACGGGCGGCGGTCTGGCTGCGCAGGAGGGCCCCACGCACATGGTGCGCTTTGCGGGCAACGCGGGCAGCGAGACCTGGCCGTTCTGGCTCGATCTAGCGGTGCGCGCCCTGCTGCAGGCGCCGTGGTGCCTGCGAGCATACGCCGCACACGGGGCCTTGCTGGCCCGGGGTGCGGTGCGCCATATGCGCCGTGCCGCTCTGCCGACCACGCACCCTAGTTGTCGTGGCGGGTGCGCACCAGTCTTCCAGGCTGCGCGGCTCATGCCTGTGCCGCTGCTGCTGCAGTCGGGAGCGCGCGCCTCTGGCGCATGGCGCCTGAGCGCATGCGGCAAGGGAGTGCCGCAGCCGTGTCATCTCATGACCTGTTTGCGCATCTACCTTCATGCATGCATACCGGCGCCGGCCGCGGGTGGGCGGCCGAGCAGGCGGCGACGCAGCGCAGGCCGCCGCGGACCCCAAGCGGGTCACGCAGGCGGCTTGCCGCCTCCGGAGCCTCCTGCAGCCTCGGCCGGCCTCCCCTGACGCGCCCCTGCCATCTGCCCAGAGCAAGACCGCCACAGAATCAGAATTCCAGATGGAGCGGGGCGCGCCGGCAGGCGGGCGCCGGCGCGCGCGTGGAGGCGGCGGCCATGCTGTTCCTGGACGACGCGGCGGCGCTGGCGGCCTTCGCGGCCAGCCTGCCGCCCTGGTGCTCCGTGGACGCATTCACCACGCTGCATGCGGGCTTTGACTTTCGGTGAGGTTAGGGGTAGGGTGTGCGCGATGTAGTGATGCGCGTTCCAGCGTGGTTCTGCGCCGCCGTGCCGGGCAAACGCGCGGCCGCGCGGCGACCGCAGCGGCGCGGCCTGGCAGGCGG
>JAABUO010008947.1_pt1 | contig 11258 bp, 13 predicted proteins | sample 5559291 | NCBI WGS metagenome assembly JAABUO01 (sample SAMN10711878, study PRJNA513372) | rock metagenome | isolation source: Antarctica rocks | place: Antarctica: Victoria Land, Finger Mt sud | reverse complement strand
AAGAGCTCAGTGGATGTTGGGAGAGGTCTCACTGGAAGGCGTATACAAGTGAACGAACAGTAAATTCAATTAACCAGCAAGAGATGATGAGCCCTCGGATATAACTTATCATTTAGCCGGTCCTTAACATACAGAGGGTGAACTAGACACCTTGAGGTCGTAAAGGGGCAGTCAGGATATTGACGTCATTCGGTATCTTCTAATAACGCCTAACTCAGCTTTCCAAAAGAACCAGAACTCCAGGGGAATGCGTTGGTATCTTAAAGAAAATATTCTACCACAACTCCTTGTCCATCCTGACCCTGATTTGGTTGCTGTTGCTGTTCACCTCTATGGAGATCATTTTCAGGGGCCGCGTCGAAAACGTTGAAAAACCGTTCCCCAGTATCGCTAACCTCTAGCACACTAGCCATGTTACCACACCGGTAGCAGTAATTGGGCGCACTCCATACTGTGCTGAGTCGATCGTCATAGAGCACCTGGTATCCTTCTTGGCACAGCTGATGCGCCCGTAAAATATGCGTCATAGAATTGACTTCAAGAAACTTCTTAACAACCTGGGCTCCAAATGTATAGCCCGCGCCCCTTGGGGAAAGAGAGAACTCATCTCGTTCTGGATCCGGATCCGACCACACAAGGTCCGCCATCGGCCCTTCGTGAGGTATCTCACGGAACCGGTCGATGATCTTGATTTGATCAATGGAGTGAATAGAAGGAGAGAGACCTCCATGGACACAAAATATCTGGTCATTGATAACAACACTCAAAGTAAGGAAATCGAACATATCGGTGAAGTAGTGCCAGACATTGGCGTTGCCATATTTCCGGGAACACTCGGTGTAGAAGCCATAAGACTGGGTGACACCACGGGACTCATGATTCCCTCGAATAAGATGAACGCGTTGGGGGTATCTCAATTTCAGACAAACGAGTAAGGAGATTGTTTCAACGCTGAAAAGACCACGATCCACATAGTCGCCTACTCCGTATTAATAACTCTCTGTGCATGCTCTAGCCTCCCGACTAGGTTCACGTACCAAGGAATAGGTAGTTCGTATCTGGACAGAAACCCCCAATCTTGAAGATTTCGATCATGTCAAAGAACTGCCCATGTATATCTCCAACTACCGTGACCGGAGCTGCAATATGTACCACATTACTTTCCTTCATGAGAAGCTCCTTTGTCTTGGCACATATTGCCTCGATGACTGAGTCTGCTAGCAACTCTTTTTTATACAGGCGCTCAATACATTCGTCCAAATCTACGCTTGCTGTACATTTGAATTAGCCTGGTTATGTCTTCGCCACATGGAGGATATGAAAATACCTGGAAGGCTGGGCATGTCTTGACTCTACCTAATAATGATATGACTGGATTGTGGAATGAGTGACTTATTTGGGCATGTAGAGCTAGGGCCAGTTGTGCTTTGTCTCTCAAGATCATGATGTCCTGAGGTGCTTCTTGGCAAAAGACATGGCAAAAGATAAATGCCCGACCCTGATTATTTATTGATCTCCAACTGGGATTAGCATAGATTAGGTAAATCATGGGTAGACAGCGGCGATACATAAATCCGATCCGTTTGACCAAACCTAATCCATTCTACCTTATTTTGTTCGAGTTTCTGCAACTTCCCAAGATCTTTGGACAGAAACACGCAGCTTCTTCGCCCTTATTTCCGTCTGAGCAGCACAATCATGAAATACTAAGACCATCGTGCCGAATATATTTGAACTCTAATACCATTGGTAGGAACGTTTGCTTTTGAGCTGGTCGATAAGGGCCCCCTGGTTTAGGATACTCTTCTCTTTAAACTCAAATTTTCTGCTCTTACAATCTCCTCTCCGCGTAATCACCAGTCGCCAACGTGAATTCGAAAGTGTTGAGAATAAGACACAACTCTTTCGCTGTTTAGCCAGCACTTTGCTTTTCCTCGTCCTCTACACGAAAGGCTTTTCTCCGGCCTGCGCAAACGACGTCTGCATGGTTCTCTAAAGCTTCTGTCGGAGTCATGACTTCTCCTGCGGCTCAATGGCCGCAGCAGCAGCAGCAGCAGTTTCAGTCCACCCAGCCATACAGCAATGGTGGCTACCAGCAGCAGTATCCTCAGCAGCAGTATCCTCAGCAGCAGTATCCCCAGCAGCAGTACCTTCAGCAGCAGCATCCTCAGCAACAGTACGCTCAGCAACAGTACGCAGGGCAGCAGTATGCTCAGCAACAACATCCTCAACAGCAGTATGCAACCTCGCAGCCAGGAACGTATCCACAAGCTCATCAACAAATTCCCACTATCAATTCATCAGAAGGTCAGCAAGTACCTCAGTCGAATCATACATGCTACAACTGTGGCTCTCCGGAGCACTGGGCACAGAATTGTCCTGAGCCACGTCGTGAGGTTCCAGCGTAAGTGTCGAGATATAGTTACCGTTACTCGGTAATCTGACATCATAAGCAGGGGACTCCTGAACCAGCAAAGCTATCCACGACCTCTGAAGCGTCAGAAAACCAATGCTCCAATAATCACCAAGTACCCCCTACCGCCTCATGTTGCCTCTTCTTCCGGACCCCCAAAGAGCTATGGGTCAACACCTTATGCTCAACCTGGCTATGCTCATAATCAGGGTGTTCCCAGCCTGCCCATCCCTTTGTCAGGCCAATCGTCGCCTCATCAACAATGGTCGCCGCCTACCCACTATCAGCAATACCAGCAGCACTATCAGCAAGGATATCCTCATCAACAAGGGGGCCCGTATCAGCAACAGCCATATACAACAGCAACGCCTTCGACTCCGATTACGTACTACGGACCTCAGAACTCAAGCCAGTCGTCTGCCCAGTGGCCACAATATAACGCTACGTACAGTCAAAATAATGGACAGTATCAGCAGCCGTCAGGTGCCTCAGTGCAACAATATTCCAGTGCTTCACCCTTATCAGCACCTCCAGCTACTGGTTATCACTGGAACCAATCTCAAGGGGGTTTTGGGAGCGATCCTACCGCAGTACATCAAGAGTCGCCCGCTCCCAATGTGCTAGTACAATCTCGATCTATAACTCCTAAACCACAGCCAGCTGCTATGGCAGACGTTGAAGTTGAAGAAGACGATTTAGATAATTTAGATGTACCTGATATCCCAAGTGGTAAGCCGGAGAATACGGTAAATAGCCTAAAAGATGCACTAATCATTCTATCTAGGTGGAGCCTTAATAGACTTGGCTGGCCGACCTTTGTCCGCCAATTTCGTTGTTGCTGAAGCCATTCCTCTTCTACCCCCGGAACCTGAGAATGATGGGTGCTGCCGCTCCAAATACACAGATCGCGGGAAACCAGATATTCTTGGCCAGAATGTCAAGAACACTAGCTACTGGGAAGACCTCTCAAAGGACCCGATATTCTCCTCTATTCCTGATGACGGAGTAGTCGTTCCTATAAACTATCTCAAGTCTTTATATGACCCTCGTCCAGCTAATAATGAACAAAGCCAAGAATCCGAAATCGGTGATATCAATTCCCACCAAGAACCTAAATTTGATATGGATGGTGAAGACGTTGGGGATGTCATGGACAGCCTTGAACATGCATTGAACGCAAAACGGCCAAGACTACTTGAAATATCCAGCGACAAAGGCTCCGCTGTAGTCGACCAAACTTCTGCGCCACATTCGGATTCCTTGACGCCCTCGGCGCGTGACACCGAAGCATTACTTGCTGCTCTGGGCGTTACTGGAGCGCCAAAGCCTGTTCGAGCTCCTGCACGCCCGTATCCTCCGCCATCTACGCAAGAATCACCATCCCAGGCGTCGCCTAATGGCACATCTAGGTCGCGTAGCAAGAGTCCGGTGACGTATGATTCGTAAGTCCCTTGCTGGATCTCTCTCTGGATACTCATGGTTCTGCAGGCACGACCTGAAGCACAGCTCAAATTCCACCGTGGAAAGTGAAAGCCGCGAGAGGAACACAGATTCCCTTCGTCGCGTTCTATCAAAGAGCAATTACTCCATCAACAACCAACAGGTCCCTCCTGAATTGGCCGAGTCGTCTTATTCGCAGAATTTTGAACATCCGCCACCCCCGCCGCCTCCACTACAGAAGCCACCGTTCTTCGATGTCACTACCACTGGAAGTCCACTTTCTGCTGGATCTAACCACATCGCCTTGAATGGATACGGCAACCACAACTTAGAAAATGGAAATGTCCACCAAAGGCACTTCATAGATGGACAGTCGGCATCACCGAATAAGCTTTACGCAGGCGGTTCAAACGGCCGTAAGAGAGACTTTGACAACCGAGATGACTCGTCCGACGAAAGCGAAACCCAAGGTAGGCGCCAGGTGGATGATGTGACACCGAAGCTCAAGAGGCGCCAGCCAAAGGTTGCGGAGGCATACAGGTGAGCAATTAGATCTTTGTTACGTGGAGACTTTCTGATGGCGCTCGCAGCCGCCGCTGGTAAGTGCTGTTCCTCAGATTACAGTGCTTCAACACAGTGCTTTATACTTCAAACTCGGCTTCCATAGCTCAGTACTCGTACTCAGGTGCGACAACCAGCTCTTCTTTGTCAGCTACTTGTTGGAAAGGTGTACGTTGCACGTTCCATGGTGTTTCGCCTTATTTGTGGCAGCTGTCAGTGAATCTTCTGAGTCAAAAGCGTTTTCCGTGGTTGCGAGAATACTGCATCTCAAATATGGCTCCGTTGCCACTGTCAACTACATTTGAGTGTCATGCATATGTTAGTCTTCTCGGTTTAGATGTTCTTTTCAGATTAGTGTTCTGATATTTCTTTTCAATCCACGACGCAAGGCATGGAAGTGGCTATGGACCCGCAAAAAGTAATACTGTAAGCCGTAGACGATTGATCAGCAAGTCGAGTGGCTACCCGTAAATTCCTTCCTTTGCTCTCCTCGGTCCTTCTCGTCACGACCTTGCCCTACAACTTTCCCTCGTTTCGCTTCACCTGTGCTTCACATTAAGCCTCACATGCATGCATTTATGGAAACCATGTGCGGCTTGATGATGTTGAAAGTTTTATGATACGAATTTTGCAATTGTTGCAACCCGTTCCGTGACGTAATTTTCGAATCACGGTGGTAGGGTAACGTCGAAACCATGATTCAGCAATAGGAATAATTTCGTATATAGTAAGCTTCTTGTGTTCATTTGATGAGTTCGGATACCGTATGTTCTGCTTTATGAATTCTTCATGGAACGGAACATCCCACACCATTCAGTGTGTTGTCCTTCCTGTGGGCCTATTCTGTCAATCAGTCCGACAGTTGACACGCACTCTGTTTTCCTATCAAGGCCGGAGCCAGGTAGGATGCAACATCGGAAGTAAGGAGCGCCGGACTCTCTTCGAATGGTGTCGAGGCAGATTGTACCCATCAAGTTATTTCACTATATGTGGGGGCTTGAAGGGCGCGAGATTCATGGGGCGGGTACGGTTATATGATTCACAGCGGTATATAGGGAATTATGCAAGTCGCTCATTTCACGCTGAACTGTAGCCCATGCTCTACTACTGACTGGATGTGTGGAAGTCTGCAGGATATTTGATGTGATCATACTTGAAATCAAAATCGGTCCATTGGACTGAAGACAATGCCTACGCTGAAGGAGAAAAGAATCGATAGACCAACATATCAATAAAGGATACATTGGGCCAGAAGACAATTTCTTGCTATGCAAGATCTACCTAAGTATTTGCAGTTCTTTGAAACAGAAACGTAAAGACTCAACGCCTGCCTTTGTAGGGTATAAGGCAGATTTCGTCTCACGCAGAAAGGCTGAAGCATAGGTGGTATGCAGCACATTCGAATCCCTTGACTTCTCAACACCAGCTTCTGATATGAAAAACCATATGTCTTTACCATGAAGGCTTTATCTCGCTGGCACTTTATTTGGGTCTAACTATTTAAGAAGCAATAAACATAAGGTGTTTGGAGAAGTTGGGCAGGACCAAACGAAAAGGGCACGGCCTGTCTGTGAAATAACAATGGAAGGTATATAAATTTGAAAGCATTGAATTAAGAGAACGACAATAGCTAGTTTGGTTGTATTCGGTCACCAATAGACATTGATGATTAATTCAACCCCAATATGCTTCGTACAGGCCAGATAGCTCTTAATTGCGCTTTAGTAAAAGCTTTTTGATTGATGAAATATGTAGTATACTTCTGATAAGACTTGTTTTGGTGTTTTTGCCCATAATGTGACGTTATGATCGTTTGCGGCAAGCATGCATCCAGCCCCTTCGCTAGGCGACTCCAACCTCTCCCCTGCCACCTCATATTTTGATGAACAGGACATCCATCCGCATCCCAGACTACGTGAACCGATGAAGCCCTGTCTCACCACTATCATCTTCACTTCTTTTCCGCCTTATCGCCGACTACGTGAATTCACATTCTAAGCTTCAATTCGTGCGCCGACTGTTGTTTTTGCCCAGTCAGGCGCCGCGACTCAAGTCGATTGAAAGACGTCAGAAACTCAAGAGTCCGGCGCGCTTCACTTTCACGGTAGTCGCACTATTCAGCTTAACAAACACTTCATAATATCAATCTGTAATACATTAATTGCGACTACGACACAATGCCAGCCAAACAGACTGAGAAATCCCGGGAAAGGATTTTGCCATCAAAGCACAACCCATTGCTTGCGCCGGACAATACACCTGATCGTAAGCCTTTCTCATCCGGTGTTCCTATGTAGTATTCGCAGCTGATACAATTAATGCAGATGAAGAGCTTGTGAAGAAGCGCAGACTTGGCCAAACGAATTTGGCTGTCAAGCCAGGCCAAATCGGTACATCAAACGCGACAAAGCCGGAGAACCTTGGGATATTTGACTACGCACATTTGAGAGCACCTCTTCCGAAGAATCTAAAAGGCTCCGAGATCTTTGCGCCAAACCAACACCAACCGCATCCCGAAGCATATTTCCTCATGGTACGTTGCTAGTCATAATGGTGTAGATTACCTTAGTGAATGCGGTGCTGACAAATGCGTCGTGTTTCAGCGAAGAAGCAGCGATGGTTACGTGAGCGCCACTGGCATGTTCAAGGCTGCTTTCCCCTGGGCAGAGCACAAAGAAGAGATAGCCGAGCGCGACTACTTGAAGACTCTTATCACTACGAGCCAAGATGAAGTCGCGGGCAACGTGTGGATCCCTGAGGCATTCGGTACCCACAAGCGAACTTCTGTGTTGAGCAATCTTGCGCTAAGAGCATGGACGATCCTCAGAAATCGATATCTCCTCCCCCAAAATTCATCTTCGCCGCTAATGACAAAGCACACCTGCCGCCACCCACTCCTCGAGGTGCTACGCCTCGCGCTCGTGGGCGACCGAGAGCAAGCTCACCCGCCAAATCTACGACGCCAGCGCCCAAATCTCCTAGGAAGTCTCGGACAACCAAAGCCGCCAAAGAATCAAATGCGGCACACGCCCGCGAAGCCAGTGCCTCGCTGCAGTCGGCTCTCAACGATGCGGCATCGATTGCCGACTCAGAATCCATCGATGGCGAGAGAGTGCGCGTTGACGTCGAATCCATTGTCAAAGTCAACGGCGACACCGAGAGCACGACCACCAAAGTCCAGATACAAATGCCCGGAGCATCCGCCGAACTACCACTTCCAGAGAATCCCGAAGAAATGATTCAGAAAGCCAAGGAGATGGTCGAGGAAGCGAAGAAATTCGAGGGCGAGAGCAGCTCGAGGGTGTCCAAGCGCAAGGCGGAAGAACTAGACGAAGACGACGATGAGGATGGTGAGATTGAATTGCAGCCGGCGAAGAAGACAAAGTTGTTGGAGCAGCACCTGAAGAAGGAGACGGTGAGGAAGAGGGCGCTCATTGGGTTTGCAACAACTTTGGCAATAGGGTCAGTAACATTCCGGGTACCTACTTTCTACCGTATCTAACACCGGACGCAGAGCTCTCATCCCCTACGTAATTTAAAACCGGCCTTTGGCCAGTTCGGTTATGTGTGTATGCGTGAAGGAGACAGCCATCAGTGCAGTCCATGTGGCATGTCATGGCCGTCGGCAGCCACGGCGGAAGATTCTCATTTTCTCCACATACCCTTGTTTTTTTTTATTTGCGGCAGTGCTTGTGGGGATACTTTCAAAGGGCGTCGGAAGGGTTTGATGCGCACGGTGGAAGGATTTCATACCATGGCACATTACTACAGTAGGGAGCGATAACACACTTCGGGATCCAGCTTCTCTCTACAACGAAAGTTGGATAAGTAAGGTAGACAGACCCCATTGACAGCTAGCGGTGAGCTTTGTCAAAGCAACTCTCTCAATGGAAAGAAGCATCGTGGCGAGTGTCGAACCGTTGTGTCTGAACTACCCAAGTACCAAATACCACACACATCCATCGAAACAGAAATCTCCAGCCTCTTCCCAGGTACAGCGGCCAGAGTCCGATCGTGTGTTTACTGATACGACTTCACCACTTTCGGTACTTCATCGCTTTCACTTGCTTACTAACGAGACGAAGCGAATGGCGTCATCATGTCGGGACTAATCGGGCTCCTCGCAGGCACCAGAGCCGAGGCATGTGCAATCAATCGGTCGGGATCGGCCGTCGTCCATTGACATCCGCTGGACCCCTCGATTGTCGAAACGATGGGCGGGGGTTATACCGAACAAGCGTCGACCCTCACATCGGTACTGGAGTGAAGTCGCTTGGCCTTCAACCGGTCAAATCTACATGAACCTTCACTTCTTCACTTCTTCACTTCTTCACTTCTTCATTTCTTCTTCACATCTTCACTTCTTTCCCCTTTCTTCAGCACACCATTCTGATACACAGACGTAGCGAGCATGCGAGCAACGGTGTCCATCAGCTTTTCCCCCGTGAAATTGTGCATTCGTGGAAACGGGGGTGCTTCCGGTGCGCGATTGAGCATCTCGAAGAGGTCGTTTGCTTCCTCTGGAAGTAATCTGGCAACATGGGGGTTTGTAGGCCTGGGACGCATGGGTGAGATTCTTCTATGACCTTGAACAATGAATCGATGCCAAATGTTGGTGGCTCGGAACGAGTAAATGGTACGGAGCACGTGCTGATCAATTGAGGGTGGCTGTAGGATATCCAATGGCTAAGAACCTAAGAGCGAAGATGCCCAAGGAAGATACGCTGGTGATCAATGATCAGAACACGGAAACGACGGCAAAATTCGTGGAAGAGGTGGGAGACGGGGTCGAGGTTGCCAAATCGGTGCGAGAACTCGCGGAGAAGTCTGTACGTCAATCTTTCATCTCTCCCCTTCATTACCCAAAAAAAACTACATGATGAGCATGTTCTATCGATGATCTAAGTTGGGGGCTTGCATTCTTTGCTTGCCCTTTCCATGATTCCACAAATTTCTACATCAAAGCCAATCCTCTGACACCGCCCCCCACTAACCCTCCTTACACCCCATACCTAAGGCCACCGCTACCACTCCCACTAACCAATTCTTTCCGCCGTCAGGAAGCCATCATAACCGTCCTCCCTGAACCCTCCCACGTCAAAAATGTCTTTCACACCATCCTCAACCCTCCACTCCCCCCTCCTCCCTCCACCACCACAAACAACGAACGCCTCTTCATTGACTGCTCCACCATCGACCCCACTTCCTCCCGCGAAGTCGCGAACGCCGTCCACTGCACCGCCCAAGGCCGCTTCGTCGACGCCCCCATGTCCGGCGGCGTCGTGGGCGCCCAAAACTCCTCCTTAATCTTCATGCTCGGTGCCTCCTCCAGATCCGGCCAGTTGGTCGAGCGCGTCAAACCGATCCTAGCGCTTATGGGGAAGAAGACGGTGCATCTGGGCGAGCAGGGCATGGGCCTGTCAGGAAAACTGGCGAATAACTACCTCCTCGCCATCACCAACATCGCTACCGCCGAGGCCATGAACATGGGCTTGAAATTCGGCTTGGACCCCCAGGTCCTCGGTGATCTCATCAACGGTAGCAGCGGCCGGTGTTGGGCCTCTGAAATCAACAACCCCGTTCCTGGCGTTAGTCTGGGGGCACCTGCCGAGAATGGATATGAGGGCGGTTTTGGGGTCGGCCTGATGAAGAAGGATTTGAGGCTGGCAGTCGAGGCAGCGAGGGAGGCCGGGGCGAGGCTCGAGTTGGAGGGGAGGGCGGGGGAGGTGTATGAGGAGGTGGAGAGGGTGGAACCGGTGAAGGATTTCTCGGTTGTGTACAAATGGATCCAGAAGAAGTCGTGATTATGGTCTATGGCGGGGAAGGAAGCTATGAGGGAGCACTGAATGATGGAATGGCCTGGAGGGGGAGAGCCTGGGCCACGGCTTCTTTTCTCCACAACGCTGTGTGGAATGAGAGGTGCGGATACACGCACTACAAACTCTTCCGATCTGGACAAGCTCATGGGCCTGAGACTGGCTCTTATTCGATTATGTTTTGGGATCGAGCCTGTGGGATTGGCCAAATACTCTATGGGATATAGAAATTAGGGATAGAAGATATCAAACATTTTCGCATTTTAAGGGGCATCTAACGAGCGTTCGGCTTGGTCTTGTTTGATGGAGGATTTTGTTTAGATGGGGGTTTGAAAATGATGCTTTTGATGTAGGTAGTTAAGTAGGCCGTCTCTGCTACGAGAACAACCATCCCATCACCCCATCAACCTTCCCCCCTCCCCCTCCTCTTCCTCCTCTTCCTCACTCTCCTCATCCGTCTCCTCCTCTTCCTCCTCTTCCTCACTTCCCTCCTCCGAACTCTCATCTTCCTCACTTCCACTCCCCTCCCCATCCTCCCCATCCTCTTCCAGCCACTCATCCAACGTCTTCTCCTTCCCTCCCTCCTTCTCCCTCGCTTTCCCCCCAGTCCCACCACCATCCGGCAGCTTCTCCGCCGCCGGGATCCTCGACCCCGGCACCTTCTCCCCGCCAGCCTCGTCTCTCAGCCAACGCCCTGGCTCATCGCCCTCCTTGACCCATTCCGGTAGTGTCTCGCTGCCCCAAACGTCCATGCCGACTACTAGTGCGGTAGTGCCCAGCACCGAGCTCTTCCTCATCTGGCTCGGCGACGGCGCTTTTGGGACGGGTTTGGGAGCTAGCAGGAGGAGAGAGGCTAGTTGGGTGTTTTGCGGGTCGGAGAGCAGGGCGCGGTAGGTACGGCAGCGGTCACGGAGGTCGTAGGAGGTGTCGTAGCGGGTGAGGAGGAGGAGGTAGGTGTAGAGGATCGGGATCGGGGATGTTTGCTCTTGGGGTGGAGGATGAAAGGATAGGGGGGTGGCGGCGTCGTC
>JAABUO010008946.1_pt1 | contig 11258 bp, 13 predicted proteins | sample 5559291 | NCBI WGS metagenome assembly JAABUO01 (sample SAMN10711878, study PRJNA513372) | rock metagenome | isolation source: Antarctica rocks | place: Antarctica: Victoria Land, Finger Mt sud | reverse complement strand
CTGCAGCGCCTGGGTCAAATCTGCTACCGTGGTCATAGGGACGCTCCTTTGCTCCTAAGGTCTTCTACACCCTTATGATGCCAAAGAAGCGCCCCTGCTCATTTCTTAGCTTGATGCGAGTGGGCGCGCCCTTTGCCGCCACCCTGGTGACGACACACTGCTATTCGTAACAGATTGAGGAGGCTATTCCATGGACGACACTTTACAGATCGGACGCTATACGTTTCGCTCGCGGCTCCTGGTGGGGACCGGCAAGTACCGCTCCGCCGGGGAGATGCGCGACGCCTTGGAGGCGTCAGGAGCGCAGATCATCACCGTGGCGCTGCGCCGGCTCGACCTGGACACGCCCGGCGCACGCACGATCCTGGACGAGATCGACTGGGATCGCTACACCATCCTGCCCAACACGGCCGGAGCCCGGACGGCGGAGGAGGCCGTGCGCATCGCCCACCTAGCCCGCGCCATGGACCTGGGCGACCTGATCAAGCTCGAGGTCATCCCCGATCCCACCTACCTGCTGCCCGATCCTATCGGCACGCTGGAGGCCGCCCGCATCCTGGTGGACGAGGGCTTCACCGTGCTCCCCTACATCAACGCCGACCCCGTCCTGGCCCTACGCTTGCAGGAGATCGGCACGGCGACGGTGATGCCGCTGGCCTCGCCCATCGGCTCGGGGCAGGGCTTGGTCACGCGTGAACAGATCAAGATCATCATCGCGCAGGCCACCGTGCCCGTCGTGGTGGACGCCGGTATCGGCGCCCCCTCCGACGCCGCCCTGGCTATGGAGGTGGGCGCGGACGCCTGCCTCGTCAACACGGCGCTGGCCCTGGCCGACCGTCCCGCCCTGATGGCCGCGGCCATGCGCCAGGGTGTCGAGGCGGGACGCTCGGCCTTCCTGGCGGGGCGCATGCCGCCCAAAGCCTACGCGTCGGCGAGTAGCCCGCTCGTGGGGGTCGTGGGGTCATGACGCCCGATCAGGGCGATGCCGTGTCGCGGCCGCCCCTGCCGCGCCTCCACCTGATCGTGGACCCGGCGCTATGCCGGGAACGCGGGATCGCGCCGGCCGATCTGACGACGCGCGCCGTCGCGGATGGCCGCGCCGTGGCCGTCCATCTGCGCGGCCCCGACACGACGGCCGCCGCGTTGTGGCGCCTAGCCATGGATCTGCGCGCGGTTGTCGCGCCCCCCGCGCTGCTGATCGTCAACGACCGCGCGGACGTCGCCGTCGCCGTGGGGGCCGATGGCGTCCAGCTCGGCGGCCACGGTCTGCCCCTCGCCGCCGCGCGCCGCGTCGTGGGCCCGCGCCTCCTGCTAGGTCGCTCCGTCCACGGCGGCGCGGAGGCACGGGCGGCGGAACGGGAAGGGGCCGATTATGCGCTCCTGGGCACGATCTACTCAACCGCGTCGCATCCCGGCGCGGCGGGCGGGGGGCCGGCGCTGGTGCGCGCGGTCCGCGTGGCCGTCCACCTCCCGATCATCGCCATCGGCGGCATCGACGGGACGACCCTAGACGAGGTCCTGGACGCGGGGGCCGACGGCGCGGCCGTACTTCGTGCCGTCGGCGCGGCGGCCGATCCCAACGGGGCGGTCGCCGCGCTCTATGCGCGCGTGCACAGCGGTTACAAGACATCCGGCGCCCTCGCCAGACGCCCCGACGAGTTGGCGTACCCGGCGCTCTCGGTCCACGCGGACCCCACCGCTTTCCGCTAACGGAGGAGATGTGAACGGAGGAGACATCGGATGATCACTATTACGCTGAACGGGAAACCGGCGCGGCTCCCCGAGCCCATGACCGTGCAACAGTTCCTGGAGACGCGGCACAAGACCCATCCGCGCTTCGTCGTCGTTGAACTGCGCGGCGAGCCGTTGAGCCGCGCACAGTTCGCGGACGCCCTCATCGACGACGGCGATGTGGTGGAAGTCGTCGCCCCCTTCGGGGGCGGATGATGGCATCGTAACGTGGCTGACCTCGACCTCTCGCTCTACGTGGTGCTGGACCCGCGTCTGACAGCCGGACGCCCCCTGATGGATGTCGCGCGGGCGGCGCTGCGCGGCGGCGCCACCGTGCTGCAGCTCCGCGACAAGGGGGCGTCGACCCGCGACCTTTTGGCCGCCGCGGAGGCGCTGGCCGCGCTGGCGCACGCGCGGGGGGCGCGCTTCGTCATGAACGACCATGCCGACATCGCGGCCGCTGTCGGCGGCGCCGGCGTCCATCTTGGCCCCGACGACCTAGCAGTCGCCGCGGCGCGCGCGCTGCTGGGTCCGGAGGCGCTCATCGGGTTCTCCGCCGGCACGCCGGCGGAGGCGCGGGACGCCGCGCGGGCGGGGGCGGATTACCTGGGCACGGGGGCCGTCTACGGCACGTCGTCGAAAGCGGACGCCGGCGCTCCTATTGGGGTGGACGGGCTGGAGCGTGTGGTGCGCGCGACCGGGGCGCCGGTCGTCGCGATCGGCGGCGTCGCGCCGGGCCGGGCCGCGCCCTGTATCAGGGCCGGCGCGGTGGGTGTGGCCGTGATCACGGCCATCACCCTGGCCGCGGACGTCACGGGCGCCGCACGCGTGCTGCGTGACGAGGTGGAGGCCGCGCGGGCGGGGCGAAGGGGCGCGCCCCCTCGCTGATGGCGTGACGCGCGCATGACCACCGCCGGATGATGTGATGGCGCCCGCCCGCCGCGCGAGACGGTCGGGCCGGGATGTGGTGGTGCAGGAAAGGGGGCACGATGGGGACGGACGGGACAGGGGCACGGAGACCGACGGCCTTGACGATTGCCGGGTCGGACTCGGGCGGAGGCGCGGGGATTCAGGCCGACCTCAAAACGTTCGCCGCGCTGGGCGTGTACGGCACGAGCGCGCTGACGGCCGTCACGGCGCAGAATACGGTCGGCGTGCGCGCCGTGGAGGAGGCGCCGCCGGCGCTCGTCGCGGCGCAAATCGACGCGGTGCTGGAGGACATCGGGGCCGACGCGGCGAAAACGGGCATGCTCTCCAGCGCCGCCATCGTCGCCGTGACGGTGGGACGCATCCGCGCACACGGGATCGCGCGGCTGGTCGTGGACCCGGTGATGGTGGCCAAGAGCGGCGATCGCCTGCTACGGGAGGATGCCGTGCGCGCCCTGCGGACGGACCTGCTGCCCCTGGCCCTGGTCGTGACGCCGAATCTCCCCGAGGCCGAGACGCTCGCGGGCGTGACCATCGGGAGTCGTGCGGACCTGGAGGACGCGGCGCGGCGCATCGCGGCGCTTGGCCCGCGGTACGTGCTGATCAAGGGCGGCCACGCTCCCGGCGATCCGATCGACATCCTATATGATGGCCGGGCCTTCCGGGAGTATCCCGGCGCGCGCATCGCAACGACCAGCACGCATGGAACGGGCTGTACCCTCTCCGCGGCGATCGTGGCCTATCTCGCGCGCGGGCTGGCGGTCGAGGACGCGGTCGGCCGCGCCAAGGAGTACGTGGTGGCGGCCATGTGCGCGGCGTCCCCGATCGGGCGCGGGCATGGCCCCCTCCACCACCTGTTCGCACTGCCAGGGGACGGGACGACAGGGATCAAGGGGGCGCGCGTCCAGCGTGTGGGCGGCGTGCGCGATGGACATGAACATGAATAGGTAGGAGACATCCGCCGAGACACGCCAATGTCCGTCCTTTGCCACGCGACGCCAGTCGCAGGCCCGCTCGTCACTACCCTCCTATCATCGACATCGACTTATTGGCGCGCTTGAAGCTCTTGTCGCCGATGTAGTGCTTGAGTTCTTTCTCCCAGGTCGCGGCACGGATGAGTTGCTCCACCTCGTCGTCGGACGCGCCCGCGCGCAGGGGGGCGCGCAGATCGGTCTCGACGGTGGAGAAGAGGCAAGTGCGGAACGCGCCCTCGGCGGTCAGGCGAATACGGTCGCACTGCGCACAGAACGGCTCGCTAACGGGGTTAATGAAGCCGACCGTGCCGGGGACGCCGTCGGCGAAGCGGTAGACGTGCGAGGTGGACGAGGGGTCGAGCCCGCCTACGGGTACGAGCGGGAACTCCTGCTCGATGATGGCTTTGAGCTCGGCTCCGTTCAGCACATCGTCCTTGGTCCAGGTCTGGTCGGCGTCGAGCGGCATGTACTCGATCCAGCGCACCTCGTAGGGCTTGCGCCGCGCCAGCCGCGCGAACGCGAGCACCTCGCCCTCGCTAAGCCGCGGATCGCCACCGCGTTGATCTTGATCGGCGCCACCTGGGGGTATCGCTCGATCTCGGCCAACCCCTCCAGCACCTTGGGCAGCGAATCGCGCCGCGTGAGGGTGTAGAACTTCTCGTGGTCCAGCGTGTCGAGCGACACGTTGATGCGGCGCAATCCGGCCTCGGCGAGGCCCCGCGCCTGCTCCTTGAGCAGGTAGCCGTTGGTGGTGAGGCTGAGGCTCTTCAACCCCTGCAGCGAGGCCAGGCGACGGACCAACTCCGGCAGGTCTTTGCGCACGAGGGGCTCACCGCCGGTCAAGCGGATCTCCTCGACGCCGATGCGCAACGCGATACGCACGAGGCGCTCGATCTCCTCGTAGGTAAGAATGTCGCCCTTGGGTAGCCAGGCCAGCCCCTCGGCCGGCATGCAATAGACGCAGCGGAAGTTGCAGCGGTCGGTCACGGATACGCGCAGGTTGCGGATACGCCGTCCGTAGGAATCCACCAACAACCCACCGCGCGGATGCTCCGAGCGCGCCAGTGTGTGCGCGAGCGTCGCGGCCTGTTGCCCAACCATAGGTAGTGTGCGGTCCCGATCCATAATGTCCCCGTTATCTCCCCAATCTCCTCAGTGTAGCACGACTATTCATGCGTGTGTCCCTTTGCCAGGCCACCGGGCCGCCGCAGGCGACAGCTTCCCATCCCGGATAGTCCAAAGGGGCGCTCAACCTGTCAAACTGCTCCGCGTTCACGCTCGTAAAGATTCCGTTGGGGTTTGCTGAGACAAATGAAAGATCTTCGGAACGGGCGTTGCTGAACAGCCACAACAGAGCCGCCTGAGAGGTTTGGGGACCTGCGGACGGTCGAAGTGGGCCGCTACGACCGGCTCATCCGATGGTCTCTCGGTCACAACGCGTCATCTCAGCATATCCCAACGGAACCGTTTGCGCTATATCCTGCGATCGGTGGGGTGCGCCACAGCAAAGTTCCCATGCACGCGCACAGCGGCCATGCCGGTTGGCTGCCGCGCCGCACAAGGGAACTTTGCTGTGGCGCACCCTGTCGCAGGGGTGCGCGCCACATTTTCGCGCTGACTGGCTTGCTGGCCGTCTCTACTGGGACCGCCGCCGTCCCGGCGGCACACGGTCGCGCCCACGACGTCGGCCACAAGCAACATGGTCGCCGGCAGCGGCAGGCCGCCGGGACGGCGGCGGTCCCAGTAGAGACCCGGCACGAAAATGTGGCGCACACCCGTGTCGCAGTGCCGCAGGCACCCATATCCGGCGCTACAGGCCGCAGGCGCGCTGCGCTCATCAACACGTTGCGCCAGCGGCCGCTCACACTAGTACAACCCGCCCAGCGCGAGGGGCAGGCCCCAGATCAACGCCCCCCAGACGTGATCAGCGAGGGCGGTGTAGATCAGGCCGGTCCCGATCAGGCCGGCGAGAGTGACGCCCAGGACTAGGTCGCACAGCCGTCACGCCTCTCGTCGCAGCAAGGCTTCGGCCTGACCGGGCGTGCGGATGATGGAGACTCCCCCTGCTCGACGCGCGTCGAGGGCCAGCATTTCGTAGCGGGCGGCCGAGCCGTGGACGATTGCGCCGAGTTGCCAGTGCGGGTAGCGCCGCTCCATGTGTCGGATGAGGCCAAGCACGTCGCTCCACCCCAGCGCGGCATCAGGCGCACCGACATATCGCAGGGGCGGCGCGAAGGGGGCGTGGAGGAAGTACGGCGCCATGCGCTCAAACTCCCCGTCGTCTCCGATCGGGAGTAGGCGCGCCCGCACGACATCGTGCAGCGCCACGGACCACCGCCCCGCTGTGTCACTCATGGCATCCAGGCCGTTGAAGCGGCCGTCCCACTCCCCGATGCGATCCACGATCGCACGCATCTGCCGGTAGCGCATCGTTCGTCCCCCCCACGGGCTTATCACCCGTCCCCTGCCGTGCCTGTCCTCCATCATCACCATGATACCCACACAGAGCCGCCGAGTCCAAGCGACGACGTCAACCCCCCATTCGGTTGATCGTACATAGAAAAGGACGGGTCCCGGCGCATGCGCCGGGACCCGTCCTCGTGCTATCGACTGATCGGGCCTGACTCAGCCCGATCGTCCGGCCGACCTAGCTAAGTGGCTCCTTGGTGTAAGTTCGTACTTTTCACAGGAGCCGATGCACGCGGTGCTCCGGCACTGTATCGGTAGCGCATGCGGCCACGAAAGCTACGAACTTTGGCCGGCTACCCACTTAGTAGTCCATGCCGCCCATACCGCCCATGCCGCCCGCGGGCATGGCCGGGCCGCCGCTGCCCTTCTCGGGCAGGTCGGTGATGATCGTCTCGGTCGTCAGCAGCATGCCCGCGATCGAGGCGGCGTTCTGCAGGGCCGAGCGCGTCACCTTGACCGGGTCGATCACGCCGGCCTGGAACATGTCCTGATACACGCCGCTGGCGGCGTTGTAGCCCTTGCCGGGCTCGAAGCCCTTGACGGCGGCCACGATAACCGAGCCCTCGGCGCCCGCGTTGTACGCGATCTGGCGCAGCGGCTCCTCCAGCGCGCGGCGCAGGATGTCCACCCCCGTCTTCTCATCGCCCGCCAGTTGCAGGCGGTCGAGCGCGGGCAGCGCGTTGATGAAGGCGGTGCCGCCGCCGGCCACGATGCCCTCTTCCACCGCGGCGCGCGTCGCCGAGAGCGCGTCCTCGATGCGGTGCTTCTTCTCTTTGAGCTCGACCTCGGTCGGTGCGCCAACCTTGATCACCGCCACGCCGCCGGAGAGCTTGGCCACGCGCTCCTGCAGCTTCTCCTTGTCGAAGTCCGAGGTGGTGTCCTCGATCTGCGCGCGGATCTGCTTGGTGCGCGCCTCGATCGCCTCCGGCGCGCCCTTGCCCTCGATGATGGTCGTGTTGTCCTTGGTGGACGTCACGCGGCGGGCCTGGCCGAGCATATCGATGGTCACGTTCTCGAGCCGCAGGCCGACCTCCTCGGAGATGACCTGGCCGCCCGTGAGGGTCGCGATGTCTTCGAGCATGGCCTTGCGGCGGTCGCCGAAGCCCGGCGCCTTGATCGCGAGCACGCTGATCGTGCCGCGCAGCTTGTTGACCACCAGGGTGGCCAACGCCTCGCCGTCGACATCCTCGGCGATGATGACCAGCGTCTTGGAGACTTGCACCAGCTTCTCGAGCACGGGCAGGATGTCGGCGATGGCGCTGATCTTCTTGTCGGTGATCAGGATGTGCGGGTTCTCCAGCGCCGCCTCCATGCGGTCGGCGTTGGTGACCAGGTAGGGCGACACGTAGCCGCGGTCGAACTGCATGCCCTCGACGTAGTCCTGCTCGAGGCCGAGACCCTGCGACTCCTCGACGGTGATGACGCCGTCCTTGCCGACCCGGCTCATAACCTCGGCGATCATCTGGCCGACGCTCTCGTCCTGGCTCGACACGGCGGCGACCTGCGCGGTCTCCTCCGCCGTGTTGACCGGCTTGGCGATGCGCTTGAGTTCGTCGACGAGGGCGTCCACGCCCTTGTCGATGCCGCGCTTGATGATCATGGGGTTGGCGCCAGCGGCCACGTTGCGTAGCCCTTCATGGACGATGGCCTGGGCCAGGACCGTCGCCGTCGTGGTGCCGTCACCGGCCACGTCGTTGGTCTTGGTGGCGACCTCTTTGACGAGCTGGGCGCCCATGTTCTCGAAGGGGTCGTCGAGCTCGATCTCGCGGGCGATGGTCACGCCGTCATTGGTCACGGTCGGGGCGCCGTACTTCTTATCGAGCACCACGTTGCGGCCCTTGGGACCCAGCGTTACCTTGACCGCGTTCGCCAGCTTGTCCACGCCCGCCATCAGCGACTGACGCGCTGGCTCGGAAAATTCTATCTGTTTAGCCACGATGTCTCCTTATTAGTGATGAGTAATTACTGGTTATGGGTCATGACCGGCGACCGATGGGGCCACCGACGGGCGAGCGGTCGGCGTGACGCCTCCACCCAGCGACGACGGCGCCCCGATCGCTACACGATCGCCAGGATGTCCTTCTCGCTCACGATGAGCAGGTCCTCGCCGTCGACCTTGACCTCGGTGCCCGCGTACTTGGCGTAGAGCACCTCGGAGCCCTCGGTGACTTCGAGCGCCGTGCGCTGGCCGTTGTCGCCGACCTTGCCGGGACCGACCGCGAGGATGGTGCCGCGCTGCGGCTTCTCTTTGGCCGTGTCCGGCAAGATCACGCCGCTCGCCGTCACCTCTTCGCGCTGCGCGGGGCGGATCACCACCCGGTCGCCTAGCGGCTTAATAGTGACCTTCGTTTCGGTTGTCAACGTCGATCCCTCCTACTGTACTCAGCTGTCCCTTGTCATTAGCAGTCTCGGGTCGAGAGTGCTAATCGCCTCTATTAGCGTAACAAGCGCGCGTGTAGATAGCAAGGCCGGGTGTGCGGGCGTAGTGGCGCCCATAGCCGCCAGGAGCACCGTTTATCCTTGTTGATTTTTCTTGACGCGGTGTTGAGGATTGCTGACACGGGTGTTGAGACACGCCCGCTAGACTGCAAGACACAGGGCGCTGTCCCGTGTGCGCGGTCATAGAGAGCGCGGTCACGGAGAGGGTGATGACACGCCGTAACGACCCACACGACCGGATGGTCGAGGTGTATGCCAACCTTGTCGCGGCGCTCCAGGCCGGACTCTGGCGCGCGGCGCGTCCCGAGACCGACGGGAAGGAGCGCTAACGCCGCGCGCCAGAGGGTCAGACGACGGAGGCAACACGCCACACACGAGTGCGAAAGGATGAGGGGAACGGCGCCCGCCGGCGGTGAGGCCAGTGGACAAGACAACAGAGGTGTGATGGGCAGAGCAACAGGAAGGAGAGTGGAATGAAAGCGACGCAAATTAGTGAGCAGGGTGAGAAGACGTTCGCGGTCATCTTTGACCCAGGTGACGAAGTCATGGCCGGGCTGCTTGACGTGGCCAAGATGCACAAACTGGGCGCCAGCCACCTGACGGCCATCGGCGCCTTTAGCGACGTGATCCTGGGCTATTTCGAGCGCGAGCGGAAAGAGTACAAGAAGATTCCCCTGCACGAGCAGGTCGAGGTGCTCGCGCTCATCGGCGACATCGCCCTCGACGACGGCCAGCCGAAGGTGCATGCGCATGTGGTGGTGGGGAAGTCCGACGGCTCGGCCTGGGGGGGCCAAATCATGGAGGCGCATGTGTGGCCGACCCTGGAAGTGATCATAGTCGAGTCGCCGCTGCATCTACAGCGCCGGACCGATCCAGAGACCGGCCTGGCACGGATCAGCGTGTGATACGCGCCGGCTTCATAGGCGAGGAGTCGAGAGGAGTAGGCGACGTGCAGGGGCCTGTATAATCGGCTGGTATCGTCGTGTGATGGCGACCACCCGCATCCGCTGGCAACCGCGTCCGCGTGCGACGTCTGTCGGGCCCCGCGTGACTGCACCGGCGCCGGGGCAAGCGACCCATGATGCGCCGCACTGTGGCGCAGGCGCTGATGGCCCAGCGCGCGCGTGACCACGTCCACCACCCGTCAGCGTCTCGCCGCGGCGGTCTTATCGCACATGCGGAGGAAAGAACAATGCGGAGGGAAGAACAGTGGCGACACAGCGCACCGGTGTGAGTGATCGGTCAAGACGCTCGACGCTGGGGCTCGTCCTGCACGGTGGCGGCCTGCTGGTCGCGCTACCAGCGGGCACGGCTGCGGCTGTGGTAATGGGCACTGCGTGGCGCCGGCGCCGCCGTCAGTTTCAAGGCTTCCCTCATCCCGCGTACCCCCCGGTCCACGGCGGCGCCACCACCATCCAGCTCTATAGTTACGGCCGCGATCTGTTTGCCGCCAGGCTCGACGCGATCGACACCGCCCAGGAGAGCGTCTATCTGGAGTCATTCCTGTGGAAGGGCGACACCGTCGGCCAGAACTTCAAAGAGAGGCTGGCGCGCAAGGCGGCCCAGGGCGTCGACGTATACGTTGTCTTCGATTGGTTCGGTAATCTCGTCGTGCCCGCCGCCTTCAAGGCGTTTCCGCCCGCGATCCATACCCTCGCCTATCAGGGCATCCGCAGGCCGTGGCATCTGCTCGATCCGCGCCGCTACGCCCTGGAGCACCGCAAGCTGCTCGTGGTCGACGGCCAGGTTGGCTTCCTCGGCGGCTATAATCTGGGCAGCCTCTATGCCACCCAGTGGCGCGATACGCACCTGCGCGTCGCTGGGCCGGCCGCGGCCCAACTCGCGCAGGTGTTCGTGGACTTCTGGAACAGCCACGCGCCACCCGGCGACCGCATCACGCGCCACTATACGCGGCAGTTTGACGCGGCGTTCGTGCCGCACGACAATGATGCGGCGCGCCTGGCTTTCCCCATTCGCGACATGTATATCTCGGCCATCGACCGCGCCGAGCACCATGTGTCTCTCACCAATGCCTACTTCATTCCCGACCGCGTGCTGCGCGCGACGCTTGTGGCCGCGGCGCGGCGGGGCGTGGACGTGCAAGTGCTGCTACCCTGGAGGTCGAACCACACGTTGGCGGACTGGATGGCCCGCGCCCTCTTTACCCCGTGCCTGGAGGCGGGTATCCGTATCTTCCGCTACAAGGCGATGATCCACGCCAAGACCTGCACGATCGACGGGGTCTGGAGCACCATCGGCACCGCCAACCTCGATCGCTTGAGCGCGGTGGGCAATTTTGAGCTCAATGCCGAGATCTACAATCGTGACCTGGCCCGGCACATGGACGACCTCTTCGCACACGACAAGGCCAACGCCACGGAACTGACGCGGGAGAACTGGTTCGCACGCCCCTGGCCGGACAAGGTCGGCGAGCGCATCCTCGCGCCCTTGCATGTGTTCATGTAGGGGTACGCGTGACACTCCACGCGGAACAACGCGCGAACGGAGCGCGCGATCCTGCACCTATGCCCGGCCGAGCGCCGTGGTGGCGATGGGAGCGCGGCGAGCGCACGAGCCACGCTGGCGCCTGTCTACGTTGCGGCCGGACGACGCATCACTGACAGAGCCGGCTGGGTGTGGTAGCATCCCCCCTAAAGGAGACGATCATCATGCAGCGACAGACGCCACCCGAGACGATAGCCCTCACCCCGGCCGGGC
>JAABUO010008943.1_pt1 | contig 11260 bp, 15 predicted proteins | sample 5559291 | NCBI WGS metagenome assembly JAABUO01 (sample SAMN10711878, study PRJNA513372) | rock metagenome | isolation source: Antarctica rocks | place: Antarctica: Victoria Land, Finger Mt sud | reverse complement strand
AGCAATAGGAAGGAGGCGCGTGGCTCGAAGTATGTGAGGTATGAGTGTCGCAAGTGGGGAGCCCGTTTGCGGATGCGGCTTACTACTCAACTACTGCTGCAGCAGATCAGGGCGCCTGGGCACAGCCCTCGGCGCCTCGTATGAGGATTTATTTCGGATTTTTATAGGGCATGTCACTGACAATGTGTCTTGTAATTGTAGTGAGTGAGCAACATATGCACCAACGATGATGAAAGCAACGCTATAGCATGCATTGCAGGCATTGACATAGCAATCCTGGTATACCGGTAACATACTTTGTGCAAGCTATGGCTATCTCCTCTGGCCCATCTATGGGAGGTGGCAATCCTGGACGGGGTGGGGGTTTTTCAGGATTGTCACTAAGGGCATTGTATGCCCTAGGAAAGACAGTCTGTGCAATTTTCCTCTACTGTCTGATCTCAATGTGATCACAAGCAGCTATACACTCCTGTACAGTCCCAAGCCAAGGTGTGACCTTACCAATGGTGGTACCAACTTGAATCAAGGCTGCTGCTCAAGACAGACTCACTGATCGATGGCTTGATGCTATTGTTGCAGTGGCTAGCCTGGGCAGCCCGGTATAATACTTGGCTTCTCATTAAATTGACGCCGAAAGGCGTAGTCTTCCCTTTTCTTGCAGTGGCTAGCTTTCATGCTTTGCGGGTGTACCATGAGCACTCTGAATGCATGGCCAGCCAGGTGACTCTAATTTAAAAGACTGTTATGCAATCCATCCATTAAATGACATTACATATGGGAGCTGTTGCCTGGTTGAAACATTAGATACCCCTACAAAAACTGCATATGGGAGCTGTTGCCTGATTGCAACATGAGGCGCCCCACCTAGGTAACTCCCTGAAACATAGCTCAACTTCATGAAATGGAACATGTACTATTGGTTTCAACTGCTGCTGCCTCTCTGCTCTTTGTGTAGCTTTCAGCGTCAACAGGCCAAAAGTACAAACACAATCTGGTCAGATTCACCCTCGAAGAACCTCACAGACTTGTCTGCCAAATGCTGCTTGACAGCACGCACCAGCTCAGGGTTGTGCCCCACTGTAGTCTCAACATGCCATTGGCCTGCAGCACCCATTGAATTTTGTCATGCAGTGCCAGATGCTGCCTGAACCATAGGCGTTTGAGGTGACGCATTCTGAAAGGTGTGAAGACACGAACACCAGCGTCTCTAAAGGCATTAACATGAGCATTTGTTTGAAGCATGAAATGATCAGATGCACCTGTGTTACGTTTATCATATGCAAAATCCAAATGCAGGCAAACACAAGGCGTTGATGCTTCCGTGAATCGCACCCGAGTGTTGACAACATTTCCATTTCCATGGACAGGCAATTTTAAGCATTAGGAGGAGTCCTTGACAGGGCATGCAGGAGAGCACACACTGCACAGAAGGTCTTTTTAATCCCGAAACATCTTTTTTTTTTCCAGAACGTCCATTCTGCTGTGAAAATCTAAACTCAGAAACGCCTGGGGACAGTGAAAAGCGCGTCTCTATATGGGGGTGGGATGTTTTAGGTATTCTGTACATACTGGTACAGCCACGCACTTGAAAGCAAAGATATGCTTGGCAGCTTGCTGCTTGCCCTCCCAGATCTGGTGCTTCAGCTTTGCAATGTGCAGCCAGATCTGGTGCAGCCTCTGCCAGTGACCACCTTCCCTTTCAGCCAGGTACTGCTGCATGTATTCTCCTAGGATAAACTCAGCTTCCCAGAATCCTTTGCAAGCCACCTGTGTATGCATGATCACACTGGCACTCCCCGGGTGAATGTGACGGGAAGCAGCATTTTACAGATGCGCCGCAAATCTGCTGCATGCTTGTGCATGGATTGGTGTGCTGTTGCATATACAGACAAGGACCGTGTTTGCCATATTTTCGCGATGCAGCAGAGATCTTTCTTTCTTTTCAAACTTGCTGCTTGCGCCTCAAGTGTGCAAAAATGCGCCAATCACGGCATCAGGCAAAACGAGATGTCATGCAGTGAAGCAAACTTGGCATTGCACAAACAGCGTGAATCCAGTCAGAGCTGCACATGAATGTGACAGTCAGTCGCATTGACCATGACATTCTTGAAAAAGTACCTGCCATTTGGCTTGACAGGTTGAGTCATAACAGCCCTTGGATACTATCACCCACTGTGATATGTCGTCATTGTACAGCTCAGGAAAGCGTTTCTTCAGAGCCATAAGCTTGTCCTCATAGCTTGGGTCCTGTATGTCAACAACATCAGATCAAGATCCAGATGCATTTGCATTTTTGCAGAGATGCATCTGATCCAGTCTATTCAGCTGCTGAGATGAGACTTGGCATTCAGCTAGTGCACATTTGTCTGCGCACAGTGTGTAACAAAAGGAAACAATGATATGCTATGGGTTTCTGTGTGCATATACCATTGACACAATGATGCAGAGTAACTGTTGAGTCATGCGCCACTAAAACACTGTTCATTCCGTTCAGCAGTAAGATGGTAATGCCAAGATATACTGCAGCAACTTACCAGCAAAAGATTTGAGTCAGCTTGAACCCGCTCTTCTGCTTCCTGAGCGTGCTCTGCTGCATTGCTTTGGCTGTTCAGCAAGGCCAAGCACCTATTGCTGGCCAGTGTCATGCAAAAGCCAGCCTCTTGCAGGGTGCGTGCAATGAGCTCAAGTCCCAGCTTCTGGAAAGGCTCTCTGAGCACTGCCAGCTTTTCAAAGGCATCCCTGGGAATGTGGGCATCACCAAACAGGTGGGATGGCTGCAAATTGGCAGGACCGCCACCTGATGAGTCCTCGGCGTCTGACCAATCTGAGACAGAGTCGTCATCAAACTCTGGAACGCTTTGGTAGCGCAAGCTTTGGTGCCCAGTGTGACCAGCAGTGGCAGGTGCGCTGACGCTGACAGAGGCAGTGCTCAACCTTGGCTGTGTAGACGCTGAGGTCATTGGTGTTGTTGGAGCAGATGGAGGTTGGCCTTGGAAGAAGAGGGCTTGTGGTGGTGAGGCTGATGGTGTTGTACCACTGACAGACTTCCTGACAAAGTCATCAAGAAAGGCCAAGGGATCCTTGGAGAAGGGTGGATTTACTGCAGGGCTGGGGATGACATGAGGACTGCAAGCTTCTTGGGGCCGAGCAGCATGGATGAGGGTGGGGGTGGGGTTGATGAGAGGCACATGGGCAACACGGCATGTTGGCTCAGACCACAGAGGTTCAAGGCTGCTTTGTCCTTGACTGTGTTGCTGTGGAAATCTCTGCAACGACTGCTGCTGAGCAGCTGAAGAAGGCGCTGAGGTAGCTGTGTTCTCAGTGACCTGAAGGTTGTCAGAAGTGTCCGCTTCCTCCAATTCAGGGCTGACCAACAGAGCTCCTTTGGCATTTATGGGCAGGTGCATTACAGATGTGCACGGACTCCTACTGCTACTACTGTCGGGCATGGAAAGGAGCTGTTCAGTTGCTGCGCCAACATCAAAATGCAGACGCTCCAGAAGGTCAATAAGGGAAACTGCAGAGTGCTGTGGAAACATCTCCTGCAGATGTCCGACAGCAGAATGCATGCCAAGTTGACACTTGCCCAACAAGCTCATCTCGGATGCTGCTGAACACCTGCTCGGGGCAGTCCTCGCCAACGGCCCAGACACCTCTGCGTTAACCACGTTGCGGGTCAGAATTCGCAACAGCAGGTGGCATATGGCAGGACTCGAGTGCAGCCATAATCTTGGACCAGCAGCAAAGACACTTACCAGTAAGGCAGAGCTCCGGTGAACCCTGCTCTCCCGTGAACGACTGTTCCCTGGCCGAATTTGTAACTGTGTTTGACCAAGTAGTCTAGTCTAGTTTTAGATTCCGTAAGGCAGCCCCCGCTTTTTTTACATTTATATACGTAAATATATAAACAGGACAAATACTCAAGATTGTCTAGACAACTCAGCAAGGATCCAGAGCAGATATCACATGACATGGCTGCAAATGCAGCGTATGGAAAGGCTGAACCTGCAACTCAGCAACATTCACACTATATGGTATACCCCTAAACCCTGTGTATAGTCTGCATATCAGTACTGCAAACACCCTGGACCACAACACATTATTTGAATGCAACTATAGCTTGAAGCTGCCCGGCTTGTAGTGGCATAGCTATTGGTGAGCTGAAATGAGTGAGACAGCCAAAGCAGCTGAAGCCCGTCAGGAACTCCTCAATATCTTTGGTCTGTGCAGTCACTGCATCTTGTGTAGCTATTCATTGTCAGATGGGCGCAGCTTGAAAACTAGCATGCCAGGCACCTCCCAAAAAGCTACAGACCTGTCTGTCAGATAGTGCTTGACAGCTGGCAATACATTGTTCCGACCAGCACCTTTAGTGATAGTAGTCTCAACAATCCAGGTGCCTGCAGCAAGAGACCACATCAGGTTCCAACGACATGGGAATGCAGAGTGAAACAGAGCTCTGCTAAGTCTATGACTCTATGGCATCGGTAAGACACCTTTCTAATATCATCTATTGCGATTACTCACAAGAAAATCAGCAATTCATTGAGAGACATCAAGGTCTTGGGCTGCATGTTTGTGTTACACAGCATGGCTGGGCAGGTGAGGCTCTTACACTTGAAGCTGGACAGGTCATTGATGGTCTTCTCAACCTGCTCCAAGGCCTGCTCAACACGCAGTGCACGCAAGTCCAGCTTGTATGTGTTGCTGATGTCTGCATTCCTGCACAGATAGCATGCAACTTGCTTCAGTACTGAGACTTCGTGTTCAGCAAACAGTTTGGGGATGCAACAGCCTTGAAAGCAACACATTGAGATAGTACAATATACATCAATGAAATAACACAGCTCAGATGCTTAACAATACCAGCACCCGATGTCGAAGATGGTAGATCTGCTCTTGCAAGCGGATGATGACATGATGAAACTCAGTACTGATATGCAGCATGATCTTGGCCGACTTATTTTAGCCATCAAAGACCATGACCGATCTGCATGTTTGTACTTGAGTAAAGCTGAACATGCATTGCAGATACTCACTTGCTAGAGAAGATGGTCTTTTGGGCTCTCTGCTTCTCCTCCACAGCTACGCGTTGCCAGTGCTCAATCTGGGAGGTGTACATCTGCTGCTTCTGGTGGTCACCCGCCCTCTTTGCAGCATGGAAGCCTTGCTTGCAGGTGGCAATCTGTGCTTGTGCCTCCCTGAACTTCTGGCGTGCCTCCTGCACCAAAGTGTAACATGTGGGATTCGGACCCAGATATATTCTCCAAGACTATTCTCCTGGGAGGATCAGAACTTGTCTTTTCAAGCGGGCAAAAGTCCGTCTGAGTGTCCCGTCCATTAATTATTGTGGACCACAATGCAGCTCTGTAACACAAAGCATGCAATCATGCGTCCCACAAACACGCCCTCACATAGAACTTGTCACTTAATGGCAGTATCATGACAGCACAACAGTCACCTGAGTGGTTTGAAGCTGCATTGGTCAATGTACAAACAGGCATGCGATAGCCACAGAGCATTGATGCAAGTGAATTTGTGACTGGAACAAGGCATGACGTGCTGGCCATGACTGCACGTGCTGATAAGTGCTGGTGAGCGCAAAGGCAGCACGCAGCGTCTGATCTCTACAAGACAGCCATATCACATCATGCAGAGTATGTGAGCTCCTGCAATGGGACCTGCAGCAGCAGACAAGTGGACCAAAAACAAGTTCTGTTAGTGAGCATGCCATGAGCCTCTTGAGGCGGCAGCCTGTAGCTGCTGACAGGTGTCTGAACTTGACGGTCATGGTCTCAGTGGCAATACAATGACAGCATAGATGTCTAGTTTCAGCATGCAGTAGCTTACAGTGTAGAGGTCAGTGTGGCCAGCCTTAATCGGCCTTCTCTGCTGCCTGCTGCTTGCACTGGCAGATGCACCAGCAGATGCATGAGCAGGTGCAGGGAAGCCAAATCCAGGCGGGGTAGTGATGGGACGCCCTGAGCTGGGGTCCAGGAGGGAGCCAGCTGGGGGCGCCCGCCGGAATGCAGGGGATTGAGCTTTCCTGGTGGGTGTCACTGGAACTGATGTGTCAGCCAACTGAGAGCTGAAACACTGCACAAGGCAGCACAATCCTTCAATAGGCGGTCATCAGATCTGACAATGGTCTTGCCACGCAGTTGATGATGCAGTTGAATGTGCTCCGTGCAGTTTGATTGCCCTATGACGCCATGGGACTGCATCAAGGCTGCTCAAAGCAATGCATGTAGAAGAGCTATCTTGAGGCTGTTGTTGCCCTTGCAAGGTTCAGTTGTCCATGGTGAGCACCGACCTGTTTGGTCTGGTGCATGCTGCCTTCATGTGCTGCCAGCACGTTCTGAAGAGTATCAAAGTCTATGTTTGGGTACCATTGCCTCAGCTTATCCAGCTTGTCCATCATGGTGGGGTCCTGAGCCACCAACCACCCAATTTCATCCACCTGAAACACAATGAGCCCACAGTCATACTGATGTGCAGCTACATACAGCTTGACTGACTGCTTTGGCCTCAACATCTCTATTTGGTGCCAACACAAAGATTTTTGTCTCATCAGCAGCTTGGAACAACAGTCTAGCTTGAGTTGGTGATGATTGGCCGCTGCAGCATAACAATTGTCTGCCAGCATGAGTGATGAGCAACTAAGCAAAGGCACTCACATCCAGCCTTTGTATGGAGAGGGGCATACCTTATCGGGTGCAGGTGCGGGCGGAAACTCCTCCTTCTCAAGCCTCAGAGCAATAGCATGATCCCTGGCCTCTGCAGCTTGCCTTGCTGCATCCTGCAAATTTGCACGCCTTCAAGTGAGATGCTGCCAGACTAGGCAGGCAAAGCTCAGATGTTGTACCAACAGATACAAAGACTTTGAAGGATACAGAGTGCCATACCAACAAGGCATGCAGCATCACAGCATAGAGCAGGACTGGCATCACGCGATGGCTGCAACCTACTGTGCGTGGCAGTACTAGTTGTCATGAGCACAGCTGAAATGCAAATTGCAGAGCTGTGCCTGGTATGGAATCCTCTGCCAGCATTCACAGACATCAATACTTGAAAGACTCTGACCTGCTCTTGCAATTCCTCCATGCGCTGCTGAAGGAGAGCATATGCGCTATCATAGACGCCATCTGTGGCTGTCAGCATCTGGGAGATCTCAGCATGACTGAGCTGAGAGAAGTGCTCCTTCAGCTTTGCAACCTTGTCTTCAAAGAGCAAGTTCTGCAGCCAGGCAGAACTTTCCAATTTAGTCTCATGATCAGGCATTACATGCTACATGACTTGACACAACAACTCAGCAGATGCTAGAGGCATTCTACAGCATGCGTAGCTGCCATTGGCACACATGCCCACCATGCGTTAAAAGTGTGTTATTCAAGCTGTAAGTTATAGCACACATCAAAGATGCCAGCTTGGAAGCTCACTTGTGGACAGTCCGGCCTGTAGAAGCGTGACTTTGGAGCACGCAATGGCAACTCAACCTCAGGCAGGCTCTCAGCAGCAACAGATGAGCTGTCGTAGTCTGACTCAGGTGAGCTATCGCTCCAATCAGGTTCTGTTGCATCCTTCTCTGATTGCCACTCAGCCAAGCAATTATCGCTGGCCTTGTTCATGTCATCGCCAGACTGTTGCAATGCACTTGCAATCATGCTATCTGGCGATGTGCAGAAAGCCCTTTGGGCAACAGGCTTCTGCCAAGCAGGAGGGCACCTCCCAGAGTAGTCGTCTTGCAGACAACTTTCCTGACAACTTTGCAGTGCTGAGTCAAGCTGCCCCCACCCAGCTGCTGAAGGCAACAACTGCTCAACTTGATAGTTATGGGAATCTGGCTCATTCTCCTTGAAGCAGAGGGAATACTCAGAGCATGGAAGCATCTCTGGACTTCTCGAGACATCGTCGCCGCTCATATCCGCTAGGTGTTGAGCTGCTGCTTCTTCGTCCAACTCCAGCTGTTCCAGAATGTCCTGTATGATGCTGTCAGGGTATTTAGGAAAGCGCAGATGCAGACGACTCACGGCGCTAGCGAGCTGGTTTTCTGGCTGACGACAGAGCTTGCCCGAGCCTGAACCGCTGAGCACTGCTGTTGAAGGCATTGAGACTTGGCAGCAACGTTTTTGTCAACAACTGCACAGCGCAAACTTGGTGAGGTAGGTTCTAGAAACGGGTGATGACACGGACACAAACGTGGAGTTGCAGGTATTTCCAGACCAGTCAACGCAGACAATTGCAAAAGGATGTTGCAAATGACTGCAGTTTCAAACTGTGCACAGGTGGGGTGTGGTGGGGTCCCACGTCAAGACAGCAAAAGACACAGCATCAAGGAGAAGACATACCTCCGCGAAAGCACGGCAAATCACTTCGTGTGACGTCAGTCAAGCTCACCTCTGATACACGGCTCTTGGTGAACTTCTATCAATGACACCGAGGTCAAGGACCGCTTCCGCAAAATGTGTGCTAGATTGAATGCTGAAGCGCGATGGATTCTAAACCCTGGCTTCAGATGCCGGACACATATTTGCGTCACGCAAATTGCGTCACGCAACAGCCCAACTCAACCGGTCAATACATTGCTGCAGGTAAGTCAGAGGTTAGTTGCATTCGCACCTCATGTAGCCTCACCCATTGTTGTCATATGTTTTGCTACGTCCAACTTGCAGTAGACTAAGTCGTGAAGTGACCAAGACTTGCAGCGCTCGGACTATGCTTTCATCCGTTCCACATTGAGAGATGAGATATAGTGCATTCATATAGCTGTCCAGCCAACCTATTGAGGTGGCTTGTGTTTGCAGATGAGCCTGAAACCTGTATGCAGGACGGACCCTTGAACATGCTTGCCGCGCCATATGACCAAAGCGCCCCAGACAGTGCCTTGCTTGCGCAATGTCCTGCAGCTGCTGCTGGAGAGTTGCTTAGCACAGTCAGCAGTGCAGACTGCGAGCAGAAGAATGACACACTTCAGTCAGCTATTCCTTGCGCTGACCCATCACAGAAGAATGTGCAGCAGCCTGCTATGCCTCAAACTGTTCATGGCCTTCCTGCATCAGCATTTCCTGCACCTGATCAGCAGTCCTGCAGATTCTTGCAAAGCACTGCTGCAGCTGATTTTGCACTTTGTCAGACAGATGGAGGTCAAAAGTCATACTCTGGTTCTGTTCCAGTCTCTCATTCCCAGCAATGTTCCAAATCTCTGAACACAAGGCAGTCCTCAAGCAGTGGGACACCTGCAGAAGACTCTTGCGCAAAAGCATTCAGCCTTTCTGACTGGAATCCACTGCTGCGCCAGCCGCAAGAGCAGTTTATTCCAGACTCAGCCTGGCATACAGATGCTGCATCCCCAATATCTCAAAGCAGCTTTACATCTGGCAAGACCAGCCTGGCCATAGCCGATACTCTGTTGAGTGACTTGTTCCCACAGCCCAGGGCCAGCTTGCATTCTCCTGACATGCAGCCAGCCTTAATTCAGCCTGGCTCACTAGCCTCCAGGAATGCCAGCACTCAGCAGTCAGCTTTCTCAAACTCTGCACCTCTGTTTGCTGGTGAAACCGTCCCTGGGGACGCGGATGCCAAGTTAGATCAGCTGCTGGCCATCTTCTGTGATCTTCCTGAGAGGGTGATTGCAAACGCCTTGCAGCAAGCTGCCTATGATGTTGGTGTAGCCAGCTACCAGTTGCAAGTGGCTGGGGTGGGAATGTCATGCAAAGGATGATGGTGTCCCATCTGCTGCTGCTGCTGCTGCTGCTGCTGCTGCTGCTGCTGAGAGTCTTCCTCTTGAGCCTGAACCTCCAGAGCAGGCTCAAGGTTCTCTGATGGGTGAAACACAGTCTGTACAGGTCAGCTGTCATGACAACAACAACCCTTTGCATACATGAAAGTTTTTCCCTTGCCATGATGTTGCAGCAGGAAAGATAGCAGCAATGTGTGATCACATTGACATCGTCTGCTGGCATTGATCTTGACCCCATATAGCATCTAAGCTGTGAGGGATGTCTGCTTCTGAGAAGTGCTTCAAAGCTTGGTCATCATGCTTCAAACAAGTTTAGAAGCTCGCTCGCTGATGATGTGCAGGATCTGAGCTTCACAGACACGCTTGTCAAGCTGAAGCAGCAGTTCCATCAGCTCAGCAGGGATGAGGTGTTGCAGTACCTGGACGCCTCAGCTGGGAACTATCACACTGCATTTGCTCTGATACAGCAATGCCTGGGGGAGGATTTTGATGAGCAGGTGAGATGCTTTGTTTGCAATCACTGCCATGCCAGTTGAACTCAGAGATTCAAAGTTGGACCAGCCTGAATGTCTACATGCACAAGTGCAGTTGAGTTGTGCACCCTGTTTTGTGTTGCAGCGGCATGGTGTCCCCTTCTGTTGTGATGCTCCTGTGCTCTCAAAATTGTTGATTCTACCTGGGGTCTGTGCATAGAGCCCACCAATGCACAAAATCCACCCTTTGCGGAGGCTTTTGGTCCAGAAGCATGCTTGCCTGTTGTTTGACAGCGTACTGAGGCACAGTGTGCAACCTATGCAGGACTCAGCAAAGCAAGCCCTTGAGCTGACAGACCTTGCAGTTGCACAGCAGCTTCAGAAGGAGGAAGACTCATCACCCAAGTCTGTGCTTGACCAGTCTGCAAGCAGCAGCATACATGAGCTGGCACCTATGCAGGTACGAAGCCTTCAGCTTTTGGCATGCAAAGAGCATTTTTGCACGACCTATGCAAGTACAGATATCGCTGAATTGATGTGTGTGAGAGGTGCCACCTGTTACAGCGTGCCCTGTCACAGCATGGTCTGCGTCAAGTGCTTACAGTGATGACGCTGCTGGTCTTGTCAGCTGTCACAATCAGGAAGCCTCGTCAAATGCTTATCCAGTTGCAAGCTGATGCGGCACCTGACTGATGGCTAGAATGGCCTTGGGTCATCTTTGCCCTAAGACATACCTGCTAACTGTTGCAATTATTGGCACTGTCCTGCAAGATTGCATGCGTCAAGCCCTTCAGTTTCTGTTATGCGTCTGAGTTACTGTACTGAATCGCTGGTGATTTTTCCTGTTTGCAAGAGCACCTGTGCGAGTTGTTACATGCTGTGCTGACAACTTTGTTTGTTTGCAAGAGTACCTATGTGAGTTGTTACATGCAGTACTGACAATTTCGTGTGCGTGCAGGAGACTGCTGCTAAGTGGCCAGTGACTGAAGACGCAAGCATGCAGCGCATGATGGAGAAGCTGAAGGGACAATTCCCGCATGTCAGCTAT
>JAABUO010008941.1_pt1 | contig 11261 bp, 9 predicted proteins | sample 5559291 | NCBI WGS metagenome assembly JAABUO01 (sample SAMN10711878, study PRJNA513372) | rock metagenome | isolation source: Antarctica rocks | place: Antarctica: Victoria Land, Finger Mt sud | reverse complement strand
CCAACTCGGCCTGGCCTATGACTACCTGGCCGAGGCCGCTCTGATGGACCTCGACGACCTCGAGCGCAACACCCGCGACGGCCTGCACGTGGCCTCCCTGGCCGGGACCTGGATCGCCCTGGTCGCCGGGTTGGCCGGCATGCGGGCACGCGAGGGGTCGCTGAGCTTCGCCCCGCGCCTGCCCGAGGGCCTCACCCAGCTCGGGTTCTGCATCATCTTCCAAGGACGGCACCTGCGCGTGCAGGTGCGGCACGACGCGACGAGCTACCAGCTGGCGGCAGGCGATCCGTTGACGCTGTTGCACTTCGGTGAGGAGACCACGGTGTCCGGCACCGACCCCGTGTCCTGCCGCACCCCACCGCTGCGGGGGGTGCATCCCGGGAGCGCGCCAGCGACCCAACCCGCAGGCCGTGCGCCACGGCGCCGCGGCGCCAGAAATGACGTCGACGCACGGGAAGGAACACCATGAGCGGGCGGCAGGAACCGGTGGACATCCACGCCTACGCCGCTTGGTTGTTCGACCTCGACGGGGTCTTGACGAAAACCGCCGAGGTGCACGCCGCGGCGTGGAAACAGGCCTTCGATGAGTTCCTCGAGCAGGAGAGCGCCCGCACCGGTGCGACTTTTGCGCCGTTCGACCCGGCCGGGGACTACCAGCGCTACGTTGACGGGGAGCCCCGCGCGGACGGGGTGCGGAACTTTCTCGCCGCCCGCAACATCAGCCTGCCCGAGGGCACCGAGCACGACCGGCCGGATGCCCGCACGGTCACCGGACTCGGCAACCGGAAGAACGACTTGGTCTTGCAGGTCCTCAAGACGCAGGGCGTCGCCAGCTATCCCGGCGCGATCAGGCTTGTTCGGGCATTGCACGCCCACGGGACGCCGATGGCGGTGGTCTCGGCCAGCGAGAACACCGCGGCGGCGCTGGCTGCGGCCGGGATCGCGGAGCTGTTCGACGCCCGCATCGACGGCCACGTCGTCAAAGACCGACATCTGGCCGGCAAACCCGCACCCGACAGCTACCTCGCCGGAGCCGAAGCGCTCGGCGTCGACCCGTCCGGCGCGTTGGTCGTCGAAGACGCCCTCGCCGGGGTCGAGGCAGGCCGGGCCGGACACTTCGGGCTGGTGGTCGGCGTCGACCACCACGACCACGCCGAGCAGCTGCGCAACCATGGCGCCGACGTGGTCGTCACCGACCTCGCCGATCTGCTGAGCGACGACGACCTAACGGCCGACGCCGGCCGGTAGCTCCGAACGCCTACGGCTTCGGCCTGTTCACGAGCGAACACTCTGGACCTGCTGCCCGATGAGGTCGACGCCGCCACCGGCGCCTTCATCGGCAACTTCCCCCAAGGGCCGAGTCACATTCGCTGGTGAACGCGGCCCTTGCGATCGACAAAAGGGCCAGCCAGCAGCGTCGATAGGACTGCTGGTGCGGAAGGGCACCGAGACACGACTGCGTTCCGATACGTTGTTGTGATGGTGAGGTGGGGCGTCCATGGTGCTTGGTGCTCACCCGAGCTGTTCCAGGAAGCCGAGGAACTCGACGGCGCACCCCTGCGCGGTCATCGGCGTCGTCCGTACCGCAGGAACAAGTAGCTCTCGGATTCGAGCACGTGGTTGAGCTCCAGGGACAGGGGTGGGGCGATTTCGGGGCCGTTGAGGATCCGGGGTGCGTGACCGGACACGACCAGCGGGGACAGGGTCAGGCATAGCTCGTCGAGCAGGTCGGCGGCGGCGAGCTGGGCGCTGACGCGGGGTCCGCCCTCGGCCAGCACGTTGCCAACTCCTCGGTCGGAAAGGGCTTTCATGGCAACGTGGAGGTCGACGGTCATGTCACCGGCCACGATGACCTCGGCGACCGCCGCCGCCCGCTCCCGCTGGTGCGTGTCCGCGCTGGTGGTGGTCAGGATCAGGGGGCGCTGCTCGGCTTGGGTGAAGAACGGGGCGTCCCAGTCCAGGTCGCAGGACCGGGTCAGGACGGCGATGGTGGGCACCGGAGCCAGTCCCCACCCCTGCCGGCGGGTGCGGGTCTCCCCGTCCAGGCGGGCGGGGCCGTAGCTCTCGGCACGCACAGTTCCGGCACCGACGAGGATCAGGTCGGTCAGCGACCGCAGGGTGGCGAACACGGTGTGATCGGCGCCCCCGCCCAGGCCGGCCGTCCGGTCCTTCAGCGCGGCGGCACCGTCGGCGCTGGCGATCATGTTCAACCGCACCGCAGGCCGGTGCGTCCCCTCCCACAGCATCCGGCCGTAGGCGTCGACCGGATCCACCGAGCGCACCGGGTCGGGGAACAACCGCTGCAGGATGGCCGGCACGCGCTCAGCGCCCGCTCGTGGTGAGCTGCTGGTGCTTGGCGGCGATACTGCTGAGCAGACTCGTCCACGACCGGTCGAAGGCGGCGGCACCGTCGCGTTGCAGCTGCTCGGCCAGGGCGTGGTGGTCGATCCAGGCGTCGGCAAAGACTGACAGGGTGGCGTCGGCGTCGCCGCCATCGGGTGGCATCAGGTCCCCGATCTGTCCGTGGTCGGCGAACGCGGCCAGGGTGGCCTCGGGCATGGTGTTGATGGTGAACGGGGCGGCCAGCGCGCTCACATACAAGACGTCGGGTGCGGCGGGGTTCTTGGTGGAGGTGCTGGCCCACAACAGCCGCTGGGCGCGGGCACCTTCGTTGGCCAGCCGACCCCAGCGAGGCGAGTCGAGGAGCTCTCGGTAGGCGCGGTAGGCCTGTCGCGCCACGGCGATACCCAGGCGGTCCCGGAGCTCGGCGGGTACCTGGTCGGCGACCGCGGTGTCCCACCGGCTCACGAACACCGAGCCCACCGACGGCACGACCGGGTTCAGACCGGCCTGCACCCGGCGCTCGATGCCCCGCAGGTAGGCCTCGGCCGAGGCTTGGTACTGGGCGGCGGAGAACAGCAGCGTCACGTTGATGGGCAGCCCGGCGAAGGTGCATTCCTCGATCGCGGGGAGGCCCTCGGGGGTGCCGGGGATCTTGATGAAGATGTTGGGGCGTTCCGCCTTGGCGTGCAGTTTCTTGGCTTGCGCGATGGTGGCTGCGGTGTCGTGTACCAGCAGGGGGGAGACCTCCAGCGAGACCCACCCGTCGACACCGTCGGTGCGCTGGTGGACCGGTGCGAACAGGTCAGCGGCCCGACGCAGATCACTCAGCGCCAATTCGAAGAACACGTCCTCGTCGGTCCCGCCGGCCGCCTTGTGGGTGGCGATGTCGGCGTCGTAGTCCGCGCCGGCCTCGATGGCCTTGTCGAAGATTGTGGGGTTGGAGGTGAGCCCGGTGATCGCGTTGTCGGTGATGTAGCGGGCCAGCGTGCCCTCCTCGAGCAGCCCGCGGGTGATGTTGTCCAGCCACAGGCTCTGACCAATCTCATGCAGTCGCTGCGTCGGTCGCTGCTGGGGTGATGTTCGCTGAGGCGATGTCATGGTGTGGTTCTCCTTGGTGGTGTGCGTCAGGCCTGGACCAACCGGTGGGCGGCCTCGACGATGTGGCGGGCGGAGATGCCGGCCGCGTCGAGGAGTTCCGCCGGGGTCCCGGAGGTGGGTAGGCCGGCTACAGCGAGGTGCGCGACGTGCAGCGCGGGCACTGCCGCGTCGGCGAGGGCCGCGAGCACGGCGGCGCCGAGGCCGCCTTCGGGGTAGTGGTCCTCGACCATGACCAAACGGCCCTCGGTCACCCGGGCAGCTTGCACCAGGGTGGCGCGGTCGATGGGCTTGACCGAGTAGGCGTCGATGACCCGCACCGCGATGCCCGAACCGCGCAGTTGTTCGGCGGCGGCAAGGCACTCGTGCAGCGTCACACCGGCCCCGATCAGGGCCACTTGGTCGTGGTCGGTGGCCTGGTGGACCTTGGAGCCACCGACCGGAAACCGCTCGTCGGGTGGGTAGAGCACCGGGTAGGCGCCGCGGGTGGTGCGGAGATAGACGATGCCGGGGGTGTCGGCCATGACGGCCACGAGCGCCGCGGTGGCGGGCGCATCGGCAGGGTAGAGCACGACGGAGCTGTGCACCGCCTGCAGGGACGCGAGGTCTTCCAACGCCATCTGGGAGGGGCCGTCCGCACCGATCTCGACGCCGCAGTGCGAACCGACCAGGCGGATGTTCACCTCGGAGATCCCGGCCATCCGGACGAAGTCGTAGGCGCGGGAGAAGAACGCTGCGAACGTGGTCGCGTACGCCACATAGCCGCGGACCGACAACCCGACGGCCGCGGCCACCAGCTGGCACTCGGCGATGAACACCTCGAAGTACCGTTCGGGGCAGACCTTCTGGAACTCCGCGGCACCGGTGGAGTTGCCGACCTCGCCGTCCAGGACCACCACCTCGGGCCGGGCGGCCATGGCCGCCACCGCGGCGCCGAAGGCGACGCGGGTCGCGACCTTCTCACCCAGCTCCCAGGTCGGCAGGCTCACCGCAGCGGTGGGGTCGGGGGTGATGGCCGGGGTTCCCTCAGCGGGCGGGGGCGTGGTGATCTGCAGCCGGGTTACCCCGCCCAGGGCGGGGATGGCGCGTTCGGCCATGTCCGGCGGGAGGGCCTTGCCGTGCCAGCCGTTCTTGTTCTCGATCTCGGGGACGCCTTTACCCTTGATGGTGCGGGCCAGCAGCACCGTGGGTTGATTGCCGTCGGCGCGGGCTTGGGTCAGGGCCTGGTCGATGGCGGTCAGGTCGTGGCCGTCGACGATCAGCGGGCGGGCGCCGAAGGCCTGCACCCGGGCGGCGTAGCGGTCCAGGTCCCACTCCAGCTCGGTGGGCCCCCGCTGCCCGAGGCGGTTGACGTCGATGATGGCGGTGAGGTTGCCGAGTTGGTAGTAGCTGGCCTTGTCCAGGGCCTCCCAGATCGAGCCCTCGGCGGTCTCGCTGTCCCCGCACAACACCCAGACGTGGTAGGGCAACTTGTCCAGGTAGCGCCCGGCCAGGGCCACCCCGACCGCGTCGGGCAGGCCTTGGCCCAGCGATCCGGTGGCCACGTCCACCCAGGGCAGCCCGGGTGTGGGGTGTCCTTCCAGGCGGGCACCGTTTTGGCGGTAGGTGGTGATGAGCTCGTCCTCGCTGACCACCCCGACCGACCGGAACATCGAGTACAGCAACGGGGAGGCGTGGCCCTTGGAGAAGATCAGGTGATCATTGGTCGGCAGGTCCGGCTGGTCCCAGTCGTAGCGCAGGTGCCCGACCAGCAGGGTGGCCATCAGGTCCGCGGCCGACAGCGAAGACGTGGGATGGCCGGAGCCGGCCTGGGTGCTGCACCGGATGGAGTCCACCCGCAGCTGAGCCGCGAGCCGGCGGGTGAGTTCGAGCTGATCTGTGATCGTCACGGTGCTGGTCATGACCGGGCGCCCGAGGGTGCCGGTGCGCCACTGACCAGATCGGTCAGGGACACGCCGGGGTCGACGAGCATCGACCGGTCGACGTGGACGCCGGAGCGCACCAGGGCTTGGATGGCGTCGGTCTGGTCCCAGATGTTGACGTTCATCCCGGCCAGCACCTTTCCGCTGCCCACCCAGAAGGCGATGAACTCTCCCTTGGTCACGTCGCCCCGCAAGACCACCTCGTCGTAGCCGCCGCGGGCGACGTACCCGGAGTACTCCATGCCCATGTCGTACTGGTCGGAGAAGAAGTAGGGCACCCGGTCGTAGGACGCGGACCGCCCCATCATGTTGGCCGCGACCACCGGCCCCTGGTTCAGTGCGGCCGACCAGTGCTCCAGGCGCAGATGGGTGCCCAACAGCGGGTAGTAGGCGTTGGCCACATCTCCGGCGGCGAACACGTCGGGATCGGCGGTGGCCAGGTGCTCGTCGACGACGACGCCGTTGTCCACGGCCAGGCCGGTGGCTTCGGCGAGCCTGGTGTTGGGGGTGATGCCCACCCCGACCACGACCACATCGGCTTCGATGACACGGCCATCCCCCATCCGGACCCCGGTGGCCACGCCGTTCTGTCCGACGATCTCGGCGACCGTGACCCCCAATTGCAGTTGCACCCCGTGGTTGCGGTGCAGCTCGGCGTAGTACTCGGCCATCTCCCGGCCGAGCACTCCCAGCAGCGGCAGCTCGGACATCTCCAGCACCGTCACCTCGCAGTCGGCGGCGCGGGCGGCGGCCGCGGTCTCCAGGCCGATCCAGCCTGCCCCGATGATCGCAACCCGCTTCGCGGTGGCGAACGCGGCCCTCATCGCCTCGCAGTCGGCCAACCCCCGTAGATACAGCACCCCGGCGAGGTCGTTGCCGGGCACGGAGAGACGCCGAGGCGAGGAACCGGTGGCCAACGCCAGCTTGTCGTAGACGATCGGCGCAGCGCCCTCGACGGTCACCTCGTGCGCGGCCCGGTCGATGGCGGTGACTCGGGTGCCCAGGCGCAGGTCCACATCGTGCTCGGCGTACCACCCCTTCGGGTGAACGTAGATCTTCTCCACCTCGGACTTGCCCTGCAGGTAGTCCTTGGACAGCGGGGGCCGGTCGTAGGGACGTTCGTTCTCCTCGCCGAGCAGAATGATCCGACCGTCGAACGCCTCCGTGCGCAGTGCCTCGGCGGTTTTGGCCCCCGCCAACCCGGCGCCCACGATCACGAATGTCTGCTGCGTCTGTGTCATACCGTCATCTTGCTCCGGACGGGGGGACGGCCAACAGGGTCTTTGGACCAAAGTTTCTGCGGCCCGCGGATGAGCACCTCGGATCCGTCCTGGCACCGCGCCACGTTCAGAGACCAACCAACCCTGGCGTGGCCGCGCTCAGCTCAGTCGCGGAGATGGCTGCGGTGGAGCGCTGGTCGAGCACACTGGACCCGCTATCCCCCGCGGGGAGCGGCGATGCGGGTCCGTGGGGTGGCGGTGGTGCGGGCGAGCTCGTCCTCAGCACCCGCCGGGACCGCGACCAGGTGATCTGTTCGAGGACGCCTCGACTCTCTCGTGGTCTACTTCTCGCAATCCCGCACACCCCATCGAGGAGCGTCCATCGTGAGCATCGACCAGCCGCCCACGGCCCGCGACCGTGTCGTTGTGGGTGTCGACGGTTCAGAACACTCCCGCCAGGCGCTGCGCTGGGCAGGTTTCCTCGCGCACACCATGGGGGCCGGCCTGGAGGCCGTCACGGTCTGGCAGTCCGTCGCGGGCTATGGGTGGGCCACCGCCGGGTGGGCGGGGGCACCGACCGAGTGGGATCCGAACGGGGACGCCCGACGGGCACTCGTCGCCACCCTGGATGAGGTTTTCGGGGAGCAACCCCCACCGGAGTTGCAGATCACGGTGCGCGAGGGCAACACCGCGAAAGAGTTGTTGGAGGTCAGCACGAGCGCCCGGGTGCTGGTGGTCGGCAGTCGCGGACACGGAGGTTTCGCCGGGCTGCTCCTCGGCTCGGTGAGCACCGCGTGCGCGGAACACGCCCGGTGCCCAGTGTTCGTCGTGCACGGCAGCACAGCACCGCCTCCCTGACTGGTGCGCGCCGACGCCGTGCCGCACGGGGCACACCGGACGCGGGAGGGCTCGATTGCCCTCAGTCGCGTCGACGGCGCCCCGGGTGGCCGGGGTGTCGTGGTGGCGAAGTTCCCCGGGTTGTCGGGGGACTGCGCGGTCGCGCGGATCACCGAATGGCAGCATGTCCGGCATGCAGCGGATTTCTTTGGAGGCCTTGGCCCGTCAGCAGATGGAACGGGCGGCGACGCACAGCGGGCACGCCGCGGACACCGTGGTGGGCGGTCATGAACGGGTGCTGCGCCAGACGGTGGTCGCCTTGATCGCCGGCGCTGAACTCGGCGAGCACGAGAACCCGGGGGAGGCGACGGTGCACGTTCTGCGGGGCCGGGTCCGGTTGACCTCGGGGGAGGAGTCCTGGGAGGGACGGTCGGGCGACCTGCTGAAGGTTCCCAACGCCCGGCACAGCTTGCAGGCGCTGGAGGACTCCGCGGTCTTGCTGACCGTGGCCAAGCTCCCCTGAGGCCGCCGCGACCGGTGGTTGAGGCGGTTCAGCGGGGCCTACGATGCGCGGGTGGTCCTCACCGATCGGCATCAGCGGCGTAGGACAGCGATGCGCTCGACCGTGGCCTACAAGGCCGCGATGGCAGTCTCCGGGCTGATCATGGTGCTGTATCTGCTGGCCCACATGTACGGCAACCTCAAGGCGTTCTCGGGCAAGGCGGCCTTCGACGGCTACGCCGAGCATCTGCGGGAGATCGGCGAACCCGTGCTGCCACACGCGGGGGCGTTGTGGATCATCCGCGTGGTGTTGCTCGTCAGTGTTCTCGTGCATTTCTATTCCGCCCTGATGTTGTGGCGTCGGGCTCATGTGGCGTCGAGTCGAGGCGCCGCCGGGCAGCGTTATCAGAGCACCAAGAACCGGCGCGGGGTACAGCGCACCTACGCCTCGTTCACCCTCCGCTGGGGCGGCCTCGTCGTGGCCCTGTTCATCGTTTACCACCTGCTGCACCTGTCCGCGGACTACATCGCCCCCGGGGGTGCGTCGAACAGCCCCTACGAGCGTCTGGTGAACGGTTTCCAGATCTGGTGGGTGGTATTGAGTTACACGATTGCCTTGCTCGCGGTGGGCTTCCACATACGGCACGGATTTTGGAGTGCCTTCGCCACGTTGGGCGCGAACACGAGTGTGCCGCGTCGCCGCCATCTCAACCAGCTGGCCGTCGTGATTTCCCTGGTGATCACGGTGGGATTCCTCGTCCCGCCGTTCGCGATCTTTTTCGGATGGATCGGCCGATGACAACGCTGTTTACCCAGGGCGGTGCCGTCCATGACGGCAAGGTGCCCGAGGGCCCGATCGAGGGCCGCTGGGACACCCGGCGCTTCGACGCCAAGCTGATCAGCCCCGCCAATCGACGCAAGCTCTGCGTGCTCGTCGTCGGGACCGGGCTGGCCGGTGCGTCCGCGGCGGCGACGCTGGGCGAGGCGGGCTACCGGGTGAGCAGCTTTTGCTATCAGGACAGTCCGCGGCGGGCGCACAGCATCGCCGCCCAGGGCGGCATCAATGCCGCGAAGGACTACCGCAACGACGGAGACAGCATCCGGCGGCTGTTCTACGACACCATCAAGGGCGGCGACTTCCGGTCCCGGGAGTCCAACACCTACCGCCTCGCGCAGGTCAGCGCGGCGATCATCGACCAGGCCGTGGCCCAGGGGGTGCCGTTCGCCCGGGAGTACGGCGGCCTGTTGGACAACCGGTCCTTCGGCGGTGTGCAGGTCTCCCGCACCTTCTACTCCCAGGGCCAGACCGGGCAGCAGCTGCTGCTGGGCGCCTACCAGGCGCTGGAACGCCAGGTGGCCGCAGGCACCGTGGTCACGCACACCCGGCACGAGATGCTGGAGCTGATCGTCGTCGACGGCAAGGCCCGCGGGGTGATCGTGCGGGACATGGTCACCGGTGAGATCGAAACCCACTTCGCCGACGCGGTGGTGCTGGCCTCGGGTGGGTACGGCAACGTCTACTACCTCTCGACCAATGCCATGGGGTGCAACGTGACCGCCACGTGGCGCGCACACCGGCGGGGTGCGCTGTTCGCCAATCCCTGTTTCACCCAGATCCACCCCACCTGCATCCCGGTCAGCGGGGACTACCAGTCCAAGCTGACGCTGATGAGCGAGTCGCTGCGCAACGACGGCCGCATCTGGGTGCCGCGCAACCCCGACGAGGACCGCGCCCCCCGCGACATCCCCGAAGCCGACCGTGACTACTACCTGGAACGGACCTACCCGGCGTTCGGCAACCTCGTGCCCCGCGACGTCGCCTCCCGCGCCGCGAAGAACGTGTGCGACGAGGGACGCGGCGTCGGACCCGGTGGGCTCGGGGTCTACCTCGACTTCGCCGATGCGATCGACCGGCTGGGGCGCGACGGCATCGAAGAACGCTACGGGAACCTGTTCGCCATGTACCACCAGATCACCGGGGAGAACCCCTACAAGGTGCCGATGCGGATCTACCCGGCGGTGCACTACACGATGGGCGGCCTGTGGGTCGACTACGACCTGCAGAGCTCCATCCCCGGACTCTTCGTCGTCGGGGAGGCCAACTTCTCCGACCACGGCGCCAACCGGCTCGGCGCGAGTGCCCTCATGCAAGGCCTCGCCGACGGCTACTTCGTCCTGCCGAACACGATCAACGACTACCTCGCTGCCGGCCCCTTCTCCGAGCTCGACGCAACCCACCCAGCGGCGCGGGAGGCCGCCGAAGCGGTCCAGGAGCGTATCGAGAAGTTGTTGTCCATCGACGGCACCCGGACGGTGGACTCCTTTCACCGGGAGCTGGGCCAGATCATGTGGGAGAACTGCGGCATGGCACGCAACGCCGACGGGCTGACCGACGCCATCCGGCGCATCCGCGAGCTCAAGGACGAGTTCTGGAGCGATGTCCGCGTCACCGGGGAGAACGAGGAGTTCAACCAGACCCTGGAACGCGCCGGGCGGGTCGCCGACTTCTTCGAGCTGGGCGAGCTGATGTGCATCGACGCGTTGCACCGCACCGAGTCGTGCGGCTCGCATTTTCGCACCGAAAGCCAGACCGCCGACGGCGAGGCGCTGCGGCGCGACGACGAGTTCTCCTACGTCGCCGCCTGGGAATTCGCCGGAAAGGACGCCGCGCCGGTCCTGCACAAGGAAGAGCTGCTCTTCACCGACGTCAAGATGAACCAGCGGAGCTACAAATGAACATCACCGTCCGCGTGTGGCGACAGCGCAACCGGCAAGCCAAGGGCGGTATGGTCAGCTACCGCGTTGGGGACGTCTCCCCGGACATGTCGTTCCTGGAGATGCTCGACGTCCTCAACGAGCAACTCACCCTGTCCGGGGACGACCCGATCGCGTTCGACAGCGACTGCCGGGAAGGCATCTGCGGCGCCTGCGGTGTGGTCATCGACGGCGTCGCGCACGGCCCCGACGAACTCATCGCGACCTGCCAGCTGCAGATGCGCAGCTTCAACGACGGCGACGTCATCGACGTCGAACCCTGGCGCGCCGCGGCGTTCCCGATCATCAGAGACCTCGTCGTCGACCGCAGCTCCTTCGACCGGATCATCGCGGCCGGGGGCTACATCAGCGCACCCACCGGCTCCGCCCCGGACGCACAGGCCCAGCTGATCCCCAAGGACGACGCCGACCTCGCTTTCGACGCCGCCATCTGCATCGGCTGCGGTGCCTGCGTGGCAGCGTGCCCCAACGGGTCGGCAATGCTGTTCGCCGGCGCGAAAGCCTCCCACCTCGGGCTGCTGCCCCAGGGTCAGCCCGAACGCCATGCCCGCGCGCTGCAGATGATCAA
>JAABUO010008940.1_pt1 | contig 11262 bp, 12 predicted proteins | sample 5559291 | NCBI WGS metagenome assembly JAABUO01 (sample SAMN10711878, study PRJNA513372) | rock metagenome | isolation source: Antarctica rocks | place: Antarctica: Victoria Land, Finger Mt sud | reverse complement strand
CCGTCCTGGTGCCAGAGGCGGCGCTGACCCGGTTCTGCGCTGCCTGCTTTGAAGCGGTAGGTGTGCCGGCCGGGGACGCTCGGACTGCCGCGGCGAACCTTGTCGAGGCCGACCTGCGCGGCGTGCACAGCCATGGCGTGATGCGCCTGCCCATCTACTTGCAGCGCCTCGCCGCCGGGGCCATCGACCCGCGTCCGGTTATCCGGGTGGTTCGGGAGACCCCGACCTCGCTGGTGTTGGACGGGGGCAACGGCTTGGGCCAAGTGGTCGGCATGGCGGCGATGCGCTTGGTCATCGAGAAGGCGCGTGCCGACGGCGGCGCCTGCGTGTTCGCCTCGGTCCGCAACAGCAACCACTACGGCGCCGCAGCTTACTATGCCGAGATGGCTGTGCCGCACGGCATGATCGGCATCAGCACGACGATCGGCGGCATCAACCACATGGTGCCCTGGGGCGGGGCGGAGGCGATGCTGGGCAACAATCCCTTCGCCATCGCCATGCCCGCCGGAACCGAGCCGCCCGTCGTGCTCGACATGGCCTGCAGCGTCGCCGCTCGCGGCAAGATCATCGTCGCCGCGAAAGAAGGTCGGTCGATCCCCGCGGACTGGGCCGTGGGGCCCGATGGGCAGCCCACAACGGACGCCGCGCGCGCGCTGGAAGGCTTCGTGCAGCCTGTCGGTGGGCCGAAGGGCTACGCGCTGACCCTGGTCATGGGGCTACTGAGCACGATGCTCTCGGGCGCCGGGTTCGGCACCGAGGTGACGCACATGTACGACGACATGGAGCGGCCGCAAAACATCGGGCACTTAATGGGCGTGCTACCGGTCGGCCTGTTCGAGGACGAGGCTTCCTACCGAGCACGCATGGACAAGGCGATACAGGAGGTCCGCGGCGTGCGGCGTGCCGACGGCGTCGACCGCGTCTTTCTGCCGGGCGAGCGCGAGGCGATCGCGATGGCGAAGCGGCGACTGGCGGGCATCCCGGTCGGGGCAGGCGTGCTAGCGGAGCTGCGGACGCTCGGCGCGCAGTACGGAGTGGCGTTAGCATGATCGAACCGACCGGCCGCGCCGCGCTGGGCACGCGCAGCGTGCAGGTCAGTCGGCTGGGCTTTGGGTCAGCGCCGCTGGGCGGCCTATTGCGGGCGACGACGGCCGAAGACGCGTGCGATGCAGTCGATGCCGCGTGGGAGGCGGGACTGCGGAGCTTCGACACTGCTCCGCAATATGGCGGCGGCATGGCGGAGCAGCGGCTAGGCGCGGCCTTAGCCCCGCGCCCGCGCGCCCGTATGACGGTGTCCAGCAAGGTGGGCAAGCTGGTTGAGGTGCTGCCTGGCGACGCAGGGGCCGGCATCTTCGTCGGCGCACCGTCGCACCGGATCAACTATGACTACTCCTATGATGGCGTCATGCGCTCCCTGGACGCAAGCCTACGCCGCACCGGGCTGGAGCATTTCGACGTGCTGCTGATCCACGATATAAATCGCAAATACCACGGCGACGCCGTATTCGTGCGGCTGAGCGAGGCGCTGTCAGGCGCATGCCGGGCGCTGCGGTCTTTGCGCGACCAGCACGTGATCCGCGCCTTCGGCCCTGCCGGGAACGAGATTGACGTCACCCTCCGCTTTGTGCGTGAAGCGGATGTGGACTGCCTGATGCTGCCCGGGCGCTTTACCCTGCTTGACCGCGCGGCCGAAGCCGAACTGCTGCCCGAGTGCGCGGCCCGGAACGTAGGCGTGCTGCTTGCGGCGCCGTTCGAGTCCGGCATCCTGGCCACCGGCGCCGTGCCGGGGGCCAGCTTCGCCTATGCGCCTGCCAACGCCGCCATACTGGCCAGGGTCGCCGAGATCGACGCGAAGTGCCGGGCGCACGGGGTGCCCCTGGCGGCAGCGGCGCTGCAGTTCCCGTTCCGGCACGCGGCCGTCGCCAGCGTGGTGGCGGGCATGCGCAGCCGGGCCGAGGTGGAGGCGAACATCGCGCTCATGCGAACCCCGGTCCCGTCGGCGCTGTGGGACGAGCTGGACCGGATACAGGAACGGGCGCGCCCATGAGGTTAGTTGTCGGATCGGACCATGCCGGGTTCAGCCTTAAGGGTGCCGTGCTGGCGCATCTGACGGGCCGGGGGCACGACGTACATGATGCGGGGTCCTTTGACCCTCATCCAGTGGACTTCCCTGACATCGCGCAGGCCGTGACCGCACGCCTCCTGGCCGGCCAGGCCGAGCGCGGGCTGCTGGTGTGCGGTACCGGCGTGGGCGCGGTCATCGCGGCCAACAAGGTGCGGGGTATCCGCGCGGCCGTCTGCCATGACATCCATTCGGCGCACCAGTCGGTCGAGCACGATGACGTAAATCTGATGTGTCTGGGCGCGCAGATCGTCGGGCCGTGGCTTGCGGTGGACCTCGTGGATGCCTTCCTATCCGCCACGTTCTCGACCGACGAGGATTGTCGCCGCCGAGTTGAGAAGCTGCACGCAATGGACCGTCAGCGGGGCTGATCGCCCGGCTCCGGCTCGCTGACCACATTGTTCCGCGGCAGGCCGATCCCGAGAGGCAGGTTGGGGGTCATCGCACCCTCGATCATCCCGACAGACCAGATCGAAGGCATCCCGGCCTTGCGCCGGATCGCCTCGAAGGGTGCACAACTCCTGGATCTCGGGACCGAACACGGTCTGCGAGGCGTTTTCGCGCGCAAGGGAGACACCTTCCAGGTGTTCTATTTCACGCCGGACGGGCAAGCGGTGATTGGCGGGGTTCGCGGCATCGCTGCCGAATACGTCCCGGTGTATGGACGGGCACGCTTCGCCGTTGGGCGGATACAGTTCCTTCAGAAGTTGCTGAAGCAGCCACGGTTGTTCCACAGTGACATGTTTCATCGCCGGCATGACCAGACTGCGCGTGACAACATTCAGCGGGCACTGACCGGGCTACGGCAGTCGGCTCCACTATGATTGACCACTGCAGACTGCGCCTTTGCAAACCGGTCTATCTCAAGACCATTTATAGGCGTGTTCGACCGCCCCGTTGCAATCAGCTCGGCCATTACTCCGCCCGCGCCCGGCCCGAGCTGAAAGCCATGCAGTGAGAAGCCAAATTGGTGATACAGGCCCGGATGTCGCCGGCTCGGCCCAAATACCGGCAAGCCATCACTGGTCTTGCCTTCCAACCCGGCCCAGGCGCGAATGATCGTCGCCTGGCGCATGGCGGGGAACAACTCGCAGACCGTTTGCGCACTCTGCTGTAGGCCGTGCCAATCGAGCACGGTCGCGTTCTCATCGCGCAGCGCCGTCGCCAGATAGCCGCCACCGATCAGCACGCGGCCATCGGCGAATTGTTTGAACGACAATTTGCGCCCGCGCAGGATCACGACCGGCTCAATGAACCGCGGCACGGGCGAGGTGATCATCAGCATCGGCGCCACAGTCTCGAGCTGCACAGACTCGCCCAGCCCGGCCGCGATCTGCCCGCCCCACGCGCCGGCCGCGTTGACGACCACAGGTGCGGCATACGCCTCATCGCCGACCCGCACCCGCCAAACCGACCCGTCGCGCTTCAGATCGCTTGCCGCGATGCCCTCGAGCAGCAGGGTTCCGGCCCGCACGGCCGCCCGGCGAAAGGCGGCGACTGTGCGGGCCGGGTCGGCGGCGCCATCCCGGCGGGAAACGATGCCGCCCGGGCAGCTCTCGGCGACCGCGGGCACCAGGCGGCGCAGGGCCGGGCCGTCCAGCAGCTCCTCATGCGTGTAGCCGTGCAGGCGCAACTCCGCCACGCGCGCGCGACAGACACCCAGCTCCGCCTCGGTTTCGGCGACGAGCACCTGCCCGTGGCTCTCGAAGCCGCAGCCATCGCCGACGAGATGCTCGATCTCCTCCCAGATCCCCATCGACCGGATCGAGAGCGGGATCTCGGCGAGGTCGCGCGCAAGTTGTCGCACGCCCCCGGCATTGACGCCGGAAGCGTGGCGACCGGCATGGTCTTTGTCGATCAGGACCGGGACGAGCCCGCGCAGACAAAGGTGCAGCGCCGTGGAGCAGCCATGGATGCCGCCGCCGATCACGATGGCGTCCACGTTCGTCGTCACGGGCGAACCACAGCCTCCCAGGCACGCTCGGATTTGGGCAGCGCGGCCAGCTCTGCCAGAGTGATCGGCTTGACCGGCGCGCGCAGGCGGTAATGGCCGATCTCCGCCGGGTCACGCCCCCGCGCGGACGCGATCAGCTCCGTGACGGTCAGGCCGCACAGCCGGCCCTGGCACGGCCCCATGCCTGCACGGCAATACGCTTTGAGCTGGTTCGGCCCGGCCGCCCCGATCGCCACCGCGTCCAGCACCTCCTGTGCCGTCACCTCCTCGCACCGGCAGACGATGGTGTCGCCCTCCGGAATACGGAATTGCGGCGGCGGCTGGAACACGGCGTCCAGGAACGCTCGGCCCCGTTCCGCCCGGCGTAGCAAGGTCCGCGCGCGTCGGCTCGGCCGGCCGAGCACCGCCTCGGCCGCGACCAGCCCACGGGCAATGGCAGACTGCATCCCGCCGATCCCACCGCCATCGCCCGCGACGTAGATACCCGGCACCGAGCCCTGCAGCCCGTCATCCAGCAATGGCGCCCAGCAGAGCTGCGTCGGGCTCCACTGATGTCGCAGCCCGGCGGCCATCGCGAGATTGACGTTCGGGACGACCCCTTGGTGCAGCAGCAGCAGCTCCGTCGCGATCCGGCCCTCCACCCCGCGCGCCGTGAACCGCACCGCGTCAACCTGGCCGTCGCCCTCTGCGGCGAGCGCCGTCACGCCGCGCGCGACGGGCACTTGCCGGCGCACCTCGCGCATCATGGCCAGCCCTTTGAGCAGATAGGGCGAGTTCATGAACGCCGGCGCGTGCCGCAGCGCAGCGCGGTAGGTGCGGCGATCCATCGTGTCGAGCACGAGGTCGATCCGCCCGCCGAGACGCAGGATCTGTCCCGCCAGCAACCATAGTAGCGGCCCCTGCCCGGCCAGCACCGTCGGCCCGGTCGGCACTAGTCCCGACGATTTCAGCATCGTCTGCGCCCCGCCCGCCGACATGACGCCCGGCAGCGTCCAGCCCGGAATCGGGAACGGCCGCTCGAGCGCGCCAGTCGCGATGATGACCCGGCCCGCTTGCACGAAGCGCGACCCGCCATCTATCGAGACGCCCAGCTCGAGCGTGCGGTCGAGACTCCAGACGGTCGCACCCTGCACGATCTCAGCACCGCTCGCGCGTGCCTTGGCGACCAGATCGGCACCCATCCCGTAATCGCGCCCGAGCGCATCGCGGACGAAGGCCGGGCCGGTGGTAATGGATCGCCAGACCTGGCCGCCAGGCCCCGGGTTCTCGTCGAGCAGCAGCGTTCGCAGCCCGGCCCGCGCGATCCGGTCAGCCGCCATCAGCCCGGCTGGACCCGCACCGATGATCACAACAGCGTAGCGATCGTACATCATCGGCCGGGCTCCCGCCGCCCGCGCTGGATGTCGACCTGCATGCCAGGCCGTACCTGCACCATGCAGCCCTGCCGATTGCCGACGCCGTCGATCATGACCAGGCAATCGAAGCACACGCCCATCATGCAATACGGCAACCGCTTGCTGCCCGTGACGGCCGTCGCCCGGCGGACGTCGCAGCCCGAGGCGAGCAACGCCGCCGAGACCGTATCGCCCGCCCGTGCCTCGACCGTGACGCCGTCGACCAGGATCGGCACGACCGTGCCGAACTCCGCAACCCGTTGGAACATCGGCGCCCTCTCCATCAATAATACCCGCCGCCAGCCGTCGCTTGCCCGGCGAAGCGTGCGGCCGAGAATGCGCCGACCACGTCCTCCTCCAGCGCCCCGCGTGCGATCATCGGCGCGAGGGTAAAGGCATGATTCGGGGCCAGCGTAACCCCCGAGTGGCAGCAGGCGACGAACGCGCCCGGGTACGTTCGAGATTCGTCATAGATCGGGAAGCCGTCCTTCGGCATCACCCGGATGCCCGCCCAGCTGCGCACCACGTTCAACCGCCCGAGCAGCGGAAACATGCGCTGCGCCCGGTCCGCCATCACCGAGCTGACACCGTGGTTCAACGCCGTGTCGTCCAGCATGTCTTCCTTGCTGTCGCCGATCATGACCGTGCCCTCGTCCGTCTGCCGCACCGTCGTGATTGGATACGGCAGGAATGGCTGTGTCCGCTCGGTGACGATGATCTGGCCGCGGGTCGGGCCCATCGGTGCGGCGAGGCCGACCAGGGGGGCGAGATCCTGATTCGCATTGCCCGCCGCGAGGACGATCTTGCTCGCGCGCACCTCACCGCCCGGCGTCGTCAGGCGGAACTCACCGCCTCGATGCCCGATCGCGGCGACCGGCTGGTCCGGCCGATAATCGATACCGAAGCGGGCAAACCCGGTGTGAAACGCGCGATAGGTGCGCAACGAGTTGACGTGCCCGTCCATCGGGCAGAACGAGCCGCCCACGACCTCCGGTCCGATCGCGGGCAGCATCGCTGCGATCCGGTCGTGGTCCATCATCTCGATTCGGTAATCTGCTGCGCCGTGCTGGTTGTGCAACCGGTGCAGCGTCCGCTGCCGCACTTCCACCTCCGCCTCCGACAGGCACAGATGGAATCCGCCATTGCGCTCCAGCGCCACATCCAGCCCGGTTTGCGCCCGCAGATCGTCCGCAAGTACGGCCCAGCTGTCCGACGCTTGCGCCGTCCAGCGCATGTACTGCGGCATGCCGAGCCCCTTGCTCTGCACCCAGACCAGGGCGAAATTCGCCCGCGACGCCCGTCTGGTAACGTCACCCTCGTCCAGCACGCAGACCCGCTGGCCGAGCCGGCCAAGCCCCCACGCGATCGCCGAGCCTAGCAGCCCGCCCCCCACCACGGCGACATCGAATGTGTCGGCCATCAGCGCGATCGGTCCGAGTGCCCGGTCAGCACTCGGTCCAAGCCGTAGCAGCGGTCGAGCAAGATCAGCGCCGCCAGCGTGATGGCGATGACGCAGGCGGAAACGGAGGTGACCAACGGGTCTATATTGTCTTGCACATAGAGAAACATGCGCACCGGGAGCGTCTCCGTGCCCGGTGCGGCGAGAAAGACTGTCATAGTAACCTCGTCGAAGGATTGCATGAAGGCGAGCGCCCAACCGCTGACGACTCCCGGCAGGATCAGCGGCAGCGTGACGCGCCAGAACAGCTTCCATCCCTCGGCCCCGAGAGATTGCGCGGCGCGTTCGATGGCCGGGTCGGCGCCGCCGCTGGCCGAGAGCGTGAGCCGCATGGCGAACGGGAACACCATGACAACGTGCGCCGTCAGCAGCGCCGGGAACCCGGTGACGCCAACCGCCGTGAAGAACCGCAGGAACGCGATCCCGAGCACGACGTGCGGGATCATCAGCGGCGACAGCAGCGCCGCCGTCACCGCGGCCCGCCCGCGGAACTCGTAGCGCGCGACCGCCAGCGCAGCCGGCACCGCGAACACGATCGACACCGCCGCCGACAGCGCACCGAGCCACAGGCTCGTTCCGAAGGCGCGGACGAACTCGGGATAGGCGGCGATGGCGCGGAACCAGCGCAGCGAGAAGCCATGCACGGGCAGCGACAAAAAGCCCTCCGGCGTGAACGCGACCAGGCAGACGACGGCGATCGGCGCCAGCATAAAGGTCACGAACACCGCGTGGAAGATCAGGGCGATCGGCCCGTTACGGCTCATTGCGCGCCTCCGTGGCGCCGCTCGATCAGCGCGTTGCTGCCGACGACGATAACGACCAGGATCGCCAGCAGTAGTACCGCGACCGCGGCGCCCAACGGCCAGTCGAGCGTGTTGAGGAACTCGTCATAGGCCAGGGTCGCCGCCGTCTTCAGCCGCCGCCCGCCGATGATGGCTGGCGTCGCGAAGGCGCTGGCCGACAACGAAAACACGATCAGCGCCCCGGACAGCAGCCCCGGTAAGAGTTGCGGCAGCACGACCCGGCGCAGCGTCAGGAAAGATCCCGCCCCGAGCGAGGTTGCGGCACTCTCGAGTTGCGGGTCGAGCTGCTGCAGCGAGGTCCAGACCGACAGCACCATGAACGGCATCATCACGTGCGCGAGCGCCACGACGACGCCCGTCTCGGTAAACATGAAATTCAGTGGTTGGCCGATCAGGCCAGCGCCCATCAGAGCCTGGTTGACGATCCCGTTCGGCCCGCCAAACAGCAGTGCCCAGCCGAGCGTGCGCGCGACCACCGAGATCAGCATCGGCCCCAGGATGGCCAGCAGGAACAGATTGCGCCACGGCGCAGCCATCCGGTTGAGGATGTAGGCCTCCGGCGCACCGAACACGACCGTCAGCACCGTGGCCCACGCCGCGATCCGGAACGTGCGACCGAACATTTCGACATAATATGGATCCGACCAGATCTCGCGCCAGTTCTTTAGAATCAGCACGTTCCGGATGCCGGTATACTGGCCCCAATCGTTGAAGCTCAGCGCCACCGTCATGATGAGCGGCACCAGAAGCGCCGCGGTAAACAGCAGCAGCACCGGCGAGAGTAGGGGCCACGGCGAGCGCGTCATACCGCGACCGGTCGCAGGATCATGTCGTCGTCACGCCAGTTGAGATGGACCCGCTCGCCTTCACCGGGCAGCGCGCCGCCATCGTTGGGGCACATGACGATGGCGGCGCCGCACGTCGTTTCGAGCTGGAACAAGTAGTGGTTGCCCTGGAAAATCCGCGCCCGGACCTGCGCCGGTAGGCCACGCTCGGCAAAGGTGATCTTTTCCGGTCGCACCGTCACGAGGGCCGGGCCGGGCGGGCCGGGCGCCGCAGACCAGTAAGAGACGCCGCCCGCACTCACCATGCCATCGGCGACGGTGGCAGCGAACTCGTTGGTTCTGCCGAGGAAGCCGGCCACGAACGTCGATGCAGGGCGCTCATAGACCTCCTGTGGCGTGCCGATCTGCTCGACCCGGCCGCTTCTCATCACCACGATCCTGTCCGACAGCGCCATCGCTTCGGCCTGATCGTGCGTAACCAGCACGGTCGTCGTCCCCAGCGTGCGCTGGATCTGCCGCAATTCCATCTGCATCTCCTCGCGCAGCTTGGCGTCGAGGTTCGACAGCGGCTCATCCAACAGCAGCACGCGCGGCCGGATCGCCAGCGCGCGAGCCAGCGCCACCCGCTGCTGCTGCCCGCCGGACATGCGCCGCGGCAGCCGGTCCGCCATGCCGCCAAGCCCGACCAGGGCCAACATCTCCTCGACCCGCTTGGCTCGCTCCGCCCGCCCAACCCCGGCGATCTCGAGCCCAAAGCCGATGTTCGCTGCGACGCTCATGTGCGGGAACAAGGCGTAGCTCTGGAAGACGACGCCGAGGCCGCGCTTGGCAGGGCGAACGCGGGCGAGATCCTTCCCGTCGAGCCGGATGGCTCCTTGCGACAGCGCGACGAAGCCCGCGATCATCTGCAGCGTCGTCGTCTTGCCGCAGCCGGATGGACCGAGCAGCGCGACGAACTCGCCTTGCTCCACTGCGACGCTCAGTTCATGCAGCGCGACCTGTTCGCCATAGCGTTTTCCGATCCGGTCGAGCTCGAGGAATGCCATCGGCGCCTAGCGCTCAACCTGGCGGTTCCAGCGCTTGGTCCATTCCTCGCGATGCTGATTGATGACGGTCCAATCCGGGGTGTAGAGCGTCGCCGCCCGTTCGCCGACCGGTGCCATGCCGACGATCGCTGGCGTGACCTCGACCGATTTCACCACCGGCCCGTAGCCGTATTCCTTGAGCAACGTGAGCTGCACCGCCGGCTGCAGCATCGCCCCGATGAAAGCGGCCGCCAGCGGTGACGCGTCCGGCCGCTCGACCGGGCACGCGGAGGCGACCAGGGTGACCGCACCCTCTTTCGGGTAGACGAACTCGACCGGGAACCCGGTCGATGCCAGCGATTGAACGCGGCCCGAGCCCCAGACTGCCAGCGCCGCCTGGCCGGATTCGAATAACTCCGTCATCTTGCCTGGTGACGGCTCGTACGCCAGCACGTTCGGGTTGACGTCGTTTTTCATCGCCGTGAAGCCCGGTTCGATATTGTCGGCGCTGCCACCACCCATCCGCGCGAACATCAGCAGCGTGTAAAGCCCATAAGTATTGTTGATCGGCGGAATGACGATCAGGCCTTTATACTTCGGATCGGCCAAATCTTTCCAGGATGTCGGCGCCGCCCAGTGCTTATCGGCGAAGTATTTAGTGTTATACATCAGTCCGGTCGCGACCAGGCCGATGCCGACGGCGCGATCATCCTTGTAGCGAGCAGCATCGTAGAGGTCCGTCGGCAGCCCGTTGATCCCGCCGCAGAAGCCGAGCTGGATCGCCTGATACATCGGACCATCATCGACGATTGCGACATCGATTTGCTGATGACCCTTCTGGGCCTGGAGTTTGGCCAACGTATCGGTCGAGTTACCCGCGATATACTCGACTTTGACGTCGTGCGCTTTTTCGAAGGCGGGAATGACGTTCTTGCGGACCGTCTGCTCGAACGAACCGCCGTAGCCGGCGACGTAGAGCGTGCGTTCGGCCGCCAGAGCGGGAACGCTGGCCATAATGAGAAGAAAGGCGGCGGCGGTGGGCGCGGAACGTCGCATGCTGGCCTCCAGTGAACTGTCACCTAACCGTCACCGCCTGCACCACCTGTGGTCAAATGCATAATGGTGCGAACTTTATGTAGGAATGTTATGAAAGTGCATGGCACGTCTCAATCTCCGCCAGGTCGAGGCGTTCCGCGCGGTGATGCTGTCCGGCAGCGTGACGGCCGGGGCGGCAATGATCGGCGTCTCCCAACCCGCGGTTAGCCGCATGCTGCGCGATTTGCAGGCGGCGCTCGGAATGCGCCTGTTCGACAAACGCGGCACCGGACTGGTGCCGACGCCGGCAGCCAGCTCGCTATACCTGGAGGTCGATCGGTCTTTTGTCGGGCTAGACCGAATTGCTGCAGCGGCCGAGGAGATCAAACGTCGGCGCACTGGAACGCTGCGCATCGTCGCAATGCCCGCACTGGCCTGCGGTATATTGCCACGATTCGCCGGGCACTTCTTGGCAGCACGCCCAAACCTAGGATTGGCCATGTTTGGCGTTATTTCGTAACTGCCCAGGTTGGTCGATCTGTGGCGACGGGTATTGACTCGATGCGGCAAGGTATGAGTCAAGCTTCCGGTGACTTCGCCGCCGAATCAGCCAACTGACGAGGATCGTGCCGCCGAGGGTCGTCCTTCGACGACGATCTCGCTGGAGGCGTTGGTGGCGCTGCTT
>JAABUO010008939.1_pt1 | contig 11262 bp, 23 predicted proteins | sample 5559291 | NCBI WGS metagenome assembly JAABUO01 (sample SAMN10711878, study PRJNA513372) | rock metagenome | isolation source: Antarctica rocks | place: Antarctica: Victoria Land, Finger Mt sud | reverse complement strand
GTGTGCCGGGGTGTGCGCGGCCGCCAGGGAGTGCATGGAGTGAGGTGTGGGCAGCTTGGACACCGCGCAGCAGCTCCGCTCGGCCTGTTGCGAGGCAGCGTGGGAGCTTACGTCGCGTCAAGAACCTTGGCAGGAAACCGGAAAACCATGCAATGTTTGAGTGTGCATGTATCAGGCATTGTGAGTGTAATGGTGTGGCAAGTCGGGTTCCATCGGCAAAGTGCGGTCTGGTTAGCGAGGCCGGCAGAAGAGCAGGCTGATGACTTCTGACGCCCATAGCAGCGCCACCGTGCTTCTTTACTGCATTGCCAGCCTGCTGATATGCAATATGTGCCCTTGTGTGTGCAAGAGCGGGGCGAGCTGTGCCCGTGCTCGTGCATGGAAATTGGTTGATGTTTGGGCATGTATGTGACATGGAATGAAGTCAAGCATGGGTCTGCATGCCTGTTGTCAGGCAGGACTGTGCAGACAGGGTGAACACAGGATGAAGGCAAGGGCGAGACGCAGCGGTGCTCGCAGCCAGAACTGATTGGTCAGCGGGGTGGCACGTGGTTTCGGGCAATGCTTTTGAACGGCGTTTCTCCATTGTGCAGGACCTTCTGCTCCTGCGTTGGCAGAGGCCAGGGCCTGAATCTGCCTGGATGTCCGCCTTGTCAAGCAAAGAGGCAACATTGGTCTCTTGTCAAGCCAAGACTTGCTTGCAGTTATGTACTGTACTTGATTGTGACAGGCTTTGCTGCCAGACCGCACGCATGCGCATGCATCGCCGGGACGCACGTCATACTGCGCTGCTAAGCTGGCCGGAGCATGCATGTGCATTGCTCAGGTCCTCGAGTGTGCGCGCTCTCATACTGCTCTGCTGTGTCACTGATTTCATTCCAGTAGCTGTGATGCAGTGACTTTAGTGTGAGTGTTGAGATATGCAGGGCATGGGCAGGGCACGCCCGATAAGCCTGTGCCGCACAAGATGCCAGCAGAGCGCCGTATAAGGTGGCATGCAGCCATCTAACGAATTTGACTACCAGGAGTTCAAGTCATATAAAATTGAGGCTGTGCCTGACTGCCAGCTGCACCCCTTACAGAGAGCATACATGGCAATGCGCCGTTCCGCTGCACCCAGGCTCAATATGCTCAGGGGTCAGCTCAGCCTGTGCTGTCCCAAGACGTCTGACTTCATGCATGCGCCATCTCACGCAGGCAAAGCCTAAAGCTCTGGCGGCGTGGCTACGTTGCCCAACCATGCATCACTCCATGCAATATCCCCTAAAGCGGCCAGCACAGACACAACTGCACAGCGACGCATCAAATGGCCAGCACATGCGCAACTGCATGCGTGTGACCTCGGCGCATGCGACCTGAGCAAAATACAACGAAGCTTAGTGCGGACACAGTGCGCAACCTGGAACCTGTGAAGTGCTGACGCATGTGCTGCGGAATAGCAGCATAGGTTAATGGCCAGCGCCTATCAGGTGGGTAGACGCGGTTCAAGTGTTCTGAGTCGCAGCGCCTGCCTTGAACTGACACGACTACTGAGACTCACAGGCGCCAGGCAAGTTCTGACCCCACTTGCATGCGCGCCGTGCAGGCACAGGGGTACAAGCCCCATGCATCTCTGAGACAGCTCAGGCTGGCTGCCTCGCCCCAAGACTCTCTGCCAGACTATGGTGGCAGCACAGTCTGCAGGCTCCCAGCTGCTGACCCGCGCACTCTGCCAGAATGCGCATGCTACAGCTCGCTGGACAGCTCCTAATGCGCCGCACATAGCAGGCAGCGATCGTTTGTTCAGCTGCAGCCTGGCACCTCTGCAGCTAGGAAGCACAGAACCCGGACCCCACGACAGTGCATGCCAACATCATGTCATGCAGCTGCCGCGGGCTGAAACATACATGCACTGCAAAGTGCTGACTATCAGGCCCTGCCCCCAAACCCTTCCGTCGGTATCAGCACCGACAGACGTGAGCCACTTGCGTGACGAGCAGCAACCATCATGAACGGACCGGCGCTGCACAGCGCTGACCCTCGCACAGAGCCTCCCGCCATGTCTTGAGGTCTAGGGCCCTAGCAGGCAAGATTGGTGACAAAACCCAGCGGGAACCAGAAGCCATGTCAGCAACAGCGCCCCGCACCCCAAGGTGCCGGAGCGTGGTTTGCGAATCTCAAATGTACAGCAATGCGGACGCATCAGTACAGGCCCCTCTGCGCTACCTAGTGCTGTGCGGCCCTCGCAGGGCGGTGCTCTGCGCATGCGCAGCGCTCGTGGCTAAATCATGCTCACCCTCCAACGACTCTGCCACCAAATTACACGCATCTGCCCTAGTGCCAGGTGCACAGCGTTCGCAGCGCCGGCAAAGACTTCTTAGCCGCACACCCGGCTGCAGTGGGTAGCAGACATGCTGCCCAAGACAACAGTAACACGAGCTGCACAGGCCGGACTCATGCCAAACCCGCATATAAATGTCCGGCAAACCGCACATGCAGCGTGAACACCAAGCGCGCGCAAATGTGCGTCAGAATGTTCCGGGCACCATTGCTGCGCTCTAGGTGCTCCCGGCCCCGCTGCTGCAGCTTCAACCCGGTCCTGCCTTGAGTGCTGCGGGGTTTGGCGCCGGGGTCATCTGCGGCAACCTCCGCGCCCTGCAGCCCGTCCCTGAAACCGCCAAAAATAACCTGACGAGCCCTACACAGCGGCCAGCTTGGGCGCCACGGGCACGTGCTTGGCAGAGTCGTCTGCATGTACTGCGCCGTTCTGCTCAAGGCCCGCCTTGGCGCCGTCCGGGCCGTGCGCGCTGGCGTCCCGCGAGCCCGCGCCCTTGCCGATGAAAGACCCGCTCCTGCCGCTGCGGGAGCCGCCGCGGAAGCTGCGCTCCAGCATCTCCACAAACACCTGCCGCGTCGGCACCGGGCCCTGGGCGCCGTCCTGCGCACCTGCCCTCCGCGTGACCCAGGGCTGGCCGCAGCGAGTGCCCGTCCAGCTAAAGGAAGCACGACGTAACAGGTGTAGGGTAGGGCGAATGCGCACATGTCTGCATCAGTCTGCTCGCGGCAGCGCGCCGAGCAGCCCCACATGCCCCTCTCCGGCTGCCCCATAGGTATCAAGGGCAGGGTTCGAGATGCTAGGACCCTGAGCGCGCGGGGCGCACCCGCCACTGGAACACCTTCATGGCCGTCCCGCGCGCCTCCCAGATGGGCAGGAAGATGCCGATGAGCGACGCCAGGATCAGGATGACGAATGTAAGCACCACATAGAAGCGGAAGTACCCGAGGGAGAACACGTTGGCCGGCAGCGACAGCAGCGGCCACACGATCAGGCCGACGAACGCGCCCACAAACACGATCAGCCAGACCGGCTTGCGCATGCGCGCGATCAGCGCCGCGTCCGCCTCGCTGATGTTGACAGAGGCGTCGGTCGCGCCGGGCCGCCGGACCTGCGCGCCGCCGAGCGCGGGTCTCGGCGACAGGGTCAACCAGTTACCAGCAGGCTTGCTGTGCTAGGCCCTTTGGTCACACGAGCTTTACATGCGCAAGGGCTGCAGGCCAGGACAGGATGTGAAATGGCGCCCACCATGCCGCAGCCATGCGCCTGTAGCGAAATCAGGCCTTGGGACTGCCGCGCACCACATCCTCGGTGGTCGTGATCCGCGTGTTGAGCTCCTCCCAGTCGAAGGGCTTGCAGGGCGCGATGAGGCTGATGATGGGCACCAGGATCGCGGAGACAATGACGGACAGGATGCTGCCGGTCAGCAGCGGCGGGTTGAGGCCGGCCGTGTCGACGGTGATGGACCCCGACATGATCTGCGTGCACGCCAGCCAGCTTGCGATGCCGCACGCGGAGCCCACGATGGAGCCTGCGCGCCCCCGCGCGCCGCGCACTCAGCGCGGCCCAAGCGCAAACACGGGCACACGAATGCAGAGAGTCATCTATCAGATTGCAATGCGGGGTGTTGGCCTGCCGGCCCAGCTCTGCTCTGCGCCCTCCTGCCCTTGGGCGCACATGTGCGGGAGGGAGGGGGACGTGCTGCCGACCAGGGCGCGCTTTGTGGCTGTCAGCATGTCGCAGCATGCGCTGTGGGAGGCCCTGCAGCCCAAATGCCCTGCCTGGCAAAAGCAGTCCGGGCGCGCACTGATGATGGCGGCCAGGCGCGTGCAGCGCGTCCAGGTGAGCACGCACGCCAGCGGCGGCACCGCGCCGCCCACGATGACGCCTGCACGCGCGGCCCGCGTGCCTGTGATTGGCTGCAGGGATAGGGTGCAATAGGGTTAGCCCACGCTATCTCTATGTGGAGCGCGGTGCAATCCGGGCGCGTGCGACGACAATACGGCCTCCCACCGAGCGCCGCACAGAGCATTCCAGGCCACCGGCGGCGGCGAGCGCAAGAACCCTGGCGATGCGGGCCCTGAGGTACGGCGCAGAGGCCTGGGACGGGCGCGCGCCAATGATGGTGATGAGGAAATTGACGTTGATGTTGGCCACCTGGGCGACGCTCATGGCGATGCCCATGATGATGGCCCAGACGAGCACCGCGATGCGGCTCACCCACACCAGCCGCTCGCCGGACGCCTGGTTTGGCCAGGAGACGGCTGAGCGGCCGACACTACGGCCTAAAGAGGCGACACTCACAGCTTCTGTGCGGCACCTGCACTAAGCGTGGGCAAGGTGACGGGTGTCACATTTGGACAGTCAAAGCATGCCATATGTGCCGCCCACAGGACAAGTGCAATTTCTGAACAGGACAATCATTAAAGACATGTCTCCACAGAGCTGTAGGTACCCAGTGTAACCCTGTCATGAGAGGGCGTGCTCACCTGCGGGTGGATGTACCTGCGGTAGATGTCGAACGTGAAGAGCGAGGACACGGCGACCATCTCGGACGCGCCGCTGGACGTTACCGCCATGAAGCAGATGACGATGACGAGCACCGCGCCGCCCTTGCCCAGCAGCACGTAGGACGCGGCCGGCATGACCAGGCCCTGCAGCTCCTCGGTGAGGGAGACCTGGGCGCGCACGGGGGCGTCGAGGTGCAGCCATCGCATGTGGACGGCGCATGGTTAAACCATCAGCACTGTATTTCCTCTATGACTTGGATCTGTCCCAGCCATCCGGCTCGCGGGCTCACTTGACGCGACATGAGTCAGAAGCTGCGGATCACGGGGCAGGGCCGACAAAGATATGAGAACGCCGATATACAACAATGCCTGCTGAGGCAGACTCTGGGACTCCGCGCCTTCGAGGGTCACACCCACACATACAAGTACAAACTCATTATTGCATGCCAGCCGGGGCGCACCGGCAGGTCGAGCGCGAGCGACGCCATGCCGAGCGTGGCGGGCAGCGAGAAGACGATGCCGAGGAACAAAAAGGCGCCCAGGAAGTAGCCCTGCGCGGGAGGGCCACGCCATTGATGCAGCGACCAGGTGGCGTGACTGATACAGCAACCAGGTCATGGAGGCTGTGCGCGGTGCAGCAAGAGCGACGCCTGATCACAACGCCGTCAGCCTCTGCTTGCTATCTCACAGCATGTCTCCCGCCATTACTGTTGCAAGCCGCCTGGGTGCTGCGGAAGTTGTGTATCACGGGAAGTGCGCCATGGCACGGGCTGGCTGGCGTGTCAGCGCAGCAGCAAAAAAGCCGCACAACAGCGGGACAGGTCTTCGGGGCGGGAGACTGCATGGGACGGGCACCTTGACGGCGGCCGACGGCTTGGCGGCGACGGCGGACTGCCAGTAGGACTGGTCGACCAGCATCTGCGCCAGCGCGGAGAAGAAGAAGATGACCTCGAACTGCAGGCCGCCCGAGGACCACATGGTGAGGTAGGAGCCGCCCTGGTTGCCGGCGACTGGCGAGTAGAGCGCCATGGCCTGCAGCCGGTCGTAAACCTGCGCGGCCCCGCGCCACGCGCGCGGGATCTCAGCCCCGAGCCGCATCGCAGCAGTGAGTGGGTTGTGTGCGGCTGGTGTGACATGCTGCCCATTCCCTGACGACTGTTGTGTTGGCGCCTGAGGTGCGCACCAATGCAGACCCCGCTGTCGCAGCATTACAAATTCCCTTGTGCGGACACCATGCTTTGCATCCTGCCAGCTGCGGCTCACGATGCAGCCACCTGAACAGGCATGCGGCGTGGGCGGCGTGCCTGGTCGATGCCGGCCAGCAGGTTGCCGGGCGTGTACACCTTGAACGCAAAGACCAGGCAGACGATGTAGATGATGACCGTGTGCATGTACGCCGTCGTGAATGTCGCCTTCAGGCCTGCCGCGAGGTAGCCCAATAAGCGCTCAGGACTCCGGGAGCGGCCTGCGCTGGGTGGGGTTGCACAGTCCCCTACCCGGGCCTGCATGCTTTCAAACATAGTCTGTTGACCGCCAGTGGCACTGCTTGTGCCCGTGCAGTGCAGCACGGCAGCCCCCGCTGGAGCTTGCTCAGCACCTCTTTGGCCCTTCAACAGCAGCACTCATCCTGTCCCTTGTCAGCTTAATGTATGAGCGTACTTCGCTCATACCCCATCCTGCAAGGAACGTGGCGCGCGCTCCCAGGCCCGCACCGCCGATCGTGGCGTACACGACCACGCCGATGGGGATGAGAAAGCTGATGGCGTACAGGTTGACGCCGGTCAGCGTGTTGATCACCGACACGCAGCCTTGCAGCATGGAGAGCGAGACCAGCAGGTTGGTCACCACCGCGAAGCCGAAAAACGTCTGCGCGGCGGCCCGGGTGGGCGTGTCAGGAACCGCAAGAGCGTTCTTTTATGCCTGAGACAGAGCAGCTGTTTGTAACAGAGAACCTGAAAGCCAATCAGCGACACAGCAGTGCGCATGAAGGGGCGGCCAAACATTACATGAGGGAAGGCGCGTGTGCCCGGGCACAGCTGCCTGCGCAGACCGCAGGCGCGGCAGGCCAGGGCGGGGGCGGGGGCGCACGAAGTGCGCAAATGTGCCCCAACGCACTTCCACGATCTCCTGCATGGCGGCCATGGAGGTGTCAGAGGACCCCTTTTCGGCCGCCCATGGTGTGTTGCACAGCGCGCGCTGCATGTCACCTGCGCAGAGAACAAGACAGGCTGCGAGAGGGCGGGGGGCGCGCCAGCATCGTGTGCGCCTTGGGCGCGCGGTGCTTGAGCTCCAGCGCGACGACCGCAAAGAGCCACATGATGATGGCGTCATTGACGGCAAACCAGTAGGAGCCGGTGATGCCGTAGAACTGCCCGTACGACACAGACTGGAGCAGGATGGACGCCCAGGTCCAGTGGCTGACCAGGTCCACGGCCAGCAGGCCCGTGCCGATGCTCCGCCCCGCGGTGTTGAACTGCTCGGAATTGTAAATGACGCCGCTGAACGTGACGTCGATCCACACGAGCGCAACCGCCAGGAACGCAAAGACGGCGCCAAAGCCCAGCACGGCTGCCCAGCCCACCCACTGCGCGCACAGGTTCCTTGATTAGCAGGCTGACGCCCGCGGGCTTAGAGACTGTTCCCGTACAGGCCAGCGCGCGCTGCTGCAGCCTGCTGTGTCCTTTACAAGGCTCAGCACAAACAGGTGCAGTTTTGCAGGCGCCCCAGCACGGGTTGCTGCAAGAGCAGTGCTGCTTGCACGTGCCTGGAGAGCACGGCAGCACTGCTTGCATACACTCGGCGTACAGGCAGAGCAGGCTTAACCTAGCTGCGGCAGCCGCTGCATGCCACTAACTGCAACGCAATGCGCCAACAGGGCAGCAGTCAGCTTACGCCAAGCTGGTGCAAAAGCCTGAAATGCAGTTGCGGCGTGCCCACCCCGGCTAGCCTGGCCACCTGGGGCCGGGGCGCTGCTGGCCACAGGTACTGAGCAATGCTGGGCGTGGAGCGAGCTCCCACCTCTGGCAGGAGCGGAGAGCTTGCGTCAAAGAATTGCGTCTGGCCGTCATACTGGTTGAGGCCAAAGACGTTGACTGCCGTGAAGTTCCTGCGCAGGCCCGGCGGCAATCGTACAAGCTTGTGTTTCAAACATGAGCTGGGAAGCGCTATAATGCCAGGAGCTTGGGCGGCTGTCTGAGCAGACACTGGCCGCCGGGCATGCGTACAACGAGCCTGGCGCTGGAGGCGCTGCGTTCATGGCCATGGCGCTCCTCACTGCTGCCTTTGCACCCCTCAAGCTTCGCTCTGCACAAGCTCGGCTTCGACGTGGTCCGACAGCGCTGTGATCTAACAGCGCGCCGCTCCGCGCAGAACATCCACTAGTGGACGACTGCTGCTATTCGGTCATATCACGCACATGGGTCTCATGCGGTCTGCATTGGAGGCCAACGTTACACCTAATTGTAACACCTCATCAGCAGCACATGCGCTGAATCTACGCATGTTGAGCGCATGCTATGCACTTGGCAGAGTGTGTAACTGCTCATTGAAGAACACGTACCGCTGGAGACCTGCGCTCTTTATGGATGCCATACACGGGTGCGGTGATCATCCACACTCTCACGTATGACTCTGCCCTGGGATTCAGACTTGCATCATGGTTTCAGACCTGCAGTGGATTCAGACCTGCATCATAGTTTCAGACCTGCCCTGGAATTCAGACCTGCCCTGAGCCAGCAGCCTCCGCAACCTTCAGCGCCTCTCCAGTGGCTGAGAGCACGAAGTGCTCACTCTCTGCGGTGCTGACATGAAAAGCGTCCTCTTTGGCACCCGCCAGCAAAGGCCGGCAGTTGGCTGCGTACGCCTTTACAGCAACAAGTGCATGTAGCGCTATGCGTAACATATTCAAGCTCATTCTGGTGGCCTAGACGGTGTCCTTTCAATGATCAAATAGCAGCAGACTATGCAGGCTCCCAGCTGCGGCTGTGCGATGCATTACTGCCAGGGCACGCATTGAAGCGCGCTGGGCAGGCCCCAATCCGGCTTGCATAAGCGAGCCAGAGATGCAGCTGCAGCCTGGCACGCCTGCAAGCAGTGTACCACATGACCCGAGAGCTCAGGTATCACCCGCTCCACCGTTCGAACACACTCGTGGCGCAGGGCGCGCCGGTCGTGCGACGGCAGGCAAGAGTGCATAGACAGGCAAGCCATGACAAGGAGCCGAATCAGCCACAGTGCCAAACCCCGCACCCACAGTTGCCGGGGTGCAGTCCTTGTCGTTACACATGACATGTACAGAGGTGCAGCCGCACCAGGACCAGCTGACTTGTACATGCACATGATCCGGCCACCTGATTCAGCAGAGCTATGTGCGCATGTGCAGCGCACATGACTCGCTGCTGCTACCGACCCCAGAAATGTGCCTGACCCTGCAGGTGCCACCTTCCAGAAAGTGCAAGGTGCAACAGGACCCACAAATGCACCTGCACAAGGGCAGGGGTGCACAGCAGCCGCGGTGCTGGGAAGGGCGCCCTATGCGCGCACTGGCTTGCAGAAGGCCGTTAGAAGCTGCCCGAAGCCGTGGGAACAGTCATTGCGAAGGCCCGCACTTCATGCGCAACTAAAACCAGGTGGCGCACGCAGTGCATTGCAGCACGTATCCGCTGTGCGCGCAAATGCGCGCTCACCAAGCGGTCGGCGCGATCGGCGCACCCTCAGGCAACGCCCCTTGCCACAGCAGGTCCAATCACTGCCCTGACAGCGGCGTGCCCTGAGGGTGCGGCCGACCTGGCGCCTCCAGGCAAGTACGCGGCCGTTTGCTGCATCACGCTCGTGGCCCGCCTCATGGCTTGTCTAACATGCGCAAATCTGAGGCCCCTACACGGCAGCCGGCTTGGCCGGGGCGCCCGCATGCGCTGCGCCGCTCTGGCCGAGGGCGGCCTTCGCGTGATCCGGGCCGTGCGCGGTGTCGTCCGGGGCGCCCGCGCTCCTACCTCCTACTGAGGAGCCGCCCTTGCCGCTGCGGGAGCCGCCGCGGAGGCTGCGCTCCACCATGTCCTTGTACACCTGCGCGCCACATCGGGCTTGACGCGACGGGCCCTGTTCACGCCCGCACCCGCGGCCGACGACGCAATTGTCTGTCCACACATGCAGGTGCAGGCTCTGGCCGTGCATATAAACCGCATCAGGCTGCACGCTTGCGCGTACCTAGCAAGCCCAATGCAAATCATCACTGGCCAAATATTAATGGTTTGCACAAACCCTAGCTCCACACGTCGGTAACGCGACCCGGGGCGCGCGGGCGCACCCGCCAGTGGAACAGCTTCAGCATGGTCCCGCGCGCCTCCCAGACGGGCAGGAAGATGCCGGTGAGCGACGCCAGGATCAGAATAGTAAACATGAGCACGATCCAGAAGCGGAAGTAGCCGAGCGGGAACACATTGGCCGGCAGCGACAGCAGCGGCCACACGACCAGGCCAATGAACGCGCCGACAAACACGACCAGCCACACCGGCTTGCGCATGCGGGCAATCTGCGCCGCATCGGCCTCACTAATGTTGACCGAGGCGTCGGCGGCGCCCGGCCGCCGGACCTGCGCGCGGCAGAGCCCGGACCTTGTGCCGCAGCCTATGGGCAGGTTTCTGTTGGATACCTTTCTGTCCTGCGGCACTCTGTGTCTCAGTCCCAGATCTGCATGCAAAAGGCGCCCTGCCAAGTGGGCAACGAGGCTGCTGGTGGGAGGTCGCGCTGACCGTTCGGCGCCCGAGGGCAAACACTGTGTGAGGTGGAGCGTATCAGGAGGAAAAGAAATCGCCCGCGCACCACATCCTCGGTGGTCGTGATTCGCGTGTTGAGCTCCTCCCAGTCGAAGGGCTTGCAGGGCGCGAGGAGGCTGATGACGGGCACCAGGATCGCGGAGACGCCCATGGACAGGATGCTGCCGGTCAACAGCGGCGGGTTGAGGCCGGCTGTGTCAACGGTGATCGAGCCGGACATGATCTGCGTGCACGCCAGCCAGCTCGCGATGCCGCACGCGGCGCCCACGATGGCGCCTGCGCCGGGCGCGCCACGCGCGCTCAGCACAGGCCGATATATGAACACATGCACGTGCAATAAAACCTACCAGGACAGGGTTTCCAGCATTTCTGTGTGTCACGTATGCACTGCAGCACCGCTTCCTCCCACATGGGCGCGCGCGAGCGCTCTATGATGTTGCCAGCGTTACAGATCTAGGGCAAGCAGCTCCCCGGCATGCCGGCATAGCGCTGCGCGCCGCGACGGCGAGGCCTGTGTGCCTAGCAACCAGGCACCGCCCGAGCCGGGCACTGTGAGCTGGGCGCGCACTGATGATGGCGGCCAGGCGCGTGCAGCGCGCCCAGGTTATTGCGCACACAAGAGGCGGCACCGCGCTGCCCACGATCACGCCTGCGCGTGGCGCAG
>JAABUO010008938.1_pt1 | contig 11265 bp, 11 predicted proteins | sample 5559291 | NCBI WGS metagenome assembly JAABUO01 (sample SAMN10711878, study PRJNA513372) | rock metagenome | isolation source: Antarctica rocks | place: Antarctica: Victoria Land, Finger Mt sud | reverse complement strand
AGAAGATGTAGGTGTAGTACTGGGGTTTTAGGAGGGAGAACTCGGCGCCGTAGATGATGACTCTGTTTTCCGTTAGGAATTGTCAAGGTATTGACGACCGGGTGGGGGAACATACAATTGTTTCAAGGTATAGTAGATGCCCGCTGCGATGAAGGCCGGCGAGAAGATGAGCGTGCAGATTTGCATCTCAAACCTAGCAATCATCAGTCCAACTTGTTCGGCTTCAGATGTATATGATGAAGAACATACCCAACTTGGCTAAACACATCCCCATGAAGTATTATCCTGCCCACATACCCTTTCCACCCATCATCCATCAGCCAGAATTCAAACCCCCCCTAAAAAGAGAACAAACAGAAACTCACCGACAGCCTCCCCCATGGACCCCAAAACCATGACCGTCCCAAAAAACCACGTCCGCCATCTCAGTCCCTGCACAAGCTGGAAAGCCGCCAGCAAAGCGAACCCGGCGAGGAAGAAGGCGTTGGCGGGGATGGAGGGTTGGTAGCCATACACCGAGTACGAAACCGGGCAGGTCTGCTTGGTGCAGCCATGGTGTTGAGGCATCTTCGCTCGTGGTAGAATGAAGGAAGGGGGACTCGGAGAATGCAGAGATATCGGATGTAGGATGGAGAAGTGAAATGCTCGATATAGAGAGAGCAGAAGAGTAGAAAAGCACTAGAGATATACCGTTTTCTCCAAAAAAAAGAACAGCAGACAAACCTCGCTCATATATACACACGCCCGGCCCATCTCGCAATAGACGTTTGCGCACTCAACACACAAAACTCAGCCGCGCAGGAACAATGAAAGCGAGACACGGACACCATTGCGAATCCCGCCTCAAGCCCGCAAGCCTGTTCAACGAACCATCAGCCTCACAAAAACCAGCACAGGAATCGCCCTCCTTGTGATTGGTCGGATCGCTCTGAACGAAGCGAACGGACCAATCGCGTGGCTTCTTCACCTTCGCAATCATCTACCCGTTCCGGACTAGCGTCCTACGGCGGAGTTGCAGGGACCCAGGAGGATTCAGGAGCAGATGAAATGAAACGGAGTGGCATCATAGAAGCATAGAGGGGATGCTGTTAAGTAAGGTCAAGCGATGAGTCGAGTGGAGATGGGTGTGTATGCATACGTAGCTTACGCCGGGCTTTTCAGCTACCTTATTCGGACGATTTAGTTGTCCGTTTCTAACTTGGTGGGATTCCGCCAGTGTTGACGTGTTGCCCTTAGCTATGCGGTGATGAGCGGTCCTTTATGTTATCCTTACTGTGCTGTTGTTCCAGTGTTCCGGTGTGTGTGTACTATGTACATAACCATGAGTTAGTACACAGAATCACCCTCTTCAATCATCTATTTCATGAATGCGCTTTCCCTTCTCTCCCCTGCCCACTCCCACTTCCGCTGCCACTTTCCGTCCCCCCTCGGCCTCTACCTCTGCCTCTGTCTCTTCCCCGACTACTACCACCTCTTCCTTTGGCTCTTCCAAGTTCACTACTCCTTCCACTGCCCTTTGTCCTGGCAGCTTCCTCCTCGGCCCTGACCTTCCTACTCTCCTCGTCCCACCATTCCTGGAACGCCTGTTCTTCTTGGATTTCCTGCAGGCTACGCTTGGCGGCAGCTTCCTTGATGATGTCTTTCTGCGCTTGCTGCTGGGAGAGGATATCGGCCATGGAGAGTTGGAGGCTGGGCTCGACAGGTGGGGGTGCGTGGCGAATGGACTGGGTAGTGTTGTGGGTTGCGGATACGGAACGTGAGCCTGTGGCTTTCACTGACGAGGTGGATGGAGGGATGGATGGGGATGAGACACTACGTTGCTGGGGGGGAGTCTGGGGTTTCGAGCTGCTACTGGACACTTTGTGGTTGGCAGAAGCCTTTCCAGGGACGGTCTGTCGTAGGGTCAGGGGCGGGATCGACGATGAGCGGGAGGTACTGGGTGCTGGAGATGTGGCTGATTGGTTGCTTTCCGTACCGAGTACGTCCTTCAATGAAATTTTCGGACTCCTAGTAGCAACTTGCCACGGGGACGACGGCGTTTCGTCTGGTACCGTCTTCTCTGCCGAAGGTGTCGGACTCGCCAATTGCTGCTGTTGCTGTTTCTTTCGTTCTCGTTGTGACAACTTGCCTGGGAGACTACCGGGCGCTATATCAGTACGTTGAGCGCGGATGGAGAGACCAGCCGAAATATTGGACACCCGATTCGATGATGCTTGAGCCATGATCTCCTTCATGTCTAGTTTAGAGGAAGCAAGTGCAGAAGAGCCCCAGGGTTTCGTATTTTCCGACAATATGGAGGGCTTGGGCGAAGGGATAGCATCGACTTCTGGAGAGTTAGCAGGCCATGGGCTGGGTGATGCCGCCATCGAGTTTTCCGCGCTCGAGGGCAATGCCTTGCCCTTCGGATCCATCCAGCGCTCCTCCGTGGGCAAACCTAAAGTTGGCGCTGGAAGCCGGTCATAGTTCTGTTGTCCATGCCGCTCCCGTGATGGTGCCCCTGTTCTGGTCTGTTCTGTATCAGAATCTTCGCCATCGTCCATCTCAAACATGAGATCTGCCGCAGATGTTTTCGGGTTTAATGAAGGACCGGGACGAAGGGGTTGATCCTTGGGCGGTCGCCGTTTCGATTTCTGGGGGGAAGAAGATTGGTTGAGGTCATCGGGAAATGCAGCTCTTGCTTTCGCAGATCCAGAGAACCGTAACTCATCCTCCTGCAATCGAGAATTGAGGGCCATTGAGTCCATAACAGCACGTCTGCCACGCTCAATCACATCAACTAGTTCCGGGTATTGCTCGCGCAGGTCAGCTTCAGCCCTACCGCTTTTCGCGAACGGTAGACACGCAAGCTGGTTCTGCCGTACGACTTCATCCAATTCCAGCATCAGGTCATCATCAAGCTCATTGAGCAGGCTGGTTATAGCGTTAGAAACCCAGCCTATTAGGGAGAAATCTCAAGAGCTTACTGATTTTCTAGCATGCCCTCCAGGTTTAGGCATATATACTCTAGTGCTGCGTCTTTGAACAAAGTGACTGAGCATGGAGCCACTGCATTTAGCAATTGGCAAACATTGCGGGTATTCACTGTATTTGTAAGCCTTTGTGGCCAAGTAGCATAAGATATGGCTTACCATATCGCCCAAGCATCTTCTGACAAACCTGGGCCAGCCGATCAAGCATAAGCTCGTTCGCAACCGACATCACCTCCATAATGAGATCCACAAAGGCTTCGAAATCGGCAGTCACCGCATCATCGAAGATCTCTTCTTCGCTATCGGCATAGATATGCCGCAAGACGAGTCTGAAGATATTAGGATCAACATGCTTTAAATCCACCTTGATAGCTTCTTGAGGCTCCCGTACCAGCTCACGCCGCGAAGAAAGCCAGAGCCCAGATGCACGTCCTTTAAAAAGCCCTTCGAAGAACGGACATCTTTGACAGATTAAAGCGCTGTGGACTTTGACGCTGTCTCCGTCAAGTTCAATCTCTACGTCGGTATTGTCGAAGTACGTAGACTGTTGAATGGCTTGATCCAGATCCGAGTTCAAAGTCCTAGGTGCTTCTACCATGACCCGTACAGCTTGTTCGAGCATCCGCAAATCGAGGTTGGAAGCGATCTTCATGAGCTCTACCCGTATTTGACGATATCTAATAGCAGACTTCGGTGCATACCTGGTGTGATGCCAAACGTCCACAATCGAGTCTGTGTACATGTATAGAACGAGATTGAGAATAGTGATACAGTCAGCACCTTCGAACAATACACGAATTTTCCCTTCGTTATCATATTCAATAGTCATAACATTGGGAATGCTAAAGAAGTAAGATCGACGGAAGTCGGATAATGCTCGCCTCATTACACTACTGCGTCCAGCTAGCACGAATTCATGGACTGGTACGAGAACCTTGGATGTCGTTGATCCTAGTCGTAAGTCATAAGTTGCTTCCGATGTTGGATGGTCCGCTAAAATATTGACGACGCTTTCCTCAATATTAGGAATTGTTAGCACAGCTCGGCGAATCATAGCAATATCATTGGCACCCAGACTTGGATTCCAAAAGCGAGGCATGGGATTCTCGGTATCTGAGTCTTCTTTGACAGTAAGACCTTGAAAGGGATGCAGAGGGTATAAATTTTTCCATAAAGTATGGTTGTCAATCTCGATTTGAGTCTTTAGCACATCAAAATCTCGGCGCACTGCAGCGTAAGCCCCAAAAGTGTTGCTTCGCACCGCAGCAATCCTTGTCAGCCCCGGTACCCTGGAGAATTTGTAGTCCTTTGGCTTGTACTCGGTAGTACCGGGAGCATTGACGTCTTTGACTTTGGCCCGCTTGACTCTCCTCCAGACAGATCCAGATTCTGTGCAGATGATAATGGAGCCATCTTGACCAACATCTACATCTCTTACTGCCATGTGGCTTTTTCTCAAAGACCAGACCCGTTGTGGAGGAGCCAAAGCACCACGGATCTTAGATGGATTCGTGGTGGAGGCTGTCGCAGTTGATGGTTCGGTCTTTTGGCTGACGTTGACGGTAAAGACGTCGCCCATGCTTGACATTGCGCATATTGTATCACCTCCTGACGTAACCTTACAAATGTGGTTCTGTGTACTGCTGTACCTCGTAGTAGAGAAGCTGTTCTTGAGGAAGTAGTTTGTAAAACCTTCGAATGGGAAAGACATCTTCGTATAGCCGTAATTCGCGAATATCCATACATCATGATTCTCTAGGAGACATATTGTAGCTTTATCGATGGCCGAAACGGAATGAATTAGGGACGAGAAGAGAGAAGCTGCAACTTTTCTTGGGGTATTCTGCACTACCAGTGATCGAGCGTCAGAATCGACCAAACCAAGTTGGCCTTCGTTTTTCCCAAATGTATACAGCGAAGTGGCCGTATGTACCACACTGTGGATGCGCGAAGCCGTAGCTGCAATAACAACTTCGCGTTTCAGTGGACCAAAAATCTGGCGTGGTAGAAGCTGCACGGGCTCTTCGTCCTTAGTATTGGAGGCAGGCGAGGCATACCCAAGCTGACCGAACGAATTGCTGCCCCATGTGAACGTCTCTCCCTGGCTAGAGATAGCAACGGTATGATTCTGCCCGAGTCCAACATGCACGACTTTTTTGCCTGCCAGTCCTCCTCCGAACACACTCACGAAATTGAATCTTGTAGCTTCATCCCCTGTCCCAAGCCGGCCGCCTGGACCAAAGCCGCACATATAGAGGTTAGCCTCTGGATCTGTCGTCAGAACCGCAGAATGCAATTTTGAAAGTTGTGTATCTTGTATTATTATTGGCCGATATCGAGTCAGCGCTGGTAACATGCCTGACGGTGAGAAAACCTTGATCTCCTGACTTCCCCCTAATGGTAAATATTGAGATTTGAATTCAACGTGTAGACGACGCAGAAGGTGCTCTGGGCGCTTCAAAAAAATCCGTTCTGGGTACTGGCGATCATCCTCATCTCCAAATCCGAGTGTGAAGTTCTTATTGCTGCCAAAGGTAAAAAATTCATCACCTCCGATGTTTACTCTTGGGCTAATCTCTCTACTTTCGGACCCATCCTCATTCGCGTCGCCGCTTACTCCTTGTGCCGTCTCGTTGTCTTCTTCCTCCGTAGCACTGGATATCAACGGGTTCGTCGGTGCTTGACGAATGTCTCTATTGGTGATCGAGGCTCCGTAAACGTCAAACGGGCTGTTCCCCTCTCGGTCCTTGATCTTGCGAAATTACGATGACCGAACGCTTCTTGATCGTCTCGATCCATCAGGCCTCGCGCGATGGTGATATTGCCAAAGTATAGCGCCCGGTGTAATGCAGTCCATCCGCTCTCCAAATCTTGAATGTAAAGGTCCAACATCGGGATTGGAAGCAGCGCAGTGGCAAAGTGCGAGGCGTGCTCATTGCAGGATGACGCTATATGGTGTAGCAGGGTGACCCCGTTGAAGTCTTTTGAATTGATGTCTGCGCGTGTCAAGTTGACGTTCGCAGATGACTTCGATCCCTTCGTAGTCGATGAAGGCAAATTCCATCCTGAGGATTTCCTGCCCTTGCTTGTCAAAATTGGCGATGTTGCCAAACTTGTTCCAGGACTGCTTAAGGTTCCTGTATTTCCTCCTGTTCCACTTGCCCCGCCTCTATGCGTGACTGCGGGTGCATTGTAGGAGGCGTTTGCCAGCAGTTGGCGAAAGTTTTCGACATCATTTTCGAAGTAATACTTCCAGAGATAGGTACTCATATGCTGTATGCAGGAGCGATGGAAGGATCTTCCAGTCGCTCCAAAAGCGCACCTCGCTGTAACCTCGAAGGGTCACGGCGTGTTTAAAGGTGCTGGCTGGAGTCCGGAAGACCTAGCAAATGGAGAAAACCCCCGAACGAAGCAAGGAAATTAAGCTGTAAATCGGTAGATCGACCAGAAAGCTGTGGAAGTGTACAGGTTTCTTTGAGGGTAGTTGTTGGAATTGTCGGCTTGTTCTGTTGCAGAGACTTCGGAGCAAAACTAAGATGGCTGAGGTCTGACTACCTTCTATTTAGGAGCTTTTGATACGTCGGAGGAGTCGTTGGTGCTTGTTGGTTGAAATGAGGGGATTGTCAATCTAAAGGATGCACATCATTCTGACGATGACCGGAGGGGCACAATCTATGCTTCTTTTGGCCAATGGGAGGCCGTACTGCAAACACTCCCCTTTAGGTGGACAGGAAAGTCACGCTTTCCTAATTGCTGTGCTTTGCTACCAATTCCCTCATAGCTGTCCGGAACGATGCACATTCCAAATTAAACCTATGAATTATATTTATAATCTATTAGGTGTATTCAGTTCTCCAAATTTCCAGCTTGTCTTCCAATCTGTTCTGTTTGGTTCAAGAGAACGCCCATCAGAATCCACGCCAGTTGCCTCATCCAAGGTTTCATCTATCTCAGTCGCTGAAGCGCAAGGCGTAGATGTATGTATAAAAAAATCATAGAAACTCAGTATTGTGGCAAAAGAGATGGTTTCATGCACACCGAGCCTACCAATAATCCACAGTACTCCGTAAGCAAGCGTCGTCCTGGCAAATCGAGTACACCCAGACTCCATAAGGACAAGCCCTGCCTCCATGCTCTTTCCCATTGGAAGACCAACATGAGAAACATACACTGACGTTGTTGTGTTAGTGGGAAGTGATGTGTCACCATTGCCGCCCAGCGCCGTCCGAATGCGCCCCTCTTCTACTTCCCCTTCGAGATGATGCCCCTGAGTCACTCGCTCCCCTCTCACTAGTTCCCGCGCTGGACCCACCTCGTGGTTCTTCGATACTTCGTCGTGATTGTTGCACAGCGCCGAAGTCACTCATCGCGAATAACAAAGGCTCCTCCTCTTCGAAGGTGTTTGTAGGGCGTGTGATGCTGTACCGTCCGACGCGTTGATCAGAGCTTCCGCTCCCACTACCACGATCACCGAGGCTGGACATCGAGCCATGAGGCGGGGTGAGGCCTCTACCACTACCTCTACCTATACGAAGTCTATAAACTCCACGAAGAGGTAATGATCCCGTGCCTTCGCGTCCTTCGAGTGATGAAGATTGTTGTTGATCAATAGCATCGTTGTTGCCCTCCTCCGGGTTGTTTACAGGTCCATGCGGTGGTTCTGGAATCTCTAAGCTTGGCATGGCCGCCGCAGAACCTTCCTGTAAGCGGAGGAGGGCGCTGAGACTCAGTTGTGGCCTGTCGTCTGTAGCTAGATCTGCACCGAGGCTGGCGCTACGCATTCCAAAGGGGAAAATGTCTCCGAGGTCGTCTTCAACAGGGAGAGTTCTCGGTTGTTGAGCGACGGAGCTTGATCGCCGATAGCTAGGGTGATAAGGTCGTGGAGAGGTGGGTATATCGATAGCCCCTGTACTAGGGTCGCGCGAGGTATTATTCCTTGATCGTTGTTCATGGCGAATATCTTGTCCCGGCGACAGCCGAGTGTTGGCACTACTTGGAAGGTTGATTGGATACTCTATGATGCTGTTGGCGCTCAATCTTGATGGGATAGCGGGCGTGTGAGGCGTATGGGGTGAGATTGGCTTTCCAGGCGATGAAGAGGTTGAAATGGAAGTGCCAGCTATCATAGGGGGCACACTTGAAAGTTGTCGGCTCGAGGAGGTAGAAGAACGATGTAGATGGAGTGACGACGACATGGAGTCGGATAAGGCAGCATTCGAATCCCTCATTCGTTGAAACTTTGTCAATGCGGCTGTTGTTCTTTTAGTGGAGGCGTCGGCGGCGTTTTGATCATGGGGCGTTCTGAAGCTTTTCAAGTATTTTTTTTGGTCTAGCATTTTGAGAAATTCGGATATATTATCGTCGTCTGTAGGAATTGAGCCAGAGCTGGCCCCTCCGCCTTCGGCTAGAACTCCAGAGCCGGGCTGGGCTGTCGAGGATGTGACGCTTGCCTTGCCGCTGCTGTTATTATCGTCCTCAGTCCTGCTACCTCCGCCCACTGAGAGCTTCGCTTTTCGATGTCCGAAGCTGCTGCTATATCTTGAGATCGAAGCAGGCTTGGGAGAACTTGAGCTGGAAGACGGGATGGCCTGCTCTGGGACCACTGGTGACCCTCGAATAGGTAGAGAGCCATGAGGGGTTAGATGTGATGGTGCTCGTGCCTCAGCTAGTGGACCCAATGTGGAACTCCGGCCTATTGATCCACGCGGTATTGAACCTGTCAATGGCTCCCCCTGCAAAGGCGATGCCGACAGCGAAGGTGTTTTGAAAGGCATAAATGACACCGACGGCCTCCTGCCAACGCTGGAAGCGCCATCTGCAGATCTGAGTGACGATCTCGACCCTTGCGAAGAGCGATTAACAGATGGTCTCTGGAGAGGCGGGTCCTTGGGTGACGGTGTAGTCATATCTCGTGCAGCCCGTAGAGCCGATAGAGGACTAGAGCCTGCGGGAGGGCCAACTTGATGGAATGTTGACAGACTGCCATATGCTTGGCCTTGCGCTGGTAAAGCGGCAACGTCTCTTTTCTTGTGCGGCAAAGAGCCAACTCCCATTCCTTGAGCTTTAGAATCCCTCCCTATTCCGCTTTCGAGATCCTTCCGCCCAAGAGATGGTTCAAAGAACTGCTCATCCATACCGATGAACTGCGAGCTTAGTAAGGCCTCCGAGTCGTCGATGCGGAAATCGCAATTCGAACGGTACGTAACCCGAATCGAAAAAGGGCCAGCGGGGGATTCGATGGGATCGAATGAGAAACTTTCCACGACAGGTCCACTCGCATTATTCAAAGGGACCGAGAGTGTATCTATTTTGTTGGACATATCGATTTGCGGATCTTCAAGTATGCGATACTTAAGTTTTGGCGTGTTGTGTGACATCCTAGGCTTAGAAAGTTTCTTACCAAATTTCCAGGCAGGGAGTAGCTTTGCATACGTAATGAGGGATCGAAACAGCACTATGCTGTTCTTATAAATACGTGGAAGAAGCAGGGTTAGATCTTTGTCTATCTCTGTCGAAGGTTTTCCAAGCTGCATCTGCCATCGCTCAAGGACAACCTCCGGTCTCGTTAGACCACCTCCTACAGAGGTAGGAGATTCGTTCAATGCTTCTTCGACATCCTTTCGCCTTCCTTGTTCGTCAACAATGACTAAGCTTTGCTTGTTCGTCAACTCCTCCGTGTCAATAAATGTTTCAATCACCATCGCTGGTGGCGGATTGTCCACAGCATCGCAATTTCTCCAAGTGCGAACGCTGTCCCGGGTGACATCTGTTTCATCAAGCTCGACATTGAACTAACGAACCTGTCAGCTCTAGAAACCCTGCAGCACTGGTGAAGAGCGAAATGAAAACAAAAGGGGATAATCTTCAAGCTAGAAACAATACGAGGGGCCTGCTTACCCATTTATTTACTCTCTTAGTATCTGTTCCTTTTGCGTATGCAGGCGGCAATGTGGTTCTTGCGTGGAGGATAATAAGCGCAGCTTTGGTGAAATAATTCTAGAGTGGCACAGCTCAGCTATGCTCAAACATGGTTACACAAAAAGGCGCTTATCTTACCGAAACGACCTGACCTAATTTATCCATTGAGCTCTTGCCTTGGGTGGATATTTCTTGTCCTCGAATCAAGGCATCCGAACTTTGTCCCGTAGAGCTGGCTTGCTCGATAGTTGTACCTCTATCAGAGCTGGCTCGCGACCCACATATATCTTGTTCTCTAGCATTATTGGTTCTCGTGGGGTTTGTCCTAGGTGAACTCGCCGGAGATGCCGTTACCGGCGGGGGACGGGGATGTTGATGCATGGGATCCGTTACAGAGTTATAGTCCAAGTCCTTGATAGAGAACTTCGATGTCTGGAAGTACTTTCCGGTAGACGAGACTCTAATCTTTAAAGCTGGCCCCAGAGAATGTAGTGTAAATGCCAAGGTGTTCAGTGAATATAATAGTGTTTTCCGACTGCCATGACAACGAGGCAGCTCATGAGTTAACGGTTTGTGATGAGATGGTCAATGGGTACGAAAGACTGCTCGATACCCGAAGCGATAAAGCATCTGAAGAATCGTGAGCTTTGTTTCGTGTGTTTTCTAGCTGTCATCCATATTGCGAGTAGGCAGCGTTGTCCTAGATTCGATCCCGTAGGGTTGAAAGCGTGGTACTGATGCCTGCCAATGTATGAGAAGGCTGTTAGCTAATGCAGTAGAGATAGCTAAGTCCTCCAAGCCTCAGACACCCTGCAAATATGGGTCCTGACCAGCTAACCAGAACCACGGCTGTCGTGGCGCTAAGATCGATGCCTTGACACTGTATCGATGACTCGACGACAAGAGTCATATACCCATCTTCACCGCTTCAACGAGAGTGTTGATTATGGGGGATAGAAAGTAAATTGTCGCATTTCCACTCAACACGCAGGACTCCTTAAGCTGGAGAGAATGAAGGAGGGTTTGACGGGGTGTTGAATTGGGTAAGGGTGATCAAGGTGAATGTGATCAAAGCTTCCCGTCTGTTCTGATCTGGGGAACGTCTTTAAGCTCCGAGTGCAGAAATCTCGGGAGACCGTAGCAGCCTTCCGCTAGCGCGGCAGATCACTGGACCGTTGAACAAGCAAGTTAAGCCCTATGTTATCTCACGAGCTCACCATCAATGCCACATCTGGTTGGAAGGAGTCTTGGTCTTGTACCACTCAGATGTCTTTACAAACTTCTATGCTTGTCACGCAAACCAGAGTTCGACCCCTTAGCCTTCCCCTGGGACTGGTCCGGGACTGCAAGAGCATGTGGCGATAACGATAACGAAACA
>JAABUO010008935.1_pt1 | contig 11267 bp, 15 predicted proteins | sample 5559291 | NCBI WGS metagenome assembly JAABUO01 (sample SAMN10711878, study PRJNA513372) | rock metagenome | isolation source: Antarctica rocks | place: Antarctica: Victoria Land, Finger Mt sud | reverse complement strand
AAAGCAGTGTGGTCAACAAGGGCAGAGCCAACTGCAAACAGGGTCCCTTGATTGGCAGCATGGAAGTTCCTTGCGAGACAGGTTCTTTCTGCCATGAGTTGCAACACAAAAAGATCAGGAAAGGCCCCATGTGTCTTCTGCGAATCACACATTCGCAGAAGACACATGGGGCCTTTCCTGATGGTGCATGTCACATGACTTTGGTCAGTGCCGATGATGGGTAGTGTATGTGTTGAGACTGGCCCTTGCTAACACGTCTCTAGCAACAACTATTTGTGATAGATGAATCACTAAACAATGATGATCAGCAATTGTATGGTGTGAGATTGCTGTGCTGTGCTGATACGTGTAGTAGGTAAGCAGTACAAGTTGCTACAGGTTTTGGCCTCGTTTCATGCATATTTCTGAGGGTGGTGTAGCAACACAGGCAACATTCAGATGCATCCTCTTTTCCTTTTTTTGGCTGGTCACGGCTGGATTCTGTATGCAATTTCATTCCCTGACAGTGTCTGACGGTTGTCTGCCAATGCATTGCTGCCAGGTAATTCAAGCTATTTAAGGGCATGTCAACAAGAGTTTTCGCCATGGCGGACCGGCTACATGCGCATGCAGCTGGTCCAATAGGCCAGACAGCTGCGCAGTGTGTGTTACTGCACGATAAAAAAGTTGGAGTTGGTGCAAGCATGCTGCTGCATAAAATGTCCTTGATAAGGGCAGTGTGCAAAGTACCACGCCTCATCTGTCGACATATCATTCACTTCTTTGCTGATACAGTAGGCTAACCTAAGCGATGTACCGGGGTTGGTAAAAGGTCACAGCTAGCGTTGCAAGCAGGCTCATTACAACCGTATGTGAGCCACACTGTAACAAGCGAGCCTTGCCCTCAGGGTTGCAGGTGCTGCGTGTCAGCCCAGATATCTTGCTCCGTCTTGCTAGGCTTGATCTTCGTTTTCAGGTATCTGCTATTGGCTGCCAGGTCCTTGCGTGTTCTTTGCAGGAAGGTGTTATACCAGATGTTGCAAAGGCGTTGACCTAAATTTACAGAATCTGGCAGAGGATGCTAAATCAGTCGAGCACAAGAGAACTTGGCGCACGCAAATAAGCAAAATTCCTGCGTTGACTTTGCGACAGATCTACGAGCTTCACGATGGGTTATCTAGTTTGCTTCGGCAAGCGTGACGACCCACATCCAACGTATGTGAAGCATAGGCTTCCGCCGGAACTGCTTCGGCGAGACATGGACACTGCACCGACAGACAGTGTGTGAGTGCCGTGAAAATAAGCTTGCTGATTATGCATGTGCAACGTGCAGCCTTTCCTGTCAAGCAATGCACATTGGACCAGAAGGATGTGTAACAATGCTGTGCATTCTGTGCAGACTACACCAGGAACTGCAAGCTCTGCGGGTCCAGAAAGACAGCAAGCACAGGGTCGGCGAGAGACTGGCTGCAGAGCAAGATACACTATTTCGCAAGGCAAGCTATGCAGTCCTGACCGTCAGTACTGACGTGCACTGGCATGCCACACCGCTGCCGACACTGCTCAGCTGCTGCTGCACAACCCTGGGCTGCCGCAAGGGCGTTTGTCATTGCTTTCGTCTTGCAGGTTGACGAGTGTGATGCGGAAGTCAGGCTTGCCATTGATGCGGATGAGCAGCCGGCTTGCAAGCCCACTCAGAATGTCAGGCAGGCTCTGGCCAAGCTAGAAGGTCTGCTTCAAAGCTGGCGGGCTGCTGTGCAGGAGACACAGGTATGTCCAGACTTGTTGCCTAAATCGTAGCAGGTGGCTCACATCAAGCCATCCTGCATTTGTTATGTTGATTGGCAAACCTGAACCTCACACATGGAGGCAATTAGGGCCAGACATACCTGACTCTCAAGGCAGTATTTGAGTGCGACAAGAAATAAAGGTGACCATCAGAGGCGACGCGCATTTGATGGGTCAGGCATGCCTGAACTTGGTGCTGATTGCATACAGGACCAGGTGTGCAAGGATGCCCAAGCCAGCCTCCAGTCCAGCAACAGCAGCCTGGACACAGTGACCCATGACCTGAATGGCAGGTGAGTCCAAAACCCCTTGCTTGGTGACTATGACAACAGCAGGAGCGTCTCAGGTCAGCCTTGCAGCGTCGGAGGAGCTGTGCAGAGTTGAAGAAGCTTTGCTAAGAACGGCTTCAAGCCAGTGATGTCTTTGATGGCAGGCATCCTTCAGGTCCTGCACGTATTTAGCTCATCATGAGCTGGAAAGCGTTTGAATTATTGTTATCATGTTCCTTCAGGCTGCCTTGTCTCTCTTTCGATGTGCTTTCTTTTGGCTTGGAAGTGTGATGCATATAGTCTGTGCAGTTTCTCAAAGCAGGGCATTCTTTAGTATTCAAACTGGGGAGATGTGACAGGGTTGCGAGAGCCTATCATGACCAAACACCGCCAGCACACAAACTTGTCCTGTCTGATGTCAAATCAATTTCTTTGAGACTCTGGAAGATGCGTTCATTAGGAAAGTCACAGAGAAAGTGTGTATCGACCAGTGTCATTGCCATGTGCGTGGCTGACAGGGCACTTTCTGCACAACAGGATGCGCTGGCCGGTGGCCCTGAGCGCTGATTAGTTTGTTTTGGTTGTCAAGTTGAAAAATTTCTCCAAAAAATAATTTGTGAGTCCAAGCAACTCTTGAGAAACCAGTGAAGGTGATTAGATGCAGTGAGCGCTTCCAGCTGAGTGCATGGCACATAGCTTTGATCATGCCTGTTTGTTCCAACACACCGTGCTGGTAGGTTTTTATCACTATTGAACCGTGTGTGCGTACGCTGTCTGATTGTGTGCATTTGTGTTTTGACAGGCACACCCTGCAAATGAATGCCTTGAGGAAGACTCATGATCTTCGGGCTGTAGAGCTGAGCGAGCAAGTCACCCAGCTTCAGGTAAGGCTGCTCTTCATGTGCCTCCTCTGAGCAGCTTTGCATGTACAGTGGGGTGAGACCTGACACTTGTAACAGCCCTCTGCAGTCAAAAGCATACAAGCAAAGCAGCAGTCACATGCCCATGCCTGGAATGTAATACGATGCTCTGCTGCACCGTGGTAACCTGTCACTTTTCACTGATTTTGTGTCTGTGAGAGGCACATTTCAAGCACCCCTGTATGTGTCATGAGCCCTCACAGAGCTTTGTGCAAACCCAAACTTGTTGCATTGCAAGTCCCAATTTACGCCCACTTCATGCATTGCAATTTTGCATTGTGCCTTGCATCGTTTCACGGCTTTCACAGTTGAACAGCCTAACAGTTGGCCAGCCTGACTTTGTATGATGTTGCAGGGCGAGCTTGAAGATGAGCGCAGGGCCAGGAAGCCACAAGGTCAGCATGACAGGCAGGCACAGCTGGACCTGGCCTTTCAGCGCATCACCGCGGCAGACGCAGCTTCAGATGAGGGCAAGAGCAAGGCCCAGGTAATCTTCACATGTCCCTTGATCCCTTCTCTCGGCGCCTGTCATGGCTTTTTACATGTGATCGTGTGCGCAGAGCTGGCTGGCTCTTGTCGACTACTACTCCTTGCAGCCGTCTATTTGTCTGTCTGTGTGTCTGTCTGCTCATGCGCTGCTGTGGTCTGCTGACATCAGATGGGTGACTTGCACAGGCACAAAGGAAGCCTTTGGGTTTATCAAAGGTGGAATGTGTGTGCATGCGTGCGTGCGTGCGTGAGTGCGTGCGTGTGTGTGTGTGTGTGTGTGTGTTTCCCCTCTTAGATTCTATAAACTTTTGTTCTTTCTCAAGTCAACACCTGACATGTGACTTGCACAGGCACTGCAAGCGGAACTCACAAGCGCTCGCCAAGCAGCTGTCGACCTGAAGGTCCACATGGATGCTGAGCTGGCACATCTCAGACTGCAGCTGGATGCTGCCACGAAGAAGAATAGCATGCTTGGCCAGCAGCTGAACACTGAGCTTGTGAAGAAGAGCTCTCAGCTAGAGGCTGAAACAAAGACGAATGAGGGACTCCTCCATCAGTTGAGAGGCGAGGGGAACAAGCGCAGCCTGCTCCACCAGCAGCTGGATGATGAGATGAACAAGAACAGCAAAGTTCTCCAGCGACTCAGCGCAGAGACCAAGAAGAATAGCAAAGTCCTTCAGCAGCTAGACGCTGAGCAGAGGAAGAATGATCGGCTCCTCCAGCAGCTGGACACTGAGCAGAAGAAGAGTGGTGAGGCTGAGCAGCTGCAGCTCAGGAATGCTCAGACTATCAGAAAGCTGAGACGGCACAATATCTGGCAGATGCAGCAACTCAATGTTGCGGCCTACAAGTCAGAAGCAGGTCACCTCGCTCAAGTCCGAGCTCAACAATATGAGTCAGGTCGCCCAGGCAGAGGCCAAGAAGCTGCAACAGCAGCTGACAGAGGTGCAAGCTGAGGCAAACTCAGCAGCTCAGCAGGTGGTCTCACTCACATGTCAGCTGACGGCTATGACCCACAAGGCTGAGGCATCTGAAGAGTTTGTCAAGATGGTTTTGCAACAGCAACAGACTGATGCACAGACCGTTGCTGATGCCCTGAAGCTGCAACAGCAGCTGTCAGATGCACAAGCAGTTGTAGACTCAGCTCAGTCAGACGCCAAAATGCTGCAGAAGCAGCTCTCAGACGCATCCATTAGTGCTGATTTGGATGCCAAGAAGGTGCAGCAGCGGCTGACTGATGCACAGGCTGTTGCTGGTGCCCAGAAGCTGCAGCAGCAGCTGTCAGATGCACAGGCTGCTGGCGAGTCAGCTTCAGCAGACACCAAGCAGGTGCTGCAGCAGCAGCCTATTGAGCTTCAGCCTAGCATTGAGCAAGGCACGAGGCACATGACGGCAGCTCACCATGCCGAGCTTCTTGCAAAGGTACTCATCTTGGCTCCTTCTTGTGCTGACACGCTCTGGACATTGCTGCCTTGCGGAAGTAACACAAGTAACTGCATCACAATGTACTGATTTCAACTACTGTTTCTGATGTACAGCTGCATCACTTGGGAGCTTTATTCAACACAGTTGAGTTGTGCTTGTTGCCTGTCTGATGAGATATGAATCTGCTCAGTTGATGCTGCAGGAAGCAGCTTCTGCTGAGCATACGGCTGCACTCCAGGAGGAGTTGGAGCAGCTTCACACCAGCGCTGGACACATGAAGGTGCATCTTGAGGCAGCTCAGCAAAGCCAGCTAGATGCCCAGGTACCTGGTTGCTTTGTTGATGCTTGCAATGTGCTCAGCTTTCATCATGACCTGGTTTTGTTTGTTTTGTTTTGTTTTGTTTTGTTTTGTTTTGTTTTGTTTTGTTTTGTTTTGTTTTGTTTTGTTTTGTTTTGTTTTGTTTTGATTTCTTTGTTGACGTTTTGTGTGCTGCGCTTCACTTGACTGTCTGCCCATATTGCTGGTTGTTTACACACAGCTATTCTACTTCCTTTCCCGGTGCCTTTCTGCTGTGTGTTTGTCTTCAGTTGTTCGTGCTTCTTAATCGTGAATGGCCGATTCAGCAGCACTTGCTGGAACTTCAGAGTACCCCATATGCCTGAAGACACCATGCTGCTCAGCATATGTATGTTCACAACTGCTCCTTGCCTTGACTTGTACACGCACCTGGCTAGCTTGGGCTGCTGAGCATCAGTGCATGTTCTTGTCATGCAGGCAGAAGCTTTAACACTCCAGCAGGAGTTGCGAGATCTGCAGTCCAGCACTGCCAAGGCAAGGCAGCAGATACAAGGTGATTTCAGCAGCCTTCAGGGCCAGTTGCAAAATGCCCTGGCTGATTGCAAGCGCACTCTCCATGAGAAGGAAACAGCCCATGCCGACTCGCACAAGGAGATCAGCAATTTGAAAGGCCAGCTGGCAATTGCTGCAGATGCACGAGCAGTTGCTGACTCAGCTCAGTCAGATGTCAAGAAGCTGCAAAAGCAGCTGTCAGAAGCTTTCATCAGCTTTGACCTGGACACCAAGAAGCTGCAGCAGCAGCTGACAGGGGCACAGGCTGCAGCTGAGTCAGCTCAGGCAGACGCTCAGAAGGTGCTGCAGCAGCAGCGTACTGAGCTTCAAGCTAGGAGTGAGCAAAGCAAGAAGCTTAGTATGGCAGCTCACCATGCCGAGCTACTTGCAAAGGTACCCATCTCAACTTCTGATTGTGCTGACACGCTCTAGGTGTTGCTGCTGTTGCTTTGCAACTCGAAATTATCACAAGTGACTGTATTGATCGCCTTGACATCTCCACACCACTTCCACTATTGATTTTGCAAGACTATGCTGAACTGCATGTCATACACCTGATCTCTGCTGGTGTGATGAGGCATGATTGTGGTGGGCCAATGCTGCAGGAAGCTGCATCTGGTGAGCAGATGTCCACGCTCCAGAAGGAGTTGGAGCAGCTTCACACCAGCGCTGGACACATGAAGGGGCAAATTGACGCAGCTCAGCAAAGCCAGATAGATGCACAGGTACCTGACTCTTGTCTAGCTGCAATTGCAATGCTTGCAATGCGCTTGGCACTGTTGCGCAGTTGCACTCTTGGCATCTCCATCACTCTCTGTCACACGGCTTCTTGTGCAGACACGTCTCCCTTTCTCCTTTGCCTTCCTGCTGTTCATTGATTGTCTGTTGGCAATGCTTATTCATCCCATTGACTGATCAAAATACAGCTAGCAGAGTTTCAGCTGACTTCACAAGGTCCCATATGCTTCAGCTTTTGGTGCTGCTCTGCAGACCGGTTTTCAACATTGCTTGAAAGTTGAGGGGGCTTCCAGGCAGGGGGTGGAGAAGCTGAGCCAGCAGCTTCTCAAGAGGCCACAGGTGCCACTGCTTGTCATTTGAGCCCATCTGAACTGCCTCTTTGCACAATGTTATGCAACCATTGTGCATTCGTTGTTCCAAGTCTACATGCTATAAGCTGCATCTCCTGTGTCTGGCACATCTCTGGTGTCATCATACACTCAATAAAGCAGTGACAGGCAAGGCAGCACATGCAGGTGTTTGCATGCTGGTCCAGACATAAGCATCTGCCTGGCAGTACATCTTCTCAATACACATTGCATTACCCATAGGTGGTGCCCGGTGGTGTTCATCAGCAGCAGGCTATTGCTCAGCTTGAGCAGAAGCACCAGAGCCAGCTGGCTGCTCTGTTTCAGCAGCTGGCAGACGCTGAGGAGCGAGCACAGTCTCAGAAAGAAATGATGAAGGCTGCTGAGAATCACACAGAGAGCAGCAACGCTGTCCACACGTAACCTTGCAGCTAAAAGCTTAGCTGCTAGCATCGAGGCACATGCATCAACGTTGTTAACAGTAAAGAGCATTCTTGCCAGGCAAAAGTTTGGTGACTATATATGGACATATAAATACATGTATATACGCTGTGAAATGGCAGGTGTACTTATCTATACACATGCTCAAAGTCACAATCACTCTGAAGATCAGAAAGGTCAAGCCATTTCACAGAAACTGAAGCTCATTCACACACTGAATGACTGACTGTCGCAAAGACACAACAGAAAACTGGCGCATTTAAGAACAGCTGCATGGAATCACCTCGCCTCATACTTACATCAGAAGAATCATCTGACAATGTGCCAGAAGGGCGAGCTTTCATGGTGGACAATGGCGGTGCAACCCTACTGAAGCTGTCTCTGATCATGAATGAGCCTTTTCTTGTCAAGGTGACTGCTTTCCGAACGTAACGTTTGGTCTGACTGGCGCCAACAACCGCAATCAGGACCAGTTCCAGAACTACAAAGCTGATGTTGAGAATCACGAGCTCGAGAAGGGCTCCCACAGCCTCTAGACCTTGAGTGCTGGCAACATTGCTGGGATCCATGCAATACAAACAGCCAGTTGCCGTCAAGACCACTGTAAGCAAGCCCAGCACCTATGCAACAGCAGGCAAACAATGTGTTTGCCTTGGAACACATCAGGCTTAACATATGAGGAACAAAGGCACCAGGTTGTTGCATGCCACTTCATCAGCATGCAGTTTCAAGTTTGACACATGGTGATGTAAAGCAAGAAGCTCATATGATATCAGCCACAACGTGGATGCCTGAGCTCTTCAGTGGCACAACTGTAGAGCGACATGATGAGTACAGATACCTTGGCTTTGTGTTTCATGCCACCAAAAACATGGCATATGGCGTCGAATACCTAGTGGCTGCTGGGAAAAAGGCAGTGCATGCCATGCGACGGCGTTGCATCTCCCTCCATCTGTCTGATCCTGCTACCATATGCAAGCTGTTTGACATTTTGGTGTTACCCATTTTGAGCTATTCTTGTGAAGTTTGGGCAGTCAATCCCAAAGTTGGGGCAAAAGCTGAACTGGTGCATAGGCAGTTTCTGAAGCAATTGCTTGGTGTCAGAAAAAGCACTACCAACCAAATAGTGCTTGCAGAATTTGGACGTTTCCCGTTACAGATTCACTTTTGGCAGCAGATTTTACTTTACCACAACCAAGTCCGTGCTCTACCAAACAGCCGGCTTGACAAACTAGCATTGATTGATGGTTTTTGGGACAGCAACCCTCCTCATAGGGTTGAAGCCCTTTCAGGCAATTGGAGATCTGATGTGCGCCTGTTTATTGACACACATGGGCAAACAGATCCTGTATGACGAGTTAGATATTTCCATCAATTGTTGAGCGAGAAAAAGCGCGCTGGGTTGAGGACTTTCTTTTTGACACAGACCATAGCAGCTTGCAACTCTACAGGACTGTCTACAAAGCCAATCATACCAACGCTCTGACTATTTGTCTACTGTCAGATGCTATCCCCACAGGAGATTGATCAGTAGGTTCAGGTGTGGTTGCTATGGCCTACATGTTGACACAGGCCGCTTTGGCAACGATAGTGAACACCGCAGCAGAGAGGATAGGGTCTGTCTTGTGTGCATGTCTGGCTCAGTTGAAGACGAACACCATTTCTTGTTTGACTGCCCCGCATACTGTCACATACGTCAGCAGTACAGCCACCTTTTCCATCAGGCTTCATCTTCAGTAGCAGCTTTTCTGGCTACTGACCAACCCAATGTGGTAGGCAATTATCTCAAGACTTGTTTTGCACAAAGACAATCTGTTTTGGCCAGTCCACTTTTAGCTTGGCTTCTGAACTTTGTGGAGCTAGATTAGTGTAGAGCGTGTGGCGTCGCGGTACTAGCGCCCTCCTTCATTACAGCATCACTACAGCAATTTCTTTGGTGCTGTATATACGAATAGTTGTATGGATTGTTTTCCCAGTTATTGTCTGTTGACTCCCCTGATGAGTCCTAAAGACAGGAAATGTAAATTGATTGATTGATTGTATCGCAAGTTGAGAAGAATGACGCGATGAAGAAGATCTTCCTGATATCTGACATGGCTGCACATGTGCTGCGCATGACAACTGAGCACGTTATTTGTTATCACCAATAAGTGAGGTCGTCGCCAAACAACGCGTCTGCACTTCCCCCACTGCAAACCTTTTGTCAGCCGTCGCAGTGCGAAGAGCTAGATCGTCGGCGAAGATCAGACTGCAATACCGCTTTGCAAGATGAGGTGTGTCCTCGTGGCCAGCACTTACCGATAGAGCCGGCTCAATCTGCATTATACCTCGCAATATGCGCTGCCCAAAACGAGGGTTGCATTATCCTTGAGGCGTAGCTTGCGAGAGTCGTGTTGGTTTTGGTGTTGCTTATGTAGGTCGACAACAAGCACACCCGTTGCCTGACGTCCATTTTGTGGCTTGCAGGCAGGCTGCAAGCACAGGATCCCGGGTGTTTGCTCAGGCCAACCGGTAAGCCAATAACCGATTGCGATCGCAACTTCGTTCACATGATGCCCTTCAGTTGCTGACCCTTAGCCATGCATGCAGGGCCTGCGCAGTCGCGAATGTCACCCCAGCGGCATACTCGTCTGCTCGGGTGTTCCGACCAAAGGCGCCAGCCGCACACACGTTCTCACGTGCCTTCAGACCAGCTGTCGTAGCAGCAGCTGCAGCCCCTCAGCTCAAGGACATTGACCACAGTGACATTGCTAGCAAAGTCAAGCGACAATTGTTGATCAATGGAAAGTTCGTCGATGCCATTGGCGGTGAGGTTGCTCACTACCAATATCAGCCCGACATGCAGTCGTTGCCATGTCTTCTGCCAGCGCGCATGCAGACTGCACTGCTGACAGCTTTTTCAAGTTTCACCTATTCCCCCACTTGCAAATACACAAGATAGCTCCAGTGTGCTGTCTGTGATGCTACCTGCAGTATTGTGACGCCTTATGTGCGCTGGTGGCATGGGACCACAAAAGCAGCATCAGCCTGTACAGCTTCATCCATGTTTGTTTCAGGTGAGACTTTTGGCACTGAGGACCCACGTACAGGAGAGATCTACACTCAGGTGGCAGAGGCTCAGGAGGCAGATGTTGATGCTGCTGTCAAGGCTGCGAGGATGGTAAACACCCACTCTGTTGTCTGTCTCAAAATCATAGTGCATCTCTTGCACAGTCTGTCTAAGTTTCATAGCGCATTTCTTGCACAGTCTGTCCCAACTTCATAGCGCATCTCTTGCACAAGCACAGAAGCAAGACTGTCCTTTTTCTTTGTTACATAGTGTCTCCCTAGTGTCTCCCAAATCACACGGTGTCCAGTTGACTCAACCTGCTCGTGTGCACAGCACAGCAAGCAATGTCAACATTACAACATGCCACCTTGCAGCAGGCAATGTCTCAGCAAGCAATTGGACAAGTGGGTTGCATCTCGTCTAAGTGCTACACAAGATCAGCTACTAGTTCACCTCACAAGTGAGAAGGATATTGTGTGTTTACAGGCCTTTGACCACGGACCCTGGCCTCGCATGACTGGCCGTGAACGCGGTGCCATCTTGTATAAGTTTGCTGACCTGATGGAGCAGAACACCCATGAGCTGGCCATCCTGGAGTCTCTGGACAACGGCAAGCCACTCTCTGCCTCCAAGTAAGCCCTTAATCTCTTTGTCCTGCCTCCAAATATGCCCTTCAACTGCTTGTTCTGCCTTCAAGTATGCCCTTCGACTGCTTGCTCTGCCTCAAGGCATGCCCATCAACTGTTCGTTCTGTCTTCCAGCATACCCTTCAACTGCTTGTTCTGCCTCTAGGCATGCCCATCAACTGGTTCTTCTGCCTCCAATCAGGCCCTTCAATTGTTACAGGCCCTTCAATTGTTACGACTGTCTGTTCTACCTCAATCAGACTGGACGGCTATCACTGTGCGTCGCTAGGCAATTGCACTACTGCTGATTGAAAAAAAGCATCATCTGTGGGGGGGGAAGGATGGG
>JAABUO010008933.1_pt1 | contig 11267 bp, 13 predicted proteins | sample 5559291 | NCBI WGS metagenome assembly JAABUO01 (sample SAMN10711878, study PRJNA513372) | rock metagenome | isolation source: Antarctica rocks | place: Antarctica: Victoria Land, Finger Mt sud | reverse complement strand
ACCACGACCGTCGCCGCACCCTCCTCGACGCCTGGGTCGGCGCCCACACGAGTCAATGCCACCCCGGCGCCCCGCCCGACCAGCCCGTCCGCACGTCGATCTTCAGTGGAACACGATCGCGCTCGCGCCATATAGCGCTACGAGAACCAGGCCAGACAGCGCTGCTGTTCACAGCCCTCGACGGACGGGCGGCGGGGTGTTCCACTTCCTAGGAAGTGGAACGCCATCCAGGGGGCTACCGAACGTGGGCGGCCGGCACGGCGTCTGCCCTCGCCCGGACGCTGGAAGGCGGGCCGAGGCTCAAACCGCAACATTGCCGCCGGGCGATGCCTCGATGGGTCCGCAGCGGCACCCTCGATATACACCGGTCCTGAACGGGTCCGGCGGCGAGGCGGGATGAACCGAGCCGGCAAGGCGTTGGACCCTGCGACCCTTGTCCGGCGACGCTGCAGGAGCGTGCGATGGCCACTGACTACGACGCCCCCCGTAACGCCAATGCCGACCAGCAGGGCGAGCCGGCGCTGCAGGCGATCGCCGGCGCGCAGTCCAGCCGCGCCGCCGACCCTGGTGGGGATCTCGACCCCGTAGAAGGCGAGGTTGCCCTGGCCTCTGCCGACCCCACCGACGAGGAACTCGTCGTTCCCCTGGTGCCGCGTCAGTTCGACGAGTTCATCTGCACCAGCTGCTACCTCGTGCACCCCAACAGCCGCCTCGCCGACCCCCAGCGGCGCATCTGCACCGACTGCGCCCCCTGAACCCCGACCGGAGCTGAGAAGAAGCGGACGCAGGAACTAGAAGCTCGATGCTGACATGACGTCGGCGGAAGACTGGATCTCCGGACTGCCGTCCGAGCTCGCTGCCCAGCGAGCGTTGCTGCAGCGGTGCTCGCAGCCGTGAGGGTAGACCAGCAGTGGGACTGGCTCGAGCTCGGCTGCTCGGTCGCCGAGGGCCGCGGCGATGCCCTGTCCGACCTCGACGTCGCCCTGGGCTACGCCGCGGCTGACCCCCCGCCGGTCGAGGTGGTCACTGCCCTGGTCGAGGGGCTCGGCTCGGTGGTGGAGGTGTCCGCGCAGCCGTTCGATGGCCGGCCCCGGTGGTGGGTCCAGTACGAGGACGGCACACAACTCGACCTGGTCGTGGTCAGCGCCGACTACCGGTCGGGCCGGGCACCGGGAAGCGTCGCGCTGCTGGACCGCAGCGGCCGGCTCACCGACACGTTCACTCCCTCGCTGTGGTCCGCCGCCACCGACGATCCGAGGAACTGGATGCTCGACGGGTGGGAGGCCCTCGCCAACGTCGCCAAGTATCTGCACCGCCAGTCCGTGCTGGAGGCACTCGAGCAGCTGAGCCGCGCTCGGGAGCGGGTACTGCAGCTGTGGGCGGTCGCTGAGCAGGTGCCCTACCCCGCCTTCGGGCTCGTCAGCTTGCTTGACAACCCCGCCGCCTCGCTGCCGCCCGCCATCGAAGAGACGTATGCCCGCGCGTCTGCCGACGACGTCAGAACCGCAGCGCTCACGACTGCGGAGTTGCTCGGTATGGCCGCGGACCGTGCCCAGCCCGGGCTGGCTACCGCGCTGGGCCCTTACGTCATCCGACGCCTGCACTGTCCCCGCTGACAGCCTCCGGGCGCCACTCGGGCTGGCACGCCGAAACGAACCGGGCGTCCGGTGCCGCGCCGCGGGCGTTGCTTCACCGCCGGTAGGTGAAACCCGTCGCTGCGCAGGCAGCGTCGAGGGTGGCCCACTGGGCACCAAGAAGAACCCAACCGTCGTGCCCAGCGAGCCGGTTCGTCGGGTCGTGCACCTTGACCTGCCAGCCTCCGGCGCTCGTCTCGCGGGCCAGGGCGGCCTTGCCGCCACACATCCCGTACTGACTGGCCAGCCGCTCACCACCCACCGTCGCTCAATCTCCCTGCCCAGTACTCGAGACGGTGCCCTCGACCTGGTCAGGCTCAATGGCCGTCAGCGGGATCCGAGCCCACTCACCGGCCAAGTTGCACAAGGTGGCGGTACGGCCGGTCACCGCCTCGACCCGCCACGGCTGGTGGCCGCGGCGGTGCTGAACCACGCTGCCCGGGATCGGCAGGTGACCCTCGACCCCGGCCGCGGACACCACCTCCAGCGCGGTACAAACAGCGGCGTCCTCAACATCAGCCTCCTCCGGCACGGCGAGGGTGACCAGCACCGTCACCAGCCGGGTCACGACCCGGCCCCCACAGACACTGGCTCCACCGGTGCCGCAAGCGCCGCGGTCCGGCGGCGCCGCTGCCCTCCCCCATCGCTGGGCACCCCAGCAAGGTCACGGTGCAAGGCCCGGAAGATCGACGTGCGGCTCACCCCAGCACGCCCCCGATCTCGGCGACCGTCAGCTCCCGCTCCTCATACAGCCGCCGGGCGGTCCGCACCTGGTCCGCGCTGAGCTTCGGTGGCCGGCCGCCGACTGCTCCGCCGTCGACACCCGCGCGTACCCGATCAGCGACCCCATGGTCGGCAACGTAGCGGAACCGTCCGACAGGCTCCGGGCCCGGCACACTGATTGCGCTACAGCCTTGTGGGACGTGCCACGACCGTGCCGATGCGGAGTTCTGCTACAGGGGCAGCCGTGTAGCAGAAACGGTCATCTGCGGCACGTGCACAGAAGGGTGCCCACCGGTCGGCCACCGGCCGAGTCCTCTTGTCCCGCGTCAAGCGGATGGCAGGATTCGGGCCCGGTCAAAGTTGGCGATGGCGGGGTCGGCGAAGCCTCGGTGGACGTCGGCGAGGCGGTTCCAGGACAGGGCCTCGTGCGGTCGGACGGTGTTGTACTCAAGCCGGTAGGCCTCGGCGTGCTCTACCAGGACGAGGCCGTCGGTGATGTGCTCGCGGTAGAGCCGCTTGTACTTCAATGACTCGAAGCCACGTTCCCGGACCCCGTTCTGTCCGGGGGTCCGGGCCCGGGGCCGGACGCGGCCGAGCTCGGGCCGGCGGTCGATGGTGGCGGCGAGGCGGGCGGAGCGGAACGGTCCGCCGTTGTCGGTGACGATCGTGACCGGTCGGACCTCGCTGGTCGCCGGGTCGGTCAACGCGTCCAGCAGTGGCCGGCCGGCGAGGGCCTTGGCTCCGGTGATCGCGGCGTCGACGGCGGCGATCGCGTCGTGCTGATTGGCGGTCAGCGACAGGTGCCAGCCCAGCTCGTACCTCGACCAATAGTCGGTGCAGGCCGCGATCTGCCAGGTCCCGCCGCCGACCGTCTCGAACTCGCCAGATGTTCAGCTGCCAGACCTGGTTCGGTCCAGTCGGCGGGTCGACGAACACCGCCCGCCGGGCGGCGGCCAACTGGCGGCGTTTGCGCTGGTAGTCCGCGGCGAGGATCAGCCCACGGCGCCGCATGATCCGCAGCGTGGTCGCCGGTGACCGTCCTAGCGCGTCATCGCCCAGACCTTCCGATGCCCCCCACGCAGGATGGGCCTCAGCGTGGCTGACGACCGCAGCCTGCGCCGCTGCCGCTGCCGACACCGGCGGCGGCCAGGGTCCACGGGCCGGCTCGTCGACGCGGGCGCGGGTCTGCCAGCGGCGCCAGGTCCGCTCGGGCATGTCGATGAGCCGACAGAACCTCGTGGTCGACATGCCCGCTTCGACGCGGATCACCTCGAGGTCTTCAAAGGCTCAGCCGGCCCTCCGCGGACTTCTTCCAGACCCTCAGCTCGACCGCCGCCTCCCCGAGCGCGGTCGTGAGGTCGGCGACCTCAGCCTCCAGCTGCTGCTCCCGCGACGTGAGCTTGCCCGACCCCTGCGGCCAGGCCAGCGCGACCGGTCTCGATGAACTACCGCTTCCAGTTGCTGATCGACTGCTCGGAGACCTTCGCCTGCCGGGCGGCGGCGGCCAGTCGTCAGTTCAGCGGCGGGGTTGCCAGGTGGCAGCCCATGGACGGGCGTGACTACGCCGGGGTGAGTGCCGCCGGGATTCTCGGTGCCGCCGGACCGGTGTGCTTCCTGCTCGCCTCCCGGCATGCACTCCTCGTGGCCACCGCGGTGCTGGCGGCCCTATATCCCGGCGTGACGGTCGGACTGGCCCGGATCGTGCTACATGAAGCTTCTCGGCGCGTCCAGCTCATCGGCCTCATCCCGGCCGCGATCGCCGTCGTCGCCATCACCATTGGCTCGCGGCACGGCGGGTCGTGGCAGACGCCAGTGACCGGGTACCAGGATCGGATGATTGGTTTGTGTCCTGGGGGTTGGGTTCATTCAGATGCTGCTGCGGCCGCCGTCGATCACGAGTGACTGCCCGGTCATGTAGGTGGACTCATTGGACAGTAGCCACAGCACGGCGTAGGCCACCTCCCAGGCGGTTCCTTGCCGGCCAAGTGGAATGCGGCTGGCAACTGCCGCAATCCGGTCGGGATTTCCGGTCGAGGCTCTGCGGCCGAGCGGTGTGTCGATGTAGCCCGGCACGAGGACGTTCGCGCGAGTGCCGTGGGGGGCTCCTTCCAGGGCGGTCTGCCGACAGACGCCGAGCAGCGCGGCCTTCGAGGAGTCGTAGGAGGGGATGCCGGTGCCGGCGTGCAGGCTCGCGGCGGAGCTGATGAACACGACGGACGAGGCCGGGGCCAGGACGGGTAGAGCCGCTGCCGCGCAGAGGAAGTGCGCGCGGACGTTGACCGCGAAGGTGGCGTCCCATTGTTCGGGGGTGGTGGCGGCCATGCCTCGGCCGAGACCGATGCCGACGTTGAGCACCAGGCCGTCCAGGCCGTCCAGGCCGTCGGCCGCCTCGGTGACGGCGCGTGCGCACTGGTCGGCCTTGCTGACGTCGGCGAGCACAACCGTGGCGGTACCACCGGCACCGGCGATGGAGTCGACGGTCTCCTGGGCCGCGGTGCGGTCGATGTCGCAGCAGGCGACCTTCGCGCCCTCGCGGGCGGCCAGGATGGCGATGGCGCGCCCGTTGCCGACCGGTGCGTCCTCGTCGGCACACGGCTGGCTGCCTGCCCCGACCACCAGGACACGGCGGCCGGAGAGCCGGCCGTGGCCTGGCGCCGTGCCTGCGGCCTCATCGGTCAACGGTTGGGCGGTCACTGCTGGCTCCATTCGGGTGCGTCGAAGCCGTCCTCGATCTGAACCCCCAGCGAGTTCAGGGCGCCGGCGATCATGGCGTAGTTGCCGACCAGCAGGCAGACCTCGATGATTTGCTTCTCCTCGAAGGTCGCTTGCAGGGCGCTCCAGGTGGCGTCGCCGAGTCGGTGGTCGAGCACCAGCTCGTCCGCCGCCTGCACCAGCAGCGCGCCGGTGTCGTCCAGCCTGCCGGTGGCGGACACGTCGCCGATCGCCGCCAGCTCCTGGTCGGTCAGGCCCTCCCGGCGTCCGATGACTTCGTGGTGCGCCCATTCGTATCCGGCCAGGCAACGCCGGGCGGTTCGCAGGATGAGGGTTTCCCGGACCTTTCCCGGCAATCCCGAGCGGCGGAGCAGATGGCTGGCGAGGACCTCGAAGTCGGCGAACAGCTCGGGGTGGCGCACCAGGGTGGCGAAGATGGCGAAGTCGCTGCCGACATCGTCGATGAGCTGCTGTTGCCGTTCGTTGCGCTCGTGAGCGGCCAGGGGTGCCAGTCGCTGCGGATAGGTCATGCCCACACTCCTACGGACGGCATCAGGGAACGTCGGCCAACGCCGAGGCCAAGATCAATATGGGCTGCGGCTCGTGCCTAGCGCACCACCGGTGTCGTCGGATAAGGCCATCCCCGCTCGCGGTCATCTTCCTGTTAGGCCGGGATGGCCACCGTGGCGCTGCCACCGCGGCCGAGGTGCAGGGTGAGGATCAAGCGCCCGCTCGCGCTGACCTTGATGCGCTTACGTGTTGTCCCGGTTGGCTCTGTCACGCGCACGGTCAGCACCGACCCGGGTCGGTAGGCGGCGGGTGTGGTCACGACGGCTGTGCCGGTGCCGGACAGGCTAAAGCCGTGCTTCGTGCCGCCGATCAGGGAGCTGAACTGCTGTGGTGCGGCCCGGTCCAGCGACACGGTGTAGCCCCACTGCGACCACTGCTTGTCGATGGACATGTAGGAGATCGACGTGGGCTTCTTCGGATGAGCGAAGTCGGCCATCATCCTCGGCAGGTACTCGCGCAGGTCACGGGCCCAGTAGGGGAAGGTGTGCGTGCCGTACACGTAATTGTCGTAGTAGGACGGGATGCCCTCGGCGACCAGGTGCAGGTGGAAGCTCTGGGTGGACAGGAAGACGGCCGCTTCGATGGCGGACGCGTTTGGGTTGGGGGCCGAGTCGTAGGGTCCGTCGACGCCGGTTCCGGTCCACATGTCGATGCTCATGCCGCGCAGGTTGGTCATCAACGTGGCCGGGTCGTGGCCCTGCCAGTTGATCAGGTCGAGGACCGGGTCACCCAGCTCGGAGTCCGGGGCGACCCGGTCGTCACCGACCTCGATCGCGTCGATGACGCCGATCGCGGTGGCGAAGACCTGCGGGTCGCGTTCGATCTCCGGCGCGCCGGAGAAGGTGGCCATGGACGTGAACGTGTCCGGGTGTCGGGCGGCCATCTCCGCCGAGCCGTACCCGCCTTGAGACAGGCCCGCGACCGCCCGGCCGGCCCGGGTGGGGATGGTGCGCAGGTTCTGATCCACCCACGGCACGAGTTGGTTCATCAGGTAGTCCTCGAACTGCGACGGCCCGTGGCTGGTGGTCTTGTCGACCCAGTTGGTGAACCAGAACCCGCCGTCGCCGTTGAAGCCGACCTCCGGCATGACCGTGATCAGCTGAAGGGGGGCCGTCGCCGGCTCCGCGTTCCCTTGCCGGATCCAGTCGGACGCAACCCCGCTTGTGCCGTGAAACAGGTACAGGGCCGGATAGTGCCGGCTCGGATGCGCGGCGTAGTCCACCGGCAGCAGCAGCCGGATGTTGATCGGCCGCCCCAGGTCGCCCGACAGCACCTCGACGTTGTAGTCGCGGGCGTCGAAGCGCGTCACGGACAGGATGTGCAGCCCGTGCCCGTCTCCGAACTGCGGGGCCGCCGCGGGCGCCGTCACGGGCGCCTTTGCGAATGCGGCGGCGCGCACCGCGGTGATCGGCACCACCAGCGCGAGCGCAACGGTGAGCACCAGGATGAGCCGACGTTGAACAGGCGCGTAGGCGCGGTTCCCGAACATGTCGCCAGCATCGTCGGTTGTAGAAACATCGTCAATCCCCTATGGTCGCACCGTGACGATCACCGATCGGGTCGCCGCCCCGCTACCGCGGGGCCGGCACGCGCTGACGCGGGGCGAGGTGCATGCGTCGCAGCGGACCCGTCTGCTGCGTGCGATGACGGTCGAGGTCGCCCAGCGGGGGTACGCGGCCACCACGGCGGCCGGCGTCTACCAGCGGGCCGGCGTGTCCAGTCGGGCCTTCTACGAGAACTTCAGCAGCCTCCACGACTGCTTCCTCGCCGCATACGAGGCGAACGTCGCGATCCTGCAGTCCAGGCTCGGCTCGGTCAGCGATCGGCGAGACCCGCCACTGCAGCGCCTGGTGGCCCTGCTCGACGCCTACCTGTCTACCATCACGCAGGAACCCGACCTCGCCCGCATCTTCCTCGTGGAGGTCTACGCCGCGGGGGGCGAAGCGCTGGCGCACCGACTGGCAGTGCACCAGCGCTTTGTCGAGACCGTCATCGACGCGCTGGCCGACGAAAAACTGAGCGAGACCGACCACTTCGCCGTCGAAACCCTCGTCGCCGCCGTCACCTTCCAAGCCACGATGCACGTGATCGCCCAGGAGCACGGCGACCTCCGCGAGCTACGCACGAACCTCGTCGCCATGGCCACACGCCTATGCCCTTGGCTCCAGGACTTCCCGTGAGCAAGCAGGGCCGCTCGCCCGTTAGCGTCTGACCGACTGTGACTCGCCACCGGCCGAGGCACCCAAGAAATTCACCACGACCGGCCCGAACTTCGCCCGGCGTGCTCCGCATCACCGAGCGACTTCACCAAGCCGGCGTTCCGCTGCTCGCCGGTACCGACGCCATCCCGGTCTTCGGACACGGCGTGCGGCCTTCACCGTGAGCTGGAGCTTCTCGTCGAAGCGGGGCTGACTTCCACCGAAGCACTCGCCGGCGCCACCCCCCGTGCCCACCCGATGCTTCGACCTGCACGACCGCGACCGCACCGGACTGCAAGCAGACCTCCTGCTCGTCGCCGACAATCCCACCACCGACATCACTGCCACCCACCGCATCCGCGGCATCTGGCGCACCCACCTCCGCTTCGACCGCGACGCCTACCGCGCCCAGCTCCAAACCTGAACCCGCACGCACCCACCGTGCCGTAGACCGAACGTGAACTGACACAGCGGCGGAGGCGGTCCGGGGTGCGCTGACCTGCGGGCTTGCTGAGCCTGTCGCAATAAACTGAATCGGTGAGAAATGCCGAGCGGACGCCCGGTGCCGGGTCGGTCGGAGGCTGAGAAGTCCAGCCACTTCATGTCGCGCAAACGGTCGGCAGTGGAACGTGGAGCTTCCTTGTGGTTTCCAACAGGATGGGCTACGCGCGGCCGCGCTTGTCCTGCGCGCGTCAACCGGTGAGACGGACCGCCCCTATGTAGCCCCCGAAGCCGGTGACCGAGGCCACCCGTACCACGTAACCAGTGTGCGGTGCGCTGATCATGTTGCCGCCGCCGATGTAGAGCCCGACGTGGTGGATGGTGGCGGCATCGGCGGTGTCGGTGGCAAAAAAGACCAGGTCCCCTGGCTGCAGGTCGGACTGGGCGACGTGCCGGCCGGCCTCCCACTGGGCGCCGGTGTAGTGCCCGAGCCGGACACCGGCGTGCGCCCACGCGAACAGGGTCAGGCCAGAGCAGTCGAAGCCGACTGTGTCCGCGCCCTGGGCGAAGCCCTGGGTCGGTCCGTCGGCGTCACCGCCGCCCCACGCGTAGGTCACGCCGATCTCCGCGAATGCCCACTGCACAGCGGTAGCGGCAGGACCGCTGCCCGCTAGACCCCCTTCAGCGGTGCTCGCCTGCATCGGACCGCCCCCTGTCGGGACGGGCTGCGCCGGGCTTGCCTGCGGCGGGGTGGATGCCGGCGGGGTGGATGCCGGCGGGGTAGATGCTGGCGGGCTGGGCTGCCCCGGACCGGATGCTGGCGCGCTTGCCTGCTGCGCGCTTGCCTGCGCCGGGCTCGGCTGTTGAGGGGACTGTGCCGCGGCGGCTGCCGCTCGGGCGAGGTCGGCTTTCCGTGTTGCGTCGGCTGCTTGGGAGCGCCGGATCGCCTGGCGGGCTGCTGTCGCCTCGCGCCGGGCCTGCTCAGCTTTACTGGCCAGCTCAGCGGTGGCGACGCTGGCTGTGCCCAGGGTTTGCTCGGCGGCGGCGACGATCAGCCGGGCCTGCCGCTTGACGGCGGCTGCTGAGGCGGCCGCCCGCTGCGAGTCTTGCAGCGCCCCGACGGCGAACGCGGCTGCGCTACGCGCCGCGGCGGCGGCCTGGACCGACTGCTGGGCTGCACCGGCCGCTTGGCGGCCCCGGGTGGCTGCTGCCTGCTGCGCCTGCGCCGCCCTGGTGTTGGCGGCGGCCGCGACAGCCTTGGCCTCAACCAGCGCCTTCAGCGCCTGCCGGTGGCGGCGATCGACCCGGCTGATCAATTCCTGGCCGTCGACGAAGGCTGTCGGGTCGGCGTCGAGCAGGGCGGAGTAGAAGCCCGCGGGGCCACCGGTCTTGTACGCCCCGGCGGCGAGCGCCCCGACCCGGCCCCGCGCGGCGCCGGCGACTTGCTTCGCGCTCCTGCTCGGCTGCGGCGCTGACCGTAACGCCGACCGCCCGCCGCAGCTGGCCGGCGGCGGTCCCGGTCGAAGCGGCGGCTTGCTCGGCGCGTGCGCTGGCAGCACCGGCGGCGGCGGCGGCGGCGCTGCGCGCCGCGGCCTGCTCTGCCTGCAGGCGCGCCCCGTTGTAGGCCTCGGTGGCCTGCTCGGCTCGGACCAAGACGGCGTCGAGCTGCTGGCGCGCACTGCGGACATGCTGCTGCGCGTGGTGCAGCTGCTCAATGACGCCGCCTTAAGGCACTGAGGTGACCGAAGCCGCTTGGGTGCTGCCGGTACCCGGGATCAACACCAAACCGATGGCGATGGCGATCACCCGGCCTCGGACCACCCGAACAACCCCCTCGGGCTAGGTGTCGGGACCTGGGCCAGCAGACAAAACGAGCGGGCATCTGATGGCGCACCAGCACGCAGCCGGCCCACCATGCATCGGCCGTCCGACCTACCAGCCTTAACCCCGCACTACCCTGCTCGGCCGGTGACGGCCAGGGGGTCCCAGGGCGAGCCCAGGGTGCGCTGCCCGTCGGGCCCCCCGACCGAACACACCGGAGTGCGGTGCTCAACACCGTCTCTTTGATCAGCCGCCGAGCGCCTCGACGATGACAGCAGCAGCGTTCACCCGTTCGTGGCCGCACCCTGCTCGGCAACTGCCGATGGGCCGGTGCCGCCGCCCAACTACGGCCCCGACAGGGGTGGAGGTAGTGCTGTTGATCGTCCAGAGGAGCACACCCGCAACGGTTGCTACCAAAACCTCCAGTCGAACCGCGCCCCCGCGGAGCATCGCGGCCGGCAGCCTGAGGCTGAACCCTTCGTTTGCCAAGGGTCTGTCGTGCCCCGACTGCGACGGGGAACGCATGAACCGCATCCTGCTGGCGCTGACCGACGGCACACCCATCGACTTCGTCTCCTGCCAAACATGCAAGTACGCCGCCTGGCGTCTAATGGACAGCACGCTCGAACTCGACGGAATCCTCACCCGAACTCGCTAGCCAGCAACCCCCAGCCTGAACCAGCCAGGCTCAGACCGACCCCCCACCGCGAGCTGATTCAGGTAGCCCTGAAGCTTGACTGGTTGCCCCCGCTTACCGATAGAACGCGCGAGTCACCCGTGATCAGCTCACGTTGTGTCTGTAAAGCGCGAACGCGACTGCCGTCAGGGGAGAACACGGACACGACCCGCAAGACGCCTGGAGGGCGTGCTCGAGCGCCGTCTAGCCGCCCAAGCACACGGCCGGGAACCACCTGCACCGCGCGCTGCCGTGTCGGCACTCGCCCGACGGCTGGCGGCAGCTGCCACACACCGCTTGTCCGCGGGTCATCTGTGCTGTACCGACCGGTGTAGCGCACACTGCTGTTCGTGTTGCGAACAGGACGCCCGCTGGCCGGGGCGGTGGTGCTGGCCGCTGCGGTGCTGGCGGTAAGCGGGTGCGGCAGCAGCAGCGGCAAGGCCGGTTCTGCGGGGCATCCGACGACGGCCGCAGCGCCTGGCGGCCCCAGCT
>JAABUO010008930.1_pt1 | contig 11269 bp, 13 predicted proteins | sample 5559291 | NCBI WGS metagenome assembly JAABUO01 (sample SAMN10711878, study PRJNA513372) | rock metagenome | isolation source: Antarctica rocks | place: Antarctica: Victoria Land, Finger Mt sud | reverse complement strand
CTCATACCTCAGCTGGTTCTGGTCTGTCTCCAGGTCAAGGCTAGCCACATCTGGGAAGCCATCTGCATCCACCTTGACGGCTTTGCCAGTTCTGTCCACCTGCGTAGTGACAGAGATCTTTGACTGCCCTGTCCACCTGCCTTGTGGATATGCATGAGAGAGCCATTGATGGCTTTGCCTGCCCTGTCCACCTGCCTAGTAAACATGCATGAGGGGCCCATTGCCTGCCGTGTCCACTTTCGTGGACATGCATGAGTGAGACATGCATAAGTGAGACATCCATTGATGAAGTGCATTTAACCAAGGCTTGGTAGATCTCATAGTGCAGCTAATCTTGGTCTGTTCAAAAGTTGAGCCTAGCCAGGTCTAAACCATCAGCAAAGCTGATGAGTTGTCACAGAGAAGGGCAAACAGCTGTTCATACCTGCAAAGCTGCTTCTTCTTGCCAGGGGGTGTGGGGGGTCCCCGCCACAGAGGTGGAGGCCTCAGAGCGGGGGGTCCATCCTCCACTGCTTGAGGCTGCAGACTCCACCGCCTGGACTTGCTGCAGTTGCGCAGAGCAGTGTCAAACAAGCAACCAAACAGCAACAGTTTTGATGTGAAAAACCAAAGTTATTTGTGCTGAATAAGTTGATCAAATTGATAACCGTATACTACTTGCTGCTGCAATAAGTACATGCATGCGTTCATTCATTCATTCATTAAGCACATGTGCTCCCTAGGGTCAGGTGCATACAGTCCTGAGTCAGTTCATGTATGAGGTCCTGTTCTGGCAGTCAGCGTACCAACAACAAGGTGTGTTGATGTGTTGCTAATCAAGCCAGACAACTGCCCCTCAAGGCCTGTAGCCTCCCGCATGCATGCATTTAGTCCTGTTGAAGGCCGAAGAAGTCCTGGTCATAGTCGCAAAGGTTGGCGTGATTACAACCAGGACGATTTCTGCCTTCAACACGACTAAATGCATGCACACGACTAAATGCATGCATGCGGGAGGCTACAGGCCTTGAGGTTTGCCACCGCGCTGCCCAATGCTGCAAAGTGCTTCATTCGGACATTGCCAAGTGAGAGATGCACAGCATGCATGCATCAACTGCAAGTGCAAGCCTTGCTGGAAGTCAGCTTGGATGCTTTGGCTGCACTCCCAGTGTGAGCACGAAGGCAGGGAAAGGCAGCTGTATGGAGCAATTCTAAATGATATCTTTTTTGTCAGTGTGTTGCTTGTAAATTCTTGAACTTACAACAGATTCCAAGGTTTTCTATTTCCTGAGCATGATCTCAAGCCAACCTCATGGATGAGTTCATTTTGCTTTTCTATGCTTTGACCCACTGATGCAGTCATGACTTGATATTTCTCGCATTGAATAGCAGACTGTGACTGATAGCCCACATGGGAATAGTAACAACAGTGATATTACTTAGAATGCGGGCGTAGCCAACAGGCATCAGGTGTGTTTGATGCAAGTCAGCTCCCCTCCAGACAGGCTTGTTCTGCGCAATGTATACATGGAGCATGAGAGCAGGGCCAACCTCATGGAAGTTACAACACATTCTAGAAAAGCATGACGCAAAATTGTTTTTGATTCGAAAAAAGCCTTTTATCTTCTGAATTTCTCATGGGATGCATTTTTGGCAGCAGGGCCAACCTCATGGAAGATGGCGTTCACGTCACCCTTGTGCTGCTTGATCTGCTCTTCCAGGTAGGGCAGGCTCCAGTTGCTGTCATGGGCCATGGAGATGGCGCTGGCGATTTCGCCCTGAACATCCACCTCCAGTGCCTGGGCGGGCCTGTTCCTGTCTGCAACCAACCAAGACACATGGTTTGCAGCATATCAGCTTATGTCAGTGCATCAGCAAGCTTTGTTAGCAGAGTTGTCACAGGCCATACAGGTGGCAATGGTGCCCTGCACATCCACCTCCAGCTGGCCTGTTCCTGTCTGCAACCAATCAAGAAACATGGATCACGTTATGGTACATCAGCCCATGTCTATTGTTTCAAGAAGGTTCACTAGCAAAGCTGCCACAGGCCATAGGGATGGCCGTGGGCTGTCTTGCCTTGCACACCCACCTCCAGCGCCTGAGCTGGCCGATTTCAATCTGCAACCGCAACTAAGAAACATAAACTCCAGAATTGCCAAAATCAAAAACATGTCCCCAAGAATGCACTGTTTTGCAGAGCCTGGTGAGAAGCCTGAGTCACACAGGTTTGTTTGCAATGTATCAGCCCATGTCAGTTGTATCAGCAAGCTCCAAGAGCAACTCTGTCACAGGCCACAGCGATGGCGCTGGTTGTCCAGCCTTGCACGCCCACATGCAAGGCCCTGAGCTACCTTCCTTCTGTGTACAGACACCCAGAACATGATTCAACTGTGAGATTGTAGTGCCAAATTGTTCAAAAATGTACAGAAAAGCTACAGAGGTGGCTGCTGCTGTCTTGCCTTGCACAGAGCATGAGCTGAATTTTTCCAAGTCTGCAACTCGGCAGATATGCCTATCATTCATGGCATGTCAGGAAGCTTCTTATGCAAGAGTTTGATGACACTTCATGGCAGTAGCATACGGCATCTGCCCTGCACATCCACCTACATAGTCTCAGTTGGCCTGTTCCAGTCTGCAACTTGGCAGTTATACACATTGGTCTTTTCAGGTCAGGAAGCTTCTGGTTCAAAGGCTTGATGACAAGTCATCGCAATGGCGTCAGCAGCTTTGCCCTGAACACCCACCTTCACAGCCTGAGCTGGCCCCAACTGTGAAAATCACAAAGACACCAATTTACTATATGTATCAGCAATCGCTGCAGTAGGGACCTGAAATGACAAAAGGGCTATGTTACAAACTGTGCATGTCCAGTGGCTGAGCTGGCTGACTCAGAGTACCTGACTCAGAGTCCTGCATGAGCAGTCTTTGTGCCCCCTCTGTGAGCCAGAAGAAACAACTTATCAACCTTGCAACAGCAGTGTGTTTGCCCTCTGGCTCCAAAATTCACATCATCCCCATTGCAGGCTTTGTGACAGGGCCTGACCAGGTACGCACATACAGATCAGCCCACTGTATGCACAGACAGATCAGTGCACAGTATACACAGACAGATCAGTGCACAGTATACACAGACAGATCAGCTCACAGTACGCACAGACAGACCAGCTTCCAATATGCACACACACACACATCAGCTCACAGTAGGCACAGACAGATCAGCTGGGAGTCTCACATTGCATGATCATCTCAACTGCAGCATCCGGCTCTCCTCCCATCATCCTAGCAGCATCCCTATGTCCCCTGAAGCCCATCTCTGTGAGACGTGCCGTGCACAGGTCCAGCTTCCTGTTCTTCAGGTGCTGGATTGAGGCTGTGCTGAGACTGGCTGTGGCCAGATTGATTCTGGGCGCCTTCTGTGCTGCTGACTTGCCCCTACACAAGGCGACGCACACACACTGAGAATGCTATTGCAAGAGTGAGATATATAGCCAAGGTCCAGCTTCCTGTTTGTTATGTGCTGGATGGAGGCTGTGTTGAGCTGGCTGTGACATCAAAATTCTTTGGTGCAAACTTTTGCTGACTTGCCCCTACAAACATCATGCACATGATTGTGGATGTTGGTGTCCACTCACAGTGTGATACTGTTGAATGTGGATCTGATCAAAGCCAGGACAAGTTTATAACTTCGTGCACCACCATTTGTTGGGCCAAGTTGAGATGCTGATTCAGAGATGGCTGTGGGACAACTATGCCATGGCGCTCTGGTGTGTCACTTTTGTGCAAAACATAGCTGTGCAATACTGGTGCAGGCAATATGTGTGCTCTGAGTGAGTGCAATATGTAGCTTTGGGTGATCAAACAATGAGGCAATGCCGAGGCCATATGTGGTCTGGCGTGCAGCAAACTTTGCCACTTCATAAGCAAGCAACTCTGCCCTTCACTTGCAGTGTTGGGAGATCTTGTCAGGTGTTCCCTACGACCAATGGGAGTGCACTTCACAAGTGCGTCATGACAGTGCATCCCACTGGCGCATTTCGCTAGTAATCATGTCAATGCATCCCATTAGTAATCAGGAAAGTGCATCCCACTAGTTGCATCATGTCGGTGCATCCCACTAGGGCACAACTAAATAAGCACTGTGCTCTTTGCTTTCCTGTTGCACCGTGCGACGGGGTAACAGACTGCATCTGAATGGACTGCCTACTCTTTTTCCATGCGCCGTTCATCCAGCATGTCCTGCCCATGCGCGTACTCGCAGCCCACAATTGTGCAGTGGCCCTTTTCCTCAAACTCCACGCACAGCTTGTAGAAGGCAGTTGACTTCCTGGCCTTCTTGCCGCCTCGGTTCCCCCTGCGTCTGCCTGTCTCTGATTGTGCCGGCATCTTGTTGAGCTGCACTGACATGGGCACTGAGTCCATGGCCTCCCTGGGGTGGAAGGAAGCCTGGTGCCCAGAGGCAGGGCTGCCCCTGCAAGAACCATCGTCCTCATCATGACACATCTATATATATTTATTTATACGATTTTTTTGGAACTTTATTTTATTATTATACAAGTTCACAATGTTACAGTTATATATGTTGTCATGTTGCTGGGCTGCCCCTGGAAGAAACACCATCTTCATCATGACATGTGTTCATCTTTTTTTTAATTAGCTAAATTTGTATTCATTTGCATAGTAGGTGAACATTGATGAATATAGAAGTGTAAAATCATCGTAAATCTACGTTGTAATTGTTTAGGTATACCTTACTGCAGGATGTTGTCATGGTGCTGGGCTGCCCCTGCCAGAGACACCGTAGTCATAGTGACACAATTGATGACCTTCACTTTACATCATTTTCACATCATGACTTTTTTGTGTATACCATATCCTTCCTTTACACCCGTCAAGGTACAGCAGAATCATTATCTTGCAGCTAATTGCTGCTTCAGGCATGGGTGCTCATAGCTATACACCATTTGAAGTACTCCAAGAGAGAAAGGAGCAAGAAGAAGAAGATGAAGACCATGTTTGTGACAGAAGAAGATGAGGGATAGCTAGCACATGAAGTGAAGGTACAGCAGAATCATGCCTTGTGCAGCTGCCTGCCGCTCCAGGCATGGGGTGCTCACAGGTGTATTCCATTTTAGGCACACCAAAGGGAGTAACGAAAAAGAACAACAAGACTACTAGTGACAGAAGATGATGAGAGGATGCCAGCCAGGGATTACCTGGCCATCATGACCAAACGTCGCAGGGGTGTCTACGATGTTTGATCATGATGACCATGTAAAGTCCCTGGCTGGCATGTCAGCTGCCCCTCATCTTCTTCTGTCACAAGTAGTCTCTTGGGCAGCTGGCATGTGAAATGAGATTACAGCAGGATCATTCATTGTGCTGCTACCTGTCACTAGTAGGCTTCAGGCCTAAAAGAACACACCAAGAGAGACAGGATCAAGAAAAAGGATTCCTAGTGACAGATGAGGGAGTGCTGGCATGTTGAATGAAGGTACAGCAGAGTGTAGCTACCTGCTGCTGAAGGCATGGGTGCCATCGGCCTGCCGCCCTTTCTGCTTGCCAGTCCTGACACTGCTGGGCTTCCTGCCTTCAATCTGTTCCCAGTCGCCCTGCTTGTGCTCCCCAGCAGCCAAAGGGAAATCAAATTTGAAGGCCCTGACGTCCAGGTCCTCTGGGCCGTGCGCCCAGTGGCACTTATCGCCCATTGCACACCCTCCCAGCTCCTGTAGCAGTTCCATTGGTGATCACTTGGTGGGGAGTTGGTGAGGGATGGAGGGGGAGGGGGGGGGGAGGGTCAGAGATGTTCATTTGGTGATATTTCATTGCATGTGCATGCTCACTCAGTATGTGCATGGTCAAGCATGCATTTGGCTATGATTCCCTTGCTTTGGTGGCACTTGTTATCCATTGCACACCCTCCTAGCTCCTGTAACACTTCCATGAGTGATTGTCCATTGGTGATTTGTTGATCATCCACTGGTGATATTCTGTTGGAGATGCTCCAACACATACTCCAGCACACTCGCTTTGTGTATAGTCATGCATGCGACTATCATTCCCTTGCTCCACTGGGGCTTGTTATGCATTGCACACCCTCCCAGATCCTGTAGCAGTTCCACTGGTGATGTTCTGTTGATGATGTCCCAATGGTGATGTTCCATTGATGATGTTCCATTGGTGATGTTCCATTGCATGCCATGCTCACTCAGTATGTTCATGGTCAAGCAGGCGATTGGCTGTCATTTTTTGCTCCACTGGCACTCGTCATCCCTTGCATACTCTGCCAGCTCCTGTAGCAGTTCTATTGGTCATGTTCAACTGCATGTCCATGCACACTGAATTTGTGTGTGGTCAAGTACGCATTCAGCTGTCATGTACACGCTCCACTGGCACATATCATGCATTGTAAACCTGCTGACACCTGACTCAACACAATTATCAGTCAAGCCACGGTCAGCACTTGATAGGCTGGTACATGGGCAGGGTTGCTTGCTGCCTGCTGAGAACAAAAGGAAAAGATGCCCAACAAATGTGCCTTGAATCCCTGAAGGTAAAACCATGTACAAGATAAAAAGACTGCTTGCCATTTCACCGCCACAAGGAGTTTGTATAACATGTGCCGCCAGTGGCACTTGCCACCCCTCACCTATGAACATTTCCTTCATGCATTCATGCCCTTCTGGACAGTTGTGCAGGATCCTGTTGATAAGCATTCAAGCATGTATGGCAATGTACGGTCACACTCACAACTTTTTGTTGGTAATATAGTATACTGTCATGTGATTATGTGGGTGAACTCAGGGGCCAGCTGGACGAGCTCAGCTGCAGGCTGGGGTTTGGGCAGTGCACCCCCCCTCCCCCCTGCGCCAGGGGGCCTGCTGGAGCCTGATGGTGCACAGCAAAAGACAATACCAAACAGAGCAAACAGTGCCAAATGCAGTGGCTACAAAGCAGAGAAGTCACCTTCCAGATCGGACAGTAGACTGTCTTCCTGTCCATGTGCTTGCGCCTGTCAGCTTCTGAATGGTAGTAGTGGCATTTCCACGGAGCATCGCACTTTGGGCGCTTGCATCGCTGCGTCTTGTAGTTGGGCTGTAGCTCATGGTAATGCGTTGCTGAGCACACCCTGCAGTGCACGTACTCATCTTTTTGTTTATTGTCTCAGTCTGTCTTTCTTTCATTCATGCATTCCATTCACTCATTCATTCATTCCTTCCTTCCTTCAATCATTTATTTTTTCAGGCATTCATTCATTCTTCCATTGTTATGTGTCCTTTCTGAGGGTAACTCAGTGTCCTCAGTGACCTGCAAAGTACTGTACTGCAACCTTGCTGGCAAGCACAACCAGAATGGTTGCTTGTGTGCAAGCACCATGTTGCAGTCGTGGCATGCAGATGTTGTCTCAGGTCTCGTGGAGTACAGCGATGATCGCAGCAGTTGGAGGGGGCTTGCAGTAGTATCTCCACCAAGGCTGAGATACATTGGACACACCATTGCATGCTTGGCAGCAGCATCAACAAATACCTGGGCGCAGCTAGTCCAAAAGCATATGCATGGCAGTTATCACTTCCGCATACACTTAGAGCGTCATCATTCACCGTCCCAGCTAGATGTTGCACCAAGCAAGCTTATGGCAGCTGGCACATAAGCTTGCTTGCTGCAGCATCTGTATGGGGCGTGGGATGTTGTCTGCTTTAGGTGTACAGGGAAGTGATCCAGGCTTCACTGGAAAGTGAGGCTATGCAGATGCTGACAAGCATACTTCATCACGACCCAGCGCAGCAAGCTGTGACTGATTTGCATGGGGACCTGGCAGATGAGCACTTGTGCACAAGTGCCATGCACTTGTTGAAATCAGAGTGCACCAGCACGGCATGAAAAAGAAGGACCTTTCGCTTTCCTCACCTGACTCCACGTATACCGTAGGCAAACTCACAATCACAGCAGCATGGCATGGCAGAAGGGCAGTTCACCTATCTCACCTGACTGCATTACGTGATTGTCAAAACTGTCGTATCAGTAGGCCTTACAGGGATGCACAAGACAGGCTGCTCTGGAGAGACAAGCTTTGTCCTGCGCATACCTAGCTCATCATGAGCTGGAAAGCGTTGTGTCATTATTATTATTTATTATTACTATTACTATTACTATTACTAGTACTACTCCTACTATTATTATTACTATTATTGTTATTATTATTATTATTACTATTATTGTTATTGTTACCTGACTGCATCTACGCTATGAGCAAACTCAACGAATCATGGTGCAGCAGTACAGCATCACAGAAGGGCACTTTGTTTCCTTCACCTGACTTCATCAACGCCGTGAGCAAACTCACAACCAAAGTCCCAGCTGCATGTACCCCGGCGGTACCAGTTCTCACACAAGGCAAAACGGTAGGTCTCTGCCTGCTTCTCATGCAGGACGGCAGCTTCTGCACGCAGCTCAGCCCTATTGTGCGCCCCACCACACGCCAAGCCTGCATTGCACACATACCACACTTGTGAAAGAAAGGGACTAAGTGATGATGAAAACATGTTTTGGAGCATGCCAGGACCTTTTTTGCGCGAAATAAATTCAAATATATCACAGAAAGAACAAGATATAATTCAGTCTGTGATGTTTATGTGGTGCATGCTTGGCATGTGCCACAGATGCTTGAATGCAAATCAAAAATAACTTAGACAAGAAGTGAAATTGGAGCAGAACTTGAAATACATCAATGACAAGCAAGGGCCATGCAGTTTTGCCCGTCAACACACTTGCAGCATCTCAATGCCTGCCATGTACATGGTCATATGGTTTTAGGGTCCACGCTTGGGAAACAACCCTTTGCCACTGGATGTGCACCACAGCTGCGTCAAAAGGCTTTGCATGCCTGTCAATCAGCTTTTGGGGCTAGACTGACAAGGTTGAGTAGCCCTTATCACATGCACACTGCTGTAGAACAAGCAAGAAGAGGGAGCAGCACCTATTGCACACGTGCCACCCCGTACAAGTGATTGGCAGAACTCTATGTGGTACTCCTCATCCAGGACATCTGACTGTATGAGGACAGACACGCGCAGCTCCTCTGCAGAGTGGGCATGCTGGCACTTCACACCATGTGGACAATACCCTGCAAGCAGTCTCCTTGTTTTAAGCAGAGCATGGTTGAGTCTGACACACAGAGCTTGATTGGCTCTAACAAGCAATGCACACTTTGGACAGAATCCTGCTAGAAGTCCTGTTGTCTCAAGCAGAGCTTGGTAGGTTCCAACACACAGAGCTTTTGGGCTTCCAATATGCAGAGCAAGACTGATTGTGACATGCAGAACTTGAGGTGATATTAACATGCACAGCTTGATTGATTTTAAAATGCACAAGTGAGAGGTTTGACATGACCGTGGGGTGAGCTAAGACCAAGTGTACAATGTTGCCTCAGGGAAGTGTGGCAGCCAGGCCTTAGCAGCGTCATAAGGAATCAATGATATATAGGCAGGTGTAGAAGGGAACAACCCACTGATCTGACCTCACTCAAAACATCAAAAGACATACAAAGATATCAAGTGATCTCTGTAAATGTATAGCTGTGGTTGGTGTGTCAAGCAATCTATACATCAAATTGACAACGGTAACAAGTCACTGCAACAAAGGCATGTGGCTGACATCTGGGTCATGCACGCAGCCACTTTAGCACCAGGAGCAGTCTGGGCGCCTCTCACAAGCATTACACAAATACTGCATAAATAAATGTCATGTTTTATAAAAATATAACTAACATTTGGACAGGATGTATGAGACAAACTGTCTCAGTGGCGTGCTGCATGAGTGGGCAAGCGCTACCCAATCAGTTGGACAGCTTGTGCAGACATCTGTTGACAGGAGAAGAGTGACAGCCAAAGCGTCAGCATCGCAATGTCACATGCAGACCAAGCACAGAGTGCATTTACCGTTGCTTGCCATGTTGGCACAGAAATTGGTTTTGAAGTCCGGCTGGATGGTGCCCCTCTCTATCCCAGCATCTATCCGCAGCTGCTGCAGAGTATGTGCAAACTTGCAGTGCCTGCCCCGAGGGCAGCTGCCCTTGTCAAAGAAGTCATTGCACCAGCTTGTGTTGAAGTCATCTGGCAGGTGTCCCTACACCCAGTGTGGCACACAGTTTGGCTTGCTGGAATAATTGTATGTATTTCAAGGTATGACGTACTGCGTATCATGAGATTTGCATCCTGACACCATTATGAAGAATGCCACGCAAAGATGTGTCTTGCTTGAGCAGCTTGGGCAGCACACCAATATGCGCTGTCAATTGATGAGCCTCCTTGAACCCCTGATGCTTTCAGAAAGTCTGCCAAACTGGATGAACTTGCATTGTTGACGACATGTTTTGTTGCTTCTGATCTGACACAAATGCTTCAAATGCTGCTGCTGTGCTCAGTGATGCGTTTTGAATCAGCAGCAAACAGGTCCGACATCCGTTGACATGCAGTGCCATTGCCATGCAACCATTCCATAGCTAGCCAAACCAGCATGCAAGACAGTTGGGTGCTGTTGGGTGCAGTGGCTGATGAATGCCCAGTCAATGTCTTAGAAAGAAGTGCTTTATGTCATAATCCGCCTTCATCTCGTTTTCGTTTTGATGTTTTTGTGCGTTCAGATACACGTCAGAGCAAACAACAATCTGAGACCGAAGCACTATCTGCCGGCAGCACCTAGAAGAAGAGCATATCAACAGGGGCCAACAAGCCCTCTGCAAGCTGGCCAGATGCTGCCACGACGCTTCAGCATCAAATGCATCGTGCAAGACCTGTGGACTAGCTTTTGCCCATGATTTTCAAAGCCATCATTGCCACATTGCCACACAATTGGGCACAAGACAGACAAGACACACTCCAAACCCTTGTGACGTGGCCACAAACATGATGCAAGCACATGCCTGACATTGCCCATGCCCCCTGTTCAAATTTGGGCTTGACTGCATGCAAGCTGTATGCAAGACAAATATGTGTAATGGCAAAGAAGGTCACTCACCAGCCTGATAGCAGCATCAACCTCCTCAATTGATGGACCAAGATCAGCTTCACTTGCTGGCTGATGGGTTGCCTGACTGGCTTCCTCCTCTTCATCTGCTTCCTCATCCTCATTCACAGTAGCCAGAGAAGCATACCTGCACAGGATACAGCAGGTGTGAAGAAAGTGATGGTGGACACACTCTTGCAGGCAGTTTGAAGAAAGCCTTGCAGGCTGGAACAAGCCCTTGCAGGCAATTTCAGCAAGCCCTGGCAGGCACTTTGAACAAGCCCTTGCAGGC
>JAABUO010008925.1_pt1 | contig 11270 bp, 13 predicted proteins | sample 5559291 | NCBI WGS metagenome assembly JAABUO01 (sample SAMN10711878, study PRJNA513372) | rock metagenome | isolation source: Antarctica rocks | place: Antarctica: Victoria Land, Finger Mt sud | reverse complement strand
CACACACACACACACACACACACACACACACACACACACACACACCAGGATACCAGCACAAATTCTTGATATTGATTTCACAGCTGATGAATGTGAGCATTGGCCAGCAAGGGGGCCCCAGGGCAACAACGGGCAGCAGCACAGTCAGTCTGTCTAGTTGAGCAGCTGATCTGTTATCTGATGGTGCACAGCACTTTTGTAAGAGCAAGATTGTGAGCAACGACTTGTTTGATAGGCAGGGTGATCCAGATGCAGTTGCAAACTATTTGCAGAAATGCCACATGGTACATGTTGATCTCTCAGGTGTATGCCACATTTGAGCCTCAGCCTCAGCTGCACAGGCGAGCCACTTCAGGAGACATGCTCCAGGCACTAGATGACAAGCAAGATGGGAAGGACATCATGATTCTAGACGCACGTGGTCTGGAACAATACACTGGAGAGGTAAGCTGCCTCATGTCTTGTCAAGCTGCCTCATGTCCTGTCAAACAATGAGCTTGTGGTCTCAATCATACATGCCCTGATGCATGATGCTTACACTCCTGAAAGTGGCCTTGCAACATCGCGCGCAAAAGGCATGCTGAACTGTACACCATGCAGACGCTTGTCAACGCAAGAAGTTGCTGCAAACGAAGGCCTGAAAGATTTCGACATGCATGAACGAGTAAACTCAGTAATGCACTGCTCTGATTCTATAGTTTGTGATGCACTTCCACTGTTTCACGCTATTATTACAGTACTGCAGCTAACGCACGACTGGTCGTAATGCGGCAAGTCATTTCAGCTTCAGACATGTGATTGTGCCTGATGTAGGTGAAGCGAGCAGAGCGAGGTGGCCACATCCCTGGTGCAGTCAACATTTCACGCAAATCCCTGCTGGACAAATCCACAGGCTTGCTCAGACCTTTGCAGGATCAACGGCAGGTCTTTGAGGATGCAGGAGTGGATTGCTCTGGTAACGGGTCTCAGCAGATATATACCTACTGCAATGGCGGAGTGGCATCATGCAGTCTTGCGCTAGCTCTAGATCGACTGGGCCTAGGTCAGAATTGTGCCAACTATGATGGAAGTTGGAATGAATGGGGCAATGAATTGCAGTTCCCCGTACAGACTGGCAAGTGAATTAATGGAGAGTCACAGACACCTGTTCACCAGGATGAGTGTTTGTTCAGAACTAGTCATGAAATAGTCATGTGCATACCTGGCCAGTAGTGTTTGCGTCTGTTGTAGTAGGCATTCTACATGATGTGAATCAGAATGTCAATGCAATTTTGTTTGATGCACTGCGTCCCCTTTATGCAAGTACCGCCAGCAGGTTTCATACCCTGCATTTAGTAGCAAAAGTAACAGACATCTCCACGTAAGCAGGATCATACTTTAATAGACTGCTGTATCATTGAATCTATTTAAAGCTGGACTGCACCACTATGTGCCCTGAGCAAGTCACAGAAGCAATGCATGCATGGTATGTGAGTACTTGGTGCAACATGCTCTGCCACTAGCTGTTTCGTATGCTGCAGGCACAAAGGTGAATGCTCTTGTGACAACGTTAGCGTTACGCATGCACTCGTTGCAATCTTTGCAATGCAATCTTTTACCAGGGCGTGCTTGTTCGCCGTGCTCGTATCTGCTAGATGCATGTTAGGCATCAATTGCACGTTTCAACAATACTACAGAGAGACCAAGCAAGTGCCGAATGAAGTGCTGATCTGTCCTTGATGGTATGAAGCTGCTTGTGGCGGTCAAGCGGGTGGTAGACTACAATGCCCGCATTCGAGTCAAGGCCGATCAGGTAAGACTTTCAACTCAAGGGAATTTAGGCCGTGACATCGTTCTTGTGCAGCTTATGCAGCACTTGCTTGTGATCACGGCAGTCGAGTAGTGACACTACGCGTTGCAGACGGGCGTGGAGCTGGCGAATGTGAAGATGAGCATGAACCCCTTCTGTGAAATTGCAGTGGAGGTACAGGTCACTTGCTGTCACAGCGTGTGTCTTTAGCAACTCTGAACAAGCACTGCAATTTTGCAGGAAGCTCTGAGACTGAAGGAACAGAAGGTGGCCAAGGAGGTAGTGGTCGTCACGGTCGGGCCCAAGAGCAGCCAGGTATGGTAGATCAGGTGGAGGGGCTACTTAACAGCTGATCAAAGCATGTGGGTGGCTGTATGCATCAGACAAGAGCAAGGGATGCTTTGTTTCAGGCCCAGTCTTGGTTGTGTAGGACACAATACGGACTGCTCTAGCCATGGGGGCTGACAGAGGAGCTCATATTCTGACTGATATGCCTCTCTTGCCTCTCAATATTGCCAAACTGCTAGCAGCTGTGGTAATGAAGGAATCTGCCAGCATGTGTCTTCTCGGAAAGCAAGCAATTGATGATGATTGCAATCAAACAGGCATGGTTGTTGTCATGTCTGCTGCAACACTGACTGTGCTGAGGCAATAGCGCAATGATAACCAAAGATCATACGCTGCAGGGCAGATGCTTGCCGCTCTTTTGAAGTGGCCTCAGGCAACCTTTGCCTCCAAGGTTGAGATTGACAAGGCAGCCCAGAAAGCACGAGTCACAAGAGAGGTGTGTCTGACATTGCCGAACAGGTGCATGTCCAATGCTTACAGATAGACACTCTGCGTCTACTGTACACATGCTCTGGACGCACTGCATCACAAAACCAGCTGCTCCCGCCATTAGAGCATCACTTGATTTTTTAATACCAAACAAGCATACCAAACTCCGGCATGGAATTTGCATACTTGCTATCATATGCCACATTCAAAGGACATGCTGCACAGATCATACGCTGCACAGACCTCCAGGCACGATCACATGCCTGTAACATGCACAGGTGGATGGAGGGTTGCAGACCCTGCTATGTGGTCTGCCAGCTGTCATCACTACTGACCTGAGGCTGAACCAGCCTCGCTATGCCACCTTGCCAAACATCATGAAAGCCAAGAAAAAGCCTATTGAGGTGCTGAACCCAGAGGTAACACTGCTGCTGGATTGATGATTGTGTGATAACAGATGAGCCATGTGTCTGGCATTTCGTGCCTGCTGTGGCATGTGTCCAGACATAGAGCCAGCTTGCACAGTTGCTGTATTCTTGCATACAAACCTGAGCTTGCCCTGATGAGGAACTGTATGGTGTACAGTTGAGTGACATCCATTCAGCAAACACGCTTTGAGTGTGATCAGGCTGGGCTACAATTGCATGTGCATAGCCAGAGCATGTATTGGCATGCTCAGTTACTGCAAGTATAGCTTCAGTCAGTGAGGTCAGAGGCCATGGACCAGAGGCTCAAACGCTATTTGGTGGGTATATTGCAGGGACTTGGTGTCACCTTGATAGATGGCTACAAGAGCATCAAGGTTGAGGAGCCAGCTAATCGCAAAGGGGGTGTCATGGTGGCTTCTGTGGCAGAGCTCATGGACAAGCTCAAGAATGAAGCCAAAGTGTTGTGACGTTGTTGGCTGTCATACTGCCTTCCAGCTCATCTTCGTAATGTTGTGGCAGAACATGCGTGAAGGGTGTCACAGGCTCAGGCATTAACCCGCAACTTCGTCGCTGGCAGCCGTGTTGGCTGTCATAGGTTCACCTGCTATGCACATACAGCATGCATGTCAGCTGAGTGAGCTTGGTGTGCATGTCTGAGACCCTCAGCTGCTGTTCTGTCGCCAACGGGTGTCTGCTCCTGCTGCTTGACCCAGCGTAGTAATGGGCAGCTAGGGTTGAACCCTAGGAAGCCAAGGCAGTTGCGTAATTGGAGGCTGGTGACATCGACCCCAAGCTCAGTCGTCCACGAATCTTGAAAGCTATAGCAACTTGTTGCAACACACATACGCCATCTATATCGACTGCACCATGGCAGATTCACAGACTGGCACTTATGCACTGAAGGTGCGCGGAGGCTATATCGTTGATTGTGACTTCCATAAGTAGCTCGGTCAGAAATTGTCTTACGTTTTGATATCTCGTAGGTCGGTCTAGCACAGATGCTGAAGGGTGGCGTCATTATGGACGCCACCACTGCTGAAGAAGCGAGGATTGCCGAAGAGGCTGGAGCTGTGGCTGTGATGGCGTTGGAGCGAGTACCAGCAGATATCAGGAAGGAGGGCGGAGTTGCTCGCATGAGTGACCCCACAATGATCCGAGATATCAAGAAGGCTGTCACAATACCAGTGATGGCCAAGGCACGGATTGGCCACTTTGTGGAGGCTCAAATTTTAGAGGCACTTGAAGTGGACTATGTTGACGAGTCAGAGGTAATTGTGTTGTGAGGCAATCCTGCATTGGTGGACACAGCAGTCAGCATGTTTAGCTGATGTGAGAAAAGTTGTTGGTCATGGCCATGCAGCTGCTACCGCTCCAGGGCAGTTGGGTTTGTTGTCCTTGCCATGCTTTACAATAGCGCTGAGGTCGCAATTGCAATCTTTGTTTGTAATGCCTGTGTTCTACAGATGCAATGAGATGCAATTACTGTAGACTGGGCATATTGCTGTAGGTGCTGACACCAGCAGATGACATTCACCACATTAACAAGCACAACTTCAAGGTTCCATTTGTCTGTGGTTGCCGAGACTTGGGTGAGGCTCTACGGCGCATTGCTGAGGGCGCAGCCATGATCAGGACAAAGGGTGAGGCCGGTACTGGGAATGTTGTCGAGGCTGTAAGGCACACCAGATCAGTAACAGGAGCCATCAGACAGCTGCAGACGCTAGATGATGATGAGTTGTATGTGTACGCAAAGGAGATCAGGGCGCCGGTAGACCTTGTACGCAAGACCAAGCACCTAGGCAGGCAAGAGTGCAGACTAATCATGACATGCCTCCTGCTGCAGCTGCTGCTGCTGGCTCTTGCACGCTGGTTGTGCATAGCAAACTTCTGCACCGACATACCCTGCACATTGTCTCAGTTTGCCCTTACTCGTCATATGCTGTATGCTGTGACCTGAGTCAAATCATGTTGCAGGATGCATGGCGCCCACAAGCATCGGCAAGCACATGTGTCATTGTCAGCAAGAAGCCATTCTCTGCTTCTTGCTGACAATGCTGGAGGTCTAGCTGCTGCTGTTGCCATTGACGTCTGTATGCTTGCTGCAGGTTGCCAGTGGTGAACTTTGCAGCAGGCGGTGTTGCATCACCAGCAGATGCAGCCTTGATGATGCAGATGGGTGTAGATGGAGTCTTTGTTGGCTCAGGCATCTTCAAGTCTGGGGACCCTGCCAAGCGTGCACGTGCTATTGTGCAAGCTGTGACCCACTACAATAACCCCAAGATCTTGGCTGAGGTGTCTTGCGGTCTAGGGGAGGCTATGGTCGGCATTGACTGTCGCACCAAGGACTTCAACAGCTACGCTGCACGCTCTGAGTAGAGCTTGAAGGCTGGCACAGCTTCTCTGCATGCATATGGCTGCGAGAGTTACGCAGTACATCCTGAGCATTTTAGGGATGTCTGCAGCTATGTTGACAAGATGCTTTGCTGAGAGCTAGGTATTGCTTTGAGGGCTTTTTTCCTGTAACAGTGGCCGTTGTCGTCAATGTGTGATTTGCAACACATTGAAACAAATGAGGTTGCTTGCCTGACTTATTTGAAACCATTGTGACATTGTTGTGTTCAGTATTGGATCAGCTGCATCAGTAGGTCCTGTTATGTGCTTTTCAAGCGGTTGTGTACCCCGTGTGTGTGTTGGCTATTTTGTTACATTGTTCAGATTTTGTGACATGATGCAAATCTGTTTTTTCGTGTAATATCATTTGCATGGCGATTCATGTGAGAACTTCCAGTATGCAAGTTTTGCTGTTGCACTGCATGGTTGCCACGTTTGGGAACGGTCCAGGACACCCCATCTGCAATGCAAGTCTACAGGTGGCCTGGTACCTTGTGTCATCTTCCCATGGTGAGCAAGGCCCTGAGACTCTGTGCAGATGGTCAGCAAATGCCACCTTCAGTCAACGTTAGAGTCTGAACGGGTTTACAGCTGTCCCAAACATCCAACGTCCACGAATGCGCTTCTTCTGGCGCAGGCCGTGTCACAAGGTTGCACTGACACCTGAGTGCTCGTGTTTATGAAGCAAAGTTGCAATCTGCATTTCCTGATGTGTCGCACAGGTAAATTTGCTTGCCTATACACATCTAGGAGCACCCTCAAGCCTCGAGAAACACAGCCATAGTCGGACATCATGCATTGATGCAATGCATTGCTGGCCGCCATGTTTATTTCAAGCCTGTTGCATACAAGCCCACTTTAGCACCTTTAGCAGAGGAAAGAAAGTTGGAATTTGCATGGAGGGGCGCTACCCGCATTGATGTCATCATTGGACACCATTGCCAAGCACAACCCATGACTAACTCAAATAACCACTACATATGCTGCCATCCCTTCATGTAGTCAGATTACATTTTTCTTGGTGCATACAGATGCTACAATCCATGCTAGCCACCAGCTGGACTATGCAAGGCTTATATACATGTTGCTCAAGACTTTTTAAACTAGCAAAGGAATGTGGCAGCAGTCAGAAGCCCAATGTGTCAAGACTCAGCATATGGTATAGTGGGCAAAAACACCCATTCCAAGATACATGCTACACAGCAGGCAGCATAACATAATTACTACTGTGACTACTTGTCGAACGCTGCATAGAGCTATAAGAAAACAAAGCCATCAAATATGGCACAAATTGCTTGGCAAAAGTGTCTTTGCACAAGTGATTCAAGTTCTACTACTGTGCAATACAAAAGGTACTGTGTAGTAAAAGTTGTATTGTGCACGCTGTAAAGTCGCTGTTCGGTAGTCAACCATGAATGACAGCTTTTCTGGCCTTGTCATTGTACCAGATACGCCAGCCATGCCAGAACGAGAGTAGCAATCAACAGAAATGAATTAAAACAAGCTCTCCCCTTGTTTTGCCTGTGCAATTCCGCGCCCACACATATGTTCCCAATATGCTTGGATGAGATCACAAGGTGCAGCAGCCAGGACACTGCCATAAGTATTCAGGAAAAGATGCTGAAAGTGATTTGCATCAAGCTCAGCTTCATTTGCGTAGGAAATGTGATGCCCACATTGCAGGAGGACACCTCTCAAGGCTGCACAATCTGCAGCACCATGCTGTGACAGCACCGCACATACTGAGGCAGCATGTCTGACAGCATCCTGCTGCTCTAGGTTGCTGCCTCAGCACTGGTGGCGATGAATTGCATGCACAGGGGTGGGGTGGCCTTGGCTAGGGCCAAAATGGCCTCTGGTACAGCCCACAGCCCCTCTCCAGAAATCAGACCAGCAGCAGCTGGCACCTGGACACAACATGCGCTGATTTGTGACATGGTGCTTGTGACCTGACAGTAGCATCACAATAAGCTTGAGCAGGTGCCAGGCAGAGTAACGGAGTCAGTCAGCACGCAGCACGTAGGTGCTTTGATACATAACATGACAAGCAAGTTGCATGATAGCCTTGTGTGATCTTGGAGACACTCAAGAATGTCTCAATTGCTCGATGGCTGAAGCTGACCATATGACCAAGAACAAACAAAGCTTGACAACATTGGTACAAAGCTCCAGTTGTAGGTTGAGTGTGAAGCGGCCCTGTGGCCTACACGGGCAGAGCAAGCCTGAGGTACCAAAGCAAGGAGAATGCAGCTGAAGGGGTAGGCTCACCAGGTAGTCAGTAGCAGTTGACATGCTGATTAGGTCCCAGCTGAATCGAACAATGGAACCCAACCCCATGTCCACAGCCAACCTGCACAACAATGAGCATCTCAAAGCAGTCTGACCAAGTCAACTTCGTCCAGTACACTCACAACCATAATGCTATGCACAAAGATCACAATAGCATATGGTAGCATTCAGAGGGGAATGCAGAATCAGTGAGCCGCTCACGGGAGGTTCTGTACGAGTGAGCTAGTTCTGCTCGGCTCATACAGACTTTGAGAGCCAGTCATGCAGTGGACAGGTGGCGTTTCAACTTGCAGAGTGATGACACCGGCTGACAAACGCATGCCGCTGATTGGCTGACAGCAGGTCAATGGTACCACAATCAGCAAATCAGAAGTGCGTGCTTCAGCAAGCGCAGCTGTGGCTCGTCAACAGCAGCTGTGTCTTATGACAACCAGCAATGAGGAGAAGGTGCGTACCAGGCTCCCACAACAAGAGGGATAGCCATGGCCATTGGTACGGGGGTGAAGCGGGCAATCTTCTTGGGTCCAAAGTCCCTGAATCAGAATCAAGTTACTTTCTCAGCTTGGTTTGCTGTGGTGCAACCTTGAGCCTCCCGCACGACACAGCCAGATTGTTTGGCAGACTCAATTGGTCAGTGTGCGGACAGCATGTTCCTTGCTGATTTGATGGAATGGTGTGCAGCAGCTGCTTATGCAGCGACAACAGAATTGGCCACTGGGCGAGTGTCCTTCAGCTTTTATGATGTCCAAGGCACATGCTGCACACCTTTGGCAGACACAGCATTCAATGCACTCCCGATACACCACAAGATGAGCTAGCAGCGCTTGTAGAGATTCTGAAAAACGTGTCTGGATCAGACATAGAGCTAGGCGCTGGCATGTGCATGCTGGTGATAAGAAGCAGAAGAGGACAAGTTGCTGCTCAGTGCAAACTGACCTGAACATGGGCAGGAACATGCAGACGAAGAAGAAGACTCCAGCAATGGCAAAGCAGTGCTTGGGCAGGTTCTTGATGCCTGCACAACACCAAGAAGGTATGTTGAGTTCTGACATTAATTGCAAGATCAAGCGCAAAAAATTGTTTTTTTCCCCTTGAACAAACGATTTTCAGGCACCATGAGCCAGACCAGCTGGCTTTCCACCACAGAATTAAGCGCTATGCATGACACACGCAAGCAACAAACAGCAGCACCCTGATCATGCTTAGATCCCAAACATTACTGATATTCACATCTAGCAATGTCTAGGCAAGCTTGTATCATGTCCAGCAAGCAGGACAGTACCATTGTCCTGAGCATCAATGCTTGGAGGGCAGCGCAGAAGGGGTTGCAGTTACCTTCAGTGGACACAATAGCAGCAGCCAGGTTGACATAGGCTTGAGGCGCGGCATACTGAGAATTGGCACTTCCCAGCGGAATGCCACTTGTGATGGCGGGCTGCATGGCCAAGCAGCAGACATCAGAAGCAAACCGGTGTGTACTGTTCACACATAGAGTTCTTTCATGACAGGTGTCGTGTAGTGCACATCAAGCTGGCATTGGTCCTGCAGCACTGCAGCAGCTGGCAAAGTCTGTGAATGTCACAGCAATGCAGCATGCAGCAGGCAAACAGCCACTCCTGAACAAACAGCATGAGGCTGACAAATGCAAATGATGCAGGCCGGTCCAGTGTTGCATTGGCATGTGAAGATGATGCATGATGTGCTGACCTGGTAGTAGAGGTAGTAGAAGATGACTGGAGCCATGACCAGTCCAACACACTCTCCAATCAACTGCATCAGACACACATGCTGGGTCAGACATACATGCTGGATCAGGATGGATCAAGGATCAAGCTGGCAGCACTGCTTCAGCATACCACCATGTGATTCCTCCAACAACGCCCACACAAAACCAGAAGCGAGCTGCCAAACTCAACAACTCCCACCGGTGCACAAGTCAAGGCCGTTTCCCTTGCATAGGTCACCACCCAAAATCATTTCAAAGGTGCTGCAGTGATGTTAACATGTCTGACTTGCAGGGGAAAGCAGTTTGTGTGAAGGGAACGCTGACCTGAGTGCAAAGCAGAGCGCGAGGGTGGGCCAGGGTGTAGTAAGCAGTCTTGAAGTCGCCCATGATGCTGGATGCTGCATTCACAGCAGCACCAGCAATACCAGACATGACCAGGGCTGCTACAACCGCCCCCTCCTCGTTTGCCCTGCCAGCCCAGGCCCCAATGATGAACACTCCCAGGGTGGACCAAGCGCTTGTGATGTCCCAGTCAGTCAAGCCTGAACAGTCAAATGCGCACATGTCAGTCGAGCCTGAACAGCCAAATGCGCACATGTCAACGACTCAATCAACAAAACCTGGCATGATGCATATGCAAGGAGGAGAACAATCACATCTTCAGGCGAAAAGTCAAATCGTGTTTAAGATGTGCTGTAAGGGGACCCAGGATCAGAACATGAGTACTAAGTACAGCTGTGTGTTCAAGTACTTTAAGAATGTACCGCTCATGAAAAATAGTTGTCGTGGACATGATCAGCACAGCCCCATGCACAGCAGTTGCAGCCAGCAGAATGTAAGACTGCAGAGGTGTGCTGCAACATCACATGGCGGGAGAAGGGTGTATGGAGGCTTACCTGCACAGTAGGCGTTGATGATGGAGAAGAAAGGAGCAATGAGGTACACCACCAGACAGTAGTACCTGTACACAGCAACACTGCTTTTCCACAAGAAAGCCATAACATTTTGCACCTCACTGGTGTGATTGCTTCATGAGGGGATGAGGCATGCTACCCCTGAGTCATACATGCACAACAAGACATTCAGGTCAATGAACAAAACACACACAGGATGAAATGCAGCAAGAACACAAATGTAGAATGGTCACCGATGCAAAGATGCACAGATGATAGCAGAAAGCCAGCTGTAAAAAGGCCAATTTCCACAATGGCATGCATGCTGCACAAATGATAGCAGAAAGCCAGCTGCAAAAATGTCAATTCCCACAACTGCATGCATGGTTCAAACAGTTTTTGGCTTCCAGCCGTTGCACCCATCTGCATGCACAAGGTGGCAGGTGGGTGGAGCCAGGGTGGTTAGGTGGTTACCACTTGGCAGGGGGGTAAAGCTGGGGGATGGTGCCAGTTCCAATGGCCACAAAGCAGAGGTAGCCTCCCACCGCCACCCACCAGGGGATGCTGTTGGACAGGAACACATACTCAGACAGACGCCTCTCGTCTTCAGTCTCAGTCACAATCCTGCCTTGGGGAGGACGACCGATGGTGCCAGCGCCTACATCAACTCAACACCGTTGTGACTGTCATCATCCAAATGAGATGTTCCAGTGCTGAGGTTGCCATGCAATCCTGTGCCACTTTGAAAGCCGGTGCAGCTCTGGTGCCTGCTGCTCGGCACGTGCAGCAGCTCACCACAAGCTTGCAAGAAAATCGATGTGTCATCATTGCATACTCACGCATCATTGCATCCTCACTCTCACAATGTACGCATGCCAGCGTTTGAGTGACACACATTGACTGTATTTGCTCAACACATGCCGCAGACATTTGACCAGGAAAAAGCGAGGAAGGTAGGGGGAAGGGGGGTTGGGGCA
>JAABUO010008924.1_pt1 | contig 11271 bp, 4 predicted proteins | sample 5559291 | NCBI WGS metagenome assembly JAABUO01 (sample SAMN10711878, study PRJNA513372) | rock metagenome | isolation source: Antarctica rocks | place: Antarctica: Victoria Land, Finger Mt sud | reverse complement strand
TAGTCAGCCCCACTAGGCGGGAACTGCTAATCCAACCATGTGATTATCAATATCCAACTCTCCCTCTTAGCAGTATAGGCCTAAATAGGTAAATATGAAGCTATTCAGACTGCCCCTTCTAGTACTGATGACATTCCCATCGTGGATCTAGAGCTTCCAAATTTAACGGCTTTCAGGGGCTTGGTGAGTCCGTCTGCCACCATATCAGTGATCGGTATATACACCAGCTCCATGAGCTCATCAGCGACCTTGTTCCTAACATAGTGATAGGCCACGTCGATGTGCTTGGCCCGGGGGTGATTAACCGGGTTTTCAGCCATTTTGATAGCTGCTTGATTATCTGTTAAAATCTTAATCCTATTAGTGTCAGATCCTTCGTATTCAATCTCCTTCAGAGCTTGAATCAGGAATGTAGCTTTCTTAGCGGCTTAACATTTCCCTATGTATTTTGCTTCTGCTGTGAAGATGACGACGCATGTTTAACGTTTAAATGATCAACTAATTAAATCATTTTAAAGGAAAAAGATGTATTCTGAGATAAAGTATTAAGTATTTAAGCAATCTGCGTAAAAGAAGTTAATGTATTTTATTAAGTTATCATTAACTTTTTTTACTTCTTCGAAGGCTTCATCAGAGAAAGAATCATATCGAAGATTTAACTCACACGATTTTATTAAGTATCGAATAATTCGCTTAACGGCGACGTCGTGATCTGAGAAGAAGTTAAAGTAATATTTATTACATCTCTCTATCGCGTGTGCTATATTTAATCTAGTTTAATAAACAATTCATAATAAGACTTTAATTATTAATTAATAACTCTCTCTTTCTTAAAAGAATGCTTAATAATTAACTCACTGATTAAACGTTTAATAGAAGTTCTTTCTGAGCTGAACCTTATTGTTCATGAAAGTTTTAAAGTACTAATAATTAATCATACTCAGAAGCTTTATGACTCGTTTAATATAAATAGATTAATTAATTCAGATAATGAAGTTAGCACGATCGCGTGTTATCTGCATGTTTAAATATTAAATAACTGATTCTAAATCTTTCATACGAAATCGTTTTAATAACAGTCTCTTTAAATTTCATATATTCTTTAAATTTAAGCTTAATATTAGTAAATCATCGACGTAAATAACGATAATTATGTCATTAGTATGTGTAAACATTAAATGATTAATTTTCATTCTCTTATATTTAATTAAATTAAGAAATAAACGAAGAGTGAAGTATTACTTTTTAAAAGCCTGTTTTAAATCATATAAAGCTTTATAAAGGTGACATGCGAGGATTTAATCGTTTAGTTATATTTGTTCGAACTTAAAAGATTATTAAACTTAAACCTTTTCTTTTAACGCTGTTTTAAGAAAAATAGTGATAACGTTCATCTGCTCGATGTCATAATCGTATTTAGCTATTAAAGCTAGTAAAGCTTTAACGACGAAGAATCGAATTACTGAAGCATAAATTTCATTAAAATTAATTTTCTGCTTCTAACGAAAGCTCTTGCATACTCATTTAATCTTATATTTAACGATTTCGTTAAACGCTTCTCGCTTAATCGTAAAAACTCATCTTGTGAGTAGTACGCGTCGATTAAATGATGATGTATTAAGAAAATAAGTGTCATTTTGTTTATGTGCGTCAATTTCGCTTAAAATAGCCTGTTTTTAAAGGTTTTAATTCGAGCTTTCTTTAGCTTTCTTTATCGTTTTAGAAATATCAGATTCGATATTTATTTTATTAGCTCTGACTGCGAAGTCTCGTGCTAGTCGTTTATAGTTAACGCGAGATATACTGCGTTAAGATTTAGTGTGTGCAATCGATTAATTATTGTCAGAAATTTAATTATGATTTAAAGAAATCAAAGGTATATTATTCTTCATATTAAAGTACTTCTAATTCTTTTCATTCATCTCATTATTATTAAGCTTTCTGTTATCTTTTATCTCTTTTAAAGCAGTAAAACTAAACGAAGTAATGTTTAAAGATGTAACGCTACTGAGCTGTTAAAGATTAAAGTCTTAAAAATCGTCATTAAGAGTTTCTTTCTTCTCTATTTTAATAGCAGTAGCCTCGTTAAATATTACATTACTAAATATTATTATTCTTCTATTAGTTTATAATTGATATTAATTAAAACCTGCATAGTTTAAAAATCTGCATCTTTAACTTTTATTATCGAGTTTTAAACGTGCGTCTTTAACTTTTTAATATGCGATACATTTAAATTAATGTAAATCGCTAAAATCAGGTTTCTTATTACTTCAGGCTTCGAGCGATGTCATTTTATTTAATGTACTAGTAAAGCTTTTATTCTTCAGATAGATAATCATCTGTATAATCTTTTCTCAGAAGGACTGTGATAATTCTGACTCTTTAAGAATAACTCGAGTTCGTTTAAAAAGAGTACGAAATATCCGTTCCGCGACTTCATTTTAATTGAAACTATAAGGAACAGTTAATTCTTAACTAATTTTAAAGTCATTTATAATCTTCTGAGTCTTAACATCAGTATATTCATTTTCTTTATTAGATTTAAGACGTTAAACCGATATATTTCTGATCTTTATTTATTTCAGATATTTACGAAGTATTATCTTCAGTTCGAATTTTCGTTGTAAAAGATAAATTATTATATAATCAGTAAAGTCGTTCGTCATGACGACGACGTATCTGACGCGCTGATTAAAGATTAAGATAATATTATCTCCGTCAGCTATATCGATATGCATTAGCTTCTTTAGTATCGTAGCTCTCGATCGAGGTACTTAATTAATAACGCGATGTTGTTTTCTTATAACGCAGAATTTACAAACATTCTGAGAAAGTTTTAACTTTTTTAGAGTAGCTGCGACGTCGATATTAATGTTAATATTTATAATAAGTAATCTCTTAACATTCGACATATTCAGATATGCTAAGCGATTATGTCAGCGACGTCATGATGCCTTGCTAAGATGTGAAGTGATGAAGAATAGTAATTCTTTACTAAATAGATTTTAAGTGTTTAAATAATAACTTTCTTTAAAACTTTTAAGCCTTAATAATATAATTTAATCTTCTGAATCGAAGAAATTAAACTTTTCATTCTTAATCTGAATGAAGTATTCTTTAGCTTTAATAATCGAAACCGACAGCAAATTATAACTGAGCTTTAAATAATGATATACTTCACTAATTCGAATATCTTTCTTTTGTTCTTTAACTATGATTAACAGTATAACGAATTCTTAATTAACGATTAAAATTACTTCTTCGCTTGCCGTTAAAATAGTTCAATTCTGAACTTTTTAATAAATGTTAAATTCGAACATTAACTCATTAAAACACAGATGATCGTCGACGTTAAAGTTAATTCATTAAATATTTCTTTTCATCGCTTAATTCGAGATCTTCAGTATTCTGAGCGATTTAGCGAAGGTTTTCTTAATCTGATTTAATTCTTTTAGAAACTTCTTATTATTTTCGAAGAATTATTAATTATTTAATCTAATATCTGAATGCAGAAAATAACATTTATCTTTAAAATGCTCAGATATCTTGCAGTGCTCGCATATCTTTCTTTTCTTTTTATTCTTCTTGTTTTTTTATTCTTTAAAGTTATTGTTCTGAGGTTTAAATCTATTATTAAAAGGTTTATTATTATTAAATTTAACGATGAGAGATTTTAATTTCTTCTCATTATTCTGCCTTCGCGACAGATTCTGTAACGCATTCAATAAATGATTTATGTTAATATTGCTTTTAAAGTTGTTTATTAATGTAAACACATAGAATTTCAGATTCTCGTTAAGGTCTGTTAAAAACACACATCTCAGTATTTAATCGAATATGATACTTTCTATTTAATTACACTTATTAGTCAGCTTCTTTAAAGCTTCAGCATAATTAAGCACGAATTAATATTCTGATTAATGTATTCTTCGCATCTTTTTAATAACGAAGATTATAACTGAGTAAAAAGACTTAAAGTATAATTCTTCTAATTTTATTTACATATCGCTAGCCTTTTTCATGCTTAAAATGTGAGTTCTTAAATCCGCGTCGATGCTAAGCATTAGTAAAGCTTTAATTTAATAATTATTCTGTGTTCACACTGTCAGTTTAATCAGATGAGCTTCATATGATGTCGTGTAAACTGTCTTTTACTTTAATGTAACGTGTATAACTTCGATCGAAGATGTGAGTTTTTCTTTCTTCTCAGAGATTGTTTTCCAGATGTCTTTTAATCTGAACGCGTTAAAGCAGTTAATTACTCACGTGTTATAGCTCTTCATTCTCATTAGCTTAAAGATCTGATAGATCTTAAGCACACTCATTCTAATGTGTAAAGAAAGATTAAAGATGATTAATAATTGTAAATGAAGGTTTAATGAAAGGCGATAAAAGATATTTAAGGAATTTACTTTCTTTTTCGCGATAGTAAGTTATCGAAGCTTTATACATCGAATAGCAGCGCTAACCCGAGCTCATAACCAGTTAATATACGAAGTATGACGGTATTCAGTGTATTAATATAAGCTTGTAGAAGCAGAACTATCTAGAAGGAAGTCCCTTCTATATAAGGGGTGGTTTATGAGTCATTTTGGTTAAGAGTCATAGTCAGCCCCACTAGGCGGGAACTGCTAATCCAACCATGTGATTACCAATATCCAACTGGATCAACCAGAGGGGATCAACCAGAGGGGCAAGCTGAGGGCCATTCAACCAGATGGGCAAGCTGAGGGGATCAACCAACCAGATGGGCAAGCTGAGGGGATCAACCAACCAGATGGGCAAGCTGAGGGGATTCACCAGAGGGCAAGCTGTGGGACCAATCAATCAGATGGGCAAAGTGAGGTACAACGAGGGTCAATCGATCGAAGGCATAACTGAAGGGCTAATCAGAGGGGCACACAGAGGGTCAATCAGAGGGGCAATCAATGCCCGCATCTTCAACTTGCTCGCCCGTTATCAAACCGACCCCGTTGGGCTGAGGTCGCTCTTGCGTAGGATCCTGAGGTTTGGGGTTAGGTGGCTCAGTAGAGGCGTGGAGAATCAGGATACGATCTTCGCAATCCTGAAGCTTGCGCCTCGAAAGGTAGCCTATAATCCACCGAAGGGGATGACGCAAGCCCTAAATCTTATAAGACTAAGGGAAAAGTCGATTTCGTTTCATAGTTGAAGATCACTGCTTCTGAGCAGAGTTATATGTACAGTGAGGTTACAAGGTTATCATTGGCTCTGGTTCCGGCAGTGATCGAATTTAAGAGGTTACACAGAAAGTCGCACTTGCATTAAACTTAAGAGTTAAGATGAGATGACTCAGTAAAGGCGTGAAGAATTAGGATACGATTTTCGCAATTCTGAAGCTTACGTCTTAAAAGATAATTTATAATTCACTCAAAGAGTATGACGCAAGCTCTTATTTTATAAGATCGTGTGTTAAGAATCATGATTACTTTCGTTTCATAATTAAAGATTACTACTTCTGAGTTAAGTTATATGTAAAGTAAGATTATAAGATAATCATTAGCTTTAATTTTAACGATAATCGAATTTAAAAGGTTACATAAAGAGTTACACTTGTCTTAAACTCGAGAATTAAGGCTAAATGATTTAGTAAAGACGTGAAGAATTAGAATACGATCTTCGCGAATCTTTTTAAAACTTGCGTTTTAAAAGTAATTTATAAATTATTTAAAGAGTTTAACGCAAGCTCTTATTTTATTAAGCCTTGTTAAAAAACATGATTGCTTTCGTTTTATAATTAAAGATTATTACTTTTAAGTCGAGTTATATATACAGTGAGGTCATAAGATTATCATTAGCTTTAATTTTAACGATGATTGAATTTAAGAAGTTATATAAAAAGTCGCACTTGCATTAAATAAGATTAAATGACTCAGTAAAGGCATAAAGAATTAAAGTACGATTTTTATAATTTTAAAGCTTACGTTTTAAAAGATAATTTATAATTCATTTAAAGAGTTTAACGCAAGCTCTTATCTTATAAAATCGTGTTAAGAAACAGAGTTACTTTCGTTTCATAATTAAAGATTATTACTTTAAGTAAAGTTATAAATATAATAAAGTTTTCGAGTCATTAACTAACTCTGTTTCTAATAGTAATTCTCTTTAAGAAATTAAGTAAAGAATGAATTTAAAAAAGAAAGAGCGAAGGTTTAAACGAGAATAACTAACTTAAGAATTAATTAAAGAATTAAATGAAAATACACGAAAGTAAAGAATAAATTAAAGAAAGAAAGAACGAAGGTTTAAACGAGAATAATTAACTTAAGAATTAATTTAGAAGTTAAATGAGAGTCATTTAACTTAAGAATTAGCTAAGAATTAATTAAAGATTTAAACGAAGATAACTAACTTAAGATTTAATTAAAGACTGAAATAAAAGTACACGAAAGCAGAAAATGAATTAGAAAAAGAGTAAGCGAAGATTTAAACGAAAATATTTAATTTAAAAGTTAATTAAAGGTTTAAATAAAGATTAAAAAGTGAAACAGAAAAAGAATAAAATAAAAGAAGAATGAAATAAAAGAAGAATAAAACAAAAAAAGAATAAAACAGAAAAAAAATAAAACAGAAAAAGAATAAAACAGAAAAAGAATAAAATAGAAAAAGAATAAAATAAAAGAAGAATGAAATAAAAGAAAAATGAAACAGAAAAAGAATGAAACAGAAGAAGAATGAAGCAGAAGAAAAATAAAATAAAAAAAGAATGAAACAGAAAAAGAATGAAGTAAAAGAAGAATGAAACAGAAAAAGAATGAAACAAAAAAAGAATGAAACAGAAAAAGAGTAAAACAGAAAAAAAGTAAAACAGAAAAAGAGTAAAACAGAAGAAAAGTGAAATAAAAGAAAAGTGAAACAGAAAAAGAATAAAATAAAAGAAGAATAAAACAGAAGAAGAAAGAAAGAGAGAAAAAGCGAAGGTTTAAACAAGAATTATTAATTTAAAGATTAATTAAAGAGTTAAACAGAGACACGAAAGTAAAAAAGAAATTAAAAAAAAAAAGAAACGATGTTTTAAATAAGAATCATTAATTTAAAAATTAATTAAAGAATTAATTAAAGAATTAACGAAGAGAAATTAACTGAAAAGATTAATTAATCAGAGTTTAATCTGAGCGTAAATTAAAGAAAGAACTAATTAAAAGAATTAATTAAAGAATTAAATGCGAGAGTTAATTAGTTAAAGAATAAATTAAATAAGCGATTAATTAGAAAAGTAATTAACTGAAGAATTAACTAGAGAATTAATTAATCAGAGGGATAGGCAGAGAATTAATTAGAGAGGCGACTGAAAGGGTTAACCAGCCAACCAACCAGAAGGGCAAGCTGGGGGCGTCATCACCGGGGCAAGCGGGGCGCACTGGGGGCAACACCATCAGGCAAGCTGAGGACATCACCATCGGCGCAAGCTGAGGACATCATCACCGGGACAAGCTGAGGGCACCAATCATCGAGCCAAGCTGGGGGCACACCATCGGGGCAACACTACCGGGGCAAGCTGAGGGCAACACTATCGAGGCAAGCTGGGGGCGCCACCACCGGGGCAAGCTGTGGGCAACACTATCGAGGCAAACTGGGGCCATTCAATCAGTGGGGCAAACTGAGGGAATCAATTAGTGAGGCAAGCTGAGGGACCGATAAGAGAGGATTAACCAGTGGCGCAATCCGAGGGCCATCAGAGGGGCAAGCGGAGGGTTAATTGAAGGGGCGGCCAAGGAGAGGGATAACTGAAGGGTCAGCTGAGAGGGCCAACCGCGAGAGCAATCAGCCAGAGGGCTAGCTAACTAGAGAGCCAACCAGAGGGTTAACCAGTCAGAGAACGAGTTAATCAGAGGGTTAACAGAAAGAGTTAATCAGCTAAAGAGTTAACTGAAAAGTTAACTGAAGGGTTAACTGAAGGGTTAACTAAAGAGTTAACTAAAGAATTAACTGAAGGGTTAATGAAAAGTTAACTGTGTTACGAATTTAGTAATTTAATAAACTTTATCAGATAAAAACGTTTTATCAGACGAGCTTTCGCTATTAAATAAAGCTTATTAGAATCAGCTTTTATTACTTAATAAAGAACTTAATAATTAAATCACAGACAAATTATCATATTAATGATATGATAATTAAAGAGGTTTAGCTTAAAGTTTTAAAAGATTCTAGTTCGTAGATGATTAGTCGAGTCGAGTTAACACTCATAAAGAAGCTTGTTTCTCAGAGATTTATATTTAGATTAAATTTTCTTCTTTCAGATAGCTTTCTTTCTTAGCTTTTATATTTTAGTTATTTTAATTCATATTAATCTGCTTTATATTAACTTTCAGTAAACTGAAAAGTTAATTAAAGAATTAACTGAAGAAACAACAGCAGATAGTTTAAAGCGTGACAGCGAGTAGTTTAAATGCGAAGCTTTAAACAATTTAAATGTAAAATTATTAAACAATTTAAATGCGAGTTATTAAGCAGTATAAATGAAAGTAATTGAGAAGCAGTATAAGTGCGAGTCGTTAAGCAGTATAAATGCGAGTTATTAAACGGTATAAATGCGAGTCATTAAGCTGTATAAATGTAAAAATATAATTAAATAAGATCTTAATCTGTAAGATTCGATGATCTCATTTCGATCGAGATTAACGTAATGATTAAGAAAAAGACTTCGCGCGAAATCGTGTTTTCTGTTAAAAGTTAACATAAAGCAGATTAATATGAATTAAAATAACTAAGACATAAAAGCTAAGAAAGAAAGCTATCTGAAAGAAGAAAATCTAATTTAAATATAAACTTCTGAGAAACAAGCTTCTTTATGAGTGTTACTTTGACTCGACTAATTATTTACGAACTAAAATCTTTTAAAACTTTAAGCTAAACTTCTTTAATCATTATATCATCGATATAATGATTTGTCAGCTTAATTACTAAGCTTAATTTCAAGCTTGCGTATCGCTAGTTAACTTGTCTGTAATTTAATTATTAAGCTTTTTATTAAATAGCGAAAGCTTGTTTAATAAAGCGTCTTTGTTTAATAAAGCTTGTTAAATTACTAAATTCGTAACATTTATATAAATTAAATTATATAAAAAATTATTATTATTTTAATATACTATAAAAAAGAGAGTTTTATAAATATTTTCTTTAAAAATAAAGAAATTAATATATGGTACGACAAAAATATATACTATGAATATGAGAATTTTAAAAATTTCGTCTTTAAAAATGAAGAAATTATTTATATATACTACGCATAATATTTATCTTTTAATGTTTTAACGTTCAGATTTAATAAATGTTAAAGTCGCTTTATGCTGTTAAAATATTAAAAAATAAAAGATAAGAATGTTAAGCGCTGCAGCGACGAAATAAGAATCTGAAAGTTTAAATTTATTATTTAAGATTATGCTTCATTTTTAACTTAAACTATTTGAAGAATTTTAGTGTAAGCAGTTAACATAAATATAAACATGACATTCTTTAATGATGCTTCTCTTACTCGTTATCTCGTTTTATAAATAAATCAGAATTATATTTTCGTTACATGTTTCGAGTACTATCATCGTTTCTTATATCGTTAAGTTTTATTACAGCACAGAGTCTTTTATTTCTTTATTCTTAATCGTAACGCTGTGCTCGCTCTTTATAATAATAGTTAAAAATCATGCTCGTTAATAAAGCTGCGCGCACGTTAAAACGTTAACAAGTAGTCGTTAAGTTATTATTAACATCTTCGTTACGAGCTAATAGTAAAGAGTTAAACAGAATTAAAGCATGCTAATAATATAAAGAAAAGCAAGAAATTACTTTCGAAGAAATGAAATAAATTAGTTATATTATATTCTTAATTAAAGTAAAGTTCTGAAACTAATTAATTTGTGATTAAATTTTATTAAAAGATGAAACAAAATCTCGAAAGCTTTTTCTTAAACGTACAAGTTAAGAATCTGAAAACATTCTTACGATGAACGTTAAATCGCTACTCGAGAATAAAAATCAGCGAGAGTTTTAATAATTATTAACGAATTTTAAACATGCACATCTTTTATTAAATAGATTGTTCGCTAAATAATAATATTAAAGAAGACGTGATTTACGTAAAAGATAACATTTCAGCTCGAGACATAAAGCAGATTTAAGCTAACTTTAATTCATTTATAATATAAGAAAACGCTCGTAAACGAATATAAGCTTCGTAAACTTTCGAAGAAAAAGACGATCATAAACGTTAATGACTTATATTATATATTATTTTATCATTAAGTTTATAACGATTTAATCTTTTCAGAAGAGCAATAACGAAATTAAGTTTTCATAATTTTATTCATAATTACGTATTTTAATTACAGATTAATCTTAATGTTTAATATAAGACTAAAACTTAAAGACGATGAAAACGTAATTAAGCTTAATAATCGCGTTACGATTCATATTAATTTCAGTAATAATAACGATAATTAAGAAACTAGCGAATTAAATAAAAATATTACGATGAATAATAACTGAGATAAAGAATAAGTAACGCTCGTTAATTTAAATTTAAACGTTAATAATGATAACGATAATAATAACAGTATAAATTATAATAACGAAAGTAATAAAAACATTAACGATGATTTTAATACAAGTCTTAAAGAAACTAAATCTTTACTTTAAAGATATATTACTTTTATTATTATTTTTAACTTAATCTTAAAAAAGCTTAACATTTTTTTCGCTAAGATTACGCTTATTCATATTAAGAAAGAAGATAATCGCTCTCGAAAGTAAATAGTGCAGTTATTTACGTTTAATATATTATACTAATCTTTTATTTACTAGAAAAACATTTATCGTCGAAAGAGAGAAAAATTCGATTCTTTATCTCGTTAATTATTTACTTTTCATGACACTTTATAATAACATCTTTGTAATTAAGTTAACAAAAGATATTAATTACATATTTTAAGTTAAGTCATTATCTGTTAAGAAGTTTTTCACGCTGAAAATTAAAGTTAATGCTTTAAATTAATTAATCTTTCGTAAGTCTGAGCGCGTCGTGAATAAGTATCGCATATTAAAGAAAAAGTCTTTACGTTTTAATACATGACTTCGTTACTTAAAATGACTTAGCTTAAAGTCGAGTCTGAAGTATTTCTTTACTTATTATGTTACTCGACGTGACTTAATTAATGTCGTTAATAATAAGTCGTTTTTTTCTTCTCTGCTTATTCTTTTTATACTTATATGCGAACGTAAATGCTAAAATTAAACGAATTAATATAAATAAAACGT
>JAABUO010008922.1_pt1 | contig 11271 bp, 7 predicted proteins | sample 5559291 | NCBI WGS metagenome assembly JAABUO01 (sample SAMN10711878, study PRJNA513372) | rock metagenome | isolation source: Antarctica rocks | place: Antarctica: Victoria Land, Finger Mt sud | reverse complement strand
TGCCTGTGCCGCCAGACTCTGCTGCTTCATCAATACCCCCGCTTGCCACTCTACTTACTAACGGTGGGGATGTGGCTACTTGTTCAGAGCTTCCCTAAAACGACTGAAGCTGCTGCCTCCAGCTTCTGACGATCTTCAAGCAGCTTAGTCGCTAAATCCTGAGCGGCGGACTGGATGTAGCTAAACTTCTCTCGATCTTCGCCCAGGTCGAGCAGTCCCTTATCCAAGAACTTTTGTAGAAGGTCACTTTGCATTGTTTCTCCAAGACTCGCTGCTCTGACAAGGATGTGCCGGAATTCAAAGATGCGACGCCGAGGCTTTACAGGTCGCCTAGCGACTCGGCTGCTATCAGTGCACCACAGAACTCAAGTTGTCGTCCAGCTCGCCTGATCCTGCGGGGCCTATGTGAAGAGGAAACGTAGAAATCGCAATAAAACTATGAAGTTACATCGGTCATAAAGCCAAATATCCTGTCAATATGCCTCTCAATCGCTCATATAGGCTGAGCCCGCTACGTCCATGCGTAGAGAGCTTGGCGTATAGTCCGTCAGAATCATTGACGCTCAGAACTCTCCATGCATCAAGTCAAGATCACTCGCTCAGTTTGGGCACAGTTTGGACACAGAAGAGCGCATCCTTAGATGCGATAATTCAATAAAGCATGGATTCTATTGGTGCCGGGAGGGGGGGTCGAACCCCCACGAGGTTGCCCTCGGCGGATTTTGAGTCCGCTGCGTCTGCCAGTTCCGCCATCCCGGCCTTGCTCTCTATCCCGCCGCGCGAAGCCCGTCTTCTGGCGAGAAGTCCTCCTCGCCAGCCCGCCCCTCGCAGCCCCAGTATGCCATATCTCTCGCGCCCTCGTGGGGACATCGCGCCAGCCAAGCCTAGGCCTCCACGGCAGCCGCTACCGGTTGCTTTGCCAAAGCCTTCAACGTCTCCTTCGCCAGCGGACGCTCGTGCAACAGCAGCTCCGCCGCCCGGACCCTCGGGTTCGTGTGGAACCACCGCTGCACCACATTCCCGCGCAGCAGGTTCGTCACCGCCAGCAGCGACATGCCCTGATGGTGCGCCATCCAAGACCGCACCAGCCGCGGATCGCCTACAGCCGTGTAGTCCGCCGCCTCATAGAAGCCGTAGCCCCCGCCCCATCCCATCCCCGACATGCGCCGCAGATTCTCGAGCGCCTCTCTCCGCGCAAACGGCAGCGTCAAAAACGTCGAGTACGGAGAGATCACCGGCCCGTCCTCCGCCCCATACTTCAACGCGAGCGCCGGAACCCCCCACGCCTGGTACCCATACCGCCCTTGCGCATCCGTCTTCGCAAACCCTGACTCCGAGATGCCCCACGGAATCCCCCGCACATGCGCTCGCTGCGTCGCAACCACCGCCTCGATCGTCCGCGCAATCAGCGTGTCCGGGTAGTTGCGCATCCACAGCGCCGGCATCAGGTACTCAAACATCGTCCCCGTCCACGACAGCAGCGATGCTCTTCCATTCACCAACACATGCGATCGGTCCAGCCGAAACCAAGACTGTTGCGGAATATCTCCCTTCGCCACCGCCAGAAACGACGCAATGCGCGCCTCGGACGCGAGCAGATCGTAGCAGGCCGAATGCAGCTCGCCCGTCGGTCCGTCGTACCCGATCGACAACAGTTGCCGCGACTTCACCAGCAGAAATCCAAACTCCATCGCATTCGCATGCGTCTCCGACGCGGCAGCGATCGCAAACACCTCCGCCGTCACCCGCTCTATACGCTCGATCGTCTCCGGCAGCAGATGTCGCAGCGCCACCCCCGCCTTCGACTCCGCCGATCCTCCCGCCGCGGCCTCGATCAGCTGGTCCAGCCGGTCCGACAGGTCCCTTGCATATGCCGCCGAGTCCTCCAGCGGCGGCACCGCATCATCCGCCGGATGCCGAAATTGTGGCAGCGCAAACACCACCCGAAACTCCGGCAGCAGCCACGGCGTGTACTCGCGCACAAACATCCGCAGCACCCCCAACCTCCGTTCAGCCTCCGCCGCCGTCCACTCCCCCGCTCCGCCCTCCCGCCCCGGCGCACTCCCACTCTCCTCCCCAGCACCCTCCAGGGACGCCACCTCCCGGCGCAAGCCGCCAACGCCCTCCTCCCGGGCTCCGTCCCCAACTCCGCTCCCCCGCCCCGTCATCCGCCGCACCGCACCGAACATCTGCGGCTCCAGCAAAGGTCGGCGCACCAGGTCGAGCGCCCCCCCATGCACCGTGTACAGCGAGGCCAGCAGGTTCCCGCTGTCCACCGCCGAGATCGTCAGCGGCGCAATCGGCTGGAGCGTCTCGATGTCGTACCAGTTGTAGATGTGCCCGCGCTGCTTCTCCAGCCGGTCGTACGTCGCCAGCGTCCCCAGCGTCGCTCGCGTAAACTCCGGCAGCGTCAGAAACCCAAGCTCCAGCGCTGCCTGCCGCGTGTTGAACAGCATCCCCAGATTCGTCGGAGAAAGCTTCCTTACTTGCAGCAGCTCCCTCTCCTCCACGTTGTCCGGAATCAGCCAGTGATTCGCCTCCCCGCCAAACTCCGAAAAGTAGCGCCAGATCTGCCAAGCCTGGTCCTCGAGGTATCCCCGGTCGGCCGCCGCCAGCGGTCCCGCCTCGCGCCGCGGCGGCGAGTTCAGCCAGGCAGCGATCGCCGGCGCATACGCCCACAACAGAAGCACCGGCAAGGCCACGGACACACTGCCCCGGTCCACCGCGAACAGCAGCAGACCCACCAGCAGCGACAGCACCGGCGAGATCTGCAGATATCGGTCCAGCGACGTCTTCTTCCGGCCCACCTCGGACTGCGCCGCCGTCTCCCACTCCAGCAGCTTCTTGCCCGTCACATACCGCCGGATCAGCGAGCGTAAAATCGCATCCACCGCCAGCAGCATCTGGTGCGGCAAAAAGGCGAAGTTCAACAGGCTGAAGCCCAACGCTACAAAAAACGTTTTAACCCCCTCCGTCGCCGCCGCCGGACTCGCCTTCAACACCGCCCGCCCCAGGTTGAACCCCAGCTGCACCAGCACCGGCAGCAGAATCAGGGTCAATGTCACTAGCGTCCAGTACAGCGCTCCGCCCGGCAAAAACAGCCAACCCGAGACCAGCAGCAGAAACGTCACCGGCTCCACCAGGCTTCGTCGCAGGTTGTCGAAGATCTTCCACCGCGAGATCGTGCTGATCGGGTTCTCCACCATACGCCCCGACTCGTCCGGCACGCTGCCCGAAAGCCATTGCGTAATCTGCCAGTCGCCCCGCACCCACCGATGCCGTCGCCGCGTGTGCGCCGAGTGGTGCGACGGGTAATCGTCGATCACCTCGACATCCGTCACCAGCCCCGCCCGCGCATACGCCCCCTCAATCAGGTCGTGCGACAGCAGCGAGTTCCGCGGAAACCGCCGGTCCAGCACCTGGTGCAGAATCGACACCTCGTAGATGCCCTTCCCGGTAAAGATTCCTTCCCCAAACAGGTCCTGGTACACATCCGACACCGCCCGCGTATAAATGTCGAACCCGGTCTCGCCCGAGTAGAGCGCCGCCAGCCGCGACCTCGACGCCGACGCCACGCTCACCCCCACCCGCGGCTGCAGAATGCCGTACCCCGCCGTCACAATCTTCGATCGCGGATGCACGATCGCCTGGTTCAACGGGTGCGCGATCGTCCCGATCAGCCGCGCCGCCGTCCCCCGCGGCAGCTGCGTATCCGAGTCCAGCGTCACCACAAACCGCACCCCGTTCAGCACGTGGGTCGGCCCCGCCTTCACCGGAAAGCTGTCGTACTCGCCCAGCAGCAGCTTGTTCAGGTCCAGCAGCTTTCCCCGCTTGCGTTCCCACCCCATCCACACACCCTGCCGCGCATTGAACACGCGATGCCGATGCAGCAGAACAAACGACCCGCCTCTCTCCCCCGCATACTTCGCATTCAACTCCTCCGTCGTCTTCACCGCATAATCCACCAGCGCATCGCGATCCCCTGCCTGCGGCCGCGACGGCGAGTCCGGCAGGTCCGTCAGCAGCCCAAAGTGCAGGTTCTCATCCTGGTTCGAGAGGTAGCGCGCCTCCAGGTCCTCAAACGTCTCCCGCACCTGCGCCTCGCTCAGCAGCAGCGTCGGAATCACCACCAGCGTCGCGCAGTCCGACGGAATCCCCTCCGACAGGTCCAGCTTCGGCAGCGACGTCGCCTTCAGCAGCGCCGTCACCGCATTGTTGAGGAGATCCGCAGCGCCCTGCGTCGCCGGCAGCAGCGCCAGAAACAGCGCCACCATCACCCAGAAGAAGCTGTTGTGCGGAACCAGCGGCGCAATCAGCGCCACAATCAGAAACACCGACACCAGAAAAATTCCGAGGATGTAGAAGTCCTCGTTGTGCGCGAAGATCGTCGCCCGCAGCCGAGCCATGTACGGCGCGTGGTACCCGATCAGCCGCGACAACTCGGTAAATCCCTCCTGGAACAGGTAGTAGCCGATGTGGGACACACGCCGCGCATACCGCGGATCCCCATGGACCTTCGCCGCGGCCTCGCGCGCCAGGTTCAGCGCCGCCTGCGCCGTCTCCATCTCGGACGCGTCCGCATGCCGCGCCAGCTCCGCCACCCGCAGCCGGTACGCATCCCGGTTCTCCTCCTCCATCCGCCCAAACACCCCATGCGGATCGCTCAGCAGGATCGACTGAAACGGCACCATCGGCTCCAGCACCGTGTGCCACTCAAACTGGTTCAGCCGCCTGAGGCTGTGGAGCGGAGCCGAAAACGGAGATCGCTCGATCGGCGGCATCGGCCCCGCCAGAAACGCCTCGTCCGCTCGGTCCAGCACAAACTCCAGCTGCGCCATCTTCAGCGCCGCCGGCAGCAGCAGAATCTCCCCCAGCAGCAGCGTCTCATGCCTCTGCGCCCCCGCCACATACGCCGTCAGCGACGCCGGCGACCAGATCCCGCCAGCCGCCGCCAGGTACCCCTCCGCCAGGTTCATCACCCGCGGAATCCTCCGCCCATCCGCCACGCTCACCTGCGGCAGCGGCTCAAACTCCCCCGCCGACGCCTTCACCCCCGTCAGCACACCCTCAAGCGCCCGCGTACTCTCCAGCAACTCCAGCTGCGGCGTCAGCTCCTGCGTCGACGCAATCGCGCGGCAAGCCCGCAGCCGCGCCGTCAGCCTCTCCCCAAGCTCCGCCAGCCTCTCCGCCAGCTCCGACTCCCCCGTCCCCTTCGTCCCCGTTCCCTTCTCCTTAGCCTTTCTCCCCGGAGCCACCGCCTTCCACTCCATCGCGAGCGCCGCCGCATCCGCCCGCAGCCTCTCCTCGCTCACCGGCGGCTCCTCCGGCAGCCCGCCCAATCGCGTCTCGTCCCTCGGCGCCGCCAACGGCACCGCCGATTCCTGTATCGAGTATTCGTTCAGCTCTGCCATCGTCCCTTTCCCAGCCTCTCCCGTCTTCCCTCTTCGGTCCCTGCCAAACCTCAGCCCCGGCCTTCGCTGCGACCTGGCTACCGGTAGCTCGCCGCCTGCATCTCAAACATCTCCGCATACAGCCCGCCCGAGCTGATCAGCTCCTGGTGGTTCCCCTCCTCAATCAACCGCCCGCCCGAAAGCACCACGATCCGGTCCGCCATCCGCACCGTCGAAAACCGGTGCGAGATCAGCAGCGCCATCTTGCCCCGCGTCAGCTCCGCAAACCGCTCAAACACCTCCAGCTCGCTCTTCGCGTCGAGCGCCGCCGTCGGCTCATCCAGAATCAGCAGCTGCGCATCCCTGAGGTACGCCCGCGCCAGCGCCATCCTCTGCCACTCCCCGCCCGACAGCTCCACGCCCCCCTCGAACCGCCGTCCCAGCATCTGCTCGTACCCGTGCTCCAGCTTCTTCACCACATCGTCCGCCAGGCTCTTGTGCGCCGCAAACTCGATGTCGCTCTGCTGGTGCGGCCGGTCCACGCGCCCCACCGCGATGTTGTCCCGCACCGTCATCTCGTACCGCACAAAATCCTGAAAGATCACGCCGATCTCCCGGTGCAGATCCTCGAGCGAATACTCGCGCAGATCCACCCCGTTCAGTAGAATCTGCCCCTCCGTCGGGTCGTACAGCCGCGTAATCAGCTTCACCACCGTCGTCTTCCCCTGCCCGTTCTCCCCGATCAGCGCCACCCGCTCCCCTGGCGAAAGCTTGAACGTGAAGTTCCGCAGCACCGTCCGGTTCGTCCCCGGATACGTAAACGAAACATTGCGAAACTCGAACCCGCCCGTGATCGGCCGTGGCGCCGGCAGACCGTTCGGCTTCGATTCAACCGTCGGCTTCATCTCGAAGAACGCAATCAGGTCCGTCAGAAACAGCGCCTGGTCCGCAATACCCGAGGCCGTCGAAAACACCTGCTGCAGGTTCGAGCTCGCCTGCTGGATCGCCGTCGTCAAAAACGTAAACTGCCCAATGTCATACCCGCCGTGGATCGTCCGCCAGATCACATACACATACGCCCCGTAGTACCCCAGCGTTCCAATAATTCCCAGCAGCCCGCCCACAGTCAGCTTCGATCGCGACAGCGCCACATCCTCGCGATAGATCTGCTCCGCCAGCAGCTTGAACCGGTCGGTAAAAAAGCCGCTCAGGCCAAACAGCTTGACCTCCTTCGCCCCCTCCCTGCTCCCCGCCACCTGCCGCAGGTAGTCCATCTGCCGCTTCGCCGGAGTCTGCCGGAAGTTCTTCGCGTACCCCAGAAACGCATAGTGCGTCTCGCCCAGAAACGACGGCAGCACACCCAGCGCCAGAAGCACGATCAGCCACGGCGAAGCCCACGCCAGCGCCACCGAAAAGATCACCGTCGTGATCACCTGCTGCATCAACCGGCCCATCTGCTGGATCATCGCCAGCCGGTCCGTCGCCTGCACCCGCGCCCGCTCCAGCCGATCGTAAAACACCGGATTCTCGTACGTCGTCAGGTCCAGCCGCGCCGCCTGGTCCATCACCTTCACGCTCACAAACTGCGTATACCGGTTCGCCAGCAGCGAGTCCGAGTAGTCGATCGCCCGCGTCACCAGCCCCAGAAACACATTCAGCACCACCTCTGCCGCCACCAGCTTCCAGAACATCGGCGACAGCGGCCGCCCCCGCAGCACCTCGGCGATGCCGTTGATGATGTACTGCGCCACCTTCGCCACCGCAAACGGCAACGAAGCAACCACCAGCCGCAAGGCAATCCCCCAGGTAACCGTCGCCTGCCCCGACGCCCACAGGATCCCCAGCACAGGAGGCATGTTCTTGAGCGCACGCAGCCGTTCGCGCCACGGACTCTGGCCCCCGTTTTTTGCTTCAGGCGTTTGGGTCATTCCACTTTAACTCTATAGGAATCTGCGCGTCGATCCAGAATCGACCGCAAACCCGATCGCCAACCCGCCTGCGAAAGTTGGCTCCAGCACCCTCTCTGGCGCCCTGCCCAGCACCCTGCCCAGCACCCCACAAGCAGCGCCCAACCCCGGGTACCCCACCCTTTGCGTCCTTGGCAAAGGGTGGGGTATCGGACGTCGTCCGACCGTCTCTCCCCCCCCCAGCACCCCCGCCCCCATACCCTTATCCGCCGTCACGCCCCCCACGGTGAGCCTTCAAAACATCACCCGCAACTACTGCACCTTGCCCGTAGGCCGCAGCCGCCGCAGCTCCACCGCGCACGCAATCGCATTCGCCGCCGCCAGCTTCAGATTGTCCGTCGCCAGCCACAGCCAGAACCTCCGCCCCATGAACTCGCCCGTCGCCGTCCGCACCCGCGCCAGCACACTCCTCTGCCCCGCCGCGCTCAGGTTGCTCGGCGGATCCGACTCCTCCGTCACCACCTCCACATGCTCGCCCGCCAGCGCCTCCTCCACCTGCGCCACCGACACCGCATCCTTCACCTCCACCAGCACCGACGCCGTGTGCCCATGGAACACCGGCGCATGCACCACCTGCAGCTCAAGGGGCGGCAGCAGGCCAGACGTGATCGCACTGTAGTGTCGCCCAATCCGCCGCTCCACCTCCCGAAACCGAACCTTCGCCTCCTGCCCCACGCCTGGCACGAGGTTGAACGCAACCTGCGCGTCATACTGCTCGCGCGGCAGATCCTGAAACGAAAGCAGGCTCACCGTCTGCTGATGCAGCTCATCCATCGCCGCCCGCCCGTACTCCGACGCCGGCGCCAGCACCGTCGCCACCACCGCCGTCACCGGCAGCTTCGCCTGGATCCGCCCCACCGCCAGCGCCAGCATCAGCGCAACCGCGTCCGCCACCACCACCGCCGCCGTGTGAAGGTCCGGAGCCATCGCCCCCGTCCCACCCACCGCCGGCAGCAGCGCCCGCATCCACGGCGCCCGCACCAGCACACCCGGCTCCGCCTCCAGCGCATCCGTCATGTCCACGATCGTCGCCCCCGCTCGTCGCGCGCCCTTCCAATGCTTCTTCGTCTCGTCGGCCGCACCCGCGAAAAACGCGATGTCCAACCCCTCAAACGAGCTCGCCGTCAGCTGCTGGATAAACGATGCCTCGTCGCCCGCCGACGCCAGCTGCCCCGCCGCCGCCTCATCGTCCAGAAGCACCAGCTCCGCCGCCGAAAGCGTCGACTCCCCCAGCTCCTCGCTCAGCTCCTTGCCCAGCAGCGACGAAGCCCCGATCACCCCAACGCGCTCCATCTTCATCGCCATCCGCTCACCCCCACACTGCCGTTCATCACAGTGCCGTTCATCAAATCGCAGCCGCTCACGCCGTCGGCTCCTTGTTGGTAGATGTGCCAAGAGACGTCATCCCGCCCGCCGGAAGTGGCTGCCTCCGCGACCTTTCCCACGAATACAGAAGCCTCGCCAGCACCCCCGAAACCAGGTACCCCAGCGCAATCACGATCAGCGCATACTCCGAGAACCGAACAATCACCGCTCCAACCAGCGTCAACACCGCCAGCAGCTGAAACGGATGCTTCGACCCCGTGTTTAACTCCTTCCCGCTCCAGAAACGCCACGTGCTCACCATCAAAAATCCCGTAAACAAAATCAGTAGCAGCCACACCAGCGCAATCCATGGATTATCGATCGGCGATCCGCGAAAGCAATGGATCACCGCCGCGATCACCCCCGCGCCCGCCGGTATCGGCATACCCACGAAATACTTCCGGCCAGGCCGGCCCGGATTCCTCGGCTGCGGGTCGTTGCTGATGTTGAAACGCGCCAGCCGGCTCGCCCCGCAGATCAAAAACACAAAGCACGCAAACACCCCAAAGTGCAGAATCTCATTGTGCAGGGTCGTATGCACCGCCACCGGCAGCATCCGGAACCCCCAGATATACGCCAGAATGCTCGGAGCCACGCCAAACGTCACCACATCCGCCAGCGAGTCGAGCTCCTTGCCAAAGTCGCTGGTCGTTCTTGTCATCCGCGCCACACGCCCATCCACACCATCAAACAGAATCGCAAACCCGATCGCCAGCGCCGCCCGGTCGAAGTACCCCGGCTCCGCCGCAGACCCCTGGATGCTCTGCGTAATCGCGTAGTACCCCGCCGCGATGTTGCCCGCCGTAAAACACGACGGCAGCACATACATCCCGCGGCTGGGCCGCCTGCGCGGTCGAAGATCCTCCGCCCGGCGCATCGGTTGAGCCTCCATCAAGCCTCCGCGCGGGTCGTCGCGGGGGCCATCGACGCCAGCCGGTTTGCCGGAATCGCCGCCAGCACCGTGGACCCACCCTTCACCCGCGTCCCCGTCTTCACCTTCAAATCCGCCTCCGCCGGCATCAGCACGTCCACTCTCGACCCGAACTTGATCAGACCGATCCGTTGGCCGCGCTCCACCCTGTCCCCGACCTTCAACCGGCACACAATGCGCCGCGCCAGCAAACCCGCGATCTGCTTGAACCCAACCTCGTATCCGCCTGCGTCGATCACTACCATCGTCTGCTCATTATGCAGCGCCGACTCCGCATTCATCGCATTCAGAAACAGCCCCTTGCGAAACTCGTACAGCTTCACCACACCCGCCACCGGGGACCGGTTCACATGCACATCGAACACATTCAGGAAGATGCTCAACCGAAGCCGGCTCCCGCTCGGCATCTCGATCCACTCCGCCTCCGTCACAATCCCATCCGCGGGCGAAACGATCTGCCCCGGCACACTCGGAATCTCCCGGTTCGGATCGCGAAAAAACCACAGAAAAAACGCCGCCAACAACATCGGAATCACAGCCAGAACCACTAGCTGCGTCAGCATCCAGACAAGCACAGCAACCACGCCCAAAGCTAACGCGTACAGCACACCATCTCGCACCATAAGTCGTTCCATTATAGAGTGCGGCAGGTCCGTGGAGCGGGAGGCGGAGGCCTGCTTGCATCAGGGGTAATGCGCCCCGTTTCAAAACGGGAAGGCACAGTGACCGCAACCCCTCCCCGGCTCCAGGCCCACCCACCCCGGTCCTCTCAGCCCCCTCCGTCCTCCCACCCCCCAAGCTCCACCCGCATCAGCAGAGCGTCCTCCGTCGGTCCGCTGTAGTACACCTTCCGTCGTCCCGTAACCGCAAACCCCAGGGCAGCATACGCCGCCACGGCGATGGTGCTCCCCGACCTCACCTCCAGCTCCACCGACCCCGCGCCCAGCCCCCGGCACCACCCCAGAACACCCCCGCACAGCGCCCTTCCGATCCCCGACCGGCGCACCCCCGCCGCCACCGCAACACTCTCCAGCTCCCCCACCCGCTCCGCCCCGCCCCACGCGCCCTCGGCGCCCAGCCCCGGCATAGCTCCCACCGCGAACCCCACCACCTCACCGCCCCTCTCCGCTACCAGCAGGCGCCGTCGAACTCCGCCCACCTCCTCGGCAAAGATCCCCGCATAAACCTCCCGCCTCCAGTGCGGCGCCTCCGGCGTCTCCCGCTCCAGCTCCACCACCGCGTCCACATCGCCCACACTCCCGTCCCGCACCTCCCAGCGCTCCCCCGCCGAAACCTTCCCCGCCCAACCCCCTCCCGTCACGCCCCCTCCCGTCACGCCTCCTCCAGCCTCCGCCCGAGCCTCGCCAGCATCTCGAGATCGGTCCTCCGCACGTAGTTCGCGTCCGCCGTCGCCACATCGTCAAACTCCCGCCGCCCCAAGCGCTCCACCACGCGCCCGAGCAGATCCCCCGCCTCAAGCGGCTCCGTCACCACCGGTTCGAGCTCCGCGAACGCCACCCTCACCGCCTCCTCGCACACCGCCCCCCCCCCCCGCCCCCCCCCCCCCCCCCCCCCCCCCCCCCCCCCCCCCCCCCCCCCCCCCGGCCCGGGCCCCCCC
>JAABUO010008921.1_pt1 | contig 11272 bp, 10 predicted proteins | sample 5559291 | NCBI WGS metagenome assembly JAABUO01 (sample SAMN10711878, study PRJNA513372) | rock metagenome | isolation source: Antarctica rocks | place: Antarctica: Victoria Land, Finger Mt sud | reverse complement strand
GTAACTGCTGCAGCTTCCCTGCCTCGTCTGACCCATTCACCAGATGCAGTGTATAGCTCTTGTGGAATGATGTTGAACTGGCTCATGATGCCATGGTGTATGTGACTGGAGGCTACACGGGCGGTACTCACTTGCTGGTGTCATGAGGATTGATAGATCTTTCCCTGCAAGGCCCTAGCTGCTTTGCGTGCCCGCCTTCTCCATGCCTCTGTGATGGTACAATGATACGAATCTGAGGCGTGCCTGCTACTTCCTGACTCGACACCTCTTGGGTGAAGGGTTCCGCAATTGGTAGGCTAAAGAAAGCGTCCTGAAGAGGGGTACGAGTCAGCTTGGGCTTCTTGACCTGAGGCTGCAGTTCTTCCCAGCCACTGGGCACTGCATCACCCAGATCGGCAGCCTGTAGGATTTGGGAGATCAGACACTTGGTGTTCACAAGCGTCTTGCTTCTGGGCCCGTAGAACCTGGAGGTCCCTAGTCCAGCGTTCATTGCCTCACGCTCTAACGTGGCGTGCTCCGGCTGACCCGGTTTCGGCTTGTGAAGGTTCACTCTCCTTTGTACAGCGAGGTTAGCCAGCTGAGACAGACGCTGCTTGCCGAGCTCGCTCGCGCCGGGCGGTTCTACATAGTCAAAGATCACATCGACCATACCTGCTACCCGACAACGCAGACCGTGCTTCTCTACCGCACAGTAAGCAACAGGTTTTTGGCGAGGCGCGGACGCAGGTATCTCGTATAGCGTCAGACCGCAAGAGCGGGAGAGAGGAAAGAGAGAGAGAGAGCTGTTGGCGCATCGGGAAAGTTCGGCCGCGTTTGTAGGTATACTAAAACCGCCTCTCGTACAACCGTAATACGAAGAGGAAGGCCCAGAAGCGGGGTTTAGGCATTGTAATCTCTCTCTCTCTCTCTCTTTCCTTTGTCGTCAAGACATTCTACCAGCACCATTCATGTTGGTTTCTGGATCGGTTTGCAGACCAGTATTCCTGAATTTGTCATGGTGCTAGACTTCCCCTGGCTATGACAAGGTAAGCATACAAGGCATGAGTTCAGTTCGTAGCTGCTGCAAATAAGATCTGTGATTTGAGCCAACAGACATCAGCTCCTCAAGTTGCCAGATCTTCAACAGCTGTCAAGAGATCAGCAGCCAGTCTCAGGACCTCCTTCTTAGCTCGCTTCTTTGTGACATCAGCGCAATCGCCCTTGTGCCTTGTAACTGCTGCTTGTAGAGCAGCATCACAGCTTGCGTAATGCCTGCATGCAGTCAGAGAATAAGCAACAATCACCATACGCAATACCTTGTCTGTGAGAACATGACATCCTGTGCCCAGGAGCCCATCTGTCTCAATGCTTTTGGTGCACATGAGTATACTCACAGCTCTGCTGGGTGGTTGCAGCTTGTTTGCCCAATGAGTTGCACTGGGTGTCACAAGCATTGGTAATTGCATGCCAATTTTCGCTACGTTGCACTTACTTCTTGCGGGCACTCTGACGATTCCAGCCAGGCAATTTTGAAAGCCTTTGTAGCATGCCTTTGCTTGTTGCCAGGGCCATGGGCTTCAGCTGAGTGTAGGAGCCTTCTGAAAGCCGCTGCTGCTGCTGTTTGAGGTAAGACACAGCACGGCCTGCACATCAGATGCATGTGACATCAGATCAGAGCTGATAAACATGATGTGGAAGAGAAGCTGACACTTTTGTACCTGTTCATTGCTTCTGGCAGTCAGGTCTATGCAGGCTTCGGGGTTGAACAGATTTGCTAGAGGGTTGAATGCCTGAAGCATGCTACAGTCTTGAAGGGAGCTGTATGTGCATGAAATGATCCGCATGAAATAATCTGCATTGCCAAGCGCAGTGAACACAGCCTATGCTGTATTTTGCCACACAAAGCAAGGGACAAGCCAAGCCAGACTGTCCAGCAATAAAAGCGTTGACGCAGCAGAACGAGATCAGATGACCAGACACACCAACAGCCATGTGACTCACCAACAGGAGTGTCTTTTGCCAAATCCTTGCTTGAAGGCCCAGCTTCTTCAGCAGCTTCTGAATCATCAGCATCAGTAGCCAATTCCTCAGGAGCAGCTGCTGCCTTGGTGTCTTTACCTACGCAGACACCATGGGTAAGTGCTTCAGCAGAAGCTAGTGCAAAGCTACTGATAATGCAAAATATAGAGACGATGTGACAGACTGGATGCAGATGTGGTGCATGCTGCAATGCACTGTAGAAATTGGCTTGTTCCAGTGACACGAGCAGGTCCCACTAGGTGGCTGATATTGCATGCAGTGTGGCATTACGCGTCTCAGGCAGCTATGCAGAGCTGAGGGTCTGTATGTGACATGAGGCTGTGCCTCAAAGACTGCACAAACCAAGTCAAAATCAGACTTGTCGTCAAGAACACTTGGGCTCACAAGTGGTGATGGTGCAGAGCAAAGACTTGCATGACAACCTGGCCTACCTGTGGCAGGCTTGGGCTTCTGCTGCTTGCCTGAACTCTTTTGCTGCTTGCTTGGAGCAGCTGCTTTGGGACTGGACTTCACCTGTGTGGGAACACTTTAGTTGATGGGTCAGGAAACAAAGAAGACACAAGAAGACAGTATGTGTCTCAGCTGGTCAGTGAACAAATACTGCTGACCAGCAAGGACACAGCAATGATGGGAATGCAGAGCTGAGCCAAGACATTCAAGAAGCATGAGGTATGCAGCTACTGCAGACAAAGAGAAAGTGTCTACACCACTCTGTCCCGGACCAACTGGGAAAGCAACATGGGTGCTTTGCCTGATGTCCTGCCAAAAGGCAGACGTTGTGCACCTGTTTGCCTTTTGGCTCCTTGGCACTGCTGGCAGGCTCGCTGCTTGCACCAGACTTCTTCTCAGACGCCTTGCCCTTGCTAGTCTTGCTGCCGGTCCCAGCAGAAGCTGCAGCAGCAGCTGATGCAGCAGTTGCTGTGACAGCTGCCTTGCCTGGCTTTGGGCTACTGGGCGCAGCCTTTGTGAAGGGCAGTTTCTGCTGCTTGGTGGCCTTCTTGACAGCCTGGGCAGGCTGTGTCGCAGGAGGAATGTTGGCCTCTTTTGCCTTGTTCCTTCTGTCCCTTGGGACAGGGGGGGCAGCAACAGCCTCATCTGCTTCCGCAACAGCTGCCTCAACAGCTTGACCTGCTTCATCAGGTGCGTCATCAGCAGTGTGATCAGCCTTGTCATTGTCAGCATCATCAGCGTCGCTGTCGCTAGCAAGAGCAGCAGCACTGGCTTTCCTTTTAGCACCAGAAGTGGCCGTACCACCTTTTTTGGTGGCAGCATCAGAGGGCTTAGCAGCTGCTTTCTTGATGCCTGCACCACTCGCACTGGAGGCTCCCTTCTTGACTGTCCTGCCACCTTGCTTGGTGGCAGCAGCTTCTGCAGCCACAGGCTGAGCTGCAACAGCTTTGCTTGCTGCAGGCTTAGCAGCAGCAGCAGCCCTGACAGGAGCAACATCAGCATGTTCCTTTTGTGATGGCGCAGCTGCCTTTCCAGCTGCCTTGTCAGGTACTGGAGAAGCTTCTCTGTCGTCCTGCTTGCCTTTCTGCCGCTTGGCATTGCCCTTCAGAGACGCCGCTGCCTTTCGCTTGCCCTTTGGCTTTGCTGACGCAGCAATTTTAGACTGTTGAGGCTCCTCCTGAAGCTCATCTCCTACAGGCTGCTGGACAGCAGTCTCTGTGCATGTAGCATCTGATGCACCAGGCACTTGCTGCTCTTCTTCTTCAGTGCGATTGTGAACATCACCCTCTTTCTGTCTGTCTGTGACTCCTGTGTCAAGTGGCAAGACAGCATCTGCTGGTGGTGCCTCATCCTTGGGTGCATCTGGCACCTTGCTGCCCTCAGCATCCTGTTGTGTGACATTCAATGCCTGAGGCATGACTGCATCTTCATCTGCTGCCACTGCCTCACTGCCCTCAGCATGAGCAACATCATTACCCACCTCAGGTTCAGCAACATCAACAACGTCATTTACCGCAGTGACTGCTGATGGCTTGTCAGCATGCATGCTATCTGCTGGGGCAGAGCCCTGAACAGCAGTGACTGCAGCAGCTGTATCAGCTGAAGCAGCTGCAGTGGAAGCTACCGGCTGGTCAGGGTTGACTAAGGGACTAGCAGCCTGCAGCTGTAACTCAGTGGCTGAGGCCACACCAGTGGTCCACTGTGCTGCCTGTTCTGAGTCTGCAATGGTGGCAGCTGTGGCTGCAGTCTGTGGGTAAGAGGTGGGGCCAAGGGTGGAGGGGTCTGTGTGAAGGGTCTGAAGGTCCTTCTTGAGGCGGCGAGCCTCCAGTGACCCTGCTTGGCAGTCATCCTGCTTGGCTTGGCTGAGATGAGGCAGAGTCTGCACTTCAGGAGCACTACCGGTTGCCTGCAACAACCACCAAGGCTCAGGCATGCCAATACATGTATTGCACAGGCGTTCTGGCGCTGTCTGGCATGCCAACACTGGTCGTGAGTGTGTGCCATGCAGGCCCCTGTGTGCTTGGAGGCAGCCTAGCTCCTGCAGGGCTGAAGTCAAGATTGGAGGCTGAAGCACATACGGCACGACTCTACAGTCGCGCCTTGCTACTGTGGTGGCTGTCAATGTGTGCCAACATGGGGCAAGAAGGGCATGCACTTGGAGTGTAATCTTGTAGGTAGCATGTGTCAGAGATGAAAATTATACCATAAGATTGAACAGCCAAATCAACGATTTTTCCAGCAATTTCCTGACAATTTGCAAAGGCACTGTGAAGACTAGTCAGCAAAGGCACTGGGATAGCAAGCCAGCAAAGGCTTTCCAGGTTTATGATGTGACTAGCCAGTGATCAAGATTGCAGCATTTCTGCTCAAAATGGTGCTCTTCAAATTGCCATTGTATGCATAGAGGGCAGCACATGCACATCTCCTTCAACAGGCATTGCCAACATCACACGCAGCAGCTTGAAGTTTCCCATTTGGCCCTACGCAACATGGATGGCATGAGCTACAATACAGCAATATACAAGGAACCAGAAACCACTTTGCTCATGTTCACAAAGCACTCACCCGAAGCAAGGCAGCTGAAGCTTTGCTGCCCTTCTTGCTGTCCCACCCATCACGCTTCCTCTTCTTCTTGTTTCCAGTGGCATGTGCCTGTGCCAACAACAGCATGGTGTGCATTCCACATTCAAATTGGGGCACAAACATGCTTTGATGAACATGTGCATGCTGGATGTCGTCAATCTGTGGGAACCCGGCTATGTCACAGCCTCTGGCAATGCATGCATACAACACGGACTGGAAGCAACAGAGGCAACATATGCACATGCAACCAGGCAATGTAATTGGTGCAGCATAGCAAATAGATTGGTATGTGCGTGTGTGCGTGCGTGCGTGCATGCGCGTCTGTGCGAGCGTGTGTGCGTGTAAAGCCTAAACCCGGTCAGAGTGCGCAGCTGCATACCTGGGTGGGTGCAGCTGGGGTGGCCTCAGGGGCAGGGGGCAGGGGCAGGCCCCACTGGCCGGCGCACTGCTCAAGAAGCTGCGTTGTCTCCTGAGCCAAGTTGCGATTGGGCCAGGGGTGTGTGACTGTGTAGAGATGGCTGGCTAGGCTACGCCGCCACTGACTGCTCATCATGCCAGCCATGTAAGCAACACTGGCCTCCTGCAGACAGTGTACTAGACACGCTGATGCCCAAAGCATCTGCCTGGGATCACACCTTGGTGTGGCTAAGCAGGCACTGCAGCAAGAGGAGACATTGTAGCAAAGGCTTCATGCATAAATGTGCATGAAACATGTGCGTATTGATCAGGTGTCAGGACCTACTGCACCCTGCTTGAGGTTGATATCCTAAAAGCATGCATCAGACATGTGCTACAGCAATGCAGGTGCTCAGCATGTAGCAGTCACAGCAGATCCAGCTCGACTTACTGGGGATTGTCTGACACAATCCACAAAGGCAAGCACCCCAGTGCCGGAGAGCAGGCTGAGGTTCATATGCACTGATCCTAGTTCCCGCAAAGAGTCCAGGACCTCTCCTAGCTGCTGTCCTGAGAGACGTGAGCAGGGCAAAACAGCTCCTGCCAACCCTGTACCATCTGCACAAACCAGCGAATGGGTTCATGCAGATACCTGACGCCAAGATGCACCAAGCAGACCCTTGTCACAGAAGCATGCATGCTAGTGCATGAACAGGCACACAGAGGGAGAAATCAATGCATGAGCAAACCAAAAGCGATTGCAGGCAATTAACGTGCATGCAGCATGCATTGATCTATCAGCAACAGCTGCTGAGTCTGCATGGCTGAGACTGCACTTGCAGAGGTCTGACCCACCTGCAGGGTGCCCAGCCCTAGGGGTGCCCCCAGTTGCATCTGCTTCCAGGTCACCAGCCCCACCTGCCGCACCAGATGATGCCTGCTGATGCGAGCTGGATAGATCCATGCTGTACATAGGTAGCCAGGAGGCAGGCTGGTGGGCACTGCCTTGACCTGCTTGTGCAGGGTTCAGCCTGTCGGACAATCGCTGTTGTGCTGCCGCTGCTGCTGATGCACGCCGCTCTGCAGAACTGACCTCAGCCTCGCCCTTGCTGGGCTGAGCGAGGTTCTGTGAATCTGTGAGAGCTCTACTCATGTGGGAGTCGTCATCGCTAGGGTAATCAACCAGTCCGCCGAGAGCCTGGTTCAATGGGACAAAGAGCTGTGTGTTTGCTTTCTTCACCACACGCTGCTCTTCCTGAGCAACAGCGGCTCTGAGGGCAGCCTCAGCAGTGGCAGTGGCCTTTGCTTTGGCAGCGGCCAATGCTCTGGCCGCCTCGTCTACAGCCAGGGCAACTGCTGCAGCTGGGGCAGCCCCATCTGCAGCTGCAGCTTGCAGCGCAGCCACTGCTGCCGCTGAGTTAGCTGTGGCCTCAGCAGCAGAAGCACTTGTCACTGCAGCAGTGACCACTGCTGCTGCTCGGTCCACAGCTGCAGCTTTGGCTGAGGCTGCAGCAACAGGGTCTGAGATGGTTGCAGCAGTGGCAAGTCCTGCTGCCTGCTCTGCAGCTGCAGCTTTAGCAGCAGCAATGATGGTGGCTTTGCCAGCTGTAGCAATGTCAGCTGCGGGCTTGACTTTTCCAGATGTTACTGGTTGCAGCAGGTTTGCTTGAACCAGCAAGCTCTGTACTAAGTCCACGTGGTGCTTGACATAGTCAGCGTCATCTGCGTCCATGGGTGCTTGAAGCCAGTGCACTGCATGCTGTTGAGCTGCAGCTGACAAAGCAGCTTGCCTTGCACCTCGTCTGTGAAGCTCAGCAATGACACTGTCCCGTGCTGCTGCCTCTGCACTTTGACGCACCTGCAAGCACTTCAGCACATTTGTGCAACATGGTGATGGGAAAATGAGGGAGACCCAGCAGGGCCATGGGATTGGAAGGTGGCTTGCCTGTGTGACAAAAAGACCTGGAATGCTACAGGAGAGGTGTGAGCCACAGACAGAGGCAGTTTGAGCAAAAAAGCAGCAGATACGATAATAGCAAGCCAGCAGCATGGCCAAGCTGTGTTTGCATAGATTTGAAGCCCACAGCAGATGTACAGCAATGTAAATACGAAATCGGATAAATAGACATATAGAAACTCGACTGTTACTACAGGCAACTGGTTCAGAAGCGAAACATCGAGCATTGAATTCATGTGGATCCGATTTGCACCTGCTCTTTTCTTTTGCTGACAGCAGCCTTGGCAAGAACATCCAGGTCTAGGCTCTCACCCCCTGTTACCATGTTAGCCATCACAGCAGGTGTGTTGATCGCTGAACCAAACATCTGCCACAATGGTAAGCTAGACTGCTTGAGGGATTGAGATCCAGTGCCTGGAGGGGGTTTGATTTTGGGGGATGCCTGAGGAGGCGGAAGGGTTGGCTGGTGCTGAATAGGTGTCAAGGTCTCTGGTTTAGATTTAACTACAGGAGTCAACAGGGGATGGACATCTGAGGTTTCTAGCAGTGGAGCATACTCCACAGGAGGCATGGTGCCCTCAGCCAATGTGGTTGCTGCTGGCTGCGGCAAGACCTGCAAGCAAGACAAGACAGAAGGCCAGTGTTCAGAAGGTACAGCAGGTATAGCAGCCCTTCAGCCAATGAATAATATGGTATATGCAAGACCTGATGCCTTTTGCTGCTGGGTGTGCTGTAGCATGTAGCTGGATCATGAGTTGTTGGACAAAGTTATTGTAAACATCCTAAACCTGTGCAGGCTAAGCAAGAGATTGTGCTTCAAGCAACACCCATGCTGTGAGCAACCCTGCCCAATGGTGCAACAGCTAAGCACTCAATTGCATGCATGCTTACCATGCTGCGTATGGCCAAGCTAAGAGGTTTCTGCCTTGTCTGTCTTGTTAAAAGTTACATACACTTTCTTGTAGTCTGGTCTGCGATAAAAGCCGTGCTTGCCGCGTTTTTTCGCACCTTCGTAGTTCAAAGTTCTGAGGCTGGCTACACTTAGACCATACACTGATTCTAAGTACTTTCGCAGCTCAATCTGCAGCAGCACCGATCAATTTTCAGCACTGGTTTCAGCACAAAGAACCGGAGAGCACTGCAGGCGCAGCACTGCAGTCAGCATAAATCACGACGAGTCACCTTGCTGACGCTTGGAATGGTTTGGAACGCAACCTGCTTCAAAGCACCACTGGTTTCGTATGCTTTTTGTTGTCCTTCCGTCAGAGGCATAAGTTTGAGGGGTATGTTAGCAAAGAACGTAGGCAGCCTCTTCCAACTCATGATTGCTGCAGCCTATTCGGGGCCCGATATATCCTGCCACTTCTGGAGGCCTGACTTGGACTTCAGACAGCTTTGACACTGGTGAGTCAACTACTATGTGTTATTGTATTGTATTGTTTCGTTTATGTTTGGTGTCCTGGGGACCAACTGGACAATGCTTGTGAATTCAGTCGGACAAAAGACTTACTGTAAGAAAAGAGTTTGCTGAGAAGACCACCAAACGCATTTGGCTCACACTAGCTATGAAGCCTGAAGCCTGACTGTACAAGTTTGCTGAGAAAACTTCGCATGCTTGTTCCTAATGTGACTGTAAGCTGGACAATTCAATGTCTATGCCGTCCTGCTAGCAGCTGTGGCTTGCCATGAAAAACCAAGCTGCTGGCAGGACGGCAGCAGGTTGCGGCACCAGCTAACAAAGCGTCAATCGTAGCAATTACGTTTTTGAGAAGTACTTGCTTGTGCATTGCTGTGTTGCAGTTCACGGTGCTGATGCAATGCAATCAACAGAATTTAATAAAAATGCAACAGCCGCCGTCATAATCATATGAACATGCCCATGGCATCTTGGACTGGGTCAAAGAATGTGCATGGTGTTCTGCTTAGTCAAAGTGGAACGACTGCGGCCACCTGAGTCAAAGCTATAGCTAGATGTGCAAGGTGCTGTGCTTTGACAGCCCGCAGTAAAGCAGTTGCGGCGCAGCACGAGCCCTGTCGATCACTTAGACGATTACCGCTTCGGCCTGCTGTCCACGCCGCCAGCCCCCAGGCAGGATACAGCGTGCATGCACTGATCCCAGTGTGTCACATTGCTGTCGAGACTCTGGGCTTTGAGCTTTGGCGTGATGTCTGATGTGGAGAGTCAATTGCTAGCAGAGCTTGCCGATTGCCAGAGTATCGATGACTCGTTAGAGTATGCTGCATCTCACGGCCTACAACACAATCAGCTCGTTGGCGTTATCAAAAGCTTGCTAGCGGCAGGCCTAATTAAAGGCGAGGTACGGGCTGACGTGTGCTTCACAGGTTGAGAGTTGCGTCTGCATTGTGAAAGGCCTTTCATCACAATACGGCAGGCGTGCATGTACTCAGCGCTAGCAACCTGCCAAGCAAACCCTGCCTTTGTTCAGGAGCAACGTCATGCCAGCTACGCCCTGACTCAGGAGGGCACCAGCTATCTCGAATCTGGATCCCCAGAGGCACAAGTCTTTGCAGCTACGTCAACAGAAGGAATTCCACAAGCAGAGCTCCTGGTATGTGCTCCTGCACCTGAAGCTTTTGTGTCAAGCTTGTTGCGAACTGCATATCACCCCATCTTGCTGATTGGCATGGGTTACACTGCGCTGCAGCAAAAGCTAGGGCCTGTGGGCAAAGTGGGCATTGGTCAGGCAATGAAGCTACAGTGGATCATGTTGGACAAAAGTGGAGGACAGCCAGTAGCAAAGCGAAAGGTACAGAGCACCATGGCCTCAATGTGCAATGACTGCAACAATCTTTATGTAGCACATCCCAAGAGTGTTCACAGTTGTTAGACTCCAGTGACTGCAAGCATGATGTCAGAACTCCACTGCAGGTTGCTGAAATTTCGGACGGAGTGCAAAAGACTCTCCAGAGCATTGCTTCTGGCAACGCAGAGGTGAGCTTTGTTACCACCTGCAAGCTACTTGCCATCAAGGGTTCCTACCCAATGCTACTGCAATGTTTTTATCATTGTTTCGTAAGGCTGGTGTGCCTTCAAATGCACCCTTGCTTGCAGCAAAAATAAGCAAAGCAGATGCGGCGTCAGGTGGACGTGCACAAATGTAAGCATTGATGGGGTATTACCTAAAGTCCTCTGATCTGCAGTTTCCTAAGATTGTGCTATGGCAATTCTCATGACAGGGCATTGCAAAGCAAGAGGCAGATGGGCTCAAGAAGCGCAAGCTGATAATTCCTGAGACAAAAATGTCCTACAAGCTCAGAAAGGGCCCCAAATTTGCCTTGCAGCGCAAGCGGGCAGCCACAGACCTGACTCATGACATGCTGCAGAGGTGTGTCATGACATCTCTATTGCGCCAGGATTTTGCAGCACTTATACATCCTTTCTACCCTGTTGTCATGCGATCCTTGAATCCTGCCTGCGCTCACAGCCCTTCATGCTCTCTGTTGTCTGCAAGCAAGACTTGGGCAGACTGTTGTTCAACCACATCAGGCTTGCCCATCAACATACAGACGTTCTGCTGAGGGACAACCTCATGCGTAGGCCCAATCATAGTCCCGCACCGGTCACAAGAGAAGTTTCAGCAGCTAGTTTTGCACAGACAGGACTTGTTCCACGCCAGATGCAATAGGGGCCACAGACGCCAGTGTGCCTGTCTGCCTGCTGCAGCATGCCATGAAAGTAATGTACACTTACTGACTGTGTGTATCATACCTTAGGGGAAGGAATGAATGAATGAATGAATGAATGAATGAATGAATGAATGAATGAATGAATGAATGAATGAATGAATGAATGAATGAATGAATGAATGAATGAATGAATGAATGAATGAATGAATGAATGAATGA